>Ga0209344_10000672_pt1 | contig 54390 bp, 51 predicted proteins | sample Cruoilmetagenom6_FD_187293 | JGI IMG/M metagenome (GOLD analysis project Ga0209344, IMG submission 187293) | Oil polluted marine microbial communities from Coal Oil Point, Santa Barbara, California, USA - Santa Barbara Oil Seep Sample 6 (SPAdes)... | ecosystem: Environmental > Aquatic > Marine... | reverse complement strand
TACTGTGGTGATCTCGCTGGCACAGGGTATCGCCGATATCCCGTGGCTGATGACCGACTATCACTTTGCGATCTGCCCGTCGGATGGAAATGGCGGGATTGAATGGAAATCAGGCGACGGTTCTGGCCCCTACAAGATCGACGGAGGTGATTGGGGGACGCAATGGGATCTCAGCCGCCATGACGGCTGGCATCTGGAAGGCGCCTATTTCGACAAGATCTTCATGATCGTGCTGAACGATCCGAACGCACGGCAGACCGCACTGGTCACGGGCGATGTCGATGCCATCTCGCTGGTCGATCTCAAGACCAAGGCGCTGCTGGAGCGCAACAAGAACATCGTGCTTGAAAGTGTGCCTTCGGCGGCTGCCATTACCATGCCGATGTTCTGCGACACCGCGCCCTTCAACGACGTGAATGTGCGCAACGCGCTCAAACTGTCGATGGATCGCGACGAGGTCATCAGCAAGATCGCGTTTGGTGAGGCCACGAAGGGTAACGATTTTCACCATTCGCCCGCCATGCCCTATTGGCCCGCTGACATCGAGCAGCGCGAATATGACCCGGACAAGGCCAAGTCACTGCTGAAGAAAGCAGGGGCCGAGAACCTGTCAGTCAGCATTCACACCGCGGATTCCGTGTTCTCCGGTGCGGTCGATATGTGCGTGCTCTACTCTGAACATGCCAAGAAGGCCGGTATCGACGTCAAGGTCGTGCGTGAGCCGAACGATGGCTACTATTCGGATGTCTGGCTGAAGAAGTCCTTTACGGCCGTCAGCTGGGGCGCGCGTCCTACGCCGGACGTGATGTACAGCCTTGGATACAAGTCTGATGCAGCCTGGAACGAGAGCCGCTGGCAGAACGAAGAGTTCAACAATCTTCTGCTTCAGGCCAAGGCCGAACTGGATGACGGGCTGCGCGCCGAGATGTATCGCGACATGGCGATTCTGGCACGGGATGATGGCGGCACGCTGATCCCGTTCTTCAACAACTTCGTCTACGCGCGCAGCAGCAAGGTCATGCGCGGCGATAACCTGGCGGCCAGCTGGGAGTTGGACGGGGCGCGCGCGCCCAGCCGTTGGTGGTTCGCCAGCTAACGCGGCAGGGCCAACACGGCGTTCGCGGAACACGTCGAAGCGGGCGCATCCACACCCAAGCTGGATGCGCCCGAGTTCCGGGATGGAAACTTTCGCTTCGGCTTACAAAAGGCTGGATGCATTTCTTAATTCGTGTTTTGCTTCCAGATAGTCGGTTTTGATCCACTCCAGGATGCCGATGAAGCAGACACTAAACCGTGCGCTACACGCGAAGGATGGCGCAGAATATAAATAATCAGGGAGAAAACATGAAAAACTCAAAAGATCAGTTGATGATTGACCGGCTCGCAGACGCCGCCCGGACGGGTCGCATTTCGCGTCGCTCGTTCATGCATTACGCCATGGCGGCAGGCATGTCCTCGACAGCGGCCACCGGCCTGTGGACCACCAAGGCCCATGCCGAACCCAAGCGTGGCGGCACGTTCCGCATCGCGCAGCACGACGGTAACACCGGTGACAGTCACGATCCGGGTCTCTATGAATCGAACGCGGAAATCCTTTTGGCGCACACGTTCCGTGCGTTCCTTACCCAGATCAACACCGACGGCACGCTGGGCGCTGATGTGGCGACAGAATGGTCCGCGACCCCCGATGCCTCTGAGTGGACGTTTAAGCTGAACCCCAAGGCGACCTTCCATTCCGGTGGCAAGGTCACAGCCGAAGACGTTGTGGCGTCGATGAATTTCCACCGCGGCGATGCAACGACATCTGCAGCCAAGGCACTGCTGAGCAGCGTTGTTGATATCGTGGCCGATGACGAAAACACCGTCACCTTCAAGCTGGACGCAGGCAACGCTGATCTGCCGTGGCTGATGACCGATTACCACCTGGTCATTCTGCCTCGTAATGCCGACGGCACTGCCAACTGGCAAAGCGGCGATGGTTGTGGCCCATATGTTCTGGACAACTGGGAGCCGGGCGTCGGCGCTCAATTGAGCCGGTTTGACGGTTGGCACGGTGAGGGGGCCTATTTCGACGCGATCGAAGTGACCTTCATCAACGACCCCAACGCGCGCCAGACGGCACTTGTGACCGGCGACGTGGATGCCACCAGCCTGCTGGAAAACAAGACGATGTCGCTGCTGATGCGTCATCCCGAGGTCAACGTGATCAACATCCCCTCGGCACAGGCGATAACGATGCCGATGTTCTGTGATCAGGCACCGTTCGACAATGTCGACGTGCGCAAGGCGCTGAAACTGTCGATGGACCGCAACGAACTGGTCGAAAAGATCTCCTTCGGAGCAGCGACAGTTGGCAATGATTTCCACCATTCGCCCGCGATGCCATATTGGCCGGATGATATCCCGCAGACGGAATATGATCCCGATCAGGCCAAGGCGCTGCTGAAAAAGGCTGGTGCGGAAAACCTTTCCGTCAGCTTCAGCACGGCGGACTCGATTACGGCTGGTGCTGTCGATCTTGGTATTCTTTACTCCGAGCAGGCCAAAGCGGCAGGTATCGACATCAAGGTCGTCCGGGAGCCCAATGACGGGTATTACTCGGATGTCTGGCTGAAGAAGCCCTGGTGTATGGTTGTTTGGGGCGCTCGCCCGACGCCTGACGTCATGTATTCCTTGGCCTACAAGGACGATGCAGCCTGGAACGAATCCCATTGGCAGAACGAAGAGTTCAACAAGCTGCTGCTGCAAGCCAAGGCTGAGCTGGACGATACGCTGCGTGCCGAAATGTACCGCGACATGGCGATCCTGGCCAAAGACGATGGCGGAACGATTATTCCGTTCTTCCCGAACTTTGTTTACGGGACACGTAAGAACGTGGGCACCACGGGTGAATATGCCGCGTCGTGGCATATGGATGGCTACCGCGCCGCAAGTCGTTGGTGGTTCGAAAGCTGAATCAAGAAATAACCCGGCATGCGAAAGCGAGCCGGGTTTCCACTGTTCTGGGGGCGGTCCTCGCCTTTTCAGGACCACGAGCAAGGCCCTGCAAGCGCCGGGGATCTTCCCGGTATCAAAGCACGGCATAAAAAAATCTGTTAGGCTGAGCGCCTGAATTCGGGGTCGCCCCGGATGCGCTGGCACCAACAGCAGGAGGGACAAATGGGAGACATACTGAGGCTCGTTTCAAAACGGCTCGGTCTGGGACTGGTGATTCTACTGATCATCTCAGTCATCATTTTCTTCATGGTCGAACTTCTGCCCGGCGATATCGCCGAGGCGGTTCTTGGCCAAGGGGCGACCGAAGAAAACCTGGCCGCGATGCGCGAACAGATGGGGCTGAACAAACCCGCTATCGTGCGCTATCTGGAGTGGCTGTCTGGCGCCGTGATGTTTGATTTCGGCAGTTCGATCGTAACACAGGAACCGGTAATAAGCGTGATCGGCGAGCGGTTCATGAACACGCTCTTCCTTGCGGCCTATGCCGCGGTGATCGCGGTGCCTTTCGCGATCGTTCTGGGTGTGATCGTCGCGCTTCTGCGCAATTCGATCTTCGACCGGGTGGCCAACGTGCTGACGCTGACCTCGATCTCCAGCCCCGAATTTTTCCTGGGCTACATCCTGATCCTTTACTTCTCGGTCAAATGGGGCATGTTCCCGGCGATCGCGAGCCTCAGCGAGGGTATGAGTTTCGGGCAACTGCTCGAAAGGACGTTCCTGCCTGCGCTCACGTTGGTTCTGGTGGTTGTGGCGCATATGATGCGGATGACACGAGCCGCGATCATCAACCTGCTGGCCTCTCCCTATATCGAGATGGCGCGCCTGAAAGGCACTCCGCCGTGGAAGGTGATCGTCAAACACGCGCTGCCCAACGCCTGGGCGCCGATCATCAACGTGGTTGCACTGAACCTTGCCTACCTGATCACCGGCGTGGTCCTCGTTGAGGTGGTGTTCGTCTATCCCGGTGTTGGCCAGGCTCTGGTTGACGCGGTGTCAAAACGCGACTTCCCCGTTGTTCAGGCCTGCTGTCTGATCTTCGCCGCGACCTTCATCCTGCTCAATCTGGCAGCCGATGTTGGCGCAATCCTGACAAACCCGCGTTTGCGGCATCCGAAGTAAGGGGGCAGATACATGAGCATTTTTGTAATCGGCTACTATTCCATGCTGCTGGCGGCGTCTTGCCTGGCAGCGTATTTCAACAAGCGGTCTGTCTTCCTGCTGGTGTTCTCGCTGACCTTGGTGTCCTTCATCGTGGGCATCATCGGCGGGGCAGGCGCGCTGAAGGCAATCGCGATCTGCGCGGGCCTGCTGGCGCTGGCGGCAATGGTCAGCTACGCTTTCCGAGAGTTCCTGATCCTGATGGCAGGCACCGAAACCGCCAAGGAGTTGCGCACTGCGCCGCTCACTGCGGCCTTCGGGATGTTCGTCATCTTCACCTACGCGATCGCAGGGATATTTGCTCCCATTATCGCGCCTTTTGGCGAGGCGGAAGTGATCAGCTCGGCCTTTGCACCAGCGGATGAGAACATGCTGCTGGGGGCCGATCAGCTCGGCCGCGACATGTTCAGCCGGCTCGTTTACGGCACGCGCAACTCGGTCGGTCTGGCGCTGACGGCCACTATCATGGCCTTCGTGATGGGCGCAGGCGCCGGCCTTCTGGCGGCAACCAAGGGCGGCTGGTTCGATCAGTTCATGGGGCGCTTTGCCGATGTGATCATGTCGATCCCGTCGCTGATCTTTGCGCTGCTGATGCTGTCGATCTTCGGCCCCTCGATGCCGGTCATCATCATCGCCGTTTCTATCATCTACGCGCCGCGGGTCTTCCGCCTGACGCGGGCGGTCGCGGGCAACGTTGTGGTCATGGACTATATCGAGGCCGCAAAGCTGCGTGGTGAAGGCACCGGATACCTGATCCGGCGAGAGATCCTGCCCAATTCCATGGCGCCTCTGATCGCGGAGTTCGGTCTGGAATTCTGCTTTGTCTTCCTGCTTGTGGCCGGTTTGTCGTTCCTTGGGCTGGGCATTCAGCCACCAACGGCGGACTGGGGATCGATGGTGCGTGAAAACGCGACTTTGATCTCGTTCGGTGAAATCACACCACTTATCCCTGCAGCCGCCATCGCTTTGTTGACCGTCGGGGTCAACTTCGTGGTGGACTGGATGCTGCACCGGTCTTCCGGTCTGAAGGAGTAATTGCAGATGGCTAAAGAAAAAGACGTCCTTCTGAAAATCCGGAACCTCAAGATTCAGGGGTATTCGGACGAAAAATGGGTCGACATCATCAAGGGTGTCGATCTCACGCTCCACCGCGGCGAAGTGATGGGCCTGATCGGGGAATCCGGTGCAGGCAAATCCACCATCGGCGCCGCCGCGATGGGCTATGCCCGTGACGGCACGCGCATCACCGAGGACAGCTCGATCGAGTTTGACGGGATGGAACTGACCACCGCCACCGAAAGCGAGCGGCGCGCCCTGCGGGGCCACCGCATCGCCTATGTGGCGCAGTCGGCTGCCGCCTCGTTCAACCCGGCGCACAAGATCATCGACCAGCATACCGAAGGTCCACTTCAGTACCGCCTGAAGAAGCGGATGGAAGCGCAAGAGGACGCGATGGACCTCTACGAGCGTCTGCGCCTGCCCAATCCCAAGGAGATCGGCTTTCGCTATCCGCACCAGGTGTCGGGCGGTCAGTTGCAGCGGGCGATGACGGCGATGGCCATGTCGTGCCGGCCGGACCTCATCATCTTTGACGAGCCGACGACCGCGCTTGACGTGACCACCCAGATCGAGGTTCTGGCCGCAATCCGGGACATCGTCGAGCAGTTCAACACTGCCGCGCTTTACATCACGCATGACCTTGCGGTGGTGGCGCAGATGGCCGACACGATCAAGGTTCTGCTGAAAGGCAGCGAAGTCGAAGAAGCCTCGACCGAAGAGATGCTGAGCAACCCCAAGGAAGACTATACCAAGTCGCTCTGGGCGGTGCGCAGCTTCGAGAGCCCGCAACGCTACCGGCCCAAGGACGCCACGCCGCTGATTTCGGTCAGGAATGTCGATGCGGCCTATACCGCCGGCCCCAAGATCCTCGATAACGTGTCCTTCGATATCTACGAGGGCATGACCGTCGCTGTCGTGGGGGAATCCGGGTCCGGCAAATCCACCACGGCGCGGGTGATCACCGGGCTTCTGCCACCGCAGAAGGGCGAAGTGCTGTTCAAGGGCGAGCCGTTCCCGCCCGACTACCGGCAACGCAACAAGGAACAGCTGCGCCAGTGCCAGATGATCTACCAGATGGCCGATACCGCGCTGAATCCAAAGGTGCGCATCAGCGAGATCATCGGGCGCCCGGCGCAATTCTATTCCGGACTCAGGGGAACTGCGCTGAAGGCGCGGGTGGACGAGCTGCTGGATCTGATCGAGCTTGATCCGGCGAAATACTACAACCGCTATCCGCCGGAACTGTCCGGTGGTCAGAAACAGCGGATCGGGATCGCGCGGGCCCTGGCGGCAGAGCCGAGCTTCATCGTCTGCGACGAGGTCACATCGGCGCTCGATCAACTGGTGGCGGAAGGCATCCTGCGCCTGCTGGACCGGCTTCAGAACGAGCTGAACCTGGCCTATATGTTCATCACCCACGATCTGGCGACCGTGCGTTCGATTGCCGATGAGGTGATCGTGATGCAGCACGGCAAGGTGGTCGAACAAGGCCCGAAGGACGAAATGTTCACCCCGCCGCACCATCCCTACACGGACCTGCTGCTCAGCTCGGTGCCCGAGATGGACCCCAACTGGCTGACCACGCTTCTCGAAGAGCGCGGCATCGACAATGTCGGCGACGCAGCCGCAGCCAAGATCGATCCAAAAGATGCGAAAATCGTGCACTGACGCGCGATAGCCCCCGGCGTGCCGGGGATCGCAGAAACTAAAAAGCGGCGGAGAGGGGACCCTCTTCGCCGCTTTCCAATTCTTGGATCAGCCAGATGGGATCAGATGATCGCCATCGCGGAGAATACCATCGTCGCCACGAGGATCGCGTAAACGATCAGCATGGCAGGGAAAGAAGCGGTATGCGCACGCAGCTCGCGGTTCAGTTGTTCACGCGTCATGGTCGGACTCCTTGGGGCGGAGGAAGAGGGGAGGTGCCCCGCTTGAATGAATAGGAAAACGGCGCATGGAAGCTGGTCCATCCGCCGCAGTGTTTATCTGGTTGTCAGTAAGGGGTTCTAAACCCCGCAAGCTGGGTCAGCTCAGGCGGTAATCGCCATGGCTGACAGGACCAAAGTCCCGACCAGAATGCCGTAAACAACCAGCACCGCCGGAAAGGTGGCACTATGCATGCGAAGTTCGCGGTTCAGTTCGTCCCGAGTCATGGGTGCCTCCTTATTCGATAGCCAACATTTGGGATGCTGCGTGCATCCTGATCACCCATCTAGCCAGTTTTGTTTCTTTTGCAATCTCAAAATCTGATTCAATTATGCAATTTACGCATGCCAAGTGATTGAAAACTGCATGGCTGGCTTTTTGGGTGTTAAGCCTATGAAGAGTATCAGAAAATCTTCATGGCAAATTTGTGACCCGACGTGAACTTTTGTCATATGGCAGGCTGACACGGTTCTGGGCAGGGCAACGCACGCTTCGAGTGGATTTTTCGCAACAGCTTTGCAGCCATAGGATGACGGCCACCGGCCTGCCTGACCCACAGATGCCCAAGCAAAGGCACGCTGATTCGTGCCGGGCCGCTAAAAGCCCGGCCTATGGTGCTGTGATCTTGACGTGCCGGGCTGTTTGCCCGGCAGTGGGGGCTGGTCAGTCCCTCACGCCCTGCAATGGCATCACCTGCAGATCGCCCTCCTGGCGCGCCTGCATCGCCAGGGCGACCGCGTGGGCGGCGGCGGCGGTAGTGAAGTAGGGGATGCGGTCATAGAGCGCGACCGATCGGATCTCGCGGCTGTCCTCGACCGCCATCGCGTTTTCGGTGGTGTTCATCACCAGTGCGATTTGCCCGTCCTTCAGCATGTCCACCACGTTGGGGCGCCCCTCGTAGACCTTGTTGACAAGCTGACAGGTCAGATCGTGCTGCGCCAGGAAAGCGCCGGTGCCCCGCGTGGCAACCAGCGAGAAGCCCAGATCGACCATGATACGCGCGGTTTCCACCAGTTGCGGCGTTTTGTCTTCATCCTTGATGGACAGGAAGACGCTGCCCTCGGTTGGCAGATCGACGCCGGCCCCCATCTGCGCCTTGAGGAAGGCACGCGGGAACGAGACGTCCCAGCCCATGACTTCGCCGGTCGAGCGCATTTCGGGGCCGAGGATGGTATCGACGCCGGGGAAGCGGGCGAAGGGCAGCACCGCCTCTTTGACCGAGAACCAAGGCATCCGGTAATCGGCCAGCGTCATCTGGTCGGCCATCGGCAATGTGCCGGGCTTGGTATCGGCGGGGTAGGCGCCGCGATGGGCAAAGGCGCTGAGGGGCTCTCCGGCCATCAGCCGGGCGGCGATGGAGGCGATGGCGCTATCGGTGGCCTTGGCGACGAAAGGCACGGTGCGCGAGGCGCGCGGGTTGACCTCGATGAGGTAGATATCGTCGCCCTTGACCGCGAATTGCACGTTCATCAGGCCGACAACATGCAGCGCACGTGCCAGCGCCTTGGTCTGGCGTTCGATTTCTTCAAGGATCGGCAGGGACAGCGAAAAGGGCGGGATCGAGCAGGCGCTGTCGCCGGAATGCACGCCGGCCTCTTCGATATGCTGCATGATACCGGTCACGTGCACGTCGGTCCCGTCGCAGAGCGCGTCCACGTCGCATTCGATCGCACCCGAGAGGTAGCTGTCCAGCAACACGGGGCTGTCGCCAGACACCACGACGGCCTCAGAGATGTAGCGTTCCAGATGGGCCATGTCGCGCACGATTTCCATCGCGCGGCCACCCAGCACGTATGACGGGCGGATCACCAGCGGAAAGCCGATATCGTCGGCAATGGCCAGCGCCTGCGCATCGGTGGAGGCAATGCCGTTGCGCGGCTGTTTCAGCTCCAGTTTCTGCACCAGTTGCTGGAACCGCTCGCGGTCCTCGGCCAGATCGATGGCGTCGGGCGAGGTGCCCAGGATCGGGATGCCCTCGGCTTCGAGCGCACCGGCAATTTTCAGCGGTGTCTGCCCGCCGAATTGCACGATCACGCCATGCAGCGTGCCGTTCTGCTGCTCTACCCGCAGGATTTCCATCACATGCTCGAAGGTCAGCGGCTCGAAATAGAGCCGGTCGGAGGTGTCGTAATCCGTGCTGACCGTCTCGGGGTTGCAGTTGATCATGATCGTTTCATAGCCTGCATCCGTCAGGGCATAGCAGGCATGACAGCAGCAATAGTCGAACTCGATCCCCTGGCCGATCCGGTTCGGGCCGCCGCCAAGGATGACCACTTTCTTGCGGTCGGTGGGGCGCGCCTCGCATTCCACCTCTCCCATCATCGAGGTCTCGTAGGTGGAATACATATAGGGGGTCTGGGCCTCGAATTCGGCGGCGCAGGTGTCGATGCGTTTGAAAACGGCCGTGACACCGGCGGCATGGCGGGCCTTGCGAACTTCGATTTCGGTCTTGCCGGTCAGTTTGGCCAGCCTCGCATCGGTGAAGCCGAACATCTTGAGCCGGCGCAGCCCGGCCTCGTCCGTCGGCAGACCGGCGGCTCTGACCTCTTCCTCGATCTCGATGATTTCGCGGATCCGGGCCAGGAACCACGGATCGTACATGGTCACCGCACGGATCGCATCATCGCTCAACCCGTGGCGCATCGCCTGGGCGATCACCCGGATACGGTCCGGTGTCTGCTGGCTGAGCGCGCGGGTGACGGCGGCGGGGTCGGGGGCGCCTTCGATCGCGATTTCGTCAAAGCCGGTCAGCCCGGTTTCCATCGACGCGAGCGCCTTTTGCAGGCTCTCGTGGATGGTGCGGCCGATGGCCATCGCCTCACCCACGGATTTCATCGCGGTGGTCAGGTTCGGTTTGGAGCCGGGGAATTTCTCGAACGCAAAGCGCGGAATCTTGGTCACGACATAATCGATGGTCGGCTCGAAGCTGGCCGGCGTCACCTGGGTGATGTCGTTGTCCAGCTCGTCAAGCGTATAGCCTACCGCCAGCTTGGCCGCGATCTTGGCAATCGGGAAACCGGTCGCCTTGGAAGCCAGCGCCGAAGAGCGGCTGACACGCGGGTTCATCTCGATCACCACCATGCGGCCATCTTCGGGGTTGATCGCCCATTGCACGTTCGATCCGCCGGTCTCGACGCCGATCTCGCGCAGCACGGCAATCGAGCCGTTGCGCATGATCTGGTATTCCTTGTCGGTCAGCGTCAGGGCCGGGGCCACCGTGATGGAATCGCCGGTATGCACACCCATCGGGTCAACGTTCTCGATGGCGCAGACGATGATGGCATTGTCGGCGCGGTCGCGCACGACCTCCATCTCGAATTCCTTCCAGCCCAGCAGAGATTCGTCGATCAGGATCTGGCTGACCGGCGACGCATCGAGGCCCGTCTTGCAGTAATGCACGTAGTCGTCACGATTATAGGCGACGCCCCCGCCAGTTCCGCCAAGGGTATAGGCCGGGCGGATGATGGCTGGCAGGCCGACATGCTCCAGCGCGGCCATGCATTCATCAATGTCGTTGGCGATAACCGCCTTGGGGTTTTCGATGCCCAGCCGGTCCATCGCCTCGCGGAACAGCTTGCGATCCTCGGCCATCTCGATGGCGGCGCGGTTGGCGCCGATCAGCTCGACGCCGTATTTTTCCAGCACGCCCATGTCGGCCACCGCCAGCGCGGTATTCAGCCCGGTCTGCCCGCCCATCGTGGGCAGCAATGCGTCGGGGCGTTCCTTTTCGATGATCTTCGCCACCACTTCGGGCGTGATCGGTTCGATATAGGTGGCGTCGGCCAGTTCGGGGTCGGTCATGATCGTGGCCGGGTTCGAATTGACCAGAATGACGCGGTAGCCCTCTTCGCGCAGCGCCTTGCAGGCTTGTGCGCCGGAATAGTCGAACTCGCAGGCCTGCCCGATGATGATCGGCCCGGCGCCAATGATCATGATGGATGAGATGTCGTCTCTTTTGGGCATGGTGTGTCCTCTGGTCAGCGGATCGGTGCCGCAGGGCGCGGGTGGCAGAACGGTGCTTTGGCAAATTGTCCGCGTTATAGCTATGGGGCATCCCGGCGCAAGGGGTAAGGCGGAATGGACGCCGCGAGGTCGCTTTTGCACCTGTTTTTTGGGCAGCGGTCCGATTAGGTAGCGCGTGCAAGGGCTATCTCGGGGGCGCAATTGCAGATTCGCTTTGATCACGGGCCGGACGGCATCGCGTGCCAGTTTGCCCAGCCACGGCGCAGGATCGTGGCCGACACGCCTGATGACGTGCCCGGTGCGCTGGATGCATTGGATTCGGCGCGGGCCCAGGGCAAGTGGCTGGCAGGCTATGCCAGCTACGAGTTGGGCTATGCGCTGGAGCCGCGCCTGGCGCCGCTGATGCCGCGCGCGCGGCGGCTGCCGCTGATCTCTTTCGGGGTCTATGATGAACCGACGCCGGCAACGCCGCTGCCCGGCGGGCCGGCGCGGCTGGAGGGGTTCACCCCAGATTGGGATGCGGCGCGCTACGCCCGGGCCTTTGACCGGGTGCATGACTATATCTGCGCGGGCGATATCTATCAGGCCAACCTGACCTTTCCTGTTGCGTTGCGTGCCACCGGCACCGCGCCTGCGCTCTACCGCGCCTTGCGCGAGGCGCAGCCGGTGCGCTACGGCGCGCTGATCGAGGAAGAGGGCCGCGCGATCCTGTCGCGGTCCCCCGAATTGTTCTTTCGCACCGGCGCGGGCGGGCTGATCGAGACGCGCCCAATGAAGGGTACCCAGCCGCGCAGCAGTGATGCCACCGAAGATGCGCGGCGGCGCTATTTCCTGCAAACCGACGAGAAGAACCGCGCCGAGAACCTGATGATCGTCGATCTGCTGCGCAATGACCTGTCGCGTATCTGCATGCCCGGCACGGTGCGCGTGCCAGAGCTGTTCACGGTCGAAAGCTACGAGACCGTGCACCAGATGACGTCGCATATCACCGGCCAGATGGCGGCGGGGACCGGGCTGGCGGCGATCCTGAGCGCGCTTTTCCCCTGCGGGTCGATCACCGGCGCGCCCAAGCTGCGGGCGATGCAGATACTTGCGGCGCTGGAACCCGCAGCGCGCGACATTTATTGCGGCTCGATCGGCTGGGCCGCGCCGGACGGGCGGGCCGAGTTCAACGTGGCGATCCGCACGCTTTTGCTGGAGGAAGGTGCTGCGACACTGAACGTCGGCGGCGGCGTGGTCTATGATAGCACTGCCAAATCCGAGTATGAGGAGGCGCTGTGGAAAACACGCTTTGTCCGCCCGCTGATCCCGGCTTTCGCCTGATCGAAACAATGCTCTGGACACCGCAGGACGGTGTGCAGCACCGGGCGCGGCATCTGCGGCGTCTGGCGCGCACGGCGCGACGTTTCGCGATTGTGCCCCGCGGGGTGGAGGCGGCGCTGGCGGCAGTGCGCGGGGACGGCCCGCAGCGGGTGCGCTTGACGGTGGATTCGCATGGTGCGGCAGAAGTCGAGCAGGCACCGTTTGCGCCGCTGGCACCCGGTACCCGCTGGCGCGTGGCAGTGCACCCCGAGCGGGTCAGCGCAAGCGATCCGTGGCTGGGCGTGAAAACGACACGGCGCGCCCTCTATGACCGCGCCCGCGCCGCACTGCCCGAGGATGTGGACGAGTGGATTTTCCTCAACACCGGCGGGGCGGTCTGCGAAGGCACGATCACCAACGTTTATGTTGCCTGGGATGGCATGTTGCTGACCCCGCCGCGCGCCTGCGGCTGCCTGCCGGGGATCGGCCGCGAGGTTCTGATCGCCGCGCGGCGCGCCAAGCCGCAAAGGCTCGGCCTTGATGACCTGCGCGGCGCGGCCGAGATCCATGTCGGCAACTCGCTGCGGGGGGTGATCCGGGCGGAATTGGTCGATTTGCCAGATTGACCGCCCGTGCGCGGAGCAAGCCCCGCGCCCAAGCCCGGCCTATTCTGCCGCCTGCCGCCTAGCTTGGCCGCTATCAAAGAGGTAATCGCGGGTCAACGGCACCGCGTCCTGCACCGGTGACAGCTGCATCTGGAACACCACCTGCCGGTTCAGCCGGAATGTCAGTTCTGACGCGACAAGGTAGTAGCGCCACATCCGGCAGAACCTTTCGTCATAGAGTTCGCGGGCGGCGTCCACATTCGCCATGAACCTGTCGTGCCAGTGGCGCAGGGTTTCAGCGTAGTGCAGGCGCCATACCTCGACATCCGTGGCGATCAGCCCGGAGTTTTCCACTGCGCGGGTCATTTCCGACAGTGCGGGAACATAGCCGCCGGGAAAGATGTACTTGGCGATCCAGGGGCTGGTTGCGCCCGGCGGGCCGGCACGCCCGATCGAATGGATCAGCGCGACGCCGTTCGGAGCGAGCCTTTCCCTGACTTTGTCGAAATAGACGCGGTAATGCGGCACACCGACATGCTCGAACATGCCGATCGACACGATCCGGTCGAACTGCCCTTCGACGGCGCGGTAATCCATCAGCTCAAAGCGGGCGCGATCTGCCAGCCCGGCGGCGCGGGCGCGCTCATTGGCGACGCGATGCTGTTCGCGTGACAGCGTGACCCCCAGCACCTGCGCGCCGTAATCGCGCGCCAGTGTCAGGCCCATGCCGCCCCAGCCACAACCGATATCAAGCACCCGCATCCCCGGCTTGAGCAACAGCTTGGCCGCAATGTGGTGTTTCTTGGCGGTTTGCGCGTCTTCCAGGCTCATGCCCGGATCGGCGAAATACGCGCAGGAATATTGCCGGTCCGCGTCAAGGAAAAGATCGTAGAGCTTGCCGGACAGGTCATAGTGATGCGCGACGTTGGCGCGGGCGCGCGGGGCGGGGTTGAACTGTGCGGCCCAGCGGCCCAGGTGCTGGACCATCTCCAGCGGGCGGCGGAACCAAGGCTGGCCCTGTTCCGCGAGATTGCCGATCGCGACCCCGAGAAAGCCGTATAGATCGTCATTCTCGATACGCAGCTTGCCGTCCATATAGGCTTCGCCGACGGCCATGTCGGGCGAGAGCACGATGCGCCGGGGCAAGGACGGATCGTGTAGGCTGACGGCGGCCCGCTGGCCGCCGGTGGCATCGCCGTAAATACGTTGCGTGCCGTCCGGGTAGGTTACGCTCAGTTCGCCCCGACGGATCAGATGTGTCAGGAAACGGTGTAGTATATTGCTCCACATGTCTCACCCCCATTCAAATGCGCCTATGCGGACGCCCCCTTCTGGTAGATGCAATGGCTGCGCTTACATCGCGCAACTGCCGGAGTTTTGCGCAAAAGAGCCGATATGTAAACGGTTTTACCACTAGATTGGTTCCACCGGGCTATTTCCGGCATGGGGCTGCCCCTTGACTTTGCCGTCCGGGCAAGGTGTATCGGCGCGAACCGACAGAAGCCAACAAACACCAACCTGACGCCGATTTCCAGCGCCCCGCAGGCCGGGGACCATGAGGACCGACATGCACCCATTTCGCAGCCATACCTGCGCCGAGCTGACCAAATCAAACGTGGGCGACGCCGTTCGCCTCAGCGGCTGGGTTCACCGGATCCGAGATCATGGCGGCGTGCTGTTCGTCGATCTGCGCGATCATTACGGCATTACCCAGGTCCTGTGCGATCCCGACAGCCCGGTCTTTGCCGAGGTCGAGAAGCTGCGCAGCGAATGGTGCGTGCGCATCGACGGCACGGTCAAGGCGCGCGATGACAGCCTGGTGAACCCCAAGCTGCCCACCGGCGAGATCGAGGTTTATGTGCGCGATATCGAGGTTCTGGGCGCTGCCAAAGAGCTGCCGCTGATCGTGTTCGGCGATCAGGAATACCCCGAGGAAACGCGCCTGCGGTATCGCTATCTCGACCTGCGCCGCGATGCGATGCAGGCCAACATGACACTGCGTTCGGACGTGGTGCGCAGCATCCGTGAACGGATGTGGGGCAACGGGTTCCGCGAATACCAAACGCCGATCATCACCGCGTCCAGCCCCGAAGGCGCGCGCGATTTCCTGGTTCCGTCGCGTCTGCACCCCGGCAAGTTCTACGCGTTGCCGCAAGCGCCGCAGCAGTTCAAGCAGCTGATCATGGTCAGCGGATTCGACAAGTATTTCCAGATCGCGCCCTGTTTCCGGGACGAAGACCCGCGTGCTGATCGCTCGCCTACCGATTTCTATCAACTCGACATGGAGATGAGCTTTGTCGAGCAGCAGGACGTGTTCGACACGATCCAGCCGGTGATCGCGGGCGTGTTCGAAGAGTTCGGCGGTGGCCGCAAGGTCGACCAGACCTGGGAGCAGATCAGCTTCAAGGATTCCGCGCTGTGGTACGGCACTGACAAGCCCGACCTGCGCAACCCGATCAAGATGCAGCGCGTCAGCGAGCATTTCGCAGGCTCCGGTTTCGCGATCTTTGCCAAGCTGCTGGAGCAGGACGGCACCGAAATCCGCGCCATCCCCGCGCCGGGCGGCGGATCACGCAAGTTCTGCGACCGGATGAACGCCTTCGCTCAGAAGGAAGGGTTGCCCGGGATGGGTTACATCTTCTGGCGCGATCAGGGCGAGGGGATGGAAGCCGCCGGCCCGCTGGCCAAGAACATCGGCCCCGAGCGCACCGAAGCGATCCGCCAGCAACTGGGCCTTGAGGTCGGGGATGCGGCGTTCTTCCTCGGAGGCAAGCCGTCCGCGTTCGAGGCTGTCGCGGGTCGTGCGCGCAACGAGATCGGACGCGAGTTGAAGCTGATCGACGAGGATCGCTTTGCCTTTGCTTGGATCGTCGATTTTCCGATGTACGAGGCCGACGAGGAAACCGGCAGGATCGATTTCAGCCACAACCCGTTCTCGATGCCGCAGGGCGGGCTGGAGGCGCTGAATGGCGATCCTCTGGAAGTGCTGGGCTATCAGTACGATCTGACCTGCAACGGCTACGAGTTGGTCTCGGGCGCGATCCGGAACCACCGACTGGACGTAATGATCAAGGCGTTCGAGCTGGCCGGCTATGACGAGGCCGAGGTGCGCAAGCGCTTTGGCGGGATGGTCAACGCCTTCCAATACGGCGCACCGCCCCACGGCGGCTGTGCGGCCGGGATCGACCGGATCGTGATGCTGCTGGCGGACGAGGCCAACATCCGCGAAGTCATCATGTTCCCGATGAACCAGCGTGCCGAAGACCTGATGATGAACGCCCCCAGCGACCCCACCAGCGATCAGTTGATGGAGCTGGGCCTGCGGGTTCTGCCGCGCGAGGACTAACCGCCGCGCTGCTTTGAGCGCGGGGGTAAGACACGAAAATGGCCGCGGGCGGGATGCCTCGCGGCCATTTTGCATTCATGGGCGGGTCAATCCTCCAGACTGTCCTCGCGCTTGGCATCAATCAGCGAGCGCTCCTCGGCCTTGCGGTTCAGAAACCGTTCGCCGTAGCCTTCGATATCGTCTTTGCTGATGACCTCTTTGGCGCGGGTGAACACCTCGTCCTCTTCTTCGTCGACGTGGTGCTCATAGTCGTGGCGCAGGGTCTTGAACCGGGTCAGCCAGCCACTGGACGACATGTCCATCTCGTTCAATTCTTCCATGATGTCATCAAGCTGCTGATGCTCATGCACCGAATGGCGAGCCGAATCCTGCCCCCAGGTCTTGGAAATCAGCTTGGAATAGAACGTCTCTTCTTCTGCTGCGGCGTGGCTCTTGACGTCGCGGTAGAATTTTCGCCACGCGCGGCGGCGGTCCTCGCTGTCGCCGGTGGTGTCGGCGATCTGCGCCAGCAAGGCGCGATGTTCGTCATGGTCGTTGCGGATGGCGGTGTAGATATCAGGCATGGCTGTCTCCTTGGTTTGACAGCCTAACGCCGAATGTCTGTCCGCGGTTCCTTGCGCGGTCAGAGCGTGGGATCATCCGTCGCGCGCACCAGCCGAGTCAAATCGCTCAGCGCCTCGCGCTGCCGCCCGTCCGCACCGAAATTCGACGGGTCGAGCCAGAGGCGAAATGCCTCGTCCAGCGCGGGCCATTCGCTGTCGATGGCGGCAAACCATGCGGTGTCGCGGTTGCGGCCCTTGACCACGGTGGCCTGACGAAAGACGCCCTCGTAGCTCAGCCCGAGGCGCTGCGCGGCGCGGCGCGAGGGACGGTTGAGCGCATCGCATTTCCACTCGAACCGGCGATACCCGGCCTGAAACGCCCATTTCATCATCATATACATCGCTTCGGTCGCGGCCCGCGTGTGTTGCATCTGCGGGGCCATGGCGATGAAGCCCAGTTCGATCGACCCGGCTTCCGGCTTGATCCGCAGGTAAGAGGCAAATCCGCCAAAGCGGCCGCTGACTTTGTCCTTGATCGCGTAGAATACGATGCCCGGTGTTGCGACCGCATCGCGCATCCAGCGGTGGAACTGCGCGGAAGAGGCGAACGGGCCTACGGGCATATAGTCCCAGACCCAGTCATGCCCGTCGAAGGCGCGAAAAAGCAGCGCCGCGTGCGCCTCTGGATCGAGCGGCGTCAGCATCGCATAGCGCCCGTCCAGTTGCATGGCACCGGGGATGGGCGGCGGCGTCCATCCTTCGACACGCGGGCCGCGGGGGCGAAGGTCAAGTTCGGGCATAGGCGGCCTTTCTTGCGGTTGGTTGCGTGATCATAGTCCTGCAGGCGCGGGGCATGAAAGCAAAACCCGTCAGAGGATCAACCGTGGATCGGTGCCCATGTCGAGACCGGGGAAAACCTCGGCCTCCAGCGTGGTCCGGTCCAGCCCGTAAAGCCCGGCGAGCAGCCAGGCCAGATGCGCGCGCAGATCGCGGGTCGGGCGCAGGTCGCGGCGTTGATAGAGATCGGCCTCGGCCAGACCGGGCCAATCGGCCACGACGCGCCCGCCGCGCACCGCACCGCCCGCCAGCAGCATTGCGCCGGCAGTGCCATGATCGGTCCCGCCCGAGCCGTTGAGCCGCGCGGTGCGGCCAAACTCGGTAACGGCGACAATCGTTGTGCGCGCCCAAAGGGGGCCAAGCTCGGCCTGCAAGGTCAGGATCGCGGTGGAGAGCGGGCCAAGCGCGCGGGGCAGGTTGCGCTCCTGGCGTGAATGGGTATCGAACCCGCCCAGCGAAAACGCGGCGATGCGCGTCTCGGCGCGCAGCTGGGTTGCGGCGAATCGTGCGATGGTTTCGGGCTGTGTGCCGGTCCGCGCGGCGCGCACGCTCTCGCTCATCGCGTTCATCATGTCGCCGCTGGTCGTGGTGTCCGTCGCGGTCATTGCGCCGCCAAGGTCGGTCGCTGACAGCGCGATCGCCTCCAGCGTGGCATCGCGAAACAACGGGTCGTCATGCATCACCCGTTCCAGCAGCAGTTCGGCCTGACTGCTGAGGGTCAGCGCGGCATCGGGTGCCCAGTTGGCCACCGGCGCCGCACCGCGCGTCAGCAACATATCGGCGCGCCCAATGGCATAGGCGGTGCGGGAAGCGGCCCCCGGCAGATGCGCCAGCGCGCGATTGAGCCAGCCACTGCGATTGCGGCCCAAGGCGTCCATGCCGGTGCCGGCCTCCAGCATGTCCTGCCCGTCGAAATGGCTGCGCCGGTCGCGATAGGGGGTCGACACCGCATGCACGAAGCCCAACTGCCCTGCCTGCCATAGCGGATGCAGGCTCGCGAGGCCGTCATGCAGCGCAAAGAACCCGTCAAGGTCCAACGCCGCGCCGCTGTCCGGGCGCAGCGCGGCAAAACCTGCATCGCCGCGTGGCTGCACCAGATCCAACCCGTCCAGCCCGCCGCGCAGGATGATCACCACCAGGCGGTTGTCGGACGGCGCGCTGGCCAGTGTCACGGGCGTGACCAGCGGATTTGCAGCCAGGCAGCAGCCCAGGGCGGCACTGCGGCGCAGCATCTGGCGGCGGGTGAGGGTCATGGGCTGTGCCTCTCTTTCAGAACCGCTGGAAGGCCGGGGAGGCCAGGATGATGCCGATGCCTTCGGCGCGGCTCTCGGCGGCGCGGGCGGCAAACTTGACCGGCTCGGGCGCGCTGTCGCCTAGGGCGGCGATCAGAAACGCCTCGGGCCGGGGCAGGGCGCGGCGCAGTTGAAACGGCGCGCTCATCACCCATTGCAGCCGTGCCGCAAGGCGCTGCGGCGTGATCCAGTCAGGATCATCCTCGGGCCAGCCATCCGGGCCGGGGGGCGCCCCCATTGGTTGACCCATCAGCGCCATCGGGGTCAGCAGCAGGTTCTGCATGCGGCGCAGGTTGCTCAAGGGCAGGTGACGCGGCACCAGATCGAGCGCGCGCAGCGCGGAGCCCACAAAATCGACCGGCTGCTTGACGTTGCGCAGCTCGGTGGACCACGCATCGGGATGGGTCAGCAGCGCGTCGGTGACTGCGGCCAGATCGCCGGCGGTCTCGGTATAACGCAGGGTCAATGCGCGGATCAGCGACGGCGGCGGATTGTCCGATACGAAATGCACTGCCAGTTTGCGCGCGACATGGGCGGCAGTGGCAGGGTGGGCGGCCAGATCATCCAGTGCTGCGTGGATGTCGGCCAGCCGCGCATCAGCACCACCATAGTGAATGCCCAGCACCGTCTCGGCCCCGGGTTCGGCCATGTCCGGGCGAAAGGCAAAGCCGCTTTTCATGTCGAAGGTGAGGCCGGTCAGCAATTCGGCCATCTGGCGTACGTCCGCTTGGGTGTAGGGGCCGTTCGCGCCCAGCGTGTGCAGTTCCAGCATCTCGCGGGCGAGGTTTTCGTTCAGCCCGCGCTTGCCGCGCGCGGCGGGGCTGTTGGGGCCAAAGGAGCGGTATTGGTCAAGATAGCTGAGCATCAGAGGCTGGGCCACCGCCGCGCGCAGCATGTCGGCAAAGCGGCCCGCGACATGCGGGCGAATTGCCTCTTCGATATAGGGCAGGTGGGCAAAGCTCCAGATTTGCCCCACACCGCGCGCCGTAAAGTGATCTGCCCAAAAGGCCGTGAGCCGTTCGCGCAACGCGTCGCGCGTCAGTGCGCGCCGCAGGAAAGTATGGCCCGTCCAGCGCGCAGCATCGGTACGCAGGGTGCGACGCAGATCCTTGTAGTGGTCCTCGGCGGCGCGCCGCGCGGCATCGGTCTTGGCCTTGCGCCGGGCACGCCGGGCGCGTTGCAGCGCGTGCAGCTGTGGCTGGATCGTGCTGAATCGCGCGATGGGATAGGCTGCGGCGGCGTCATCCGGGCCGGTGAGCCGGGCCAGCATCTCTGCCGCGGAACCCGGTGGCGCCAGGCGCGGGGACAGCCCGCAGCCAAAGCGTATCTCGGCCAGTCGCGGATCAAATGGCACTCCGGCATCCTCCCTGCGCGCATCAAATGCGTAACCGCAATATAGGGTGCGACGGGGCGGAATCCACCGGCGTCATCAAGGTGGTCTTGCTACATCGCCGCGCGGTTGCTCAGGCGCGCCTGCACCAGCCCGGCCAGTTGCGCCAGCCGCGCGCCGCGTGCCACGCCATCGCGGCGAGGTTCTGACAGCGCGGTGGCGGCGTTCAGCAGCGGTGTATCGTCGGCGGCCCGTGCCACCCCGCCCAGAAACTGCGCCACGTAGTCGATCACCGGCCCCTCGTCGTGCAGATCCAGCAGGTTGGACGCGTGCATCATGTCATCGCGAAACGCCATCGGGTCGGGCCGCACGGGATCAGAGCGCAGGACGCGCGGGCCGCCCGGCTGGCGATCGCGCGGCAGGGTGTTCAGAATGACCTGCTGGAACGAGCCCAGATCGACCAGCGGTTTGGCCAGGAACCCGTCAGCGCCGGCATTCAGCGCGCTGGCCTCGGCCCCGTCGGTGGCGCTGGCGCCAATGATCGAGCCGACGCGCGGCTGCGCATCGTCCAGTTCCCGGATCAGCTCCAGCCCCGATCCGTCCGGCAGGCCAAGGTCGATGATCACCGCCGAGGGCCGGTAGACCGACAGGTGCCGCCGCGCCGAGCGCAGGCAATCGGCCCGCCGGATGCGCGCGCCGCTGTGCAGGCACATCAGGCGCATAGCATCGCTGGCATACAGACTGTCTTCGACCACCAGAATCGTCATGCCCAGCAGAGGGCGCGTGGCAGAAGGGGGCGGAGTGTCGATGGTCAGGGCGGGCAGATCGTCCATGGCAGGGCTCCTGTCGGGTGGTTGCGTTGCAATATGCAGGCAGCATTGCGCAAGCATGGCTAACGCGCGGTTAATGGGCGGGAGCGGAAACGGCGCAGGCAGGCGCGGCGTGCTGACGCCTTGTCTTGGACCTGCAAGCGCCCCATAACGGCGGCCAGACCGAACAAGACCCCGAAAAGGAGAGCCGCCATGATCGGCCGATTGAACCACGTCGCCATCGCCGTGCCGGATTTGGAAGCCGCCGCGGCGCAGTATCGCGATGCGCTGGGCGCCACTGTCGGCGCACCGCAGGACGAGCCAGATCACGGCGTCACGGTCATTTTTATCGAGCTGCCGAACACCAAGATCGAGCTGCTCTATCCGCTGGGCGAGAACAGCCCGATCCAAGGGTTTCTGGACAAGAACCCATCCGGGGGCATTCACCATATCTGCTATGAGGTAGACGATATTCTGGCCGCCCGCGACCATCTGCAATCCACCGGCGCGCGGGTCCTGGGCACGGGCGAGCCGAAGATCGGCGCGCATGGCAAGCCGGTGCTGTTCCTGCATCCCAAGGATTTCAACGGCTGCCTTGTCGAGCTGGAGCAGGTCTGATGGGGCCGGTCTCTGGCATCGTGCTTTTCGTGGTCATCTGGTCGATGACCTTTCTGGTCGCGATTCCGATCCGGCTTCAGACTCAGGGCGAGGCGGGCGAAGTGGTGCCGGGCACCCATACAGGCTCGCCGCAAAAGCACCACCTGAAGAAAAAGGCGCTGATCACGACGCTGGTCGCTGCTGTCATCTGGGCAATCGCTGCATGGATCATCATCACCGGGCAGATCACGCTGGCCGATATCGACCTTTTCGAGCGTTTCGGGCCGGGAGAGTTCAATCCTGCCGAGTGATCGCGTGGAACAGATGCGTGAAGGTCGCGGCACCCAGAATCGGGATGACGAGGTTCACCAGCGGCAGCGACAGCGGCATCGCCATCAGAGTGCCCGCCGCCCATATGCGTAGCCGGTGGCGGCGCCTCAGCTTCTTGGCCTCGACGCGCCCGATCCGGCGCATTGCGGCCAGCTGAAAATATTCCCGCCCCAGCAGATATCCATTGAGCGCCCAGAAGATGAAAATCGCGGCGAAGGGCAGAAAGGCATAGGCAAAGAGCGCCAGCACGTTCGCGCCCACCAGCACCCCGAGGAAATTGACCGTATCGCGCACCGCATCCCAGAAGGGCACCGGTTTCGCGGGGGGCAAAGCTGGATAATGCCGGTCCTCGACGGCCTGTGCCACTTCCTCCAGGAACATCGAGGTGATCGCCGAGGCAACAGGCACCATCAGGAACACCGACAGCAGGATCATCAGCAACAGGCTGCTCCAACCCAGCAGATCGTTCAGCCAGCGGACCTCGCCAATCAGCGGCAGCGTGCTGGCATCGCCCACCAGCCATGCGATCAGCGCCAGAAAAGCCGCGTAGACCGCCACCAGTAGCGCGATGGTCAGGACAATCCCAAACATCATCACGCGCCGGAAACGCGGGTCGTTCAATTGACCCAGCGCCTTGTAAAAGCTGGAAAAGATCATTCCGAAACCCATGTGGTAATGGCGTTGATATCCGGGCGCGGACGCTCTGGCGGCTGCGACGAAGCGGTGCCGATATGGATCAGCCCCGCGATCCGCTCATTTTCCGCCAGCCCCAGTCCGGTCGCGCAGAATTCGCGGTCATGGCTGGGCCAGCCGCTGAGCCAGTTCGCGCCCCAGCCCGAGGCGAGTGCTGCGTTCAGCAAGGCCAGACAGACCGCGCCTGCCGAATAGCTCTGTTCGATTGCGGGGATCTTCTGTGGCGGTTTTTGCGATTCGATCACCGCGACGACCAGATGCGCATGCGCGAAATGCCCCTGCGCCTTTTCGATATCTGCCGCATCCCGGCCCAGCCGAGCGCCAACTTCCGGCACCAGCGCGGCCAGCCGCAGCAGCGCGCCACGTTCCAGCACGATAAAGCGCCACGGCTCCAGCTTGCCATGATCGGGGCTGCGCGCGGCGGCGGTCAGAATCGGCATCAGTGCCTCCCTGTCCGGCACCGGAAGGCCCAGAGTCTTGGCCGGACGCGACCGACGGCTGAGCAGGAAATCAAGGACAGGTTGATTGACGGCAGGCATGGTAATGACTTTCGTTTTCTTTGGCTTTGCTCCTATGTCAGCGCGTGGGCGTGCGGGGTCAAGGGGCATGGCTTTTCGGGCTTGCCGGGATACGCTAAGGAAGCGGGATGGATATCCCCGATCTGTCACACCTCGCCGCCCCCGGTACGCAGTTGACCATTCGCGCGACCACGAAGGCGGCGCGCAACCGGATCGTCGTCGATGGTCAGGTGCTGCGGGTCTATGTCACCGTGGTCCCCGAAGGGGGAAAAGCCAACGCCGCCATCACCCGGCTGCTATCCAAGGCGCTGGGCGTGCCCAAATCGCGCCTGACCTTGCTGCGGGGCGACACCGCGCGCGACAAGGTGTTTCGCATCGAGCCGTGACACGCGCTGCCTGTCCGCGCAGCAGGTTCAGCGCTTTGGTGGTGCTGGTTGCAGGTTATAGACCCCCTCGGGCAGGTTCAGCGCCGCCGCCAGATCGCGCATCTGGCTGATCGTCAGCGTTACGCGCAGGGTCTGGTCGGTGCGGGGATCGTATTGCTCGACCGTGATACATTCCTCGAACGCGTTTATCACCACGTCCTCGGCCAGCGGCGCGGCCCCCTCGTCAACAAGGGTGATCACGGTTGCGTCGAATTCGTGTTCGATGGAAAACATGTGGGAACCCTAGCGCAGTGGCGGGTGTTTGCAAGATGCGGTTCTGCATCGCTGAACGCACTGGCCCTCTTTGTCATGGCTGGGTAGAATGGTGCCAAACACGGTGGGTTTCGCAAAACACATCGAAGCAACAAGAGCCGTGCGCGCGTCCTGCATGATCTGAGCGGCTCAGGTCGGACGCGGCATAGTGGAGAGGATCACGAGGTAGAGCATGCGCAAGATTGCCCTTTTGTGCCTGATGGCATTGTCCGCCTGCGGCGACGTCACCACCACGTCCAGCCCATCCCAGCAACCCGGCAAAACCGCCGCGCCGAGCGCGAACATCATGCCGTCAAGTGCCGCCGTGGCGCAGTTCAAATCCGTCGTCGCCGATGTCGAGCCGGTGGCCGAGCGCGAATGTATCGCCCGCACCAAGGGGCTGAACTGCGATTTCCGTATCGTTGTCGATGACCGCCCGAATCAGCCGCCCAACGCATTTCAGACGGTGGACAAGTCCGGCCGGCCGATCCTCGCCTTCAACCTTGCGCTGATCGGCAGCGTGCGCAATCGTGACGAGCTGGCCTTTGTCATGGGGCACGAGGCAGCGCACCACATCGCAGGCCATCTCGCGCGCCAGCAGAGCAATGCGATGGCCGGCGCGATCATTCTGGGCGGGCTGGCGGCAATCACCGGTGCCAGCCAGGGCGCGGTTCAGAGCGCGTCGGATCTGGGCGCCACGGTCGGCGCGCGCAGCTATTCCAAGGATTTCGAGCTGGAAGCCGATGCACTGGGCACGGTCATCACCAAACGCGCGGGCTACAATCCTGTGCGCGGTGCCGAGTTCTTTACCCAGATTGCCGATCCGGGCGACCGGTTTCTGGGCACCCACCCGCCCAACGCCAAGCGGATCGAGACGGTGCGGCGGGTGAATGACAGCCTGTGAGCCCGGCGGCCCGCAGCAGCCCGGTGATCCGGCAACTGACCGGCGTGATCAGCGATCGGGGTTCGAAATACGCGGTATCGGGGGCGCCCGCCAGCACCCCCGATGAGGTCGATGCGGTTCTCAAGGAACTGAAACGCGCCAAGAAATTCGCCAAGGCGACCCATAACAGCTGGGGGCTGCTGCTAGCGGATGGTACGCCGCTGAAATCCGATGATGGCGAGTCCGGTGCCGGCATGGTGATCCTGCGCATGTTGGAGCGCGAGGCGCTGCACGATCACGTCGTGATCGTCACCCGCTGGTATGGCGGCAAGCATCTTGGCGGCGACCGTTTCCGGCATGTGCAGGACTGCGTGCGCGCCTATCTGGATGACCTGGCGCTTTGATGTATGTCAAAGTTTGCCTATCCGGCGGGCTCTACGGTGGTCTTCAAGGCGCGGCATCCCTGCGCCGTGCGGAGGAGAGACCCCATGACGAATCCCAAAACACTGAGACGGCACGCGGAACTTGTCGACCGCATGTCACGGGTGGTCGGGCTGGATCTGGAAGAAGAATTGATGCGTGGGCAGATGCAGATTGACACGCTGGGCGATGCGGTGCTGCGGTGCACAGGTTGCAGCAATGCCGATGGCTGCGATCACTGGCTGGCGGCGCAGGAGGGCGAGGCCGACGCGCCGCCGGAATATTGCCGGAACACCGAGATATTCGAAGCGCTCAAGGCAGGCAAGCGGGTCTGACCACGCGCTGACCGCAGGCTACATCGGTGACGCGACGGCGTGGCCGATCCCGACAAAGAAACAGCCCGACGCCACCAACACGAAGCCGTGCCAGATGGCGTTGGCATAGCGCAGTTTTTCCCAAGAATAGAATATGATGCCGACGGTGTAGAGCAATCCGCCCAGCAGGATCAGGTACAGGCTCAGGCCCGGCAGCGAAGTGGCCAGCGGCACGAACAGCATGACCCCCAGCCAGCCGAGCGCCAGGTAGGGCATCCAGCCGGTGGTCATCTTACCACGCTCCATCCGCAGCTTGGTGCGTGCGCCCAAGAGCGCCAGCCCCCAGACCAGCAGCAGCAGGAAGTAGCCAAAGGCTGTTCCCAGAAAGACCGCCAGCGGCGTGAAGGTGCCCGCGATCTTGAGGTAGATCGCCGCATGATCCAGCCGGCGCAGCAATGGGCGTGCGGCCGTGTCCGCAAGGATGTGATAGGCCGCCGACGCGCTCAGCATTACCAGCAACGCAGCCGAGTAGACGGCCGTGGCGGTCAAGACGCTCCATTCCATCCGGTCATGTGTCGAGATGAACAATATCGCGATTCCCACCATGGCCGCGCTCACGCCCAGCACGTGAATCGCCGCATCGGCGATGCGTTCTGCCTTTGAATACGGTGGATAGGACATTCTGCTCATGCCTCCTCACCTTCACCTAGGCATGGCGGAATGGCAACTGTCGGGCTTCATCGTGTCCATTTGATGAACAATGCGGACTTTTTGGCATCTCTGGTTCCGCAGGGGGCAATCTCAGGGGCGCACCGCCCCCCACAGATCATATTCTCCGGCCTCGTCCACTTCGACCTGCACGATGTCACCAACGGTCAGGCCCTCGGTGCCTTCATCGATAAAGAGGTTGCCGTCGATCTCGGGGGCGTCGGCGCGGGTGCGGCAGGTCGCGATGCCGTCGGCGTCGATTTCGTCGATGATCACCTCTTGCACAGAGCCAACCTTGGCCGCCAGTTTTTCCACAGAAATGCCTTGGGCTTTTTCCATGAATCGTTCCCAGCGGTCTTGCTTCACATCGTCCGGCACATGGTCCGGCAACGCATTCGATCGCGCGCCCGCGACGTTTTCGTATTGAAAGCACCCGACCCGGTCGAGTTGTGCCTCGTCCAGCCAGTCCAGCAGGGTCTGGAACTCTGCCTCGGTCTCGCCGGGATAGCCAACGATGAAAGTGCTGCGCAGGGTAATTTCCGGGCAAATCGAACGCCATGCGGCGATCTCTTCAAGCGTCTTGGCGGCTGCGGCAGGCCGCGCCATGCGGCGCAGGACATCCGGATGGGCGTGTTGGAACGGGATATCGAGATAGGGCAGCACCAGCCCCTCGGCCATCAGCGGGATCAACTGGCGCACATGCGGATAGGGATAGACGTAATGCAACCGCACCCAGGCGCCGAGGCTGCCCAGATCGCGCGCCAGATCGGTGATATGCGCGCGGTGTCCCTTGGCCTCTGCGTGCTTGATGTCAACGCCGTAGGCCGAGGTATCCTGGCTGATCACCAAGAGTTCGCGCACGCCGTTCTCGACCAGCTTTTCCGCCTCGCGCAGCACCGCATGGGCCGGGCGGCTGGCCAGTTTGCCGCGCATGTCCGGGATGATGCAGAACTTGCACTTGTGGTTGCAACCTTCGGAAATCTTTAGATAAGAATAGTGACGCGGTGTCAGGCTCACACCGCTGGCCGGCAGCAGATCGACAAACGGATCGGGATCGGGCGGCACGGCGGCATGGACCGCATCAAGCACCTGTTCATACTGGTGCGGGCCGGTCACGGCCAGAACCCGGGGATGCGCGCCGGTGATGTATTCGGGCTCGGCCCCAAGGCAGCCGGTGACGATCACCCGGCCATTTTCATCCAGTGCCTCACCGATCGCTTCCAGGCTCTCGGCCTTGGCGCTATCGAGAAACCCGCAGGTGTTCACGATCACCGCATCCGCGCCGGTATAGTCGGGAGAGATCGCATAGCCTTCGGCGCGCAGCCGGGTCAGGATGCGTTCGCTGTCCACCAGCGCCTTGGGGCAGCCGAGGCTGACCATGCCGATGGTGGGTTGGTTACTGCGGCGCGGCCCGGTGCCGGTCAGCGTCATGCGCGCCAGGTCGGGGCGCAGATCGGGAGGATTTGTGCTCATCGACGCGCTATAACGCGACAGGCGCGTTCCGGAAAGGGGCAATGCTTGTTGATGCCTCCTCGGCGTTCTACATTACCTGCGAGAGCAGTACAGGTGAGGCGCGCGTATGAATTTCCTAATCAAGGTGGTCGGTATCCTCGTCGTTGCGGTGCTGATCGCCGTCGGGGCGCTGTTTTTCCTGCCGGGCGACAAGATCGCGCGGATCGCGGCAGATCAGATCAGCGCCATGACGGGACGCCGAGTCGAGATGACCGGCGATACCACCATCAGCTTTTACCCGGTTCTGGGCATCAGCACGGGCGCCACGACCATCGCCAACGCCGATTGGTCGGATGCCGGGCCGATGCTGCGCGCCGACAGTTTCAAGGTCGGCGTTGACCCGATGGCGCTGCTCGGCGGCGATATCCGCATCACCGGGCTCGAGGCGGTCGGACCCACCATCATACTGGAACGCGCCCGCGATGGCCGCGTCAACTGGGAGCTGGGGGTCGAGGGCGTGGCCCCTTCGGGGCAATCGGCTGGCGGCGGCAATGCCACGTCGCGCCGCCTGGCGCTGACGCTGGACCGGGCGTTGATTCGCGATGCCTCCGTGACCTTCATCGACCACGGCGCGGGCACGCGCAGCACGATGGCCGGCATGGCGCTGGATCTGCGCTGGCCCGATTACGAGGGGGAGGCGACCTTTGACGCGGTGCTGCGTCCCGGCCCCGAACCGGTCGAGATCTCGGGCCGCGTGGACAAGGTCGGCACGCTGATCGGGGGCGGGATCTCGGCCCTGCGCGCCACCGTCTCGACGCGCGGCGGCACTGCCAGTTTCGACGGGCGCGGCAGTACTGCGCCGCAGGTCGATGGCAGCCTGACCTTTGACCTCACGAGTACCAGCCAGTTCCTGGCGTCTCTGGGCCTTGGCGCCGCGGACATTCCCGCAGGCTTCGGTCGCGCGATCAAGGGCACGACACGGCTGACCGTGACCGAGGACATGCGCATCTCGCTGCGCGATCTGGGGGTTTCGCTGGATCAGAACCGGCTGAGCGGTGCGGCAGATATCTACCTGGACGGTGCCAAGCCGCGCGTAACCGCGCAATTGGCAGCGGGCGCGCTGGACTTCAGCGCACTTGAGAGCGGCGGCGGCGATGGCGGCGGCACAAGCGGCACGGCCGTCAGTGATGGCTGGTCCAAGGCGCCGATCGATGCCAGCGCCGTGGGGCTGGTGGATGGCGAAATTTCGCTGAGCGCCAGCAGCCTTGACCTGGGCACGCTGAAGTTTGGCCCGACGCGCATTCTGACGACGGTGGACCGGTCGCGCGCGGTCTTCCAGTTCAAGGAGTTGCAGGGTTATGGCGGCAACGTCACCGGGCAATTCGTCGTCAACAACCGGTCCGGCCTGTCGGTGGGCGGCGACCTGAGCGCGGCAGGCATCGACATGGAACGTCTGCTGACCGATGCGGCGGGGATCACGCGCTTTGCCACCAATGGGCGCGCGAGCCTCAAGTTTCTCGGCGTGGGCGGGTCGATCGACGCGATCATGCGCAGCCTCAGCGGCTCGCTCAGCCTGGCCACCGGGCGCGGCGTGATCAGCGGCTTCGATCTGGACAAGCTGATGCGCTCTGGCAATGGCACCGGCGGCACCACGGTGTTCGATGAAATGAGCGCCAGCTTTGCCATCAAGGATGGCAACATGCAGGGCGATGACCTGAAGATGTCGATGCCCCTTGCAACAGCCACCGGGCGCGGGCGCATCGGCCTGGGCGCGCAGGACATCGACTATGTCTTTACGCCTGTCCTGCTGGAAGGCGGCGGCAACAAGGGCTTTGCCATTCCGGTCAAGATCCGCGGCCCCTGGGCCAACCCCAAGATCTGGCCCGATATCGAGGATGCGATTGACCTCAATTTCAAGGAAGAAAAGGAAAAGCTTGAGAAAGAGGTCAAGCAGGAGGTCAAGAAAGAGGTCAACAAGTTTATCGAGAAAGAACTGGGCGTGACCGTCGAAGAGGGCGAATCGGTCGAAGACACGATCAAGAAGGAAGTGGAAAAAGAGGTGATGAAAGAGCTGTTCAAGCTCTTTGACTGAAGCGATCCGGCTTCGATCTCTTGTCTCTACCCGAGCCCGCAGCGTGCAGGCACGCCGGGCCATCCGGGTCGGTGAGGGCTATCAACCGGCGGTCGGCTGCGCGGCGCGGCTTTGCACATTTGTCGTGTAAGAGATGCCCGCCCGCCCGATCGCCCTGCGGATTTGCATGTCGTCCATCAACTGGCCGAGATTTAATTCGGCCGCACGCCCGAGGCCCCTTGCAGAAAATCCCCGCAGCCGCGGACGGCTACGCAGAAGACGCCCGCAAGGGCGGATGCGGCAGTGCAGCTCAGCGCCGACGGTCGCGGCGGCTGCTCATGGGCTGGAACGCGACGCCCACATGCGCCTCGCAATAGGGCTTGCCTGCCTGCACCGGCAGGCCGCAGAACCAGAAATCGTCAGTGGCCGGATCACCTACCGGCCATTTGCAGGTGCGCGATGTCAATTCCATCAGGTCCAGCCGCTTGGCCTTCTTCTCGATCTCGTTGACCTTGGCCAGTGCCTTGGGGTCGATCTCGTTGGTCGAAGGCTGCGGCGGCAGTGGCTGCCCCGCGGGAATGATCGGCTTGATCCGGGTCACCGGCGGTGCGGCGGGCTTTTCAGGCTCCGGCTCGGGCTGCGGCTCGGGTTTGGTGGCGGGTTTGGCCTTGGCTGCGGGTTTCGCCGCGGGCTTGGCTGCCGGCTTGGCCTTGGCCTCTGCCGCAGGGGCGGTGCCGCCGCCGCCATTGCGGTTCGACAGGCCCAGACGATGCACCTTGCCGATCACCGCGTTGCGGGTCACTCCACCCAGTTCCTTGGCGATCTGGCTGGCCGACTGGCCCTCTCCCCACATCTTTTTCAGCAGTTCTACGCGATCATCGCTCCAGGACATTTGCGTTCCTTATCCATAAAGACGGCCCAAAAAGGCGGTCACGTCGGATGCGTGCCGCCCTGTAACTCTCTTGCTTCCTATTCTAATCACTGGAGCCTGAGTTACAAGGTACCGAATCGCCTGGAACAGGAAGGTCGCAGATGATGCAACACACCACGATGGGCACGCGCCGCTTTGGTCGCGTCAACTGGCTCGGTCTTTGGACGCTGGCGGTGCGCGAAGTCATGCGCTTCTGGTCGGTCTGGACCCAGACGCTTCTTGCGCCGCTGGTGACGGCGGGGCTGTTCGTGCTGATCTTTTCCATCGCGATCGGGCCGCGCCGGGGCGATGTGATGGGGGTCGATTTCACCACCTTCATCGTGCCCGGAATCGCGATGATGACAGTGATCCAGAACGCATTTGCCAACACGTCGTCGTCGATCGTGATCGGCAAGGTGCAGGGCAATATCGTCGACACGCTGATGCCGCCGCTCAGCGGGGCAGAACTGGTGCTGGGCTATCTGGCAGGTGCCATCGGGCGCGGGTTGCTGGTGGCGGTGGCGATCCTGATCGGTGTCGCGCTGTTTCTGGGGATCGTGCCGCAGCATCCGCTGATGGCGCTGGGATATGTCGTGCTGGGCTCGGCGCTGATGGGGGCTCTGGGAATGGTGGCGGGCATCTATGCCAACAAGTTCGACCAGATGGCGGCCATCACCAATTTCATCGTGACACCGCTCGCCTTCCTGTCGGGGACGTTCTACTCGGTCGATGCGCTGCCGCCGGTCCTGCGCACGATCACCCATTTCAACCCGATCTTCTACCTGATCGACGGGTTGCGCTACAGCGTTCTGGGCGTGTCGGACAGCTCGCCCGCGCTGGGGGCGTTGGTGGCAGGCGCGGCCACGCTGGCGATCTGTCTGTTGGCCTGGGCGATGTTCCACCGGGGCTACCGGCTCAAGGCGTAAGGGGGCGGGCAGGCGTGCCCCACTTCACACCGATTTGGGCGCGCGCAACCGTGCTTGCCGCCACGCCAGAAGGCCCGCGCCGCTCAGGATGATCGCCCCGCCCGAGATCGAGATCAGATCGGGCTGCACACCGAAGAACGCGAAATCATAAAGCGCGGCAAACACCAGCGCGGCGTAAAAGAACGGCGCGACATAGCTGGCATCGGCGCGCGCCATCGCGTTGATGAAGCAGGCCTGCGCGCCGGCCATCAGCACGCCGATCCCCGCCAGCGCAGCCCATTGCGGCGCGGTGGGCGTCTGCCAGACCGGGATCACGGCCAGCGTCGCGATCATGGCGCCGATCACGTTGTTGACCAGCAGCACCTGCATCGGCGCCTCGCGCCCCGCGAGTTTCTTGGTTGCGATCAGTTCCGCACCCAGCAGCGCCGCCGCACCCAGCGCCAGCAGCGCCCCGGTTTGCAGGCTTTCCGTGCCGGGCCGAGTCAGGACCGCCGCGCCGATCAGCGCGATCACCGCCGCCGCCCAGCGCACCGGACCGACCCGTTCGCCCAGCAGCGGGATCGCCAGCATCATGCCGAAGACCGGGTTGAGAAAGCTGATCGCGGTGGCATCCGACAGCGGAATGAACGCGGCGGCCGCGAACATCAGCGTGACCCCGCCAAAGCCGAGCGCAGAACGCGTCACATGCAGCCCCAGCGCCGGGCGCACGAATTGCGGGCGCAGGACGGCAGCCGCCAGCGCGAGGCTCAGAAGCGCGAAGGCAAACCGCCCGTGGCTGATCTGCAGCGCATGCATCGGCGGCCCCAGAACCTGCGCGCCCAGCGTGCCGGTCCCCAGCGCCTTGGCCAGCAAGGTCGTGCCCGCCGCCAGCGCTGCGGCCAGCAATGTCAGCAGGGCCGCGAGGCCGGGGTTCTGTGCGCGTGGGATCATCATGGCGCGCAGCATGTGCAATGAGCGCCCCGCCGGAGCAAGCATCAATTCACGCCCGGTGGCAGATTTTGCTTTGCGGACAGCGACAAACGGTCTATTCCAACCGCCATGTGTACAGAATTTGCCCTATGCAGCCCCTCGTGGGCCCGACGTCGACGCAGCTGACCATCGGTCTCGCCCGCGTCTTGTCCCCCCGTCTTGCACCCCCGTGTCCCATCTGATTTCATTGACCTTGCCGCAGGTCGCCTGACACCGGGTCTGCGTCTTGCTCTCTTCAAAGGATCGCTTTCATGATCACCTCCGTCCTGCCGACCTATAACCGTGCGCCGCTCAGCTTTGTCAAAGGCGAGGGCAGCTGGCTGATCGAGGCGGATGGCCGACGTTTTCTTGATCTGGCGGCGGGCATCGCGGTCAATGCGCTGGGCCATGCGCACCCGGTGCTGGTGGCGGCACTGACCGCGCAGGCGGGGCAGCTGTGGCATACATCGAACCTCTACCAGATCCCGCAACAGCAGGAACTGGCAGACCGGCTGGTGGAGGCAACATTTGCCGACACGGTGTTCTTCACCAATTCAGGCACCGAGGCGTGCGAACTGGCGGTCAAGATGGCGCGCCGCCATTTCCACGACGCAGGCCAGCCCGACCGCACCGAGATCATCGCCTTCGAAGGCTCGTTTCACGGCCGCTCCGCCGCAGGCATTGCCGCCGCCGGGTCCGAGAAAATGACCAAGGGCTTTGGCCCCTTGCTGCCCGGCTTCACCCATCTGCCATGGGGCGACCATGACGCGCTGACCGCCGCCATCACCGATAAAACCGCGGCGATCCTGATCGAGCCGGTGCAGGGCGAAGGCGGTATCCGCCCGCTGCCGGATCAATGCCTCAAGGGTCTGCGCGATCTGTGCGACGAGCACGGCATCCTGCTGATCCTTGACGAGGTGCAATGCGGCATGGGCCGCACCGGGCGGCTCTTTGCCCATGAATGGGCCGGGGTCGAACCCGATATCATGATGGTGGCCAAGGGCATCGGCGGCGGTTTCCCCCTCGGGGCGGTGCTGGCGCGCGAAGATGCCGCCAGCGCGATGGTAGCCGGCACCCACGGGTCGACCTATGGCGGCAACCCACTGGCCTGCGCGGTGGGCAATGCGGTGATGCAGATCGTGGCAGAGCCTGCGTTCCTTGAGGGCGTGCGCGCCCGCGCCGGTCTCTTCCGGCAAAAGCTCGAGGGTCTCGTCGCCGCCCATCCGGATGTGTTCGAAGCCGTGCGCGGTAGCGGGCTGATGCTGGGCCTCAAATGCAAGGTGCCCAACATGGATGTGGTGAATGCGGCCTACACCCAACTGCTGTGCACCGTGCCCGCAGCGGATAACGTGGTACGGCTGCTGCCGCCGCTCAACATCACCGAGGAGGAGATCGCAGAGGCGTTCAACCGCCTCAACGCCGCCGCCGACACCCTGGCATCTGCTGGCTGAAAATATCCTCCGGGACTCCGGGGGGAACCCCCGGCGCTCTCGAAAAAAATAAACGGACCTATTGCATGAATCATTTCCTCGATATCCACAAAACCGACCCTGCCGCCCTGCGCGGCATCATCGACAATGCCGCTGCGATGAAAGCCGCCCGCAAGGGCCGCCCGCGCGGGATGGCCGATGATGAACAGCCCCTCTCGGGCCACATGGTCGCGCTGATTTTCGAGAAGCCATCGACCCGCACGCGCGTCAGCTTCGACGTGGGTGTGCGCCAGATGGGCGGCCAGACGATGCTGCTGACAGGCTCCGAGATGCAACTGGGCCACGGCGAGACGATTGCCGACACCGCGCGCGTGCTCAGCCGCTACGTGGATCTGATCATGATCCGCACCTTTGACGAATCGGTGCTGATCGAAATGGCGGAATATGCCGATGTGCCGGTCATCAACGGGCTGACCGACCGCACTCACCCGTGCCAGATCATGGCCGATATCCTGACCTACGAAGAACATCGCGGCCCCATCAAGGGCAAGAAAGTCGTCTGGTCCGGTGACGGCAACAATGTCTGCGCGTCCTTCCTGCATGCCGCGGCGCAGTTCGGGTTCGACCTGACGTTCACGGGCCCCGCACAACTGGACCCCGAGGCCGAATTCATCGGGATGGCCCGCCGCGCAGGCAGCAAGATCGAGATCGAGCGTGATCCGCGAAAGGCGGTGGAGGGGGCCGATCTGGTAGTCACCGACACATGGGTCAGCATGCATGACACCCAGTCCGCCAAGGAACGCCGCCACAACATGCTGCGCCCCTACCAGGTGAACGATGCGCTGATGGCCCTTGCCAAGCCCGATGCGCTCTTCATGCATTGCCTGCCCGCACATCGCGAGGAAGAGGCGACAAGCGCCGTGATGGACGGGCCGCATTCGGTTGTTTTTGACGAGGCCGAAAACCGCCTGCATGCGCAAAAGGCGGTGGTGCGCTGGTGCCTGGGGCTTTGATGCCCAGCGATCGGGTGAAAACATTTTTCGCGAAACATCTATCATGCCCGCGGCTGTGCTCGGTGCTTGCATTTCCCCGCACACGGCCTAGCCTGACATCGACAAGAGCGGGGTAGCTTCATGTCCGAAGCACAGATTGGTGTATACGGGTTGGGGACGATGGGCAGCGCGCTGGCGCTGAACATGGCCGAGCACGGCTTTGACGTGGCCGTGACAAATCGCGAGCGGGAGTGGATCACCGCCTTCGTCAAGGAGGCCGGGCCGCTGGCCGAAAGGCTGCACCCCAAGGAAGAGCTGGACGCCTTCGTGGCCAGTCTGAAAACACCGCGCATCATTCTCTTCATGATCCCGTCGGGCGCGCCGATGGATGCGATGATCGGCACCATTGCGCCGCTGCTGGAGCCGGGCGATACGATCATTGACGGCGGCAATGCCGATTTCCACGCCACCCGTCGCCGCGCGGCTGAATTGGCCGAACGTGATCTGCATTTCGTTGGCATGGGCGTCTCGGGCGGGGAAAAGGGCGCGCGCCACGGGCCGTCTATGATGGTCGGTGGCAGCGATCACAGCTGGCAGCAACTCAAACCGATCCTGCGCGCCATCGCCGCGCGGTTCGAGGGCGATCCTTGTGTCGATCATCTGGGGCCGGACGGGGCCGGGCATTTCGTCAAGACGGTGCATAACGGCATTGAATACGCCGATATGCAAATGATTGCAGAGGTTTACGGCCTGTTGCGCTATGGCGCGGCGCGCACGCCTTCGGAAATCGGCGCGATGTTCGCGCGCTGGGATCAGGGGCGTCTGAAATCCTACCTGATCGAAATCACCGCCAAGGTCCTGACCTATGCCGATCCCGAATCCGGGCACCCGATGGTTGACGTGATCAAGGACGCGGCAGGCCAGAAGGGCACCGGGCGCTGGACCGTGGTCGAGGCCGTGCGCCTTGGCCAATCGGCCAACATGATCGAGGCGGCGGTGGGCGCGCGCAGTTGGTCGTCGGAAAAACCCGTGCGCATGGCGGCAGAGCGGATTCTGGGCGGCACTCGCGGCGCTTTGGAGCTGAGCGATGACACGCTGGCAGAGGCGTTTCTGGCGGCGCGCATTCTGGGCTATGCGCAGGGGTTCCGCATCCTCGCATCGGCGTCGCAGGAATATGACTGGACCCTCGATTTCGCGCGCATCGCCGAGGTCTGGCGCGCGGGCTGCATCATCCGCTCGGCGCTGCTTGACGATATTTCCGAGGCATTCCGTGGTGGCGATCTGGCCGAAGGGCAACTGATCCTCGCGCCGAAGATGACGCAGATTCTGGAGAAGTGCCTGCCAGCGCTGCGGCAGGTGGTTGCGGCGGCGGTCGCGGGCGGGCACGCGGTGCCCGCGCTGGGCGCGGCACTGGCGTTTTTCGATACCATGCGGCAGGGTTATGGCACCGCCAACATCATTCAGGCGCAGCGCGATTTCTTCGGCTATCACGGGTTCGAACGGCTGGGGCAGGAGGGCCGCCACCACGGCCCTTGGTGGGACTGACCCTGTTCAGGCTCCGGCGATGGTCAGCCGCCGCGCCTCTGGCTCGCGCATCCAGTCGTGCAGCGCCTCCTGAAACGCCGTGACCAGCCTGCGGGGCCGATCGGCCACCCAACCCGACAGCAACTGAAACCCCGGCAAACCCGGCTCCAGCGGCAGCGCGCAGAGCGTATCGCCACCATAGCTGATATCGGTGAAAGGGCGCATCGCCAGGATCGTCAGCCCGACACCCGCACCCACAAGGCCGCGCACCATCTCGGTGCTGTCGGCGCGCGCGACGATGTTCGGGGTCAGGCCGCGCCCGGCAAACAGCCCTTCCAGAAATGGCCGTGCCAGCGGCAGATCAAGCTGGATGATCGGGTGGCGTGCCACATCTTTCAGCAGCACCGGCGAGGTCGCCGTGATGGCGTGCCCTGCGGGGGCCAGTACGTATGGCGGCAGGTCCAGCAGCAATTGCGTCTGGATGTTGTGCCGCAGATCCTGCCCGGCGAAGAGAATGATATCGAGCTTGCCCGCCAGCAGGCGCTCTTGCGCGCTGTCGTTGTTTTCCGCGCTCAGCACCAGTTGCAGATCGGGATGGGCGCGCATCATCGGCGCCAGAATGCGCGGCAGGAACGCGGGGGCCACAGGGGCGTAATAGCCGATGCGCAACGTCCCCTGCAGCCCGCTGCTAACCGCGCGCCCGTCTTCCATCACGGCGCGGTAATCGTCCAGCAGGGCGCGAAACCGCGCCGCGAGAGTCACCGCCTCGGGCGTGGGGGCGATGCCGCGGGCGCGGGTGCGAATTAGCAGCGTCGCCCCCATCTCGGCCTCGACCTGATCCACGGCTGCCGCCACGGCCGACGCGGCGGTATTCAGCTCTGCCGCCGCACCGCTGATCGAGCCGTGCTCGACCACACGGGCAAAGGCGCGCATGGCCTTGAGCGAGAGGTTCGGGGTGCGTGGCAAGTTTATTCCTCTGATTTTTCGAGATCAAAGCACATTTAAATCTCTTTTTCCATTGAAAGACCATGTGCCAGATTGTGACTGTCCCAGTTGCAAGGAGCCACGACATGCCCGATCACGCCCCAGATGCGCAGAAACTGCCCGGCTGGAACCATGTGCCGGATGTGCCCATCGCCGTGTCGCCGTTCTTTAGCTGGCCGCCTGATCCCGCAGCGATGGGCCGGTGGCTCGCCGCGCGCTGGCTGGGGATCGCCGAGAACACCATTCTGGTGGCGATCGCGTTGATCACATGGGCGTTCTTCCAGCCGTCGCTGGACACCACCCGGACCCTGTCATGGGATTGGATCGCGGCGATCTGGTTGCGCAACATGGTGCTGCTGAGCGTAGTGGCGGGCGGGCTGCACTGGTACTTTCACGGAGCCAAACGTCAGGGCTCGCGGCTGAAGTTCGATCCGCGAGAGTTGATGACCCGAGGGCGGCAGTTCACCTTTGGCGGGCAGTTGCGCGACAACATGTTCTGGAGCCTCGGCAGCGGCGTCGCGGTCTGGACCGGTTTCGAGGTGCTGATGTTCTGGGCCATGGCCAATGGCTGGGCGCCGGTGCTGACATGGGCGGATAACCCGGTTTGGTTCGTTGCGCTCTTCCTGCTGACACCGGTGTGGATCTCGTTTCATTTCTACTGGATTCACCGGGCACTGCATTGGGGGCCGTTCTACCGGCTGGCGCACGGCCTGCATCACCGCAACGTCAATGTCGGGCCGTGGTCGGGCCTGTCGATGCACCCGGTGGAACATGTGCTGTTCTTCAGCTCGATCCTTGTGCATTTCCTCGTGGCCGCCAGCCCGCTGCATATCCTGTTTCACATGCAGCATCAGGCGCTGACCGCGGCCAGTTCGCATACCGGGTACGAGAGCCTGCTGGCGGGCGACGAAAAGCGTCTGGCGCTGGGCACGTTCCATCACCAGATGCATCATCGCTATTTCGAGGTGAATTACGGCAACCTGGAAATGCCCTGGGACAAGTGGTTCGGCTCGTTCCATGATGGGACGCCCGAGGCGCATGCGCGTCTCAAGGACCGGCGGGGGCGGCGCGGCTGAGCGGCTCAGTGTCGGCGCTTTGCCCGCAACGTTGGATCGGCCTGCGTGGGGTCTTCGGGCCAGGGGTGCCGGGGGTAGCGCCCGCGCATGTCGCGGCGCACATCGGTGTAGGAACTGGCCCAGAAGCCGGGGATGTCGGTGGTGGTCTGCACCGGGCGCTGCGCGGGTGACAACAGCGTGACCTTGAGCGGCGTGCGCCCGACGGTCGGATGTTCGGTCTGGCCGAACATTTCCTGCAGGCGCAGGCTGATCTCGGGCGGGTCGCTGGCATAGTCGATCGGGATACGGCGGCCCAACGGCGTGGTGAAATGCGGTGGCGCCGCGCGGTCCAGCGCCTGTATCTGGTGCCAGTCCAGTTGCGCGCGCAGTGCCTCGAGCATGTCGAACCTTCGCCAGTCCTGCGCGCTGCGCACGCCTGCCAGATGCGGCAACAGCCAGTCGTCGAGCCGCTCCATCAGCGCAGCCTCGGACATGTCGGGCAGATCGGGCTGGGTGTCGCGCACCAGTGCGACACGCGCGGTAAAGCGGCGGGCCGCATCGCTCCAGTTGAGCCCAAGATCGCGCACCCCGTTCAGCATCCCGCGGGCGATGGCATCCTCGGGCGCGTCCTTCCAGATGCGATCATCAAGGGTGAGCGCGCCGAAATTTTCCTGTTTGCGCGCGATGACACGGCGCTCGCGGCGCGACCAGTGGCAGATATCGGCCCAGGCGATCTGATCGGCGTAGAGGCCGCGCAACTCGGCCTCGCTGATGGCGATGGCCTGCCGGATACGCGCCTCGCGCGGGTCGCCGTCTAGATCGGTGGCGACAATCAGGCGGGTGCCTGCAAGCGTGTCATCATCGGCCAGAACGGCGCCTTTGCCGCCCGACAGGATATAGCGCGGGGCATCGCCGGGGCGTCGCAGGCCGATGCGGTCAGGATAGGCAAGGGCGGCCATTTCGGCGTCATTCATCGCCCGCTTGCGGGCGCTTTTCGTGGTGCGGGCAAGGCGCTTGGCCTCTTGCCGTATGCGGGCAAGCGTAGCGCGGTTCGGCTCGAAGGGCAGGCGCGCCGAGGGGCTGCGGATCGCCGTCAGGCGCAGCGCCAGATCGCAGGGCGCGGCGCGCGGCAGCGGATCGCGCTCGGCCAGCAGGGCCGCCAGCGGCGCGGCGTCCGGTCCGGCGCGCTCCAGCATATGCGCAAGGCGTGGATGCAGGGGCAGCGCGGCAATCGTGCGGCCATGATCGGTGATCAGCCCGGCATTGTCCAAAGCACCCAGCATCCGCAGCAGCGCCTGCGCCTCGGCATAGCTGCCGGGATTGGGCGGGGTCAGCAGCGGCAACTGGTCCGGCGTGGCCCCCCACATCGCCAGTTCCAGCGCCAGCGGCGCGAGGTCCGCCGCTTCGATCTCGGCGGGTGCGAAAGCGGGCAGCGCGCCCTCTTCGCCGCGTGTCCAGAGCCGCCAGGCAGTGCCCGGCGCCACCCTACCTGCACGGCCCGCGCGCTGGGTCGCCTCGGCGCGGCTGACCGGCTCTGTCACCAGCCGCGCCATGCCCGATCCGGGATCAAACCGCGCCCGGCGCGACTTGCCGCCATCGACCACGATGCGGATATCCTCGATGGTCAGCGATGTTTCGGCGATGGAAGTCGCCAGCACGATCTTGCGCCCCGTCTCGGCGGGCGCGATGGCGGCGCGTTGCTCGGCAAAGGGCATGGCTCCAAAAAGCGGGCGGATATGGCAATCGGCGGGCACGCGCGAAGCGAGCAGCGAGGCGGTGCGCCGGATTTCCCCCTCGCCGGGCAGAAAGGCGAGCAGCCCGCCGTCGCTTTCCGCCAGCGCAGTGCAGATCAGATCGGCCATCGCAGGCTCAAGCCGGGTTTTCCGGGGCAGCGGACGATCAAGCCAGCGGGTCTCCACGGGATAGCTGCGGCCCTGCGAGGTGATCATCGGCGCATCATTCATCAGCGCTGCCACCGGTTCGGCGTCCAGCGTGGCCGACATGGCGATCAGAATCAGATCGTCGCGTAACGCCCCCGCCACTTCGAGGCAGAGTGCCAAGCCCAGATCGGCATTCAGCGAGCGTTCGTGAAATTCGTCAAAGATCACGGCGCCTATGCCGGGCAGGTCGGGTTGCGATTGCAGGCGGCGGGTCAGGATACCTTCGGTCACGACCTCGATGCGCGTTGCGTCCGATACCTTGGCCTCGCCGCGTATCCGGTAGCCCACCGTGCGGCCCACCGGCTCGCCCAGCGTCTGCGCCATCCGCTCGGCAGCGGCGCGCGCGGCCAGGCGGCGCGGCTCCAGCATCAGGATACGGCCCTGCACCAGCCCTGCCTCCAGCAGTGCCAGTGGCACCACCGTCGTCTTGCCCGCCCCCGGCGGTGCCTGCAACACGGCGCGCCCGTGGTCGCGTATCGCGGCCATCAGCGCGGGCAGGGCATCGTGAATTGGCAATTGGGCGGTCATGCCAGCGTTATCGGCGCAAAAGCTCGGCTTTTCCATAGGTGGTGCGCACCGTGACCTGCCGGGCCTGCATCCGGCCGCCACCGGGGCTGTAGCGCACGCTGAAGGGATAGACGGTCTGGCGCTTCAGCTCGCTGGCCGAGAACCCGGCAAGACGGCGATAGCTGCCGCTGCAGATCACCTCGTCCCCCGCCTCGGCGCGCCCCGTCATCGTGATGCGCGAGCGCCGCGCGCCGTCAAAGATCGTGACATCCGTCTGGCACAGGGTCGCGGCAGGCTGGTCGTGCAGCACCGCAAAGACCGCCGTGAGCGGATCAAGCGTGCCGCCCTCGCGCGCGGGATCAAGCGGCACTTCGCCCGGATCGGGCACCGCCGTCGCCAATGTGCCGCCGATGATGCGCGGCACGCCGCCGCGATAGCGCAGCCGGGCCGATGACGCGCGCCGGCCGGTGTCGATGCTCTCGTTGTAGTGTTCGGGGATGAAACCGGTGGCTGTCACCCGCCCGCGCGCCGTCAGGTCAAACCCCGCACGCGCCACCGCGCCGACGATACCGCGAGTGGAAAAGGTGGACTGCACCATGTAGTCGCCACCATCAATCCGCCCGGCCAGCGTCATCTCGCCCAGCTTCACGCCGATCAGGCGCACATCAAAGCGCGCGGCGGTGGTGCCATCCGCAGGCGAACCGGCGGCCGCCAACCCGGCGACGCAGAGTGCGGCCAGTCCGATCAATCCCGTGATGATGCGCATTGCCTACCTCTTGGCTGGTGTCCGGGGCGGGACGGTCTGGACAAAGCCCCGCCTCAGAAGGCATGTAAGCCAAAGATGGCTCAGGACCAACCGGCGGACAGGCATGGATATCTCGGAACTCGCAGACAGGATAGCAAAAGGCGACCGGCGCGCATTGGCCCGTGCCGTCACGCTGGTCGAAAGCAGCCGCGCCGATCACCGCGATCAGGCCGCCGCCTTGCTGGAACGGTTGCGTACGGGCGGGCGCGAGGCGCTGCGCATCGGCTTGTCGGGCACGCCGGGGGTGGGCAAATCCACCTTTATCGAAGGGTTCGGCGGAATGCTGACCGGGGATGGCCTGCGGGTCGCGGTGCTGGCTGTCGATCCCAGTTCGGCACGCTCGGGCGGCTCGATCCTCGGCGACAAGACGCGGATGGAACGGCTGAGCCGTGATCCCAACGCCTTCATCCGCCCGTCGCCCAGCCAGACACATCTGGGCGGCGTCGCCCGTCGCAGCCGCGAGGCGGTGGCGCTCTGCGAGGCGGCAGGATTCGACGTGGTGTTGATTGAGACGGTCGGCGTCGGCCAGTCCGAAACCGTGGTGGCCGAGATGTCGGACCTGTTCTTGCTGCTGCTGGCACCTGCGGGCGGCGATGAATTGCAGGGCGTGAAACGCGGCATCATGGAGATTGCCGACCTGATCGTGATCAACAAGGCCGACGGCGATCTGAAATCTGCCGCCACGCGCACCTGCTCGGACTATTCCGGCGCGCTGCGTCTGCTGCGCAAACGGCCGCAAGACCCCGAAGGTTTTCCCAAGGCGCTGATGGTGTCGGCGCTGGAGGAGACCGGATTTCGCAAGCTGTGGGACGAGATGCAGGCATTGACCGAATGGCGGCGCGCCAATGGCCATTGGACCGCACGCCGCGCCGCCCAGGCGCGCTACTGGTTCGAAGAGGAAGTACGCCAGGGCCTGCTGGCGCAACTGCGCACGGATGACGCCCGCGCCGCCCTGCAGTCGCTGGGCGGGCAGGTGGCCGAAGGGCGCCTCACGCCGTCTGTGGCCGCCGCGCAACTTCTGGCGCAGATCGGCGGCGGGCAGGCGTGACAGAACCGGCCGCCTACGCTACGACTTGGGCAGCATTGCGCCGTTTGTGCGCACGAACCGACGGAGGATGCTCTATGTACAAAGGGATCTGGAACCGCGCCATCTGAGGCAGCCAGTCCTTTTGCGGCGGCTGCCCCGGCACCGCCCCACGCACGTAGAGTGTCTATTTTCAACGCTAATTTCAGGCGTCCGTCATGTTCAGGAAATTCGAAAACCTTGTCGATCCGTTTGCATCCTTTGACGATGCAACCCCGCCCGCAACGCTCTGGGCCTATCTGAAATCCCACTATCGACCGTTCCGCAAATGGATGCTGGTGCTGGCCATCAGCGGCATTGTCGTGGCCTTGGTCGAGACCGGGCTGATCTTCTACTCGGGCCGTGTGATCGACCTGCTGGGCGCGACCGAGCCGGGCGGGCTGATGGCGCGGCACGGGGGCGAGCTGATCGTGGCGGCGGTGTTCATCCTGACGCTGCGGCCGGTGATGATCGCCTTCAACCATCTGCTGCTGGAGCAGATGCTGGCCTCCAACATGCAAGAACAGGTCCGATGGCGCGCGCACAAACATCTGCTGGGGCAAAGCTCTGGGTTTTTCCAGAACGAGTTTGCCGGGCGGCTGAGCAACCGGGTGATGCAACTGGGCGAGGCAGTCGAGGACGGCACTTACATGGCGTTCGAGGGCGTGTGGTATTCGCTGACCTACGTGCTGGGCGCTGCTGTCATTCTGGCCGGGGTCGATCCGATCCTGTCGGTGCCGCTGCTGCTCTGGGCGCTGATCTTCGCGCTTTATGTCCGCTACATCGCGCGTCGCGTCGCGGTGGCGTCAGAAAAATGGTCCGATGCCCGCTCGACCGTGACGGCGCGGGTGGTGGATGCCTATGCCAATATCGAAACGATCAAGCTTTTCGCCGACGACGACACCGAAGAACGCTACGTGCTCTCGGCGATGCGCCGATTGCGGCTGCGTTTCCAGCGCTTCCTGCGGCTGATGACCGAACTCAGCCTTGGCCTGAACATCATCAACGGATTGCTCATCGTCGGGATGCTGACACCGGCGATCTGGCTCTGGTCAAAAGGCGAGGTCAGCGTGGGCGAGGTGGCCGCCGCCACCGCGCTGACCATCCGGCTGAACGGCATGTCAGGCTGGATCATGTGGGTTGTCATTCGGTTGTTTGAACATGCGGGCGTGATCCGCGAAGGGCTGCGCTCTGTTGCGGTGCCGCATGACGTGGTGGACGTGCCGGACGCGCCAAATCTGCAGGTGCGCGAGGCACGGATCGAGCTTCGCGGCGTGACCCACCACTACGGGCGCGGCCATGGCGGGCTGAACGGGGTCGATCTGGTGATCGCACCGGGGCAGAAAGTGGGCCTCGTCGGGCGGTCCGGCGCGGGCAAGTCGAGCCTCGTGAACCTGCTGCTGCGGATGCGCGACGCCGAAGCAGGGCAGATCCTGATCGACGGGCAGGACGTCGCCCGCGTCCGCCAGACCTCGCTGCGTCAGGCGATCGGCATGGTCAGCCAGGACAGCGCGCTGCTGCACCGTTCGATTCGCGCCAATATCCTCTATGGCGCGGCACATGCGGATGAGGCGGCAATGGTTGCGGCCGCCAAACAGGCCGAGGCGCATGATTTCATCATGGACTTGCGCGATTCCGAGGGGCGCACCGGCTATGACGCGCAGGTGGGCGAGCGCGGCGTGAAACTCAGCGGCGGCCAGCGCCAGCGTGTCTCGATCGCGCGGGTGATCCTCAAGGATGCGCCGATCCTGGTGCTGGACGAGGCGACATCGGCGCTGGACAGCGAGGTGGAGGCGGCGATACAGGACACGCTCTTTGACCTGATGCAGGGCAAGACCGTCATCGCCATTGCCCACCGCCTGAGCACCATCGCGCAGATGGACCGAATCGTGGTGATGGAGGCCGGATCCATCATCGAGGATGGCACTCATGACGAGCTTCTGGCGCGCGGTGGCACCTATGCCGCGCTCTGGGCGCGCCAGTCGGGTGGTTTCCTGGGGGATGCGGTGCCAGAGTGAGAAGCCTTGCCATTTCCGCGCCGCGCCCCTTGACGCCCCCACTGATTCCGCCTATCCACCGCCAACGGAATTCGGAACGCTGCCTGGGGCGGCGTTCGTTTGTTTTGAGACGGGCCGCCAAGGCCCTCATGAAAAGATGAGGATGATCCCATGTCGCGCCGCTGCGAACTGACTGGAAAAGGCCCGATGGTTGGCAATAACTCTAGCCACGCCAACAACAAAACCAAGCGTCGGTACCTGCCGAACCTGAACGACGTCACGCTGCAATCCGAGGCCCTTGGCCGCGGTATCAAACTGCGCATCAGTGCCGCAGCTTTGCGCAGTGTCGACCACCGTGGAGGGTTGGACGCGTTTTTGGCCAAGGCGAAAGACGTTGAACTGTCGCCCTCCGCGCTGAAGGTGAAAAAAGAGATCGCCAAGATCGGCAAGAATGCCGCGGCAGCTCTCGACGCCTGATTCGATCCATACGGACAAGATTTTTACAGCCCTGCCGGAAACCGGCGGGGCTGTTTCCGTTTGCGCAGGTCACCGATTCAAAATGCTCTCGACCCACTTTGGCACCAGCTCCGTTGCGGGGCCGATATGGCTTTCGTCGAAATCGCGGGCGTTGCTGGCGGGCTCCAGGTTGATCTGCACCGTCCGCGCGCCCAGTCGCGCGGCGTGCTGCGCATAGGCGGCTGCGGGATATACGTTGCCCGACGTGCCGATGGCGGCAAAGATATCGGCGGCTGCCAGCGCAGGGTCGATCACCTCGGCACCATAGGGCGTTTCACCGAACCAGACGATATCGGGCCGGGTCTGCGCCGCGCTGCAGGCCGGGCAGGGATCGGTGGCGTGCATTTCCGGCGGTGCCGGCCAGCGGTGGCCACAGGCGTGGCAGAGCGCGCCCATGAGGCGGCCATGCATGTGCACCAGATTGCGGCTGCCCGCGCGCGCATGCAGGTCATCGACATTCTGGGTGATGATCAGCACCGCGCCCGGGTGCTCGGCCTCCAGCCGCACCAGCGCGTGATGTGCGGCATTCGGCATGACCTCCGCGGCCTTTGCGCGGCGGGCATTGTAGAAGGCGTGCACGCGGGCGGGATCGCGCTGAAATGCCTCCGGCGTCGCGACATCCTCGATCCGGTGCTGGGCCCACAGCCCGTCTGCGTCGCGAAAGGTGCTGAGCCCGCTTTCGGCGGAAATGCCTGCGCCAGTGAGAATCACGATCTTTTCGGGGGCCATGGCATGCTCTACACTTCGGGACATGGCCAACCGTATCCTATTTGTCTGTCTCGGCAATATCTGCCGGTCCCCCACCGCAGAGGCCGTGGCACGGGCGCTGCTGCCCGGGGTCACGGTGGACAGCGCCGGCACCGGCAACTGGCATGTGGGCGAGCCGCCCTATGCGCCGATGCAGGCGGCGGCGCGGGCGCGCGGCTATGACCTGAGCGGGCTGCGCGCACGTCAGGTCACCGGCGCGGATTTCGCGCAGTTCGATCTGATCGTGGCGATGGATGCGGACAATCACGCGGCGCTCGAAGCGCTGCGGCCCGGACAGGGCGGCGCCCCGGTCCGGCTGCTGACCGGATTCGCGCCCGACACCGGCGCGGATCACGTGCCCGATCCCTATTTCACCCGCGATTTCGACGCGGCGCTTGATCTGATCGAAACCTGCATCAAGGGGCTACGCGCCGCGCTCTGACAGCGATCAGTGCGCAGGCCGCCGTCGCCGCGTCGCATATTTCAAGACCTTTGCACCCACAGACATTTCGGGAATTCCGAACTGATGTTTTCGACGTTTGAAAAAGCCGAAGCCGGAAGGCGTGCGAGCCTTGCGCGACGGCGGAGTCCGGCGCAGGACTGAAGGACAAGGAGGCCCGCCCATGACGATTACAGTGCTCAAATCCGCCCCCGGCGAACCGCCCCGCACGGCGGCAGAGATCGGCGATACCGTTTCGATCATGCTTGCGCGGCTGCGCACCGGCGGTGCGCAGGTGGCGCTTGAATATGCCCGCAGCCTCGACGGCTGGCAGGGCGAGATCATGGTGACGCGCGCCGAGATCGCCGCCGCCACCGCGCGGGTGCCGCAGGCGCTGAAAGACGATATCGCCTGGGCGCATGACAATATCAGCCGCTTTGCCGCCGCACAGCGGGCCACCGCGCAGGACATGGAGATCGAGCTGCGCCCCGGCCTGATCGCGGGGCAAAAGCAGATCCCGCTGCAGGCGGCGGGCTGCTATGTACCGGGTGGGCGCTATACCCATATCGCCAGCGCCTTGATGAGCATCGCCACCGCCCGCGAGGCCGGCGTGCCGGATATCACCGCCTGTTCGCCGCCCAACGGCGCAGAGGGGATTCCCGACGCGATGCTGTACGCAATGGATCTGGCCGGTGCCACACGCATCCTGACCATTGGCGGGGTGCAGGGCGTGGCGGCGATGGCGTTCGGCCTGTTTGGTGCGCCCGCCGCGGATATCCTCGTGGGGCCGGGCAATGCCTATGTGGCCGAGGCCAAGCGGCAGCTGTTCGGCCCGATCGGGATCGACATGTTCGCCGGGCCGACCGACAGCCTGATACTGGCTGACGAGACCGCCGATGCGGACCTCGTTGCGATGGACCTTGTCGGGCAGGCCGAGCATGGCGGCAACAGCCCGGTCTGGCTGGCCACCACCCACCGCCCGCTGGCCGAAGCTGTGCTGGAGCGCATTCCCGGCGTGATCGCCGATCTGCCGGAGCCGAACCGAAGTGCCGCCCGTCAGGCTTGGGCCGATCTGGGCGAGGTGGTTCTGTGCTCCGACCGCGAAGAGATGGCACGCCATGCCGACAGCCGCGCGCCCGAGCATCTGCATGTGCAGGCCGCCGATCCTGACTGGTGGCGGGCGCGGTTGCTGGCTTATGGGTCGCTCTTTCTGGGCGCGGGTACTACGGTCGCATTCGGTGACAAGGCGGCCGGGCCAAACCACGTTCTACCCACCAGCGGCGCGGCGCGTTATACGGGGGGCCTGTCGGTGCACAAGTTTCTCAAGACGGTCACCTGGCAGCGCGTCACCGGCCCGGTTCTGGACGATCTGGCGCGGGTCACGGCCAGTATCAGCCGCGCGGAACGAATGGAGGGGCATGCCCGCTCTGCCGATCTGCGGCGCGGCGCGGGTGTGGAAGTGCCAAGAACAATGACTTTGAAAGGATGACCATATGAACCTCGCCAAATTTCCCCGTGTTTCCCTTGCGCATTTGCCCACACCGCTGGAGCATATGCCGCGCCTCAGCGCCGCGTTGGGCGGGCCTGAGATATGGATCAAACGCGATGATTGCACGGGGCTCAGCACCGGCGGCAACAAGACCCGCAAGCTGGAGTGGCTGATGGCCGAGGCGCTGGCACAGGGCGCGGAAATGGTCATGACCCAAGGCGCGACCCAATCCAATCACGCCCGCCAGACGGCGGCGGCGGCGGCCAAGCTGGGTCTTGCCTGTCACATCCTGCTGGAGGATCGGACCGGCTATAACCACGAGAACTACAAATATAACGGCAACGTCCTGCTGGACCATCTGCACGGCGCCACGATTGAGCATCGCGGCCCGGATCTGGACATGAACGCCGAGATGGAAGCCGTAGCCGACAAGATGCGGGCAGATGGCAAGAAGGTCTATACCATCCCCGGTGGCGGCTCGAACCCGACGGGCGCACTGGGTTATGTCAACTGCGCGCTCGAAATGCTCAACCAGTTCGTGACCACCGGCCTCAATGTCGATCATATCGTGCATGCCACCGGCAGTGCCGGCACGCAGGCCGGGCTGATCACAGGTTTGAAAGCGATGAATGCCAACATCCCGCTGCTGGGCATCGGCGTGCGCGCGCCCAAGGCCAAGCAGGAAGAGAACGTCTATAATCTGGCCGTCAAAACCGCCGAGAAACTGGGTTGCCCCGGCGTGGTCGCGCGCGAGGACGTTGTGGCCAATACCGATTATGTCGGCCCCGGCTACGGCATGCCCGGCGATGACACGCTGGAGGCCATCGACATATTCGCCCGCACCGAGGCGATCCTGCTCGACCCGGTCTATTCTGCCAAGGGGGGCGCGGGCCTGATTGACCTGATCCGCAAGGGGCATTTCAAGAAGGGCGAGAACATCGTCTTCGTGCATACCGGCGGCGCCATCGGGCTGACCGGCTACACCCACTGCTTTGACGTGCCAAAGTGAGACCGGTCGGCATCTTGGGCGGGATGGGGCCAGAGGCCACCATCCTGCTGATGCAAAAGGTGCTGGGGGCGGTGCAGGCGCGCGATGACGCCGATCACATCCCCCTCATCGTGCATCAGAATCCGCAGGTGCCCAGCCGCATCGCCGCACTGATCGAGGGGCAGGGGGCAGACCCCGGCCCGGCTCTGGCCCAGATGGCGCGCGATCTGCAGGCCGCAGGAGCCGCTGCGCTGGCGATGCCGTGCAACACCGCGCATCACTACGCAGACACCGTGCGGGCGGCCAGCACGCTGCCCTTTCTGGATATGCTGGCGCTGTCGGCAGAGACGTTGCAGGCGGCAGGTGCCACGCGCATCGGCATGCTTGCCTCACCGGCGACGCGCCTCACGGGCGTTTTCGATGCACCATTCGCCGCGCACAGGCTGACACCTGTGTGGCTGCAGGACGAGGCGGCGCTGCTGGCGATCATTCGCGCGGTCAAGGCGGGCGAGGGGGCGGATACGCTGCGCCCCCGGCTGGCCGCCTGCGGTGCAGCGTTGCGGGCGCAGGGGGCCGATCATCTGCTGGTGGCCTGCACCGAACTGTCCCTGATGACCGATGCGCTCGGCGAACACGGCCCGGTGACAGATACGCTCGATTGTCTGGTGCGGGCGATCACGGCCTTTGCCCAAGGCGACAGCGCAGCACAATAGCGGTTCGGGGCGCTCAAGAGCGCCGGAGCCATGCGCGCTTAGCCGCAGATCCTCTGGGCCTGCTTGCTGTATTCCACATAGGCGTCCCAGAACACTTCGTTGCTGGCACGGTCGGACATGCGGGTGTCCTGCGCCTTTTGCGGGTCGCTGTAGAAGGTCACGGCGCGGCGCTGCTGCGCGCCGGAAAGCGTCTGGTCGGCGACTGCCTGAATGCAGCCGCACAGTTCCGGCGAACGCGCCTTGCGGTCGGATGTCAGACAGGCCTTGCTGAGCGGACCTGTGGCGCGCGGCTTGCGGGTGGGCAGCACCGTTTGGGCGGGTTGTGTGGCACGACTGGGCGCGCGCTTCGATTTGGACTCGAATCTGTGCACGCCGCCGCATCCGGCCAACGCCAATATCAATCCCATGATCAGGATGTTTTTCATCGCCTTTGCCTCGTTTGCCTGCTCGCCCCCGGGGCTGGCCCCCGGTGTTGGTGCGCGTCGCGACGATCTTTGCCTGAACCGGCCGGATTTTTCAATTAACAACATCGGCCGGATGGCAATTCGGTGGCCGGGTGCGGTCAGACTGCCTCGCACCGCACCGCGCGATTGCCAGAACGCGGGGCGGAAATGGGCAATTGCGGCGCATGTACGCACGGATTGCCGCGCGGCCTCCATGCCATCTTGACCAAGTGCCAAAACCCCACCATATCCCTCTGTCATGACACCGCTTTCCCATATCCGAAATTTCTCGATCGTGGCCCATATCGACCACGGGAAATCCACGCTTGCTGATCGCCTGATCCAGCAGACCAACACGGTCGCGGAGCGGGACATGAAGGCCCAGATGCTCGACAGCATGGATATCGAGCGCGAACGCGGTATCACGATCAAGGCCCAGACGGTGCGGATCAACTATACCGCCAAGAACGGCGAAGATTATGTGTTGAACCTGATCGACACACCCGGCCATGTCGACTTTGCCTACGAGGTCAGCCGCTCGATGCGCGCGGTCGAAGGCTCGCTGCTGGTGGTCGACAGCACCCAGGGGGTCGAGGCGCAGACACTGGCCAATGTCTATCACGCGCTGGATGCGGATCATGAAATCGTGCCGATCCTGAACAAGATCGACCTGCCGGCCAGCGAATGTGACCGCGTCGCCGAACAGATCGAGGATGTCATCGGCATCGACGCCAGCGGCGCCATCCGCGTCAGCGCCAAGACCGGCGAGGGCATCACCGAGACGCTCGAAGCGATCATCGAACACCTGCCCGCGCCCAAGGGCGACAGGGACGCGCCGCTCAAGGCGATGCTGGTCGATAGCTGGTATGACTCCTACCTGGGCGTGATCGTTCTGGTGCGGATCATGGACGGCACCCTGAAAAAGGGCGACCGGGTGCGCATGATGCAGAACGGCAGCGTGCACCAGGTCGACCGCATCGGCGTGTTCCGCCCGGCGATGACTGTGGTCGAGGAGCTTGGACCGGGCGAGATCGGGTTCATCACCGCTTCGATCAAGCAGGTGCGCGACACCAAGGTGGGTGACACGATCACGCTGGACAAGGCGCCCTGCGCCACGCCGCTGCCGGGGTTCAAACCCTCTGTGCCGGTGGTGTTCTGTGGGCTCTTCCCGGTGGACAGCAACGAATTCGAGGATCTGCGCGACGCGATCGAGAAACTGGCGCTGAACGATGCCAGCTTCAGCTACGAGATGGAAACATCAGCCGCCCTTGGCTTCGGCTTTCGCTGCGGCTTCCTCGGGCTGTTGCACCTCGAAGTGATCCGCGACCGGATCGATCGGGAATATGACATCGACCTGATCACCACCGCGCCGTCGGTGATCTACAACATCTTCATGAAGGACGGGACGATGCAGCCGCTGCACAACCCCGCCGACATGCCCGACATGAGCACCGTCGACCACCTGGAAGAGCCGCGGATCAAGGCGACGATCCTCGTGCCGGACGATTACCTGGGCGATGTGCTGAAACTCTGTCAGGACCGGCGCGGCATCCAGATGGACCTGACCTATGCAGGCTCCCGCGCGCTGGTGGTCTACGACCTGCCGCTCAACGAGGTGGTGTTCGATTTCTACGACCGGCTGAAATCGGTGACCAAGGGCTATGCATCCTTCGATTACCAGATGATCGGCTACCGGGAAGACAACCTGGTGAAAATGTCGATCCTGGTGAATGACGAACCCGTCGATGCGCTGTCGATGATGGTCCACCGCGACCGGGCCGAGACGCGCGGCCGCGCCATGGTCGAAAAGCTCAAGGACCTGATCCCCCGCCACATGTTCAAGATCCCGATCCAGGCCGCCATCGGCGGCAAGGTGATCGCGCGCGAAACCCTGTCTGCCATGCGCAAGGACGTGACCGCCAAATGCTATGGCGGCGACGCCACGCGGAAGAAGAAGCTGCTGGAAAAGCAGAAGGCCGGCAAGAAGAAGATGCGCCAGTTCGGCAAGGTGGATATTCCGCAGGAAGCTTTCATAAGCGCGCTAAAAATGGACAGCTAAAGCTGTCCATTTTTAGCGCGCAGTGCGGGTAAGCGATTGGCGCAGCCAATTGCGGCCGCACCCCGGCGAGTGTGTGAGCGGGTTCGCCTAAGATGAGTGGATGAGCGCCATCTCAGGCGCTCACCTTTACTACTTTTCTTTACGAACGCCTTTGAAAGGTGTTTTGCTTGACGTCTTCACGTCCATGAATCTTCCAGTCGAAGTGTCACGTTTTACATAGTTGCCAGAGGGCGTCTTTGTCTGAGACCTTCCTTTGACCATGCCATTACGCCGTCCGTCACCGGTGGGAGGATTGGTAGCCATTTTTTTCACCCTATTGTGTGTGGCAAGCGGGTGAACAGTAGTAGCATCCGTTGACCTGATTGTAGTGGATCTTTGCGGCGGTTACCGCAGGACTACACGTAGAGAAATCGCCGAGGAAAATTCGATTTTCCGGCTGCGGCATCCAATTGCAACCAGTTTTATGAACCTCATGGTCTCCGTTTGGCTGAGCGTTCTTATTCACGTAATGATAAGCCATCATTTGAGCTCCTTAGTTAGCTTCAATGAAGGCCGCTTGACTCAATGTTCGTGGGCTGAAATTGTCCCAATTGCGATCCGAACGACTGCAGCGACCTTCGGGTCTACGCAGTGCCGGACAGCCGACGCCGCCTTGGTCACAACCCTTGGCGGCGTCATTGATTCGTCCGGTTGTCTTGGGAATGTTTGCGCAAACACCTATGGGTGTCAATGCTTAGGGCGCTAAATATCGTGATATTGCACAATATTTAGCTATTTATACCACTACTACACCCAGCATGTCGTGTCTGTCAATGGGTTATCCCCAGTTTCATGCACAATTATAAAGGTTTTATGAGCGCTTCGGCCGCCGGAACATGTCGGGCTATGCCATCGTGGCAGTTTGTGCTTTCCATTGCCAAATCTCCGATTTGGCAGCGCCCGAACCGCCCCCACGGGGCGGGCGCTTCTCGCCCACCCCTCGGTTCGGGCGCTGGCGTCCGGGGCGGGCGGTGTAGGCCAGATCGATGCTCTTTGCGCTCACCGGCTTTCCATCTCGCGCGCTTGGGAGTAAGCGATGAATATACCCAATCCCCGCCGCCCTGCTGCGCGCCTATCCTACGGAGAACCAACATGACTTGCGCCCTTTGTTCCGCCGATACACCCCTTGTGGAGCACCCGGTCCCCGGTGGCCCGGACGGCGCAAGCGCCCAGATCTGCGAAACCTGCGCCAGCCAGATTGCCGACACCACCAACCCTGACCATTGGCGCTGCCTCTCGACCGCGATGTGGTCGGAGGATAAGGCGGCTCAGGTTCTCGCGGTGCGGCTGCTGGCCGTGCTGGACGAGCACGACTGGGCGCGTGACCTGACGGCGCAGCTCTGGCTGGACGATGACACCCGCGCCTGGGTCGACAACCAGCCCGAACAGACCGAGCACCGCGACAGCAACGGCGTGCTTCTGGCGCAGGGCGATACCGTCGTTCTGATCAAGGATCTGCCGGTGAAGGGTGCCAATTTCACCGCCAAGCGCGGCACGGCGGTGCATCGCATCTCGCTGGTGCCCGACAACGCGGGGCAGATCCAGGGCCGCGTCGAAGGCCAGCAGATCATCATCCTGACCGAGTTCGTGAAAAAGCGGTAGGCTGCTGGCATTCTGACCCAGATCAAGGCCGCACCGCCCGCCTGACGCTAGGCTCCCGTGAACACATCAAAGGAGGCGCCAATGGCTTGGCTGACATTTGTCGTTCATCTCTTGGTCGGGGCCACGCTGGCCGGGGTCGGCGTGATCGTGGCGCTGGTATTGGGCTATGACACGCTCCGGGGCGTACTGACCGCGGCGGCAGCGGGATTCGTGCTGTCAGTGCCGGCGACATGGCTCGTGGCCCGGCAGATCTCGCGCCGCAAGTGAGCTTGCGCGCGTGGCCGTTCCGTCCGGGTGAAACGCCCGGACGAACCCGTTACTGCCGTGCAAAGAAATTGACAGGCGGGCAGGCTCGTATACCATGCATAGTGAATACATGCGCCATGCTAACAATATGATGAGGGATCCGATGCGCCTCCTGCCAACACTCTCCACAGGCATTGCC
>Ga0209344_10000671_pt1 | contig 54456 bp, 44 predicted proteins | sample Cruoilmetagenom6_FD_187293 | JGI IMG/M metagenome (GOLD analysis project Ga0209344, IMG submission 187293) | Oil polluted marine microbial communities from Coal Oil Point, Santa Barbara, California, USA - Santa Barbara Oil Seep Sample 6 (SPAdes)... | ecosystem: Environmental > Aquatic > Marine... | reverse complement strand
CGGCGCGGATGGCATTGACGGCGGCGGCGGCATTGGTTTCGGTGCCGCAGGCGACAACGGGGATGTGAATGCGTTCGGCGTCAAGGCTGGCGAGCAGCAGGGGGATGTCGATCATGACATCGACCAGGAGCAGGTCGGCACCCTTGCCGGCACGCAAGGAGGCCAGCGCGATTTCGATGGAAGAGGCCTGAGCCACCTTGGCCCCGCCCTGCATGGCCAGTTTGGTCGCCTGTGTGAGTTGTCCCTCAAGCGCTCCGATGATCAATAGCCGCATGTGAGTATTCCTTTCATAGCCCCCAATGAAAGCCTAAGAGGCCTTGATAATTTCAGTCATGGTCACGCCAAGCCGGTCTTCGACGAGCACAATCTCGCCGCGGGCGACCAGCCGGTCATTGACATAAATATCGATGGCCTCACCGACCTGACGGTCGAGTTCGACAACGGTGCCCACATCCATTTTCAACAGATTGGCAACCGGCATCCTGGTGCGGCCCAGCACCACCGAAATACGCACGGGCACATCGAATACGGCCTCAAGATCGGCCGCGTTCTTGTCCGATACCGGACCTTGCTGGCCCATTTCCGTTGCGGCCATTTCCTCAAAGCTTGGCATATCGCCCGCTTCAGGCATTTCCCCGACACCGCCGGGTACGTCCGGTTCGTCGCTCATTGTTCAGTCTCCTCGGCCAGGGGGACGCCGCCGGCGTCCAGATAGCTGGCGATGCAGTTGTCAATTTGGGCTTCGATGATGGCGCTATCGCGTACGAGACCGCCATCAACCCATTCGATACGCCCGTCACCCAGGCCAATGTCAGGTTCGCCAAGGATCATCAGCCGGCCGGTAAAGCCGCCGGCGGCAATGCGCTGCTCGGCGGTTTCGCGGATGGCGTCGGCCAGATCGGGGTGACAGCGAATGACCAGATGCGGGGCATGGTCGAGCGAACCGAGGCATTCATTGATCAGGGCTTCGAGCTCGGCGAGGGGCTCGCGGGCGACCAGATGGGTTGCAAGCTTTGACCCCACGGCCTTGCCCAGATGCACGGCTTCCCCAAGATTGGTCTTGCGGATCTCATCGACACGGGCGACCAGCCCCCCGGTTTGCTGGGCCAGCTTGTCGGCGGCGGCCAGAAGGGCCTGCTGGGCCCGGGCAAGTTCGCTTTTCTGCCCCTCGGCATGACCTTGCGCATACCCTTCCTGACGCGCTTCCGCCAGAAGGGTTGTGAGCTTGTCCTTGGTCACCACGCGGGTTGGTTCGCGGCGGTGGCTCATGTCCAGATCGAAGGTGAATTTTGCGGGGGTTGCGGTCATGGTGCTAGGCAATCATCTCCTCGTCGCCCTTGTTCTTGGTGATGATGATTTCGCCGCGCGCGGCCATATCCTTGGCGATGGAAACCATCTTGCCCTGGGCCTGATCGACATCCTTCAACCGGACCGGGCCCATGGCATCCATGTCGTCCTGCAGCATTTTGGAGGCGCGGACGGACATGTTGGCAAAGAAGAATTCCTTGGCCAGATCGTTGGCACCCTTAAGGGCCAGGGCTGTGTCTTTCTTGTCCATGGCCTGCAACAGGGTCTGGATGGCGGAGGCCTCGAGACGCATGAGGTCCTCGAAGGTGAACATCAGTTCCTTGATGCGCTCGGCGCTGTCGCGGCTGGCCTCTTCCAGTGAGGTCATGAAACGGGCCTCGGTCTGGCGATCAAAGGAGTTGAAGATTTCCGCCATCTGCTCATGGCTGTCGCGGCGCTGGGTGTGGGAGAGGGTCGACATGAATTCGGTGCGCAGGGTTGCCTCGATTTTTTCAAGGATTTCCTTTTGCACCGGGTCGAGCCCGAGCATGCGCTGGACCACATCGAGCGCCAGTTCATCAGGCAGCACCGAGAGCACGCGGCTGGCGTGATCGGTGGAAATTTTCGACAGCACCACGGCAATGGTCTGCGGATATTCGTTTTTCAGATAATTGGCGAGAATGTCTTCCTGAACATTGGAGAGCTTTTCCCACATGTTGCGGCCAGCGGGCCCGCGAATTTCTTCCATGATGGTTTCGACCCGGTCGGCGGGGAGGAAAGACATCAACAGCCGTTCGGTGCTTTCGGAATTGCCCGAGAGCGCGCCGTTCGAGGAGACGACGGTGACGAATTCGGCCAGCAGGTCGTCAAGCATGCTCTGGGTGATCGGGCCGAGGCGGACCATGGAGCGCGAGAGCTGGCGGATTTCCATCTCGTCCAGCTCTTCCCAGATCGGGCGGCCATGATCGGGTCCCAAGGCGAGCAGCAGAACGGCGGCCTTTTCGTCGCCGGTCAGGACGCGCTGATCGGCGTCGTCGCCGACAACCAGTCCGGTCGCCATGGGGTTGGTCAGGTCTGTGGATGCTTGGGCTGCCATGGGGATCAGGCCGCCGCTTGCTTGGAGAGCCAGTCACGAATGACCAGTGTCGATTGCTTGGGGTTTTCCTCGACCAGATTGCCGACGTCGCGCAGGGTTTCGATCTGGCTTTCGCCGAGCAATTTCGCCTGATCCATCCATTGCGGCTTGCCCGGCTTTTGCAGTTCGGTGTCGCCAAGCGGTTCATGCGCGCCAACGGGCAGCTCCGAGCTGGTGGGCAGGGCGAGCGGCTCGCTATCGGGCTCAAGCACGCGCTTGACCAGCGGGCGGAGGACAAAGAACAGCAGGGCCAGCGAGATGATCAGGGTCACGGCCATGGAAGCGGCGCTCATCAGATCGTCGCGGGTGAAATCGAGGAGGCCCGGGGCGTCGGTGCCAAGGTTTGCCAGTTCGGGGCGTTCGGCGAACTGCATGTTGACGACTTCAACCTGATCGCCGCGATCGGCCATGAAACCGACGGCTGAACGCACAAGGGCGTTGATCTGCTCGATCTCATCGGCGCTGCGCGGTTCATAAGTGGCCGCACCACCGGCATCCTGGGTGTAGCGCCCGTCAACCACCACGGCGACGGAAAGGCGTTTGATGGAGCCTGCTTCGCTGACCTCGGTCTGGGTGGTCTTGGAGATTTCAAAATTGGTGGTTTCCTCGGTGGTCGCGGATTGTTCGACCGAGCCCCCCGTATTGGTGTCCAGGGAGGCACCGGGCAGCTCATTGGCGACCGAGACGGCGCCGTCCTGTGCCGGACCCTGCGCGTTATTGGAAAGTTCGCGGATCTGGGAGGAGCGGACAACCTGCCCATCGGGATCGAAGGTTTCGGAGGTGCGGGTGAGGCGGTTGAGATCAATATCGGCGCTCACCTGTACCCGGGCACGGCCTGGACCGAGCACGTTGTTGAGCATGTCCTCGACACGGGTGCGCAGACGGCTTTCGATGCCGATGGTGCGCTCTTCCATCTGCCCGGCCATGGCGGTGATATCATCATCGCCGTCGCCGCCAGAGGCGAGCAGGCGGCCCGTGTCATCGACAATGGAGACGCGGTTGGTGGAAAGACCCTCAATGGCCGCAGAGACCAGATGCTGGATGGCGCGGATTTCGCCGGCGGACAATTCGCCCCGGACGCCCAGAACGATGGAGGCGGTGGGGTCCTTGCGCTCGCGGCGGAACAGTTCACGCTCGGGCAGGACAAGATGGACGCGGGCGGTCTTGATGCGGGCCAGCGAGGTGATGGTGCGGGCCAGCTCGCCTTCAAGGGCGCGCAATTGATTGATGTTTTGTACAAAACTGGTGGCGCCGAGCGTATTCTGCTGGTCGAAAATCTCGTAGCCGACCTGGCCGCCTGTGGGCAGGCCGCTTTGGGCCAGGGTCATGCGCAACTGGGTGATCTGGTCGCGGGTGACCAGAATGGTGGCCCCCTCGCTGCGCAATTCATACGGCACATTGATGGATTGCAGCTCGCCAACGATGGCGGCGCTGTCATCAAATGTCAGGTCGGTATAAAGCGGCGCCATCTGCGGCGCGGAAAACCGAAATGTAATCAGGGCAAAAAAGCCCAGCAACATAATCGCGACAACGGCCATGGCTGCTATGCGCGCCATGCCCAAACGATTTATGAGCCCCCAGATATTCTCCACACGTACACCCTGCTATTCATCGCTGGCCTGACCGCAAATCAGTCAGGTGCAACCAGGCAAAAATTACCTAGCAGGTGGTAAACAAGTTATTAACCAACCGTGCCAAATTGCAATGCATGGGCACAATATGCCGTCTTGATGTAGACGGGGTTCGCCGGAAAAGCCGGAATTAGTACGTATTTTAGAAAATATGTATATTTACGAATTATTCATAAGTGAAACCCGCTGACGCGGTTTAGCGCGCAGCGGGCTCTGATTGTTGAACCGAGAACCAGACTTGGGGCGATCAAAACACCAGGACCGCTTACGCGGGCAGGGTGGTTTTAAGCGCCTTAGCCTTCGCGGTAATGCTGGATCCAGGTCGTTCTCAGACCTGCAAGCCCGTGCTTGTCGATAGCTGCCTGCCAGTTGAGAAACTCGTCAACGCTAAGGGTATAGCGATCACAGGCTTCCTCAAGACTGAGCAGGCCGCCGCGCACGGCAGCAACCACTTCGGCTTTTCGCCGGATAACCCAGCGTTTGGTATTGGTGGGGGGAAGGTCCGCAATAGTTAGCGGAGACCCATCCGGCCCGATGACATACTTAACGCGCGGACGCATTTGAACGGTCATTTTACTCTCTTACAAAACCTGACCATAGTGTCGCCAGACTAACCCCTCCGGCTTAAAATTTGCCTAAGGCAGTCGTTACAGGTGGTTAAGAGTTTGAAAGAGCCGCGCAAGGTTTGTGCAAACCTATTATGGGCGGGGGCGGGGCCAGGCAAAAAACAATCCGGCCCCTGCTGGTTGGCAAGGGCCGGATGGTAAATTCTCTTCCCCCGAAACCGGGAGATATCAGGCGTCTTCGGTATCGCCGGTATCGCCAGTATCGCCGGTATCACCCGTGTCACCGGTCTCGTCCGTATCGGTTGCCGGGGTGGTATTGCTGACCGAAAGTACCGAGTCCAGATAAAGGCGCGAGCCGTTGACGATCAGGACGGGCTCGCTGCCGGTCAGGTCAACCATGTCGACAACGCCCTTGACCTGGGTCAGGACCGAGACGGCATTGCCGTCAACATCCTTGGCGTCAATGGTAATGGAATACTGGCCATCGGCGAAATCAAGGCCGCTGGCGTCCTTGCCATCCCATTCAAAATTGCCCTGGCCAGCCTTGAGTTCGACGGCCTGGGTGTGGACGATCTCGCCCTTGGTATTGCGGATGGTGATATCGGCATTGGGCGCATCACGGGCAACGGTATAGGTCCAGGTGGCCTTGCCATCGGCCAATGGCGCGACAGAGCTGCCTGCAACCACGGTCTTGCCGATCAGATTGACGGCCTGATTGGCCGCATTCGCCGCGGCGACGCCATCGCCCTGGGCACCGGTGACCAGCGCCTCGAGGAATTCATTGGTCTTGAGCTGCTGCTCAACGCCGGTGAACTGCACCAATTGCTGGGTGAACTGGTTGGTATCGAGTGGTTCAAGCGGGTTCTGGTTCTTGAGCTGGGTGGTGAGAATGCTCAGGAAGGTGTCGAAATTTTCCGCAATCGTCTGCCGTGAACTCTGCATCGCCGATTGGTTGGAAATGCCTGTTCCGTTGCTGACAGCACTGGTTGTCATATGAACCTCCTACGCGAACATGTTGATACCGCCGGGTGAGACGGTACCGCGATAGATCAGGGTTGACGGGATATCGGCGATGGCGGCGTCATCTGACGCGCTATCCTGACCGAAAATGAGATCGCGATCGCTGGCCCCGGGATAGCTGTTCTGGCCGTTCTGGCCAGCGAAGGGGTTTTGCTTGAGCGAGAATTCGAGATTGGTGCGGCCGCCATCAAGGCCCGCTTGCTGCAGGGCACGTTCCAGCGAGCGGGAATCGCGTTGCAACAGATCAAGGGTATCGGCACGTTCAACGCTCAGGCGCGCATGCACGTTGCCGGCGCCATCCATATGCATTTTCACGTCGATCTTGCCCATTTCAGGCGGATCGAGACGGATCTGGAAGCGCGAGCTGCCATCGCGCATCTGCCGCACCATCTCAAAGGCGATATGCGGCATGTTGAGATTGGGGGCCGGGGTCTGATAGGCGGCGGTCATTGTTTTCATGGTCGCTGCAGCATCGCCCTTGGCACCGATCTGGTTGGTGCTCTGGGCCACGAGCAGCGGATCTGCGGCGGTGTCCTTGGTCTCGGCCGTCTTGGCTGAGACAGCGTTGAGCGCGGCCACGGCAGCGGTCGTGGTATCGGCGCGCTGTTGATTGGGGGGCGTCGACTTATCGGTTTCGCTCTTGGCGGTGGTGGTTTCGATCTTGGGCAGGCTGAGCCCGGTATCGCCATCATCGAGCCCGGCCTGGGCGATCTGGAGGGCCGCGTTATCCTTGCCCTTGGTGGTGTCGGTGGTCTTCTCGCCCGCCGCCTTGGCACCAAACAGCATGTTAACCGCATTGGCCAGTTCGGGATCGACCTTGGCGGTATTGGCCTGCGCGGTGGTGGTTGCGGGTTGCTGGGCCTTGGTATCGGCCTGCACGAGGCTGAGTTTCTGCGCCAGATCCTGCAGCTTGGTGGAGAGATCGGCGAGATCCGGTACATCGGCGCTATTGGCGCTGGCCTGGGCGGATTGGGCATCGGGCCCTGTGAGCTGGGTGGTCAGGGCCTTGAGCTTGGAAAGGAGCGCATCCATGGGTGCGGGCGCTGCGGGCAGGGCCGTGTCCCCGGCGGGGGCTGTCTGGGCGGCCAGCAGGCCGGTATTGGCGCTTGCGCCGGCCTCGGCCGCGGGCTGCGTATTGGTCAATTGCATCAGCACGTCAATGGCGGCGGCCAGCTGATCCATGGTCTTGGGGTCGAGCGCGCCATTGGCCTCGAGCTGGATGCCTGCCTGATCGAGCAGCTTGAACATATCGGCCAGATCCGTCTCGGACAGGCCATCGGTGCCGGCGGGCAGGTTGCCACCCTGAACCGCGAGCAGGGCGGCCTCAAAGCTGGCATTGCCGGTTTCACCGGTCTGGGTGGTGGTGGTGCCAGAAGAGGCGCTGGTCATGGCCATCAGCGTTGCCAGGAGGGAGCCGAATTCAGCGCTCGTGCCCTCACCGGTCACAGCAGTGCCGGCCTTGCCCGCGGGAGCGGCCTGGCTGGACTGACTGACAATGGTGATCGGCATGTTCACTTTAAGGAGTGCTTTCCATAAAACAGACGCATTAGTTCACCCCAACCAATGCAAGCGCCTTGCCAGTTTTGGTTTAGTTTTGAAAATTCAATGAAATCAATGGTTTGGTTTCATTACGCTTCGGCGGCCCGGCGCTATTGCACCCGGCAGAGCGGCACAAATGGCCCCTCGGGCGGCAAAAGCTGCCGGGACATCAGGCATATTGTGGGAAACGGCAAAACCGGCTAAAAGACCTCAAAATCCGCTGGCCCTTGACCCCACACGGATGAGTGAGAAAATGTTGAATACATTAGATATGACCAAGTCGCCTGCCGAGACGCGCATTGTTGTTGCGATGTCCGGGGGTGTTGACAGTTCCGTGGTTGCCGGGCTTTTGGCCCGTCAGGGTTATGAGGTGCTGGGGGTGACCCTGCAGCTTTATGATCATGGCGAGGCCACCCACCGCAAAGGCGCGTGTTGCGCCGGGCAGGACATCGACGATGCCCGCCGCGTGGCCGCCTCGCTCGGCATTCCCCATTATGTGCTCGATTATGAAGAGCGCTTTCGCGAGAAGGTGATCGACCCGTTTGCGCAAAGCTATGCCAATGGTGAAACGCCGGTGCCGTGCATTGCCTGCAACCAGACGGTGAAGTTTGAAGACCTGATGACGGTTGCGCGCGAGCTGGGCGCCGATGCGCTGGCGACCGGGCATTATGTGCAGTCCAAACTGGTCGATGGCCGCCGGGCGCTTTATCGCCCGGTCGATGCCGAGCGCGACCAGAGCTATTTCCTGTTTGCGACCACACCGGACCAGCTTGATTTCTTGCGCTTTCCGCTCGGCGGCATGAGCAAGGCGGCGGTGCGCGAGCTGGCGCATGAAATGGGCCTTGAAGTGGCCGACAAGCATGACAGCCAGGACATCTGTTTTGTGCCGCAGGGCAAATATGCCGATGTGATCCGCCGCATGCACCCCGAAGCCGAGCGCGAAGGCGATATCGTGCATCTCGATGGGCGCGTGCTGGGCCGGCACAAGGGCGTGATGCATTTCACCATCGGCCAGCGCCGGGGCCTTGGCATTGCGGCAGGCGAGCCGCTTTATGTGGTCAAGATCGATGCGCGGGCCAATCAGGTGATTGTGGGCGGGCATGAGGCGCTGAAGACGCATACGGTGCGCTTGCGCAATGTGAACTGGCTGGGCGAAGGCAAGCTGGAAGCGGTCGCTGCCGGTAACGGGCTTGCGGTCGAGGCCAAGGTGCGCTCGACCCGGGCCCCGCAGCCAGCGGTAATCCAGGTGCGCGATGGCGAGGTGTTTGCCACCCTGATTGCGGGCGAGCACGGGATTTCGCCGGGCCAGGCCTGCGTCTTCTATGCCGATGGCGAGAATACCTCGGAAGTGCTGGGCGGCGGCTTTATTGCCGAGGCCATTCCGGCAGCCTTTGCCGCCTGAGGCAATAGCTTTTTATCCTAAAGATAATGCCTGACGCGCCGGCCTGAACTGGCCGGCGCGGGAACTCTTAAGGGTGTGCCGCGTTATCTCTCCATAGCAACCCGGGGAGTGCAGGATGGCGCGTGGCGTATCGAACAGGCCTGTAGCACAGGCCTCATCACAACAGCTTGAAAAGTTTTTGCAGAACGCTGCCCGGCTTGCGCTGATCGGCGTCAGCCTGCTGGTGTTCATTTATGCAGCCCAGCAGGCGCAATCGCTGCTGGCACCGTTTGCCATGGCGCTGGTGATCGGGCTGATGTTCGGCCCCGTTGCCGACCGCATCGAGCGGCTGGGGATTCCCCCGGCGCTGTCGGCACTGGCTGTCCTCATTTTATTCATCGTGCTGATTGCGGTGATTTTCTTTGGTATCGCCATTCCCTTGTCTGAATGGGTCTCGCAACTGCCCCAGATCTGGGAGAAGCTGCAGGCCGAGCTTTATAAATGGCGCGGCATGTTCTCGGCGGTGCAAAGCGTGCAGGAGGCCGTGCAGGGCCTTGCGGGCGATGAAGCCAAGGTGATGGTCACGGTCGACGACGGTTCCCCCGTGCAAAGCGCCGCCTTTCTGGCCCCCGCAGTGCTGGCCCAGTTGGGGCTTTTTCTGGTCGCGATGTATTTTTTCATCGCCACACGGCGGCAGATTCAGCGGGCGGCCCTGTCATTCGCCTTTACCCGGAAATTCCGTTTGCGCCTGTTGCGGCTATTCTCCCGCGTGGAAATGGTGGTGTCGCGCTATTTGCTCTCGATCACCTTTATCAATCTGGGGATGGGGGCCGTGGTGGGGCTGGCCATGTTCGCGCTGGGCATGCCCTCTCCGCTGCTTTGGGGCGCGCTGGCTTTTCTGTTCAACTATGTAGTGTTCATCGGCATGGCGGCGCTCTCGGTCATCCTGTTTGTTGTGGCGCTGGGGACGATGGCGACGCCGAGCGCGGCGCTGGTGCCGGTGCTGGTTTACCTGGCGATCAATTTTATCGAGGCGCAATTCATCACCCCGAATATTCTGGGGCGGATGCTGACGCTGAACCCGCTGGTGGTGTTTATTGCGGTGACCTTCTGGATCTGGCTATGGGGCCCGATTGGCGGCTTTGTGGCGGTGCCGTTCCTGCTGATGCTGGTGGAGGTGCTGCGCCAGTTCGGCATATTGCGGATGCCCGACGACGCGGCGCAGTGAATTCAGATATTTTTGCACGAAGGCGGGCGGGGAAGGTGCGGTGTTTTGCTTGACAGGGGCGTGAGGCGAAACTAATAAGCACCCGAGCCGTGGCACGAGCGTTTCCTGCCGACCGGACAACAAGCGGTGCAGGCGATAAACCTGCCGCCGTGCCCCTTGGGGCGGAGTAGCTCAGCTGGTTAGAGCAGCGGAATCATAATCCGCGTGTCGGGAGTTCAAGTCTCTCCTCCGCTACCACACACTTCGTGTGATTTTTGTTTTTCATTCAAATGGTTGGTCGTTGGTGCGGGGCTGGGGTCTCGCGGGCGGTTTTGCGCGGCTTTGTGTAAAGCTCGATGAACTGCGGCAGGACTTCGCCAAGGGGCAGGCGAGGGGCAGGTTCAGCCACAAAAGGGGATGTTTCGTTATATTGCCCAAGCTCAATGTCGCGCAGGACGTCTCGTGCTTTTTCACGCGCATCAGCCAGCGACATGATGGGATACGCGCCGATGCGAATGCGCTTCATGCGTCCGTTGACGCGACGCGATACACCAAACACCTTCCCACCTGTGGCCGACACACGCAGGTGCAGGCCGGGCAGCAAAGCATCATTTACCTCATAGCGCTTGCCAGACGCAGGCGGCAGTGCTTCGATCGTCTTAGGTGTCAGCTTCTTTTTCATGCCACCAAAATAAGATGGCAACGTCCGCGTGTCAGGGTATGGTTTGGGGAGGGATGGTAGTTTAGCTAATGCAATGGAGCTAACATCGTACCCAGCCATGTGCAGCTTTCACCTACATTATACGGTGGGCGGGATCCGAGCAGCAGCGTGTGGCTAGGGTCGCTGCGAAGTATACGTATCATCACCGAGGTTTGGCTTTGTTGGCAGTTTGGCAGCGCTGCCGTCACTTTTGTTGAACTCCCATTCTCAGCTGAGTACCGTGTAACAACCAAGTCTCTGGAAGTGCCGTCTTCAAATGTCGTAGCGCATGCTACCACGATATCACCGTCGGTTTCCAACACCGGGACGGCCTCACAATTTTGTTCTTCAGGAACGGCTGTCCACAACGGTTCTCCGATCGGGTCATATTTTGCTATTTCCAGTTGTTTTGCGTCCCCGTAGCTGGGCCAAACAGTGGAGAGCGCGATGGCGTTGGTGTCGGCGATTACGGTTGTTTTTAGATAGTGACTTCCTCTTGAAGTATTAATTGCTTTGCGAACTACAGTGCTGTGCAAAATTTCACCTGAATTGTTCAAAACCCATAATATAACGTCCTCCACAAAATCGTTATGAGCACCCCGTGGCTCACTTCCCACTAATGCCAATCCACCAGAAGGTAGAGGAGCAATACTGCCTCCGACGCGACCCAGATGCCGCTCCCAAATCAGTGAGCCGTTTGCGTCAAATGACCACAACAACATGTCGTAACCGTTGCTGCCAGCGACCACTATATTGCCACCAGCAAGCTCAATAATCTCCGTACCTACTTGGAACCCTGCTCCGCCAACTTCTGTTCGCCAAATGACTTCGCCGCTGGAGGTTATGCGCGCAACAATAGCATCGAACGAACTCTCTGTTAGTCTGAGGATATCACCGAGGTGCCAATGCTGAGCTGCCCCTGTAACGAAAGCCCCACCACCAGTTGCAGGTGTGATTGCATAGAGACTAGCATCAACTTCAATACGACTCTGCTCGGCGACTGTGCCTAAACTTGAAATTTGACGGGCAAATGAGTTTCCTTTGAAGAGCACTATCGCGTCATCTGTGGTCCTTGCATAGTCGACTATGGCCCCTCGCTGAGGTGGTAATCGATTGGTCGGGGACTCATGTTGTAATGAAATTTCCCAATGGAGTTCTAATCGCTCTTGCTCGTTTGCCTTTGCCACCACCGGGAATCCCATGGCTATGAGCAGTGTCGTCAATGCAATTAACTTGAAAATGAAAACTCGTAGTGGTTTTGGCATGAAAAAATATAGGCCCTGTTCGTTAGTTCTCTTCACTTGTCATCCAAAAGGAAGACCTATCGGTTTCTACAACTTCACAAAGAAACCTCTACAGTGCAAGCCGCGCCATGGAATTTTCAAGGGCGATGACTACGGTTTGTTGGGTTGCAATGGGGGTGCATTTGCCGGTGGGTTTGAATGCAACGCTTTGAAGGGTTTTGAGCTAGTTGGGCGTCTCATTTCTGAATGCATTCAAATCGTTGATGCAACGGTTTGAGTAGGTATGTGGCAGTTTACTCGGGTAACTAGCCTCAATCATAATCCGCGTGTCGGGAGTTCAAGTCTCTCCTCCGCTACCAAATTTTTTATAGTTCAGTTAGTTAGATTTTGAACCATTTTGGAAACGGTCAGAAAAGACCGCCGGGCTACCAAACGGGTAAAGAAACCTGTGAAAATCAGAAAATCGTGCGCGGGTTCTGTTTCGGTACTGCGCCCGTTCTTCGGTGAGAAGCGGACGCACCCAAGCCTCCAGTTGGGCGAGCGTCGCTACGTTGGGAAACGGATCTTCATGACGCGGATCTTGCGGCAGCGTTGCATAGGCGAAGGCCTTACAGGTTCGGCGTGGGTGGAGGAAACTTCAAGCATCCAAGCCGATGTCTTTGGCGACCTCACGGAACTGACGCGCAGCATCCGCAGAAAAGTGGAACGAGGTGAGAAAATCATCGACGCTATATTGCGGAAGCGATTTGTGGATTGCTGCGGTGAAGACACGCCCTTCCTCCGCGCGCCCGGCCAGGGCGAGACAGTGCGCAGCAATCGCCAGAATATTCTCGTGAGCATTTGGACGGGCAGCAGCCTTTACGCCCCATTCCGCAGCGTCCTCGAACTGGCCGAGGCGAACATGGGCCATCGCCCGCGTGCCAAGCATCCCGAATAAAAGTGGATCGAATGGACTGAGAAGGCGCGAGTGGTCGGATGACCGGATTGCCGCTTTCGCATCTCCCGACTGGCAGTGAACGAACGCGAGCGCATAATGGCCAAGGGCAAAATTCGGACTGAGGTCGACAGCTCTTTCCAGCTCGTCCAGGGACTCGGTTTGGCGCCCCCGCAGCCAAAGCGCCCGGCCCATCGCCATATGGGCGGCGGGGTTATGGTCGTCAACGATTAGGCTTTGGCCGGCGGCCTCGAAGGCTTTATCGCTGGCAATGGCGCGGTCCGACCAGTTCTGAAATGCGTTTTGCCAATGGGTGAAAGACAGACCGGCATAGGATCGGGCGAATGTCGGATCGAGCCCAATCGCCATTTCAAAGAATTGCTGGGCCAGCACGTTTTCGGCCCGGGTGAACCGGTGCATGTGCCAAAGGCCACGGTGATAGGCCTCCCAGGCGTTGAGCGAGTTTGGCGGCTTCAGGATTGCCCGGTTCCGTTCTGCAACTTCGATCTCGCTTGAGATGGAGGACACGATCCGGTTACCGATTTCGTCGAGAACGGTGAAGGCCGAGTCCAGCTGTTGATCAAAGGTATCCGCCCAAACGATCCGGGATGTGCGCGCCTCGACCAGTTCAATCGTCGCCCTTATGCGACCGCTGATGCGCTCGACTTTGCCGCTTGCCACATAGTCGACATTCAGCCGCCGTCCCGCCTCTTCCGGCCCGAGACCTTGCTCCGCGAGCGCAAAGACCGAGCCGCGCGCGATGATGAAGATATCTCTCAGCTTTGCCAGTTTGGTGATGATGTCGTGGGTGAGGCCGTCAGCCATTCCGCCACGAATGCTGCCGCGCTCCGTCTGTTCGAGAAACGGCATAACGGCAAGCGAGGCATGGCGGGTGGGAGAGGTGTCCGTTTTTGTAACTGCAGGCTCTGGCGCTGATGCGTGAACGCCAAATTCGCTGTTTGCAGCCACAGTGGTCGCCGTGTTTGGGTTCTTGAGCGCTTGCCAGGCCCCCCGCACTGGTCTGAAATCAATGCCTTCAGCGTCAAAAAGCCGGGCGGTAGCGACAAGATGGGCCTCGCACTCCTGCAATTTGCCACGCTGCGCCAGCGCTCCGAGCAATGCCATGTGCGCGCGTCCATCAAAAGGAGCGAGTTCAACCCATTTTTCCAGATACGGGAAAGCTTCGTCGGATGAGGTGGGAAGGCCGGCAACAAGGCGCTCCATCATACTGATATGGCAGGCCCTGAAGCGGCGCCTCTGACCCAGAAGCCAGCTCTCGAAATGCGGGCTGCGCTCGATATGCAGGCCTTCGAGAAAATCGCCGGAGAACAATGTGGCGAGAGCTTGCAGCGCGTCGAGACTGAGTGCTTCAGGGCGATGTTCAACCGCCGCGGCGATCTCAAGGACGTCGACAAAACAGCCTGTCAGATCGAGCGCAATCATGTCGCCTGTCGTTACGATCCTATGGCGACCGGGCTCATCAACAACGCTTCTGAGCTTGCTGAGGCACCAGCGGAGTTCGCCGCGCGGGTCGTTGGGGACATCCCACATCAGCTCGCAAAGACGGCTGCGGCCAACGGGACGTGGTGCAATTGCGAGATAGGCGAGGAGTGCGCGGGCCTTGCGGGAGGCCGGGAGGGCAAGGGGCACGCCCTGCCGGAGCAGTGTCAGGGGCCCGAGCATGTTGATGTGAAGCGCAAAATCAGCGCTGCTCGTGCCAAAGGGGGCGGATTCCACTTGCCTTTCCACGGCGGCTCCCACGCTGCCTCACTCAACTTCATCCTACCATCTAAATTGACAGAAAGCATCTTGTATCAAAAGCCGGGTGTTGGGCCCGTGATGGTCATGAACTGACGAAAGGCTCATGCAATGAATAGTGCAACAAAAGAAAAGCTTCTCAAGATCGCCCTTGCGGTGTTCGGTGTTATTTTCCTTTTGGTCTATCCCGTGGGGCTGGTCTGGCCTGCCGGTTGGGTCTGGCATGGCGGGCACGGCGAATATTATTTGCAAATGATTTGCACGATCTACGTGGTTCTGGGCATCTTCCTGATCATGGCGGCACGCAATCCGGCGCAGCACCGGAGCCTGATCGGCTTCACGATCTGGTCCAGTGCGGCACATGCGGCGGTAATGGCGGCACAGGTTTTTGCCGACGGCCATGAGATGGGGCATTTGCTTGGTGATGTGCCCGCCCTTTTTCTTGTCGCTATCGTATTGGCATATCTTAACCACGGGGCGTCCGCAGATCGCGCCTGAGATCCGGTCCTTGTGCATTGCGGGCATGCTGGTGGCCAACCTAACAGGATTTTAAAGGAGACCAATCATGTCGGAACATGCACAGATCAGGACCACAAAAGGGCGCGGGCGTCTTTTTAACAGTGTCCTCGACACCGTGGGCGATACGCCCGTGATCCGCATCAACAATATCGGCGTCGCCAATGTGACGATGTATGTGAAGGCCGAGTTTTTCAATCCGGCGGGATCGGTAAAAGACCGGCTGGCGCTCAACATCATTGAAGCGGCCGAACGCAAAGGCACCTTGAAACCCGGGCAGACTGTGGTCGAGGCCACCAGCGGGAATACCGGGATCGGGCTGGCCATGGTCTGTGCGCAAAAGGGCTATCCCCTGGTTGTCACCATGGCGGACAGCTTCTCCATCGAACGGCGCAAGCTGATGCGGATGCTGGGCGCCAAGGTCGTTCTGACGCCCCGGGCGGCAAAAGGGCTTGGCATGTACAAGAAAGCTGTTGAATTGGCCGAGGCCAATGGCTGGTTTTTGGCCCATCAATTCGAGACGGCGGACAATGCGGATATTCACGAAGCCACGACAGGGCCCGAGATCATCAATGATTTTGCCGGGTCGCGGCTTGATTATTTTGTCTCCGGTTTTGGAACGGGCGGCACTATTTGCGGTGTTGCCCGTATATTGCGCCGTGAACGCCCCGAAACCCGCATTATCCTGAGTGAACCTGCCAATGCGCAACTGGTGGCCAGCGGCAAGGTTCAGGCGCGGGAAAGCGATGGCGCGCCTGCTGCCAGCCATCCCGCCTTTGAACCGCACCCGATTCAGGGCTGGACGCCGGATTTCATTCCCGCGGTCTTGCAGGAGGCCATTGATGGCAACCTCTATGACGAACTGGTGCCGGTTGCCGGGGCCGAGGGGATCAAATGGGCCAAAGCACTGGCGCAACAGGAGGGGATTTTTACCGGTATTTCCGGCGGGGCGACCTTTGCCACAGCCCGCAAGGTTGCGGAAACGGCCCCTGTTGGTTCCGTGATCCTTTGCATGCTGCCCGATACCGGCGAACGCTATATGACGACGCCGCTGTTTGACGGGATTGAAGCCGAGATGAACCTGGAGGAATTGGCGCTCTCGCGGTCAACAACCGGATTTCAGCTGCCGGCCGAATGACATTGAAACAAGAGATGGGATTATGACGCATACTGGACCGGGAGAGGGGATTTTGGAAACGCTCGATCCCGCGGACTGGGCAGATGTGCAGGCGCTAACCCACACAATTGTTGACGATGCCATCGACTATCTGCGCGACGTGCGGGAGCGCCCGGTTTGGCAGAATATGCCCAACGAGGTGCGGACCGCGTTCGAATCTCCGCTGCCGCTTGGACCTTCACCACTGGCGGACGTCTATCGAGAGGTGACGGAGACGGTGATGCCCTATCCTATGGGCAATATTCATCCGCGCTTTTGGTCCTGGTACATGGGGACAAGCAATTTCACCGGGGCGCTCGGCGATTTCCTGGCGGCCATTCAGGGGTCAAACCTTGGCGGTGGCAACCATGCCGCCGCCGCAATGGATCAGCAGGTGGTGAACTGGTGCAAGGAAATGATCGGCTTTCCCGCCTCTGCCAGCGGTACGCTGGTCAGCGGTGGTTCAATGGCCAATATCATCGGCCTGACAGTTGCGCGCAATATCAAGGCGGGAAGCGACGTGCGCGAACTCGGCGTCGCCGCGATTGAAAAGCCCTTGCGCTACTACGCCTCGGATCAGGTCCATAGCTGTCACCGCAAGGCAATAGAGGTGCTCGGTCTGGGCAACAGCGCTTTGCACCGCATCGCGAGCGATGATGGTTTCCGGATCGACATTACCGCCCTGCGCGACGCAATCGCTGCGGATCGCGCCGCCGGATTCATGCCCGCGTGCGTGATCGGCACGGCGGGGACGGTCAATACGGGCGCTATTGACGATCTGCAGGCGCTTGCCGATCTGGCGGCAGAGGAAAACCTGTGGTTCCATGTCGATGGCTGCATCGGTGCGCTCATTGCCATTGCACCGCGGAATGCCGGGCTTGTTTCAGGAATTCAACGTGCCGATTCCGTGGCGCTCGATCCGCACAAATGGCTGCATGCGCCTTTTGAAGTCGGCTGTGCCCTGGTGAAGGACGCAACGGCGCATCGTGAAGCATTCGCTGTTACGCAGGAATATCTTGAAATGACACCGCGCGGTCTGGCGTCGGCCCATTGGCTGCATGAGTTTGGCCTTCAAACGTCCCGGGGGTTTCGCGCCCTCAAGGTCTGGATGGCTCTCAAGGAGCATGGCATTGAGAAATTCGGCCGGCTGATCGACCAGAACATTGATCAGGCGCAACACCTCACCGGTTTGATTGCGTCGGAACCCTCGTTGAAACTGGTCGCGCCGACGTGCATCAACATCGTTTGCTATCACTTCCAGCCAGAGGAGTTGGAAAGCGACGTTCTGAAATCGCTGAACATGGAAATTATGCTGCGACTGCAGGAGGAAGGCATCGCGTCACTCTCGGATACGACAGTACGTGGCGAACATTGCCTTCGGGTGGCGATAAACAACCATCGCACCCGACGTGATGATCTGAACGTGCTCGTCCGGGAAACGGTTCGTATCGGGAACGAGATTTGGAAGGCAGGCATCACGAGCTGAACACCAGCCGATATGTGCAGGTGACCCTGAGAGAACTGTTCCGAACCATTGGCTTCAGCCATTAAGACACCAATTCTCTTACCGCTACGAGCGGCCTTGAAGATGAAGATCACGGCCATAAGGGGCGTGGTGAGGCTGAAGGCTTGTGCCGCGCGGGATGGCGATGATCAGGGCGCAAGCGGTGTGTGTTGCAGCAGCAGTCGCTCCCCCGCGAGGGACTGGATGGATCGTCCATAAATGCCAATAAATTATGTCAGATTTGACGTTGAACGCGCACTCGTTGTGGCCCAATCATCCGATCTGGGTGCGGATAGAGTTCAGAATAATCATGTCGGTGAAACTGACGGGCGCGCCATGACAAGCGAAATTGGGAGTTGGAAATTTGACACTGAACTTGAAGACGGGATTAACACGTTCGGCTGTAGCGGCGGTTGTGGCTTTGGGCATCACTGCTGGCACCGCATCAGCAGAGACGCTGAAGATCGGCTTTATCGATCCGCTTTCGGGCGCTTCCGCACAGACCGGCGATATTGAATTGAAGCATTGGAAGTTTGCGGCTGATAAAATGAATGAGGCCGGTGGCATTGGCGGGATGGATGTGGAATTCGTCGCTTTTGACAACAAGGGCGATCCCAAAGAAACGCTTGTGCAATATCAAAAGGCGGTCGATCAGGGGATCCATTTCGTCGCGCAGGGCGTGGGCTCGTCCGTCTCCGCTGCGTTGACCGGTGCGGTGTTGAAAAACAATGAGCGCAACCCCGGCGAAGAAACCATCTTCTTTAATATTGGTGGCATTGATCCGTCTCTGACCAATGACAATTGCAATTTCTGGCACTTTGCGTTCGATCAGAATGTCGATGTGAAGATGGAAGGCCTGACAAACTACATCGAGACCCTGCCTGATATTAAATCCGTCTATATCATCGCGCAGGATTACTCCTTCGGGAAATCCTTCATTGCAGCCGCGGAGAAAATGCTGGCTGAAAAACGCCCGGACATCAAGATTGTCGGCTCGGAACTGCACCCTGTAGCCAAGGTCAAGGACTTCACCCCTTACGTGCAAAAGATCATGAGTTCCGGCGCTGAAGCGGTTCTCACCGGCAATTGGGGCTCCGATATGACCCTGCTCATCAAGGCCGCCGCTGCAGCCGGGCAAGAGGTGCCATATTTCACCTATTATGGTGGTGCCATTGGTGCGCCTTCAGCAATGGGTAAAAGTGCACTTGGTCTGGTGACCCAGATATCCGACTTTCATGAGAATGCGGATGCCTCGCCAGAGCAGCTCGCCAAACAGGATGAGTTTGAAGCCAAATATCCGGACACAGACTATTATTACGAGCGGACTTTCACGGTGCTTGGCATGCTGAAAAACGCTGTCGAGAAGGCCGGTGGCATCCATATGATCGAGGTCGCCAAGGCACTCGAGGGCATGACCTATGAGGGGCCTTTTGGTACCGTGACCATGCGTGCTGATGACCATCAGCTTCTGGCACCGCTGTTTGTGTCCACATTCTCGGATGACGTGAAGCGCGATGTCGAAAAAACCGGTTTCGGTTTCAAGACCGACATGCTGGTGACCGCTGAATCAACAGCCGCGCCGACCACATGCCAAATGGTTCGTCCCGAATAGCGTTCACGCCAAGCATAAAAGGTGCGTGCTCTGACTGATGCCAGAGCGCGCACCCAATATTTCTGGGTGTCGCCTACCGAGTAGTTGATCTAATGGAAACCCTGATTTTCGCCCTCATTAACGGGCTGATCTATGGATTGCTTTTGTTTATGCTGTCCAGCGGCTTGACGCTGATTTTCAGCATGATGGGAGTGCTTAACTTCGCCCATGCCAGCTTTTATATGCTGGGGGCCTATTTCGCTTACACCATTGGCAGTGTCACCGGTTTTTGGGTGGCATTGTTTCTTGCGCCCTTGTTGGCGGGGGCGGCGGGTGCTGCGGTCGAACGCTGGGGACTGCGGCGCATTCACGCCAATGGCCATGTTGCAGAGCTGCTGTTTACGTTCGGTCTTGCCTATATCATCGAGGAAGTTGTCAAAATTGTCTGGGGCAATTTGGCGGTCCCCTACAGAATTCCGGCCGAGTTGAATTTTTCGGCCTTCGAATTGTTTGGTTCGCAATATCCCGCCTACCGTATTTTCATGCTGTTTATCAGCATTGGCATGTTGATCAGTCTTTGGTATCTTTTGAAGCGGACGCGTATTGGCCTGATTATTCAGGCCGCGTTGACCCACCCGAATATGGTTGCCAGCCTCGGGCATAACGTGCCCAGAATATTCATGCTGGTCTTTGCTGCGGGGTGCGCTCTGGCCGGCCTCGCCGGGGTGATCGGTGGCAATTACCTTGTCACAGAACCCACCATGGCGCTGGCCATGGGCCCAATCGTTTTCGTCGTGGTTGTTGTGGGGGGCATGGGCTCTTTGGAAGGCGCGTTCATCGCGTCGCTGCTCATCGGGTTTTTGCAAACCTTCGCTGTCTCCATCGACATCAGTTTTGCGGACATATTCGGCTTTGCCGGGCTCGCGGCCGGATCGGAGATCGGGCGGATCACCATCGCTTCCCTCGCACCTGTATTGCCGTTTCTTTTGCTGGTTGTGATGTTGGTTGTGCGCCCCACAGGGCTTCTTGGGGAGCGTGAGTTTTGAGCGATATAAACATGTCATCACGATATAATCTGGGTCCCACAAGGGCCCGGAAGTTTGCGACGCGGGTCCTGCCGCTCATCGCCCTGGCGATAGCACTGGTGCTGATACCGGCGCTCGGGCCATCCCGCTCCATGTATTCCTTGATGAACCTGGTCGGGATCAACATTGTCTTCGCCTTGTCCTACAACATGTTGCTGGGCCAGACCGGGCAGCTGTCCTTTGGTCACGCGGTCTATTTTGGCCTTGGTGGCTATGGCGCTATTCACGCCATGAACTGGATTGAAACGGCCGCCATTGACGGTGGTTTCTGGGCTGCCTATCCGGTGTTTGGCGTGCCGGTGATCGGGTTCGCTATCGGCGTACTGGCGGGGGGCGTGATTGGCTGGCCGTCCTGCCGGCGGGCCGGAATTCCGTTCGCCATGATCTCTTTGGGGGTTGCCGAACTGATCGCATCAGCCGGTTTTATTCTGGTCAGTATCTTTGGGGGCGAGGAAGGGGTTAGCGGCGACCGGATGAACGGATTCCCGTTGTTCGGGCTCAACCTTGGGGCGATCTCGCAGGTTTACTGGTTTATCGCCTTTTGGACGTTTGTCGGTGTGGCCGCCATGTTTGCTTTCACACGCACCCCCCTTGGCCGGATGGCCCAGGCCGTGCGTGACAATGCGGGGCGCGTGCAATTCGTCGGGTATGATCCGCAGCATATTCGCTACCTCGTCTTTATTTTGTCCGGCGGATTTGCCGGCATGGCCGGTGGCATGTCCGCTGTCAATTTCGAGATATTTACCCCCGACAGTCTGTCCCTGGTGCCCTCGGGGCTGGTGCTTTTGATGGCCTATATCGGCGGTGCCCGCTATTTTGCCGGGCCCATTCTGGGCGCAGCCTTGCTGACCTATGCGCAGTCAAACCTTTCGGATTTTGCGGAGGCGTGGCTGTTGTATCTGGGTCTGCTGTTCATCACGGTCGTCTTGTTCGCACCGGGCGGGCTGGCTGGCATTATCCTTAGCGTATTCAACGGATTGACACGTCCGGGCGCACGGGCGCGCCTGGTCCAGTGGGCCGGCCAGCTGGTTGCTGGATTGTTGGCCATGGTCGGCGGCGTCATTATTATTGAAGTGGCCGTGCGGATCACCAAGGGATATGGCGAGGTCTATGCGCCCTTTGGCGTGGCTTTTGGTCCTGACAGTGCACTGACCTGGATTTGTGCCGGGGCGATGCTTTGTCTGGGACTGTCCGGTCTACGTTGGTTCGCACTGAGGGGTGAAGCGCAATGAGCCAGTCGGTATTGAAACTCACCGATGTGAGAAAAAACTTTGGCCCTGCCAATATTATTCAAGGGGTCAACCTCGATATCGTTGAGGGAGAACGCCACGCCGTCATCGGCCCGAACGGGGCGGGGAAGTCGACGCTTTTCAATCTGATCTCGGGCCTCTTGCGGCCAAGCTCGGGTGAGATCACCCTTAGAGGTAAAACCATTTCCGGGCTCAAGCCTTTCCATATCAACCGGATGGGTCTGTCGCGCAGTTTTCAGGTTTCCAATATCTTTGAGAACATGTCGGTGCGCGAGAATGTGCGGTGCGGATTGCTGTGGTCCATGGGTGATCGCTACAGTTTTTGGCGCAATATCGGCCAGATGAAAGAAGCGCAGCGCAAAACGGCGCAAATCCTTGAACAATTCGGATTGCTCGATCGGGCCGACGAAATAGCCTCGGCGCTGCCTTACGCAGATCAGCGGGCGCTCGAGATTGCGATGACTGTTGCGGGCGGTGCCGATGTGATCCTTCTCGATGAGCCGACGGCCGGGATGAGCAATACCGAGACGACCCGCGCGATTGCACAGATCAGGGCGGTGAGTGAAGGCAAAACACTGATGATCGTCGAGCATGACATGGGCGTGGTCTTTGATCTTTCCGACCGGATTTCCGTTCTGGTCTATGGAGAGATAATTGCCACCGGTACCCCGGAAGAAATTCGCAGCGATCCAAAGGTTCGCGAGGCTTATCTGGGCGAAGAAGCAGACTTTTTGGAGTTGACCGCATGAGTGCGCCCGCAAACGAACTGCTCAGGGTCAGAAACCTGCACGCCTATTATGGCAAAAGCCATGTGCTGCGGGGCGTCAATATGGATGTGGATCAGGGTGAGATTGTCGCCCTTTTGGGACGCAATGGTGTTGGCCGCTCCACAGCGGTCAAGGCCATCATGGGGGAGGTTGAGCCCAAGGGCGACGTTTTTTTCAAGGGCCAGAACATTTCCGGGCTGCCCAATCACCAGATCGCGCGGTTGGGACTGGGTTATGTGCCGGAACACCGCGATATTTTCCCAATGATGTCAGTGCGCGATAATCTGTTGCTCGGCATCAAGGATATACGCCGGCCAGGCAAGTGGAAGGCGGAAGATATGCTCGATATGTTTCCCAACCTCAAGGCGCGGGCTGACACTGCGGCGGGCGTGCTATCGGGCGGGGAAAAGCAAATGCTCACCATCTGCAGGACACTGATGGGTGATCCGGATCTGATCATGATCGACGAGCCGACCGAGGGCCTTGCCCCCAAGATCGTCACGCAGGTGGGAGAACTGATTGTGGAGATCGCCAAGGCGGGTGTGTCGATTTTGCTGGTCGAGCAGAAACTGTCCATCGCCTTGAAAGTAGCCAAGAAAGTCTACGTCATGGGCCATGGCGAGATTGTCTATTCAGGTACGCCGGAGGAGTTTCGCACACGTGAGGATATTCGCAACGAATGGCTGGAAGTCTAGCCGCCAGAGCGGCCCCGGCGCCATGCGCTGGGTAGCCCGCTGTCTGCTGGTTCATCGCGCGATACCGCATGCGGTGAACCGCCTAATTTAAAGCGGCGAGTGAGGTGATTGAGCACCTCGAGCAGCTTATGATCGCGCCATGAAAATTGGTCCGCGCAGCGCGGATGTGAACCGGCTGACAAGGGCGTTGACCGGGTATTTCATACATATGCAAGAGCGGTAACTTCGGCCTGGTTCGTGGTGGTGAAACACCGTCGATTGCAGCCGATGTTTGGAACATCAATATGATAGATACATGGAGAAAACATACATATTAACGTGCCGCTCGACGCGCTAGTTAACTGCCTGCGATGCGGAGATTGCTCCGTGCGCCAGGGAGAAAGCGATGACGTTTGTGAGTGGATCGTGCAATGTTGATGTGCGCGGCCTGAGGGTGCTTGTGACCGCTGGTGCAAGTGGTATCGGCCGGGCAATCGCTGAAGCATTCGTGGCCGCTGGCGCGCACGTTCATATTTCGGATATCGCCGAGGACGCTGTCGGTGAAGCTGTTTCGACAGTTTCCGGTTTAACGGGTTCGACCGGCGATGCTTCGGACCCGCGCAATGCCGATCAGATATTTCGGGACATTGTGGCGCGATTTGATGGCCTCGATGTTCTGGTGAACAATGTTGGCATTCCCGGGCCGACCGGGGGCATAGATGCCTTTGCCGATGCCGATGTTGAGCGCACCATCGACGTTAATCTCAAATCTCATTTTTACACGCTTAACCGGTGCGTGCCGCTTTTGAAGACCTCGAAAAACAATGCTTCAATAGTGGGGCTGAGTTCAGTCGCCGGGCGGATCGGCTATGGCTACAGAACCCCCTATGCGGCGACCAAATGGGCCATTGTCGGCCTGATTAAATCGCTGGCCATAGAGCTTGGCCCGAATGGGATCAGGGCCAACGCCATTCTGCCCGGGGCCGTAAAGGGCGCGCGAATGGACCGGGTGATTGCGGATCGTGCCGCAACGCTGGGCATGAGTTTTGAAGACATGCTGCAGACTTATCTGTCCCAGATTTCCTTGCGGCGCATGATTGAAGCCGAAGACGTCGCCAACCTTGCGCTGTTTCTGTCATCGAACCTGGCGCGCAACATTTCCGGACAGGCCATCAGCGTAGATGGAAATTTTGAAGGCATCTGAGATTACAACCACATAGGGAAGCTAAGCGTGCAGCGATCAAACCCTGCCTCGTTTATGATCAGAGTTGCGGCATGGCCGGGATTTGCCGCTGATGGTGCAGATGGTCGCGGGTGAATTTGGCGATGCTCATGGTCGTATTTTGCCTGCTGGCCCCTCAATCCAGTCCATTGCCAATTATCCTGTCCGGTCTGTTCTTGCCCACCGGGCGCACGCCGAACCAAGTCTAGGTATCTGCAACAGAATGTGGCAGTAGTGGGTGATGGCTGAGCGGCATAAAAGGTGCTGGTGGACGTTGATCAGGACACGGTTCTGGCGCGATGCACGAAACGGTTTTGTGGTCTCTCCATCGCCAAAAGGCCCTGTAAACCCAGCCATGGAGATAGGCCCATGTCGCAAGACCTGTTTGCCACCGCGATCGCGCTTTTGAAAGATATTGTGCAGGACGCCAGTAGTGCGGACCTGAACGCTGCGCTGGGCGAACAGGAGCGGCTTGCCAAGGCGGCGGGGCGATCAGAGGATTTTGACCGGTTTCGGCAATATGTGATTACCCTGCGTGAAAAGCTCAGGGATAGCAGCCTTTCGGAAAAGGGTCTCAACCTGCTCATCGAGACCACCCATGATCTTTCCAACATACTTGCGCTCAATGATTTGCTGCGCACCATTGTTACCCGCGCGCGGAACCTTGTGGGTGCCAATATCGCCTGGGTAACAATCCTGGATGAAGAAAGCCGCATCTTTCGAATGATTGTATCGGAGGGGTTTCTCTCACCCGGCACAACCAAGATGACCAGTCACGTGGAGTTTGGCGCGGTCAGTCTGGTGATGAAGACCAAGAGTTTTTTTGACACCCAGGACTATTCGAACGACCAACGGTTCCCCCATTCCCCTGAGCTGGACCAGATGTTCCAAAACGAGAGCATCGTTTCGCTTGCAGGTTTCCCCATACTTTCAGGTGCACGCGTTCACGGGCTACTGTTTATCGCCGACCGCTACAGCCGCAAATTGAGCGGGCGTGAAATATCGGTGCTCGGTTCATTTGCATTGCATGTGGGCGTGGCGATGCGCAATGCAAACGCCTTCAAACAGCTTTCTGAAGCGCTTGCCGAAGCAGAACATAATCGCAGCGCTCTGGTTGAACATATCCAGCGTGTGGAAGCCTCTGCAGCTACTCACGACGAAATGGCCTACCTTTTGGCCTCCGGTGCCGAGCTTGAGCATTTCCTCCAGCGGATGGCCAATCAGATTAACGGGGCTGTGTTCCTTTACGATGAAAACCTGAGAATCCGTGAGGAGTTCACATCGAAGATGTATCAGGGGTTGCTGGCGCGCGAACTGGAGGCCAACAAAATCGATTCCGCGCACCTGATCTCTGCAGACGCGCAATCGCGGCATACCGGCCGCTCTGTCGTCATGCTGACGGGCCATAACGAGCAGTGCCGGGTGATTGCATTGCACGGTGGCACCGGGCGGGGCGAGAGCCTTGTGATTTGTCATGAAGGTGAACTGGACGCGATCGAAATTCGCAATCTGGAACGCAATTCTGTGGCGCTTTCCATTGCCAAACTCTGGAATGAAAAGAGGGAAAGTGAACGGCTGATAGCCTCCTCCACCCTGTTGCGTCATCTTGTGCTCGTCGCGCTTCCCGATCAGTCCACCATTTCAGCGGTAAGGGACAGGCTGGACCTGTCGGCTGATGAACCCGTGTTGCTTGGGCTTATTACGATTTCGGGACTGGATCGTACGTCGCAAACGGCCTTCGTCCGCGACTGCGCGACGCGGGCCAATCTGCTGGTTGATCTGATAGACGATGCCTATGTAGCCGTGGGCCCCGAGAAAGCCATTCGGGCTTTCCTCAAAAACCTTGCCAAACGGACGGCCGGGGGGACGGCTGGCGGCATTATTTCAGAATTATTTTCTGACCTCTCGAAGACATCGGCCCATTTCATCCAGATGAGCCGGGCGCTTCAGGTGTTGCGTACGATGGGACGCCTTAATCGTTTCGTTGAGCAATACGAAGTGAACCTGTTTGCAAAGATTTTTGAATCTGGTGACGCCCTTCGTTTGACGCGGCATGTAGATCAATATCTCAGGTCCATTGACGAAAAGGCCCCGCGCCAGGCCGAGCAGCTCAAGCACACCTTGCTGTGTTATTTCGATGGCCAGTACAATCTAAAGCGTGCCGCCGAGGCACTTGGACTACACGTCAACACCGTGCGCCAGCGCCTCGAAATACTTCGTGAACTCACCGGCGGCTGGGATGACCCGGTTCGGGCACTCGAATTGCATATTGCGCTAAGGCTGAACACGCTTTTTGAGAGGGATGAAAAACCTTAAGGCTGAATAGCCCCGCTTTTTTAAAGGGCAAGGTGTGCCTATAAATCCGGGGGCTATCATTGCGACGGCGTGGGGCGGGCTTTCGGCCCGTTGCCTCCATGCGGGGCCGTATGTTCAAGCGGAGAGCAGCTGCCCGATTGGCGGAAATCAGCTCTTGGGCCGGGCGTTTCTCATGCAATTACAGAGGGGCTCGCAAGCGCCCCAATGCATAGTAAGTGGCTATGTAAAATATGGGTTGTTTTGAAGTGTAATATCGTCGGTTCAATTTAACGAAATATAAGAAGCTAAGCGACATATATATATTTGCTAATAGTGGAGAATATTATGTGGTTTGGTAAAAGAAAGAGCGAACCCCAAGAGCAACCTGCTTATGCAGCCGCCATGCAGGCAGCCCTGGAAAATGCTCAAAAGACTGACCCTCTGGTCAGAGCAAAGATTGGCTCAAGGGCCCTCAAAGACAAGCTGTATAACGTATTGAAAAGTAGCGATCCAAGAGGTGTGCATGCCGAGACTGCACTTGGAATGCTGGGGTCTTTGGCGGGCTTTTCGTGTGTGTTGTATGCCTTGTCAGCCCAACGCGCAGGACATGGAAAAGACGACCCGGGAGCATTGATGGTTGTAACCGGCGCTGATGGAAAAAATTATATTTATGGAAATCTGACCAACGGCCCGTTATTGGAAAATGAGCACTCCGTATGGAGCCTTGTTGCCGGTATTGCCCAGCATTTGGGCTCATCTCAAATTCCCGACGTATCTGAGATTGCGAAACATGTTGCCTCAACAGCAGGGGGAGAGTTGTTTGGCATTCCCAGAATACCAGAAGGACATAAATTGGCTGATACGCCACGCGGTTATGTCCGCGCTTTGTGGCCGGTCGTCATAAATGAAGTCAAAAACTACACAACAGACCCTGCAGAATGGCCAATTCTGTTTGCCTTGGCGGCACAGCAAGTGATGCAGGACGCCCAACAGGTGCTCGAGCCTGGTTTGGCCGCAAAGATTGTCATGGAATGTGCGATACCCATGTCGAAAATCGATCCCGACCTGGCATTTGATTGAGGCGCATTCCGGGTGATAGATGCTTGAACCGCCGTCAGGCATTGAAGTTCCCCCGGCTAATTGTCCGGAGCGCGTCAGCCTTACGGCATCAGTCCGATGCGGACCTGGCCGGCCAGGAGATAGCGGTTGCGGTCGGCGGTGGCGGACATGGCTTGCAGGGCGGTGCTGTGGGTGTCGACCGATTCCTTGGTCATGCGCACCGCAAGGGCTGGCAATTGTGCGACTTTTTGCGCCCAGCGCTTGCCCACGGCCAAGGCTTCGCCAGCAGGGGCGATTTCGTCGGCCAGGCCCCAGTCGGCGCTCGTTTTCGCGTCGATGGCGTCACCGAACAGTACCATCTGCTTGCAGCGGGACGGGCCGACCAGCGCGGTGAGGCGCGGGATCGCGCCCCAGCCCAAAATCATGCCGTTGGGCACTTCGGGAAAGAAAAACTCGACGCCTTCACCCATGATGCGGAAATCGCAGACAATCGAGAGCACGCAGGCCGCGCCTCGGCAGCGCCCGTCGATCGCGGCAATGGTGATGGCTTCGATCTTGCTCCAGGCCTCGATCATGTCCGCGCCGGGCATGACGTCCCGGCGTCTTTCCAAGAGGGTGGGTGCCGAAAAGCGGCTGCGGAAATCTTGCGGATCGCTGCCGGCCGAGAACACATCGGCGCGGCCACACAGCAAAACAACGTTGAATTCGATGTTGCGGTGCAAGAGCACGGCAAGCTCTGCCAGTTCGGCAATCACCGCGCCGTTGAAATCATTGCGCTCAAAGCCTTCGGTATTGAGCTGAACCGTGAGAATTTTGTCCTCGCATGACAAAATGAAATTGCGCCATTTCCGTTCGAGAATGTCGTTAAGATCCACAATACCACCCCATTTTTGCTTGTCTGACCTATAGCAATCCGGGCGCTTAAACGCGCAAACAAAAAGACGCTGTTTTGCCAAGTGAAATGCGGGCGGGGGGCAGGGGCGGTTTTGAAATCGGCCGTCTCGCGGGATCCAAGGTCCGTGCTGAAATCGCCGCCGGTTTCAGGCGCTGAACAGCCGCCGGTCCCGTTCCTTGATATGGCCGGGAATATAGACCTCCCGGAACCAGGGGTGCTCATCGCCTGTGGGGGGCTTGGAAAGGGTCAGTGTCTTTCGTTTCCTGTCCGCCTCGCGCAGGGCCACCCGGAAGTGGAAATGATCAAACGTGCGCAAGGCCTCGACAGCATAGACCGTGGCGACGCGGCTATCCTCGATCATGATCATGTGGTCGCCATTGGCCTTTTCGCCGCCTGCGGCCATGTTGGAGGAGCCGGTGAAGACTTTGGCATTGGGGGTATTGAAATCGGTCACGACAAATTTGTGATGCAGTACGTTGGAATAGCTATTGCCGCCGGCATAGCTGGACCATTCCGCCGAGAACGGTTCCGGCGCTTCATCGGAGAGATAGGCAAAGGACACAAGTCCCCGGCTGCCATCCGGCTTGAAGACCGAAAGGCCGCCGCTGCGCTGCGAAATCCCGTAGGAAAAGGTGGATCGGTTGACCAGTTCTTCAAGGGTGTCGCGGACGCGGCCGGTCAACAGATTCAGGAAGACAACCGCGTAAAGAACCGAGCTTTGCGCCTGTTCGATCGCCTCGGCCACCGGGTTGAGCGACAGGAGTGGGTCCTGATGCGGCGAGATGGCCAGTTCGATGCGCGGCCCGCCCGGCGGCGAACAATCATGCCAGATCTGCGACAATGGATCGGTGCGGAACTGGCCGGCTGCACCGCGCTTGTCGATAATCTCAAAATACCTGTCAAAGACCTGGCCAAACAGGACGGGCGCTCTGGGGTCGCTGAACACAATGGTATTGTTGCTTTGGACGTAAAGACCCCGGAGGGTGAAATTGGTGGAGCCTCCCAAGGCTTTTACCGCCACGCCATTCCGGCGCAAGACGAGCACCTTGTTGTGTTGCTGGCGGCCGAAATGGCCCCGCTTGACCTGGGCACCCGCATCGGTAAAGCGGCGGCAGGCCGTGGTTTCATTGGATGTCTCATCTCCTTGCTCGCCATGGTCATCGACGATGGCCCGCAGGCGGGGGCCCAGGCGCTCGAGCTTGCGCACGATCTCGGGTTCACGCAGCTCGTAAAGCATGGCATCGAGGGTGAGGGCGGGATCGTTACAGGCCTCATCCAAAAGGGCATAGATGGTTTCGCGGCTCTCGAAACCCAGCCAGGCATATTCCTTCTGGCAATTTGACATGTCGTGATCAAGATCGGCCGGCGGGGCGCTTCCCGGTGGGGGCAGAATGCGTTCCTGACAGGGAAAGCGCGCCTTATTGGCATAGGCCTGAGACGAGGCGTAGCCGCGCGTAAACCCCACATCGAGAATGCCATCAAGGGTGAACTGGCTCAGATCGATTGCGGCATCGACGGCGTGCCCCTCGATCAGGCGGCCATCCGGGCGCATATACATCGGGATTGCGCGGTAGCGGTATTCGCCATCCTGCGGATTGTAGGGGAAGTGCAGCCAGCGATATTTCTGAATAGGGGCTTCGGTGGAAGGAGCCCCTTTCTTCTTCTGGCTTTCGGAAAGTCCTTCATAGGAAAACTGGAGGCGGTTCCATACCCGTTTCCAGTTTTGCGAACCCGGTTCCTTGTATTTAAGAGCAAAGCCGACAAATTCGTCGGTGGCGTTGGCCGGGTCCAGATCAAACCCGATCAGGCATTCACGTTCACCGCGATGCAGCTTTATTGTCGTGCCTTGCCGTTCCTCTTTCACCATGAAATCCGCGGGCATATGAAAACTCCCAAACGAAAATACGATAGTTGATATTGTAATATTATTGTGACGTCTGGATAAATACAGCGACCGAATATTTATAGTGTTTCTTGCGCGTCTTTTTGGGTGGCCGGCGCGTCCGTTCAGACGGGCAGGGGCGTCTCGATTTGCGAGATGACCTTGCGGATGCACTCTTCGGCCAGGGTTACCGAGGTGTCGAGGGTGCTGTCCCGGCGGCGGCCGAGGCGTAATTCATGACTGCCCATGTCCCGGCTGTGAATGGGGATGTAGACAAGCTGGCCGTCTTTCAAATCCTCTTCCACGTCGATGCGGCTCAAAAAGGTGATGGCCTCGCCCGAGCGCGCCATGGATTTGAGCAGCTCAATGGAATTTGACAGAAATGCCGAGCGCAAGGGGTAACCGGCAACCGCGAAGGCATCGCTGACCAGATGGTTGATGGTGACGGATTCGTCTGCGATGGCAATCGGCCATTCCAGCAGTTCGGACAGGCGCAGATAGCGGCGGGTGCTGAGCGGGTGATTGCCGTTCATGACCACGCCGATGCGGGTGGGAAAGGCAAAATTTGCGGTAATCCCGGTGCCGGTCGGCCATGAATAGGCAAGGCCGAGATCGCATTCCCCGGAGGCCAGATCCTGTTCAACCCCGGCCTCGGTCTGGCTGCGCACGGTAATGGCGATGCCGGGGTTTTCGGCGCAGAACACCCGAAGGATCAGGGGAATGATGCCTGCCGCCAGACCGTGCATTGCCGAAATCCTGACGCGGGGGCCATCGTCGCCACGCAATTCGCGCAAGCGCTGTTGCATGCGTTCGTGATCGCGCAGGGTTTGCCGGACATGGGCAATCATCACCTCGCCGGCGGCGGTGACGCTCATGCCGCCGGAATGGCGGTGAAACAGGGCGACACCGGTCCGGGCCTCAAGCTGGATGATCCGGCGATTGATCGAGGATGCGGAGACGTTGAGGACTTCGGCAGCCCCGCGTATGGATCCCCGTTTGGAAACCTCATCGAGTTGCAGCAGCAGGCTGGAATGAAGCATGGGGTGTCGAAACTCCTCGGTACTTCGGGCTGATCCTGAATTTTGGTGAGCGTACGTTTTTTGTGCACGCGAGTCACTCAAAAAGGCGCTCGCCCTTTAGTGGAATTCAGCCCTATGTTTTTGGCGGGCGCTGGCGGTCCTCCCAAGAGTGCCCGCACCTCAAGCATACACCTAAACCATCGCCGATAGCGTGAGCGCGGCGATTGTGTCTCCGGCATCAATGATGTGGCGGGGATGGGTTTCAACGTGGTCGGTAATCAGGGAGAATGGATTTTGCGCGAACAGGCTGGGGCGGCTTCGGCGGTAATCAACCGTCTTGTTGAGATCGTGATCGTCATATTGATGGCCTTGCTGGTGGCCGATGTCTGGGTCGGTGTGCTGGACCGGTATTTATTCAAATGGCAGCTCAATTTTCCCGAAATACTGGCGCGATACCTGATGATCTGGACAGCCTTGCTGGCGATTTCAGTCGGCATTGCGCGCCGTGAACATATCGGCCTGACAATTCTGATTGATCACCTGCCGGCCAATCTGCGCCGTCTGGTTTTGATGACTTGTGATGTGCTGGCGCTGGGGCTGTTTGTCTGGGCAGCGATCTACGGCTTTCAGTTTGCGATGAGCGGCATATCGCGGCGGGCGCTGATCTTTGGCATGTCTCTGGCCCCCGCTTTTGCGGCGGTGCCGGTGGCGGCGGGGCTTGCCGCTATTCAACTTGCATTGTGCCTCGTGCGCGATGCCGGGGAGTTTGAAGTCAAGGATCAGGCGGGTGAGGTTTAGCCATGGCCGTCGGTATCGTCTTTTTCATTCTGCTGCTGATCGGCATGCCGATTGGTTTTGCCATCGGGCTGGCCGGGCTGACCGGACTGGTCGAGCTGAACAATGCCCGGTTTTTGCTGACCGGGGTGTCCAAACTGTTTTCGGGCATGGATTCCTTTCCCTTCCTGGCCATGCCGTTCTTCATCCTTGCCGGTGAAATCATGAATCACATCGGCATTACGCGCCAATTGATGCGATTGGCGCATGTGCTGGTGGGGCATTTTCGCGGCGGGCTGGCCCATGCCAACATGATCGCCTCGGTGCTGTTTGCCGGGCTGACCGGCGCGGCCACTGCTGATGCCGCCGCCTTTGGCAAAACCCTCGTCCCCGAGATGGTGAAAAACGGCTATCGGCGGGACTATGCCTGTGCGGTGACGGCCGCGGGCTCAATCATCGGGCCAACGATTCCGCCCTCGGGGCTGATGGTGGTTTATGGCTCGCTGATGGGGGTCTCGATTGGCGGGCTGTTTGCGGCGGGCATTCTGCCGGGCCTGATGATTTGTGCTGTCTGCATGGGGATCATCGCCCTGGGGGCGAAGCGCAATAACCTGCCTCTGGCCGAACGGCGCTCGACCTTCAAGGAGATTGGCAAGGCGATTGTGAATGCGACCTTCGCGCTGGTGATGCCGATCATCATTCTTGGCGGTATTCTCGGGGGGGTCGTGACGCCGACCGAGGCGGCCTCGCTGGCGGTGGCCTATGCGATTTTCGTGGGCGCCGTGATTTATCGCAACCTGTCGCTGCGCGATATGTACCACATGCTGCTGGCGACGGCGCGGACCACGGGCATCATCTTCGTCATCATCGCCTTTGCCTCCATGCTGGGCTGGTGGATGAGCTATGAGCGCATTCCCCAAGCCATTGCGGACGCGGTATTGTCGGTATCCGAGAACCGCTATGTCATCATCTTGCTGATGGTTGCCATTTTGCTGGCGATTGGCACCCTGATGGATATCACCGCCATTCTCATCATCCTCGCCCCGGTGCTTGTGCCGCTGGCAAATGATGTGGGCCTGCAGCCGATCCATTCCGGCATCATTTTCGTCCTCGCCCTCAACATCTCGCTGATGACGCCACCGGTGGGCGCCTGCCTGTTTGTGCTCTCGTCGGTCACGGGCGAGAAGCTTGAGGCGATTGCCAAGAAGCTGTGGCCGTTCCTGATCGCCGAGATCGGGGTGCTGCTGGTCTTTGCCTATTGGGAAGACCTGGCCCTGTTCATTCCGCGCCTGCTGGGGTTTGCGTGATGACCATCAACGACCCCCGGTTTGGCAAGGACCCAGGTTTGGCAAGGACGACCCGCTATGAATTTGCGAAACGGCTTCGCCAGGAAAATTTCAGATGAATTTCAACTCAAACAGGAAATGTGAGGAATGAAAGTGAAAAAAATACTCATGCTAGCTGCCGCGGTCGCGACTTTGGCGGCACCTGCGGTCGGTCAGGAAAAGGTCATCCGGTTTGCCCATGATTCCAACGCGGATATTCTGGACAATCCCAACCATGCCTGCGCGGCCGTTTTCGCCAATATCGTGAATACGGGCAGCAATGGCGAACTCAAGGTCGAGATTTATCCGGGCGGCCAGCTGGGCACGATCACCGAGGCGGTGCAGATGGTGCGTGACGGCGTGGTTGAGGTGACCAATGCCTCAACCGGTGCGCTCGCCTCCTACTATCCCCGGATCGATGTGCTCAACCTGCCTTTTGCCTTTTCCAGCAATGGAGCGGCAGCGATGGTGTTTAACGGCCCCTTCGGGCTGGTGCTGAAAGCGGACATGGAAAAAAGCCTCGGCGATGTTGAAGTGCTGGGCTATCCCGATACCGGCGGGCTGTTCGTGGTCACCAATTCGAAAAAGCCGATTGCAACCCTTGAGGACATGAAGGGTATCCGGCTGCGGACCATGACGCTGCCCTCCCATCAGGCGATCATGAATGCCTTGGGCATGGAAGCCTATCCGCTGGCCTTTTCCGAAGTCTATTCGGGTTTGCAGACGGGCGTGATCGACGGGCAGATGAACCCTATCCCGATTATCGTCACGGCCAATCTTGAAGAGGTGCAGAAATATATCACCCTGACCAATCACCTCTATTCGCCGTTCGCCCTGCTGTTCAACAAGAAGTTCTATGAGGGGCTGACCGAAGACCAGAAGGATCTCATCCACACGGCGGCCCAGTCCTGCGAAAATGCGGCGCGTGGCCTGTCGCGCATCATTGAGGCTTCTGATCGTGGTCTGGCAGGGCTTGCCGACAAGCTCACCATTACGGCGTTGTCACCAGAGGATCGTGCGGCGATGCGCGAAGTCACCGGTGCTGCCTTCGACAAATATATTGCCGAAACCCAGGATGAATCTGCGGTCGCCCTGGTGGACTTGCTGAAGTCCGAAAGTGCCAAGGCCAATGGCACAAGGTTTTTCGGAGCGGAATAGATTCTGGCGGCCGGGGGTTTGGCTCCCGGCCGGCACATTTTCAGGTTCACCGATTGGCGTTGGTGGTTGCGATCTAGCTGTCGACGCCTTTTTGCCGGACGGCTTGGCCGGGGCTTGAGCAACAAGCCGGGCATTAAAAAGAAAGCGGGGAGATGAGACAGTTTTTGGGAGAGACACGGTCGAGCGTTAAATCTCGCCATGCCCTGATCAGCCCGGACAGCCACGAGAAAATCGAGTTGCCGCACTGGCCGGGGACCGAGGTGGTTTTTTTGATAACACCGGATATGGGTGCCAGGTTTTCCCTGTTTGAAGTCAAGGCGCTGGTGCCGACCGAAATCCTGCCGCCGCCGCATAAGGGCGCGCGGTTTATTCTGGTGCGGCAGGGGGAGGCCATGGTCGTCTCGAATGGTCAAAATCATCAATTGTCCGAAGGTGATTACGCCTATCTGCCCCATGATGAAGACCACCAGATCACGCTTGCCGAGGGGGCCGGGCTGCTTTGCCTTGAACGGCGCTATGTGGCGATAAGTTCGGCGCATGTGCCCACGCTTTTTGTGTCATCGATTGCCGGGACATCGCGCAGTACGCTGCGGGGCGACACGCGGCTGCAAATACAAAAGCTGCTGCCCGATGACATGGGGTTCGACATGGAAATCAATGTGATGGAATTCGAGCCGGGCACCACCTTGCCCTATGTCGAGACCCATTTCATGGAGCATGGCCTGATGATGCTGGATGGGGGCGGGGTCTATCGGCTGGATGAGAGCTGGTATCCGGTCATGTCCGGCGATGTGATCTGGATGGGGCCATTTTGCCCGCAATGGTTTGGCGCGCTGGGGCGCGAGAATGCGCGCTATCTGATCTACAAGAACTGGAACCGGGACCCGATGGTGGGGTGAAATATTGGGCGGCCCGGTTTGCGCGTTGATGCGTAATCCGGGGCGACGCTTTGTGCAAGGGCCGGTAGGCCCGTCGCATTGGCTCTCTATATTTTCCCGAGGTCGAAACGACTTCGTCTGGCTGTGCGCTTGTTTTCAGCCAGCGATTGTTCTCGGGCTGGGGAAATGTTGCTAGGTGTGGCCGAGGTGCAGCGGGCGTGAGCTTGAATACGATGGTGGGCCAATGTACTTCACAAAAGAAGTGGCGAACCGCCGTGGATTGACGTTATTTACGCGTCTTTTTTGCTTGCCGTTCTGCTGCGCGTCTTTGTTGGCGTGTTGGTTTCTCGCTGGCTGGCGGGTATTCTTGCGTCTGGTGTCGGCCATATTGCAGTCTACTTGGCACTAACACTTCATGAAATTTGCGTCGCTCTTGAACGTCAGCGGAAAGCTGGTCGGTCCATTCCGTAATCTCGATTGCCATCAGGTCTTCTGAGCCGCCGCGACCCTCCGAGGTTTTGTTGGAGCCATCCATGGCAATCCCTACAGCGCGTTTTAGGTTTCGATGTTCATGCAACACCGAATAACAATAGGTTTCCAACATGCTTGCTCTAACATGGCGATATTGATCGTACCCGTTTTCTAAATGCACGTTTTTGGGGTATCCCATCAAAAGAAACACGTATGCACATTCAAGATCAGCTGCTCCTGCCATGGGGAGAACAATTCGTGCGTAGCGATCTTGCCCTAGTTTTTCTGCTTTTTGGTATGCGTCAAGGATAGAATGTGAGAGTGCTCGGCGCATTGTTCGGCCTTCACTAGCCATCATTCGTAGCGCACGCTCTGCGAGTGCAGCGCTGGGTTCCGTATCCATGATTGCGACAGATGTCCCGGCTAGAACATGCTTGGAGAATGTGGTGATCAATTGATCCCACACATATGAAACTTTGTCGGCTTCCTTTTTTGCTTTATATTGTGGTAACGCTGTATATTCATCGAATAAGGCCCCGCCAAAAGATAGAATTGTATCGGGTGTCGCTTCTTGATGTTCAAATGTGTGGCGTCCTTCACCGTCGTCGTTCTGAAGGTAAAATGCGAGAAGATCACCTTCGTTGTGTGCGGCAAGAATGCGCCCACCTCTGATTGCATCTGATCGGAGGCTGAGATAGCGCACGAAATCGCTAGCAGTATCCAACTCTGACATGACCAGATCGAGCGCTGCGCGATCAAAAACATGAACGAAAGGGCCATCTGGGTCCACGTCACCAATTGCAAATGGTTGATGGTATGGTGCGTTCTGGTCCTTGTGATGGTTCCCTGTCAGAGCGGATAATATAAGAAGAGAGCCATCGTCTCCTCCGAAGTGTTTTTTGCAGGCTTCGTCAGCTCCTAATGCAATCGCTACACCATGCACGCGACGGCGATCAGATGGAGCAAGTTCAATGGGCAGTCTTTGTGTGCATGATTTGTCGACGAATACGCGGTCAGGGAATTTTTGAAGCCAGCGCTCTGCGCCGCGAATTTGGTCAACGGACTTTTCAATAGCTCGTTTGTACCATCTGACCCACGAGATCATTATATCTTCGTGCGGAGGCCAAGATATCGACTTGTCGCTAAAAATTATGACATCGTCGCCGAACACAACCAACAGGTCACAAAGTTCCTTTCCGTCACCCTTTCCCCTAATTTTTCTATCGCTAAATGTATTTGGGTATGACCATAGATCGAGGAACGTTCGATCTGCTAATGTCGCAAGATAGCGCTCGCTCTCTGTAGCGCCTGTCGCGCGGAAAATCGGTTTCACGCAGCTTCCTTAAACACTTGTTGAAAGTTATTATAAGCTATCACTTGAATACTAAGTTTGTAACTTAATTTGTTTTTGGATTGAGTCATTTGCAGGTGATCTGGGTTTTTGATAACAACAACGATGTAGCAACGCTGTTTCCGCTTCCCTTTCGTGACCCGACTTCATCATGTGCGCGGTCTACCGCTCGTCTATCCAGATTGTTGCTTCAGGTCTGGCCGCATAGCGCAGGCATTCGCTGGCTTACGCCACTGATCTCTCCTACGTAGTTCTTTCCTCAGCATCCGGCTTTTGCGCCCTTCTTATCCTCTCAGCTCCTATCCGCCGACGGTCCCGATTTTAGGCTGGCTGCTCAAACGTTTGGCACGTTATGCACAAATCGTAGGCATTTATTTTTATCGAGCTATTTTTGTGCAAAAAAGACAATAATGAGTACGTATGCAAACAACCGGGTTAGCGCGATCTGCTCCTAATCTCGATTTCGTTCAGTGACGTCCCCTCTCGCAAATTTGAAATTACGGAGTGTGATATAATGAAAATCCACATCAAGAGTCTTCTGCCCCGCATCCGGTGGCAGGGAATGACCGTGTTGGCGCAACTGGCCGTAGTGGCGGTGGGCTTGAACCCGATCATCTTGGCAGCGCCCGCTCAGGCTGCCACCGAAATGCCCGCCGCCTGCGCCGATCTCAAGGCCAAATATCCCGATCTTTCAGGCAAGACGCTGGTCAATGCGATCAACCCGCATACGCCCGGCTATGAATCGCTCGATCCCAATGATCCCAGCAAGTATGTCGGTTTTGATATCGATCTTGGGGAGGCGATTGGTGAATGCCTTGGCTTTGGCCTCAGCTATACTTCGGTGACCTTTGCCGCCTTGCTGACCACGCTTGAAGCCGGGCAGGCCGACATTGTCATTTCCGATATCTATGCGACCAAGGACCGGGCCAAGGCTGCGGACTTTGTGACCTATCTCAAGGTATTCGACGGTGTTCTGGTGGCCAAGGACAATCCCAAAGGCATTACCGGCATCGATCTGTCGCTCTGCGGCACGGTTGCGGCGGAAAATACCGGCTATGTGGAAGTGCCGCTGATCCAGGCGCTGGAAGCTGAATGCGTTGCCGCCGGCAAGCCGAAGCCGGAAATCCAGCTCTATGACAATAATGCCAACTGCATTCAGGCCATTCTGTCCGGACGTGCTGATGTCTACATCAATGACGTGAATACGGTTGATGGGGCGGTTGCGGCCTATCCGGAAAAGCTGAGCAAGGCGACGGCGGTGACCCTGCCTTATTCCGTTGGCATTGCCGTGCCGCGCAATAAAACGGATTTCCGCGATGCCGTGATGGCCGCTTTGACCGAGATCCAGAAGTCCGGCCTGCAGGCAGAGCTGATGACCAAGTGGAACCTGCCCCCTGAGCAGATGGAAGCACCCATGCTGGTGCTGGCCGACTAGGTCCGACCCCGTTGGCACTTTCCCGGAACCGCTTCTCGGTTTCGGGGGAGCTGCCAACCGGACACACAGCCATTTGGTTACGGTTTTTTGGGACCGTTCACCTGAAAGCGGCCGGGCTTTAACCGGGTCCGGCCGCTCTTTTTCGACGACAGGAAGTGCAGGCGCAGATGGATCTTTTCATTCACTATCTCACACAGCCCTATTTGCTGACGGGGATCATCTATACCGCCCTGATCACCCTGATAGGCCTTGCCGGCGGCACGGTGATGGGCGTTGCCCTTGCCGGGATGCAGCTGAGCCGCTTCAAGGTCCTCGCGCTCATTGCCCGCGCCTACGCGATCATCTTTCGCGGCACGCCGCTGATCCTGCAAATGATATTTTGCTATAATGCCTTGCCGATGATCGGTATCAAACTCACCGCCATCGAGGCAGCCGGGCTGGCGCTGGCGCTCAATGAAGCGCCGTTTATTGCCGAAATCATCCGCGCCAATGTGATCGGCGTCGACCGCGGGCAGATTGCCGCCGGTCAGGCGCTGGGCATGACCCCGCTCAGCATTCTGTTGCGCATCATTGCGCCCCAGGCCATTCGCACCGCGGTGCCGGCGCTGGGCAATGAGGCGGTGAGCGCGCTCAAGAATTCCTCGCTGGCCTCTGTCGTCTCGGTGCAGGAGCTGACCCTACGCAGTACGCAGCTGGCCTCCTCGACCTTTGATTTCTTTTCCATCTTCTTTGCCTCGGGCCTGATGTATCTGGTGCTGGCGGGGATTATTGCCTTCGTCCAGATCGTCACTGAAATCATGCTCGATCTCGATATCCCGACGCCGGCGGCGCGCTGGGCGCGGCTTTTGCCCTGGCGGCGGAGCGAACTGGTGCCGGTTGTGGCCGATGAGGCGGGCGACAAGGCGGCAGGCAATGCGTCCGCTAAACCCGCCGTGGAGCAGGGGCCGGTGATCGATCGCAAAAAGCGGGCCGCAGCCCTTGCCTCCAGCCGGACCGCGCTCGAGATTTCCGGCCTGAACAAGAGTTATGACGGGCGGGCTGTGCTCAAGTCGTTTGAACTCGATGTGCGCCTTGGCGAAGTTGTGGCGCTGCTCGGGCCGAGCGGTTCGGGCAAAAGCACGCTGTTGCGCTGCATCAACCGGCTGGAGGGCTGGGATAGCGGCACGATCAAGGTCATGGGTACGCCGATCGGGTACGGGCCGAATGGCAGGCTGTTGTCACCGCAGGCGGTGGCCAATCAGCGGGTCAATGTCGGCGTCGGCATGGTGTTTCAAAGCTTCAACCTGTTCGGGCATTTGAGTGCCAAGGAGAATATCGCCGGGCCGTTGCGCTGGGTGCAAGGGCTGGGCCGTTCCGAAGCCGACCGGCTGGCGCTTGAATTGCTCGACCGGGTTGGGCTTGCCCATCGCGCCGATGCCCTGCCGCGGCAAATGTCGGGCGGGCAGCAGCAGCGCGTGGCGATTGCCCGGGCGCTGGCACCTAACCCGGCCATCCTGTTGCTCGACGAGCCGACATCGGCGCTCGATCCCGAGCTTGTTGCCGAAGTGCTCGATGTTATTCGACGCCTCGCCGTCGAGGACGGGCTGACGATGATCATCTCGACCCATCAGGTCAATTTTGCCCGCGATGTCGCGGATCGGGCAATCTTTCTGGTCGATGGCGCCATCATTGAAGATGGCGCGGCGGACCGGGTGCTGACCAACCCGACCAATCCGCGCACCGCCCAATTCCTGCAAATCATTACCGACGAGACGGCCCCGCGGCCGGCCGTTTGAGACCCTCAGAAAACCGGAGAATATCATGAAACATTACACGTTGCCCGTTTCGCCCGCGACGGTGCATTGGGGGTATTTCAGCAAGGCCGTGCAGCCTAATCTGACGATCAAATCGGGTGACCGCGTCACCATCGAAACGCTGACCCATCATGCCAATGACGACTATGAACGCATGGTCGAAGGTGATCCGGCGGCGGAGGCGATCTTTCACTGGACCAGGGAAGAAAAGACCATCGAGCGCCGGGGGGCCGGGCCAGCCGAGGGGGTTTTTCAAAAAGGGTCCGGGGAAGGCGTGGGCGTGCATCTGCTGACCGGGCCGATTTTCATTGAAGGGGCGGAGCCGGGGGACGTGCTTGAAGTGCGGGTGCTCGATGTACGGCCGCGGCCGAGCTGTAGCGCCTGCTATGCCGGGCGCTGTTTTGGCTCCAATGTCGCCGCGTCCTGGGGGTTTCATTATCACGACCTGATCGAGGAGCCGAAGCCGCGCGAAGTGGTGACGATCTTTGAACTTGATACGGCGGGCGAGCCCCATGCCAGGGCGGTTTATAATTATGTCTGGACGCCGCAGACCGATCCGTATGGGGTGGTGCACCCGACCATTGATTATCCCGGGGTGCGGGTGGACCATGCGCTGGTCAACCGGCGCGAGAATATTCTGGCGAATGTAAAGGTGCCGGCGCGGCTGCATTTCGGCACGATGGGGCTGGCCCCTTCCGAGGATGATTTTGTCAGTTCCATTCCGCCCTCCTATACCGGCGGCAATATTGATGACTGGCGCATCGGCAAGGGCGCGCGGATGTATTATCCGGTGGCCGTGGAGGGTGCGTTCTTTTCGGTGGGCGATCCCCATGCGGCGCAGGGCGATAGCGAGCTGGGCGGCACGGCGATCGAGACGTCCCTGACCGGTGATTTCGAATTCATCCTGCATAAGCGCGATAACCTCGAAAACACCATTCTTGAGGGTCTGACCCATCCGATGCTCGAGACCGATGAGCGCTGGTCGGTTTATGGTTTCACCTATCCCAACTATCTGGCGAGCCTGGGCCCGGATGCGCAAACGACAATCGTTCAGCATTCAAGCGTTGATCTGGCCATGCGCGACGCGTTCCGCAAGCTGCGCCGGTTCCTGATGACGGCACATAAGCTGAGCGAAGACGAGGCGATTGCGCTGATGTCGGTGGGGGCGGATTTCGGGGTGACCCAGGTGGTGGATGCCAATTGGGGCGTGCACGGCTCGATCCGCAAAAGTATGTTTGAATGCAAATAAAGCCGGGACTCGCCTTCTCTCCTGCCGGAGTGCAATATGCGGCTGACGCCTGTGAAGCGTCAGCCGGCGTAACAGGCAGGGACATGAATGTAAGGCAGTTCACCAGCGAGGCTTATCCGCTTTCGGCACGCGGCCGCGCATGGCAGGACTTGCTCGAGACCCTGCATCTGCAATCGGACTGGGAGACCCGCGCGCCCGAGACCTTTGCCAGCGGCATGATCCGGGGCGAGGGCGACGGACTGGTGCTGGCCCGGCTGACGGCGGCGGCGCAAATTCTCTCCCCCATGCTGCCCAACCCGCGCCTGCTGATGGGCATTGTGCCGCTTGATGCGGGAATTGAAATCCGCACCGCAAACGGTCCCTTGCTGGTGGGTGCCGGATCGCTGGCGGTTTTGCCGATGGACGGGCAGTGGAGCCTTGAACTCGACAATAGTGTGCGCCTGATGGTGATGTCGATCAGCGAGGCGATGACGCTGGGCGAGCTGACCGGACGCAAGAGCATTGGCGAGCCGAAAGCTGTGCCCTCCGAGGGACTGACGGCGATCCTTGTCAATCTGGTCGAAACGGCATCTGACGCCATGGAGACGCTCTCGGCGGTGGAATGGCAATCGCTGGAACAGGCGGTGTCGCGGCTGTTTCTAACCATTATTGTCGAGGCGGAAACAACGGATACGGCCAAGACCCCCAGCCATGCGGCGCTCTTGCACCGGGTGACGCTGACGATTGAGCAGAAGCTGCATGATACCGAGCTGACCCTTGGCCGTATTGCCCGCGCCGAGGGGATTTCGGAGCGGTATTTGCAAAAGCTGTTCGAGCAGAACAGGGAGAGCTTTAGCCATTACCTGCGCGAACGGCGCTTGCAGCGCGCCCGGGCGGCGCTGATTTCCTTAGGCGAAATTCGCACGCCGGTTGCCGATGTGGCGTTTAATTGCGGCTTTGGCGATGCGGCCAATTTCAGCCGCCTGTTCAAGGAGCGCTTCGGCCTGCCGCCGGGGGCGTTCCGGGCCCAGCATTCCGACCGTTTGGGTGAGACGACCAATGCGGAACAGCGCGGCTGGCCGATCAAGGCGCTGGGCAACAAGAACCAGCAACGCCTCAGCGCCATTGACGGGCTGGATGCCGGGTCTGCGGAACCTGCCGGCGGGGCGGAGACCTCATCGGATCATCATTTGCCGGTCAATGCGGGCCATATTCACTGGGGCTATTTCAGCCGGTCATTGCGACCGGTTCTTGAAATCCGTTCCGGTGACCGGGTGGTGGTTGAAACGCTTTCCCAGCATGCCTCGGATGCACCCGATATCATGATCCGGGGGGATGCGGCTGCCGAGGAAATTTTTCACTGGACCAAGGACAAGAAGGTGGTCGACCGGCGGGGGGCCGGGCCGATCGATGCCTCGGTTTTTGGCCGGGGCGCGGGGGAGGGGTTTGGCGTGCACATCTGCACCGGGCCGATTTATATTCATGACGCGGAACCGGGCGATCTGGTCGAAGTGCGGATCGAGGACATGGTGCCGCGCCCCAGCAGCAGCCCGGGCCATGAAGGGCGCTATTTCGGCAGCAATGTCGCGGCCTGGTGGGGCTATCAATATAACGATCTGATCCAGAACCCGAAGCCGCGCGAAAATATCACCATTTATGAAATCTTTGCCGACGGGGAGACCGAAGGCTTTGCCGAGGCGCTCTATTCCTATCGCTGGCCGGGGATTACCGATCCATCCGGGATCATGCACAAGACCTATGATTATCCCGGGGTGCCGGTTGGTGCCGATGATGTTGAGATCCGTCCGTCGCCGCTCAAGGGCGTGCGTATTCCGCTCAGGCCGCATTTCGGGGTGATCGCACTGGCACCCAGAGAAGCGGGGCCGGTGGATTCGGTGCCGCCCGCCTATTTCGGCGGTAATCTTGATAACTGGCGGCTGGGCAAGGGTTCGGGGGTTTATTTGCCGGTATCGGTGCCCGGGGCGCTGCTGTCCATTGGCGATCCCCATGCGGCGCAGGGGGATGGCGAGCTGGCCGGGACGGCGATTGAATGTTCAATGACGGGCCGGTTTTCGGTGATCCTGCACAAGAAGGGCGGGGTCTTTGCCGATCTCGATTATCCGTTGATCGAGACGCCGGAGGAATGGGTTTTGACCGGGTTCAGCCATCCCAATTATCTGGCCGAGTTCGGCTCCAAGGGGCAGGGCGAGGTTTATGCCAAATCGTCGCTGGATCTGGCGATGAAGGATGCCTTTCGCAAGGCGCGCCGGTTTCTCATGAGCGTGCACGATCTCGATGAAGACGAGGCCGTGAGCGTTATTTCCGCCGCCGTTGATTTTGGCGTGACTCAGGTTGTGGACGGCAATTGGGGCGTGCATGCCATTATCAAGAAATCGATTTTCACCGCCTGATTATATCTCCCTTTCACCTCCTTGTTTTGCCCTTGCCCGGAGCCGGCACCATGTCCCGCTTTCTGCCTGACACTTTCACCCTGTTGCTGGTTCTGACGGTTGCGCTTGCATCCATTCTGCCGATCAGCGGCGATGCCGCCGCCTATTTCTCGCTGGCGACCAAAGTTGCGATCGGGCTGTTGTTCTTTTTGCATGGGGCGCGGCTGTCGCGGGCGGTGGTGATTGCCGGTGTTCTGCACTGGCGGCTGCATCTCGTCATCCTGTTGACGACGTTTGGCCTGTTTCCGCTGCTGGGGCTCGGGCTGGGGTTTGTGGTGAAGGATATTCTGGCGCCTTCGCTTTATCTCGGTGTGCTTTATGTCTGCGTGCTGCCCTCGACGGTGCAGTCCTCGATTGCCTTTACCTCGATGGCGGGCGGGAATGTGCCGGCGGCGGTGTGTGCGGCGTCCGCGTCCAATCTGATCGGCATGGTGCTGACCCCGGTTCTTTGCGGGTTGATGCTGCAGACCGGCGGACATCAGGGCGTATCGCTATCGGCGATGTTGCAGATTCTCGAACAGCTCTTGCTGCCGTTTCTGGCCGGGCAATTGCTGCAACCCTGGATTGGCAATTGGGTGCGGGCGCAAAAGAAGCTGCTCAGCCCCATCGACCGGGGGGCTATTTTAATGGTGGTTTATGGTGCCTTTTCCGCAGCGATCATCGAGGGGGTCTGGCATCAGTTTTCGCCCCGCGACATCGCCATTGTGGTGGTGCTTGATGTGGTGCTGCTGGCGCTGGTTTTGGGCTTCACCATGTTTGGCTCGCGCGCGCTCGGCTTTTCAAAAGAGGATGAAATCGCCATCACCTTTTGCGGCTCAAAGAAAAGCCTCGCCTCGGGTGTGCCGATGGCGAATGTGATTTTTGCCGGACATCCGGTCGGTGCCATTGTGCTGCCGCTGATGCTGTTTCATCAGATTCAGCTGATGGCCTGCGCGATGATTGCCCAGCGCTATGCCCGGCGGCTACGGGATGTGGTGCTCGAAAGTTGATTGGCACACCGGCCGGTTTTGCCCTGCGGGACTGGTATTCGATTTATATAGAAATTGCAGCCGGTTAGATCGGGTGATCGCGGTCATCAAAGGCCGCTTTGCCTTTGCTCCCCCACATGTGGAAAGTTTTGACCAGCCTGCCGCAGGTCAGTAAACGCGCCATTTTTACGAAACAAAATTGACACAATCGTCACCATACGGTATTCCATAGTTCAAGTGTATGTTCCATAATAATGAAACTAAACTCGGGGGACTGGTATGATCAAACTGAAATCACTGCTGACAGTTTCAGCGCTGGCTCTGACGGCAATGTTGCCGAATGTGGCTGTCGCTGCAGGTAAAATCGATGTGGCCATTATTGGCGAGCCTGACACGCTCGACCCGATGATGTCGACCAAAGATGTCGTGGGCACCGTGACCCAGCACATTTTTGAAAATCTTTATTCCTTTGATGCCAATTGGGCTCCAAGCCCGATGATCGCCGTGGCCTTGCCCGAGATCACCAATGACGGCAAAACCTATACCATCCAGATCCGTGAGGGCCTGACCTTCCAGGATGGCTCCACCCTTGATGCACATGACGTTGTCGACTCGCTGCATCGTTGGGAAGAAGTCGCCTCGCGCGGCAAGGCGGCCGCCCCCATGATCGAGAGCATTGAAGCGACCGGTGATTTCACCGTCGTCATTCAGCTCAACAGCTCGTTCGCGCCACTCCTGCCGCTGCTGTCGATGAACAATTCGGCGGCCATCATCGTGCCGCAGGAAATCATCGGTGCTGACGGTTTGACCGATATCATCGGCTCCGGTCCCTATAAGCTGGGCGAACACAAGCCGGACCAGTATATCCAGCTGATGCGTTTTGACGGCTATGTGTCGCGTGACGAAGCGCCCAATGGTGCAGCTGGCGGCAAAAAGCAGACGCTTGACGAAATCCGCTTCGTCCCCGTTGGCGATGGCAGCACCCGTCTTGAAGGTCTGATGTCCGGCGAATATGATTATGCCGAAAGCCTGGCTCCTGAAGGCTTTGACCGCCTGTCGGGCAGCGATGTTGCCGGCCCGGTTCTGCTGCGTGATTATGGTTGGCCGCTGTTTGCCAACAATAACAAGGCCGGCCTCATGTCGGACGTGAATATCCGCAAGGCCGTGCAGGCAGCCTTGAGCGAAGAAGACATGCTCTATGCCGCCTTTGGCAGCGAGGATTTCTTCCGGGCTGACGGTTCGCTCTATCCTGAGGGCTATATCTGGCACAATACGGCTGGCAACGAGCTCTATAATCAGGCTGATGCGGCCAAGGCTGCTGAATACCTGAAAGCGGCTAATTACGACGGCACGCCGCTGCGCATCCTGACCTCGCACCAGTATGAATTCCACTTCAAGATGGCCGAAGTGGCCAAGGTCTATCTCGAAGCTGCCGGCTTCAAGGTGCAGCTTGATGTGGTCGACTGGGCAACCCTTGGCCAGCGCCGCGATGATCCGGAACTTTGGGATATCTACATCACCCATTCGCCGTTCATTCCCGAGCCGACACTGAACTCGGTTTATGACGCATCAAACCGTCTGGGCTGGGCTTTGCCGGAAAAGGAAAAAGTGCTCACAGCCTTTGCTTCTGAACCCGATATCGCCAAGCGCCAGGAGCTCTATACCGAGCTGCAGCGGCTGGTCGCTGAAGACGTGCCTTTCATCAAGATCGGCAATTTCAACGATCTGCGCGGTCAGGCCAAAAGCCTTGACGAAGTGCCGGAAACACCCTGGGAGTTCTTCTGGAACGCCACGACCAGCGAATAATATCGCACATGCCGGCGGCGCTTTATTGAGCGCCGCCGGATCCGGACCAGAGCGATGCGGGAGATTTCATGAATCGCTATATTCTAAAGCGCATCGTCGGCATGATTCTGGTCATGTTCATTGTTCTCACGATCGTCTTTGTCATCGTGCGGCTGGCGCCCGGTGATCCCGCATCCTTGATGCTCGGGCCCGATGCGACGCCTGAAGAGGCGGCGGCGCTGCGCGAAAAGATGGGCCTCAACCAGCCGATTTTTGTGCAATATATCGGCTTCATGCTGCAAATCCTGCGCGGTGATCTGGGCACATCCATTTTTTTCAATCAGCCGGTGACGACCGTATTGGCAGGCCGCGCCGAGCCGACCATTTTCCTGACCACATTCTCGCTGTTCATCGCCGTTGTCATTGCGCTGCCGATCGGCATTCTTTCGGCCTACAAGCGCGGCAGCTGGTTCGATCAGGGCGCGCTGTCGACCGCGATGCTGGCCGCCTCGGTGCCCAGTTTCTGGACCGGGCTGATGCTGCAGCAATATTTCGGTACCGAGCTGGGCTGGTTTCCGGTCGCTGGCTATGGCGGGCCCGATTCCACCTTTTTCCAGCGCATGGGCTATCTGATCCTGCCCTCCATCGTGCTCGGCATTGTCAATTCCGCGCTGATCCTGCGGTTTTCCCGCGCCTCCATGCTCGATGTGATGTCGGATGATTATGTGCGCACCGCCCGGGCCAAGGGCATGTCCGAAACGCGGGTCGTTTTGCGGCACGCGTTCAAGAATGCGCTCATTCCGATTGTCACCGTCATCGGGCTGGCCTTTGCGCTGCTGATTTCGGGTGCGGTGGTCACCGAGCGGGTGTTCAACCTGCCGGGGATCGGCTCGCTGGTGGTCGGGGCGGTGCTGCGGCGTGATTACCCGATGATTCAGGGCACGCTGGTGGTTGTCGCCGGGCTCTATGTGCTGATCAACTTCATGATCGACATGGTCTATCTGATCATCGATCCACGTGTGAAATACTAGGCGGGATAGAGTCATGGCTGGTGCATCCGCCCCAAATACCGAAGCAAGCCTTTGGAAAGTCCTGATCCAGCGCAAGTCGGTGCTGTTGGGGCTGATAATCCTCGGCATCATCGCCTTCTTTGCGGTCTTCGCGCCGCTGATCTCGCCGATTGATCCCTCGGCCATGTCGGTGCGCAACCGGCTGACGCCGCCGGGGGCTGCCTATTGGTTTGGCAGTGACGAGTTTGGCCGCGACCAGTTTACCCGCCTGATCTATGCCGGGCGTGTGTCGCTTGCGGTGGGCCTCGGGGTGGCGATCTTCTCTTCGATCATCGGTATCTTTCTGGGGCTGATGGGCGGGTTTTTCAAACGTCTCGATGCCCCGGTCTCGCGCCTCATTGATGCGATGATGGCTTTTCCCGATATCCTTTTGGCCATCTCGCTGGTGGCAGCCTTTGGCGGTTCGCTCACCAATATGATCCTGGCCCTGTCGATTGTTTATGCGCCCCGGATTGCCCGGATCGTGCGGGCATCGACCCTTGTCATTCGCGAACTAACCTATGTCGAGGCGGCGCGCGCGCTGGGTGTCAGCACCCCGCGCATTCTGGTCAATCATATCCTGCGCAACATGGTGTCGCCGGTGATCGTGCAGGCCACTTTCGTTTTTGCCTATGCCATGCTGGCCGAGGCGGGCCTGTCTTTCCTCGGCGTCGGCGTTGATCCATCCACCCCCACATGGGGCACCATGATCAATGCAGGCCGGCAATATATCGATCACGCCAGCTGGATGATCCTGTTTCCCGGCGTGGCGATTACGGTCTGTGTCCTGTCGCTGCAAATCTCTGGCGACGGATTGCGCGATGCGCTTGATCCGCGCATTTCGCGGAGGCTGTAAGATGTCTGAAGCACGTAGTTTTCTCAATCTGGCGTCGGTTGACCGCGCGGGTCTGACCGATCTGCATCTCGATGCTAAAGGGCAGGTCACCGCGGCGCCGATTGCGGGCGCAGAAATCACCGATTGCCGTGGGGCCTATCTGTCGGCCGGCTGGGCCGATCTGCATGTGCATGTCTGGCACGGCGGCTCGGATGTTTCTGTCCGCCCCGAAAGGGCCGGCATGGCGCGCGGCGTTACCGCCATGGCGGATGCCGGTTCGGCGGGCGAGGGCAGTTTTCATGGTTTCCGCGAATATGTCATCGACCAGCGCCCCGAAACCATCAAGGCCTTTATCAATATCGGTTCCATCGGGCTGGTCGCGTGCAACCGGGTGCCCGAACTGCTCGATCACCGTTTCATCAATATCGAACGCACCCTTGCCGCCATCGAGGCAAACCGCGATGTGATCTGCGGCGTCAAGGTGCGCGCCAGCGGGCTAGTCGTTGGCAATTGGGGCATTGAACCGCTCAAGATCGGGCGCTATGTGGCCGAGATCACCGGGCTGCCGCTGATGGTGCATGTGGGTGAAGCGCCGCCGCTTTTGGAAGAGGTGTTTGGGCTGTTGCGCCCGGGCGACGTGGTCACCCATTGCTTTAACGGCAAGGCTTCGGGATCTGTGCTGGCAACGCCGCGTCTGTTCGATATGGCGACCGAACTGGCCGCGCAGGGCGTGTTGATGGATGTGGGCCATGGCGGTGCCTCCTATGATTTTGCCGTCGCTGAAAAGGCGATTGCCTCAGGGCTCACGCCCTTTTCGATTTCGACCGACATGCATCTGCGCAATGTGGGCGGGCCGGTTTTCGATCTGGCGACAACCGCCTCCAAACTGTTCGCTGCCGGGCTGAGCCTGACCGATACCGTGCGGGCAATCACGACCGGGCCGCGCGGATTTCTGGGACTGAATGATCTCGACCTGACGCCGGGTGCGAAAGCGGATTTCACCATTTTCACGCTCGACGATACCGATCAGGCCGTGTTCGACAGCGCGGGCAATACAAGGGTGCTCAAGCAGATGTTGCAACCGCAATGGTGCCTTCTGGGGGCGCAGGCAATTCGGGTGCCCCAAAGCCTCCAGCGTCAGGAGGCAGCGCCATGCTAGAAGCGATTGCTGCACGGCCGGACCTTGCCGAGGATCTGGTCCTCAAGGTCGAAAACCTCTCGACCCATTTCGTCTTCAAGAACCGCACCGCAAAGGCCGTGCGGGACGTCTCGTTTTCGCTTCGCAAGGGCCAGACGCTGGCGATTGTGGGGGAATCCGGTTCGGGCAAATCCGTGACCTCGCTGACCATGATGGGGCTGTTGGGCCATCCCGGCAAGGTTGCTGGCGGGCGCGCGCTTTACCGGCGCAGCAATGGCGAAATCGTCGATCTGACCAAAGCCAGCCACCGCATGATGCGCACCATTCGCGGCAAGGAAATCGCCATGATTTTCCAGGAGCCGATGACCTCGCTCAATCCGCTGTTTACGGTGGGGGACCAGATCGGCGAAATGCTGAGACTGCATGAACCGGTGAGCAAGGATGAGGCCCGCGCCCGTGCCAAGGCAATGCTGGAACTGGTGGAAATTCCCGATGCCGGCCGCCGGCTGGACGATTATCCGCACCACATGTCCGGCGGCATGCGCCAGCGGGTGATGATTGCCATGTCGATGATCTGCAATCCGCAGCTGCTGATTGCCGACGAGCCGACCACGGCACTGGATGTAACCATTCAGGCCCAGATTCTTGATCTGATGCGCCGGTTGCAGCGCGACATGGGCATGTCGATCCTGTTCATCACCCATAATATGGGCGTGGTCGCGGAAATCGCCGATGAAGTCGCGGTGATGTATGCGGGTGAAGTGGTGGAGCAGGCACCGGTCAATGACCTGTTCGATCGTTCATTGCATCCCTATACCAAGGGCCTTCTGGCCTCGATCCCCAATACCGGGCGCGATTTTGATGCCAATGGCGTGCGCCAGCGCCTGTCCTCGATTGATGGTGTGGTGCCTTCACTGTTTGCCATGCCCGAGGGGTGCAGTTTTGCGCCGCGCTGCAAGTTTGCCGAGCCTAAATGCACCGGGCCGGCGGTGCTGCGAACGGTTGCTGAAGGTCATCTGACCCGCTGCTGGAAGTCGGAGATGCTGGCATGAGCGCCCCTTATATTTCCGTCCGCAATCTGACCAAGACCTTCCACACCCCCGCCGGCGATGTGCACGCGGTCAACAATGTCAGTTTTGATATTGCCCGTGGCTCTGTTGTCGGTCTGGTCGGTGAATCCGGGTCGGGCAAGACCACGCTCGGCCGCACCATGCTGCGCCTGATCGAGCCGACGGGCGGTGAGGTTCTGGTGGACGGGCAGGATGTTTTGAAACTGCCGCACGCCGCCATGAAGGCGATGCGCAAGAAGATGCAGATCATTTTTCAGGACCCGTTTTCGAGCCTCAATCCGCGCATGCGGGTCGATGCGATTATCGGCGAGGCCTTGTCCACCCACAAGATCGGCAAACGCAAGGAACGCCGCGATATTGTGGCCGGGCTTTTGGAAGAGGTCGGCCTGCAGGCCGACCACATGTCGCGCTATCCGCATGAATTCTCGGGCGGACAGCGCCAGCGCATCGGCATTGCCCGGGCCCTCGCGGTCGAGCCGGAATTCATCGTTGCTGATGAAAGTGTTTCGGCGCTCGACGTGTCGGTGCAGGCGCAGATCCTCAACCTGATGCAGGACCTGCGCGAGAAGCGCAATCTGACGATCCTCTTCATCGCCCATGACCTCAGTGTCGTTGAATATTTGTGTGACGAAGTCGTCGTGCTCTATCTCGGCCGGATTGCCGAAACCGGCATTGCCCGCCCGGTCTATGAGCAACCCGCCCATCCCTATACCCGGGCCTTGCTGTCAGCCGCACCGACGCCGGACCCGCGTGCCGTCCGCAACCGCGAAATTCTGGTGGGCGATATTCCAAGCCCGCTATCGCCGCCCTCGGGCTGCGTGTTTCGCACCCGTTGTGTTTATGCGCAGGACCGCTGCGCCCAGGAAATTCCGGAGCTTGCCCCCGTCTCGGCAGCCCAACAAATCGCCTGCTTGCGGGCCGGTGAAATATGACCAGAATGGATAAGATTGTGGAAAATTCGAATGCCGCTGTTATGGAACGATTGCAGGCGCTTGGCCTCGACCTTCCGGCGGCACCTCATGAGCCGATCGGCTCGTTCCTGAACGCAAAACGGGTGGGGGATTTTCTTTTCATCTCGGGGCAGGGCCCGGTCGATACCGAAGGCCGGCTGAGTGTCGGCAAGGTCGGCGGCGATGTCAGCGCCGAGCAGGCTTATGATGATGCGCGGCTGGTTGGCGTCAATATTCTCGCCGTCATCCTGCAGGAACTGGGGGATTTCTCCCGGGTCAAGCAAGTGGTCAAACTGCTGGGCATGGTCAATGCCGTGCCTGATTTCACCCAGCATCCCGCCGTCATCAACGGCTGTTCCGATCTGCTCTATACGATATTGGGTGAGCCGGGCCGGCATGCCCGCTCGGCGGTGGGCGTGGCCTCATTGCCCAATAACATCACGGTCGAAATCGAAGCCATAATTGAGGTTCAATAGCGCGGAAATGACGGGTCTAGCGCTGCACACGCCCAAGGCTGCGCTCAATCGCCTCGGCCGAGCCGCGTACCGCATCGGCATAGGTTTCAAGATTGTTCTTGGCCTTGGCTTCCGACAGCACAATGGAAATGGTGGCGCTGCACGCCCCGGCCTCGTCCCGGATGGGCGAGGCAATGCAGGCGACCGAGAATTCCGATGCGCCCAATTGCACCGCCAGCCGCTCGTTAAAGTCCCGGCCCGCCTGTTCGGACAACAGATCGGCATTGGTTTCGGCCAGCCCGGTGGGCGAGGGTTTGGAATATTCGCCAAAGGCCGCCCGGCGCTCATCGGAGGGCAAATGCCCCAGCAACAGCCGTCCCGAGGCGGTCCAGTTCAGCGGCACGCGCGTGCCGACATCCGAGGAGATGCGGAAATGGCCGACGCCATCGACCATGGCCACAACCACCATATAGCCATTGTCGCGAAAACAGACCTGCACCGTCTCGCCGGTTTCGCGCGCCAGGCGCACCATTTCGTGCTTGGCCTCACCCAGAAGATCCATGCGCGCTTCATAGGCCAGCCCGTAACGCAACAGGCGCGGGCCGAGCCAGATGGCATTGTCCGGACCTCTCGTCAGCAGCTCGCGCGATTGCAATTCTTCGACAATGGCATAGATCGTCGACACCGGTGCCCCAACCGTCTTGGCTATCTCATAGGCGCTGACCGGATGGCCGAGCTCGCTCAGCAGATCCATGATCTGCACCGATCGCTCAATGCCGCTTACGCGCGTGCGTTTGGCGGTGGGAGCTTTAATAGTAGTATCCATTTGGGGCCTCTGCGCTTCCGTTCCATTATAATGGAAACTGATCCCGGCTTACAAGGTCCCCACCGCGAAAGGAACCCTTTATGACGCTTGCTGACTGGTCATTTTATGACGAAAGCGGGCTGCCCCGCGTAATCAATGTTTCGGGCACAATGACCGGCCTTGGCGCGTCGATTGCCCTGCCCGAGGTGGCCGCCGCCATGACATCGATCCTGCCGCGTTTTGTCGGCATGCATGGCTTGCAGCTGATGGCGAGCGAGACGATTGCCGATCTGACCGGGGCCGAGGCGGGCTTCATCACCGCCTCGGCCAGCGCGGGCATCAGCCTTTCCCTTGCCGGGTGCATGACGGGGATGGATCTTGGTGCCGTCGAGGCGTTGCCCGATACCACGGGCCTCAAAAACGAAGTCGTCATCCAGCTTGGCCATTTGTGCAATTACGGCGCGCCGCTTGAGCAATCAATCCGCCTGACCGGCGCGAAGGTGGTGCCTGTGGGACAGTCCACCCAGGTGCAGGACCATCAGGTCACCGCCGCCCTTAATGCACAGACGGCGGCGGCTCTCTACGTCGTCTCGCACCATGTCGTTGAATACGGGCAGGTGCCCCTCAAGCGCTTTGCCGAGCTTTGCCATGCCAAGGGCGTGCCGGTCATTGTCGATGCCGCCTCGGAATATGATTTGCGCGGTTTTCTTGAGGATGGCGCGGATGTGGTCATCTATTCGGGGCACAAATTCCTCTCCGGGCCGACCAGCGGTATTGTCGCCGGGCTGAGCGACCGGGTGCGGGCGGGCTATCTCCAGAACATGGGGATCGGGCGCGGCATGAAGGTTGGCAAGGAAAGCATTTACGGGGCCATTGCGGCGCTGAAAGCCTGGAAAACCCGCGACCATGCCGGCATAAGGGCACGCGAGGATGCAGCGCTTACGCTTTGGCAACAGGCCTTCGCCGGGTTTGAGGGGATTGAGGCCAGACCCATGCCGGACCCGACAAGTAACCCGCTGGACCGGCTTCGCGTTACTATTGATGCCGGTGTGACCGGGTTCGACGCCTTTGCCCTTGCCGGGGCGTTCGGGCGCAATACGCCGCGCATTGTGGTGCGCGATCATGAGGCCGAGCTGAATTATATCGCTCTTGATCCCTGCAATCTGGCGGCAGGGCATGCCGAACTGGTGGAGACAGCGATCAAGGACATTCTGCGGCAGG
>Ga0209344_10000670_pt1 | contig 54741 bp, 50 predicted proteins | sample Cruoilmetagenom6_FD_187293 | JGI IMG/M metagenome (GOLD analysis project Ga0209344, IMG submission 187293) | Oil polluted marine microbial communities from Coal Oil Point, Santa Barbara, California, USA - Santa Barbara Oil Seep Sample 6 (SPAdes)... | ecosystem: Environmental > Aquatic > Marine... | reverse complement strand
GAGTAACAGCAAGCGTCCCAAAACAGCGCCCGAGCTCAGCCAGTTTCTGGGGTGATAGATCGTCAAGGCCGCGGAAGACCAGTACACCGTGCTTCGACAGTTCTCCTGCCAGCCATAATGCGCTGGACTCATCAATTTTCGCCGATGCATCCAGCCCGCTCACTTCCGCGCCCAGGGCTCCACCGAGTGGAGCACTACCAATTGTCAAAGTCATATCTAAATCCCCAAATTCGAAAAAAGGCAGGTCTACCGAACTAGAAGTTGTATCGAAAATTCAGCCCGACCGTTCGTGGCGGATTGAATCGCCCAAAGTTCGTGAAAGGCGAAACTGGAAAAACCTGCTCGACATAGAGTTCTTCGGTCAGATTCTTGCCCCACAAGGTAAAGCGGTAGCGATCATCGATATCTGCCAGCGTGATGCTCGCATCGACCATCGTTTGAGCGTCGCGATGCCCCACTGGAAGATTCTGAAGTTCCGTTTCCACTTCCGAAGCATAGTTGATGTTTCCCACCACCCTCACGACGAAGTCACCTGAGAACGGAAGTTCCCACTGCAAATTCAGATTGCTCGTCCACTCAGGACTGTCGACAAGCGCAAGGTCAGACCCGTCATCCAGTGTGCCGTCATTACCGAAGTCTGTTTCAAACTTGTCGTATTGGGCATCGAGGTAACCCTGCGCGAAGTTGACGACGAAATTGTCGGTTACCCGGTATGTCAGCTCTATCTCCAGACCGCTATTGGTCACTTCACCTGCGTTTTCGATAAACGTATCAAATCCAGCACCGCCTGCAGAGGCGCGCACGCCAGTAAGCTGAAGGTCCGTGTAGTTCATCGAAAAGGTTGCCATGCTCAAGCGAAGCCGATCTTCGAACCAAAGTGCCTTCAGGCCCATTTCATAGGCTTCCACAGACTCTTCATTGTATGGCCCAATCGTAGAGGCATTGTTCGCACGACCATTATATCCGCCGCTGTGGAATCCCTCCGTATACTTGAAATAGACCATGCTGCCGGATGGGAATATGTAGTCCACACCAAACTCCGGTGTGAGTTGGTCCCAATCTTGCGTATCCGAGACCTGTGTCGGCACACCGACCGGTATACGAAAGAAGTCCTTCTCTTCCTCCGAATACCTGAACCCAGCAGTAACACGCCAGCTGTCACCTATGTTGTAGACGCCTTGAGCGAACAAAGCCAAGGTTTCGTAGGATTGGGATGTGAAGCCGCTGAGGAAAAATCCTGGAGCAAAACGCCAGTCATCAGTGGTCGCGTAACGGAAGTCGTTGTAATAAACGCCTAGCATTACGTCCAGGTTTTCAGTTGGCTGCATTGCCAATCGCAGCTCCTGAGACTTTTGCAATGTATCGGTCGCTCGCGGAGTGTCGAGGATGATTAGCGGAGTCCCATCAACGTCGGCGTTGAAGTTTTCTTCCGTGTCACGATAACCCGTTATGGACGTAAACACGCCCCAGCCGGCATCGTAGGTCATGCGCAGGACAGTACCAAGCTCATCGGAGAAATTTTCGTCCGGAGCGGGACTATTGTAGATATCGTACGGTGCATCAGTTAAAGCCACCCCATCCGGCGTGGTACCCGGAAAACCGGCATCACAGACGATGTATCCATCGAAACAAAAGTTATTGAATGCGGCCGCATCGCCACGATCGTGAACATAGCTTACTGTTAGCATCGCCTCAAAGGCGTCATTCGGTGTCCAAAGGACTTTACTTCGACCGGCCCAAAGATCTTCGCCGCCGAAATCCGTGTCATCGATGAGGTTTGTGAAGTAGCCATCTGACGTGGCGTGAATAAACGATACGCGGGCGGACAAAGTATCGTCAACGATTGGCAAATCAATCGCGCCATCCATGTCCATCCGACCGTGTTGTCCTACAGTCACGCCAAATTCACCGCCAAATTCCCCACTGGGTTTTTTGCTTCGGACGTTAATAACACCGCCAATCGTGTTTCCGCCAAACAGGGAACCTTGTGGGCCACGTAGAATTTCGATTTGCTCGACGTCCCATAGTCCAATAAGTGAACCTACGGTCCTGGAGTAAATGAAACCATCCACGACGACGGGAACCACGGGATCAGCCGCTGAATCGGGTTCACGTTGGCCTATGCCACGAACAGTTGCCCGCGGCGCATTTGTGGTGGATGCCTGCAGCGATACGATTTGCACATTGGGCGCTAACTGATCGATATCATTCAGCTGCGGCAGATGAAGATCCTGAATCATTTGCTTGCTTACGACGCTCACCGCAACCGGCACTGTTTGGAGCGTTTCTTCTCGTTTGCGCGCGCTGACAACAACCTCGTCCAGCGTACCTGAATCTGTACCAGCTTCATTTTCCTTCGATTCCGAATCAGCCTGGGCCAGAGACGTCTCCACAAGAAAAAAGCTCACGCATAAAACAAGTACCTGGATGATTTTGAGTCTGTGTTCTTCGTTCGATTTCGTATTCAATTGTCTTTCCCCCCCAGGGAATTCGTCATTTCGGAAACGTCCCTACTTCATAGCGACATGGAGACCTGCACACCATAAGTGCGCGGTGGAGCAAAAATACCGAAGGAGCTAATTACGCTGACCTGGAATCCTTCAGCTACTATTAATTCGTCGGTCAGGTTTTTTCCCCAGAGTGAAACCCGATAACGTCCATCGTCGGTGGAAAAAGCGAAATGCGCATCAAGTGTCGATGCGTCATCCCGACGTCCTACCGAGTTGTTCGGGTCAGTCTCCAATTCACTCGTATACGAGTGGCTGGCACCGATATCGAACTCGCCCTTCATTTTCGGGGCTTGCCAGGAATAGTTTGCCGTCAGATGCGTTGTCCATTCTGGCGAGCGAAGCGGCTTAAGGAACGTGGCATCGATGTTCTCGCCGCAGAAGCAAAGATCACGAAAGAATTGCTTGTACTCGGCGTCCAGGTAGCCTACCGATCCACCGAGGCGAAGTCCGTCAAATGGCAACCACGTGAACTCAAGCTCGGCTCCTTTGCTGTCAAGTTCGCCGGCGTTGTTGATGATTGTCTCAAAGCCCCCTCCTGCCGCCGGGCGCGTTACGGGAATCTGAATATCGGTGTACTCGTTGAAGAAAATGGCCACATTCAAACGCAGTTGCTGATCCAGGAAATCTCCTTTCATTCCAAGTTCATAGCTGTCTGCTGTTTCTTCGTTATAGGGACCCAACGTGGCAAGGTTTGTACCCCGCCCATTGAAGCCTCCGCTCTTGAATCCCTGGCTGAAGCTGGCATACATAAAGACATCGTCGTTTATCGTGTAGTCCAAGCCGAGCTTGGGCGTTACGGCGCTCCAGTCGTGCTTCAGCGTATTGAACGGATTTACCCCGAGCCAGTCAGTATGCACAAGTTCCTTTTCTTCCCAGGTGTATCGCAGGCCGATAGTCAGTGAAAGTCTGTCGGTGATCGCCGTGTCGGTCTGAGCATAGGCCGCCCATGCAACGTCATCCTGAATGTATACACCATCCACCGGGATGGTAACGTCTCCTACATTCACGGGCAGCCCGAAGGCTAAGCCATCATAGAACCAGGGATGAAAGACGTCGATTGTGTGGTCAAAATAGTAGAGTCCGGCGACGTAAGAGACACGCCCCCACAACGGATCTTCTGACAGGAGTTTCAATTCCTGGCTGAACATCTCCGACTTGTTGATCTGCGGGGTCAAGAACAGAAAGGCAGGAAGGGAGGCCTGCCGGTCGGCCGTCCAAAATGCTTCGCTGCCGCACTGGCACTCCTCTTCATCGATATAGCCGGTGATTGAATTTAGTGAGAAAGCGCCGAAATCCCAGTTGAATTGTAGGTCAATGAACGTATCGTCGTAGTCGTTTCTGCCAGGATCGCCGGAAGTTGCAAGATAACTTGCGTTCAAAACGTAAGGATCTTCAAAGGGATCAGGCGCCCAGAGGCCATGCGCAATCTGCCCGGGCTGGCTGAAGTCCTTGACGCCCGATCCGTCACTGCGGTTCCGCGTTATGCTGGCGATTAGTGAGGCATCGAAAGCGTCGGAGGGTTCATAAACCAGATGGAGTTTGGCCTTCCGCAATCCAGTTCCATTGGCATGGGTGGACTCATCCATGACTTTGTAAAAGCCGCTTCTGTCCTCGGTAAATATACTGACCTTACCGGCGAGCGTGTCGGAAATTGGAAAATCGAACGCAGCGGAGATCCGCAACAAGTCAAAGTCTCCGGCCGTAATTTCGGCGCGGACCCCCAACTCACCGGTGGGTTTTCGCGAATTAATAATAATGGCTCCGCCGAGGGCGTTCTTGCCGAACAGTGTTCCTTGCGGACCACGCAATACTTCGACAGTTTCAACATCGAAAAAATCGACAAGGCCTCCCGAAGTAAGGGGGCGAACTACGCCATCCTGAAAAGTCAATGTTGATGGAGAAAGGGTATTGTCGTTTTCCTGTGTGCTTATTCCGCGGATCGCAGTAGCCAGCGTAAACGAACTCGATGAAAGGAAATTGTCGAAAATTACGTTTGGAATGGCGGCACCGATATCCGTCATATCCTTTGCGACGTACCGCTGTATTGCTACGTCATCGAAAGCAGTAACCGCGACCGGTGTTTCTTGAAGTGGCTCCTCGCGCCTTCGCGCCGTAACTGTTACTTCGTCAAGGGCGTCAGCTCTGTGGCTCGCCGGTTCCTGAGCATGAACGTCGGTAAAAACTGCAAGGAGCGGCAGAATTCCGGCAACGCCAACTGAATAACGACGAAGCTGTTTAGCCAAATTACGTTTTGTTTCGAACATCTAAATCCCCCCCGGAAATTGTGGCACTACCCTTTGGCGGTAGCGAGTTTCCTGATCCATTTCTACATCTTCGAATACTGTCACCCGTTGTTGTCAACGCGCGGTTAAACCTTTCTCGCCATCATTTCTGTCCATCCAGATAGCGATCCAACTCATTGTGGTAGTGGGTCAGCCGCGCTTCCTGGTCGGATAGGCGAAGCTTCCGGCATCCACGTGACCGCATTCCTGTCTGGGCATCAACAATATTCACGTAGTCCTGATAACCCACCAGCCCCAATCCAACCTGGTGCTCCTCATCCGTCAACAGTTCCTTTCGAGCGGGGCGCTGGTAATTGTCGAAATCGACATCGCCGGCCCATTCCAAGTAGTCGATTTTCGGTGAGGCGGCCGCGAAATCGGGATGCGCGAGCGTAAGAACATCAAAATGGCATCGCTCCGGATCTGACTTGTGCGGTCGCCACCTTTGTATCAACAAACCGTCGGGTGAAACACCGACGCCGATGTTGGGAAAAAAGTTATATCCCCAAAAATCAACCAACTGGCTGTCATGGAAGGCGGAGCAGTCCAGACCCTTCGATTCATACACGCCACGCAGCGATTTCTTTATGGCTTCACGGACCTCGCCTGACTTACCTTCGAATTCAGCCGGATCTATGTCCGCAGCACGGAGCATGCCTCGGAGATCTTCGTTAAGCTCCTTCTGATCGTCAGCTCTCGGGCTGATACGCCCAAAGGGCACCAAAAACCGACTGACCCCATTCCGATAGAAGTCGAGCTGGATGCCACAGTCATCCATTGCAGTGGTAATCTGGGGATGTACTACGTGTACGTGATATGCCTCGTAAAACACATCGGTGGCAGATTTCCAGTTGGCAGGCCACTCTACCGTAACGTCCTTCACGACCCGCATGCCGGGAATATCGTACGGCGCCAGATGCTCTACCAGGTCGCCGAGGAACTCCTCGAGCGGCGGAGCGTCATCATCCATGCAATAAAAGACCATTCCGTGAAACACTTCGCACCGAACCGGGCGAAGTCCCAAGTCGCCACACAGGACGTCCTCTTGAAATGTTTCCCGGTCCATTACGTTAACGTTCTCACCCTCGAAGTTGTACTGCCACGAGTGGAACGGGCAAGTAAAACATTCATCCACAGACCCGGACTCTGACTGCAGCAGCCGGGCACCGCGATGCTGACAGACGTTATAGAACGCTCTAATACGATCGTCTTCACCACGAACGAATACAAATGAGTCGTGACCGAGTTCACACGTAAAGTAATCACCCGTATCTGGCACATCGACTGCAAAGCCGGCGAAATTCCAGATTCGAGTCCACATCCGATCCCACTCTTTGTCCATGAACTCACGGGTATAGTATCTTTCCGGGTCCAGCGAGCGCGCCTCAACCACAAGGTCCGACTTTTGCAGCAATGGGAACTCGTCTTCTTTTGGTTCGAGACGTGTTTCGAGCAAGAACTCTGTTGCGACACTACTCATTGAGAAATCTCCTGATTCTGCGTTGATACTTTTCTGAAAAAAATACATCGGATTTATCATCAGAACGTCTGTTCGCCCTGGCTGGCATCGCGCTTGGCGCAGGTTCGAATAACGCAATCAACGAACACCGCTCAATACCAATTACCGACAGACCAGACTAAAATGGAACTTTTTGATTGTGCATCAACAATCCCATAACAGTCAAGTCTGATTAAACTAGTTTGTTTTCTTCCCGGCTCTGGCCTGCTGATACCGAAAATCATCCCGGCCGTGAGGTCGTTACTGAGCAGACCGCCAGATTTTCAGGCAGACCGGAAACCATGCGTCTTCGACGAATTTCAAAGCGTTGCAATTGCGAGCAGAGTAATTACAATCAGACCTGATTAATATATCTTGAAACATAATCGATTCGCGTTTAGGAGTAAGAAAGGATGACAATTCCGATCTGTGTCAAAGATCGAAACGGTGCAGGGCATGAGATAAGCGGCCAGGTCGGCTTTTCTCTAATGGAGATACTGAATAATCACGGCTTGGATGTCGAAGCCGTCTGTGGGGGTGCGTGTTCATGTGCAACATGTCACGTGTATATCGAAGACGAATGGCTGAGCCGCCTGCCGGAAGTGATGCCAGAAGAGGAAGGTCTCTTGTCAGATCTCGAATACAAACGTCCCGAATCAAGGCTGTCATGCCAGATACAGATCGAAGAATGGATGCAACGCATGCGCGTTACCATAGCACCGGAGGAATGACTTGATCGCTACGAACTTTCGTTTGGCGTGTCTAGCCTGTCTCCGCTATCCCTCGGGCGATTTGCTCTTCAGATCCATTGCGTCTGCATAAATATCTGCCAAACTCTTTTTCAGATAATCACGTAATTTTTCGCGCGTACTTCCTTCAGCGTGCACGTAGCGATTTAGTGCCATCCCCTCAAGCATGAACTGGACCAGCGCGAGGGCCAGATCGAGCAACTCGCCCTTATTCGCCCATTCAGGGAAAACTTCCTGAACAATTTCCCTAAAGGATTGTTCGAATTTCTTTGTCGAAGAGCGAATCAGTCGGGCCAGTTGCTTGTCAGTTCGCGAAGCCATAAGCAATTCCGTGTATGCAATTGACATGGGTGAATTGACGTATTTCCAATAAACATCAACGCCGGTCATGTCAAGTTCCCGATCCGGGCGTTTCGTCTCAGTTCTTATGGCGTCCGCAAACTGTTGAATTCGCTGTGTATTGATGTGCGCAAGAGCGGCAGAAAGCAAATCTTTTTTCGTCGGGAAATGGTATATCATCGCCCCTCTCGAAATTTTGGCCATTTTGGCGATTTCAATCGTGCTCGAGCGCGAGTAGCCCAGTTCGAGAAAGCACTTGATTGCGCCGTTAATAGCTGCTTCCCGCGTGATGCTACTCTTGGCAAAACGCCGCTTTGGTTTGCGGCGACCGTTCTTCTTGGTTGCCTTAGCCATATTTTCCAAAGTCCTTCAATGCGGTCAGCAGGCGAGTATGTCTCATCTAACTGCAGAACTGGTAAAAACTTGACCTGATGAATTCGCCTTGGAGGACCAACGCCAGACCCTGAACAGGAATGAACTCGATACTATTTACAGTCAAGGAAGTCGCTTGGATCCTGCGAAATTCGGGTGCCAAGGTGATGGTGGCCGGGCCAGAGGCTGTCGACGTTGGACGCCAGGCTGCCGAGCAAGAGCGCTGAAGACTGGTGCTCGTGGGTAGATAGTGCCTCTGCCGAGACGCAGCCGGACGATATAACCCCGGCACTGCACCTTCATTATACATCCGCTTCAATGATCGTATGCCCACTAAATCATGCGGGTCCACTGAGGGGTCATGATGGTCCCTACCCACTTCCAAAGGCTTCTTGATCTGCCGGTGGACCTGCGCGAAAAATGTGATCTTGTCCAAAAAATAGCTCGAAAAATAACTGGCTCGGTTGGCACAGTATTGCCTCCATTTGAGGCGGCAATTGTGTCTAAAGATGGCAAAGTTCTCATGCCCAATGAGATTGGCGATCTGTATTTTCGAGATACGTCCGGCCGCGGAATTGTCTACTACTGGATAAGCTCAACAAGAAGGCGCTACGCAGAGAATAATGGTCCGCAGGTCGTACAATCGGTGGATAGAGGTCCCGCCCCAATTCGGTTCAGTCAATCGGTCCTGCTGACCGCTCACTAGCATTTTCGAGTGTCGCCACGTTTCTTAATCTAGGTTAGCATTCCGTCCAATAATCAAGGTGAACTGTATGAATTTTGATCTCACGGAAGAACAGGATCTATTTATGTCGACCGTCGAAAAATTCACCGCATCGATTGATTTCGCGGCGCGTAATGCCTTACGGGCAAATGTAGGCGGGTATGATCGCGTGCGGTGGCGTACGCTTGCGGAGCTTGGATTGATTGCCCTGGCGGTTGATGAAGACAGTGGCGGTATAGGAGGCTCGCTGGTCGATTTGATGGTCGTCGCCGAAACCCTTGGCAAGGGAAATTCGCCTGATCCCTGGATCGAAAACGGTGTATTGCCGGCGCGATTACTGGCTGCGGGGGGTGCGAACGTTGCGCTCGCAGCGGTGCTGGATGGAAGCCAGATTGCGGCTTTCGCCTTTGCAGAGCATAGCTTCGGTTATAGCCTCTCACCGCAGAACGTCATTGCGAAGGCAGCAGACGATGGCACCTATTTGCTTTCGGGGAAGAAGACATTCGTTCTCGGCGGCGCAATCGCAGATCTTCTGATCATTAGCGCAGACTGCGATGGAACGGCTGGACTTTTTGTTGTGCCCGCCGATATTGACGGAATTCAGCGGCGTGATTATCGCGTTGCCGACGGCAGCATGGCTGCTGAAATAGAGATTCATAACGTCTCCGTCGCCGGCGACACCAGGCTCAATCTGGGTGCCGATTCATTCGACGACGTTATTGCAGAGGTTCGTTTGCTCGCCTCCGCTGAGATCGTTGGTCTCGCGCAAAGGTGTCTTGACGATACGCTCACCTACGTCAAACAACGCGAACAGTTCGGTGTTCCGATTTCAACCTTCCAGGTCATCCAACACAGACTTGTGGATTGTTACTCTGCATTTGAACTTGCGCGATCGATGCTATTACGCACGGCACTTTCAGCGCGCAATGGCAAACCTGAATGGCGCGCTGAGGTATGTGGCGCAAAATATTTCATTGGTCAAAATGCAAACATGATTGCACGTGATGCCGTGCAAATGCATGGCGGCATGGGAATTACCGATGAACTCGCAACGGGTCACGCAATGAAGCGCATCAGTCTTCTGATGCGGCTTTTTGGCCACAGTGTCACTGATCCAGCCAGCTCATTGGAGGCGGCATAATGCAACAACCCAAACCAATCGACCCGAATTTGTGGACGAATGAAGCGCAGCCGCAATTGATCGGCGGCAAATTGCCTGATGGGAAAATCGTGTTCCCCATGCCAGAGGGCGACGCCGCAGCGGAGGTAGAGCAATTTTTGTTGTCCAGAGAGGGCACGCTGTGGTCGTGGACAAGTCAGGAATTTCGTCCGAAGTTGCCCTACGATGGCCCTGAGGATTTTGAGCCTTATCTGATCGGATACGTCGAATTGCCCGGCGAAGTTATCGTTGAAACCCGTATCGTCAATACAACATTGGATAAACTTGAACTCGGGATGCCCATGGCGCTGACAATTATTTCATTCGATACTGAGCGGTCAACATACGCTTTTCAACCGGAGTCGGCACAATGAGCGACGTATATATTATTGGCGCGGGAATTCATCCTTTCGGTCGAACCGAAGGAAGGAGCGGACGCGAACAGGGCATTTATGCCGTCCGTGAGGCATTGGCTGATGCCGGATTGAAATGGCAGGACATTCAATGTGCATTTGGTGGCTCAAGTGCGGCGGGATCGGCCGACATCATGGTGAATGAGCTTGGTCTGACAGGTGTTGCTTTCACCAATATTCTGAATGGATGTGCCACCGGCGGCAGCTCTCTTGCAGCAGCACAGTATGCGGTCGCTTCCGGCACATTTGATCTCGCGATGGCGGTTGGATTCGACAAGCATCCGCGCGGCGCCTTTAATTTTAAACCGAGGGAATATGGACTTCCATCGTGGTACGGCCAGAACGGCATGATGCTGACCACACAGTTTTTTGCAATGAAGATTCAACGATACATGCGATTGTATGGCATTCGACGAGAAACACTGGGCCGGGTCGCGGAAAAGGCCTTCCGAAACGGCGAAAAAGCGGCGCATGCCTGGCGCCGCTCGCCGGTTGATCTTGAGACGATCATGAATTCCCAGATGGTCAACGACCCGCTGACCAAATATATGTTCTGCGCACCCGCAGAGGGGGGCGCGGCGATGATACTGGCAAGTCAGAAAAAGATGAATGAACTGGGCGTTACTGGCATCAAAATCGCGAGTATCGCCGTGCGGACACGCCCGCCCAATTCCTTTGAGGTGTTCCAACCGGGCGTCAGCATTGTGGAAGGTGGTAAACCGACACAACTTGCTTCCGCAGCGGCTTTTGAGATGGCCGGCATTGGGCCAGAGGATATCGACGTTGCGCAATTGCAGGACACGGAGTCAGGAGCTGAAATTATGCATATGGCCGAAAACGGCTTTTGCAAAGATGGTGAACAAGAGCAATGGATCGCCGAGGGGCGCACTGAGATTGGCGGAGCGCTTCCAGTGAATACGGATGGCGGATGCATCGCCTGCGGTGAGCCGATCGGCGCTTCTGGTTTGCGTCATGTTTACGAAAACATGCAGCAATTACGCGGACGCGCCAGCGCAAGACAGGTTCCGAATAATCCGAAAACTGCCTACAGCCATGTTTATGGTGCGCCGGGGATATCGGCCGTAGCGATTTTGGAAGCGTAATCCGTTACTTCGCCCAGCGATCATCGCACGGTGCGTGCAGAGTATTTTCAACCACAATCGAAGCGCTGCTTCCCGAAATAGCATTGCAGGAGCCAGGCACATGAATACGGATTTCAACTCTGAAGAGATCGCTTTTCGCGACGAAGTACGCAGTTTTCTCGATGCGAATCTTTCAGAACACCTACGCGTGGGCGCAGCACGCTCACCCGGTGTTTTCGTAGAACCCGATATCGGCCTTGAGTGGCATCGGATCCTCAACGAAAAGGGCTGGGTTGCTTATCATTGGCCTAAAAAGAACGGCGGCACGGGATGGACACCTACGCAGAAATACATCTTCGAAAAGGAATGCGCGCTAGCCGGTGCACCGGCCCTTTCTATCCTTGGGTTGCGGCTTGTGGGACCGGTGATCTGTGAGTTTGGAACGCCGGAACAGCAGGAGCGCTTCTTGCCCCGCATTCGTTCTACCGAGGACTACTGGTGTCAGGGGTTTTCTGAAACGGGCAGCGGCTCGGACTTGTCGTCTTTAAAAACGTCTGCACGCCTTGAGGGTGACCAGTATATTGTGAATGGTTCAAAGATGTGGACTACGCATGCGCACTATGCGAACTGGATTTTCTGCCTGGTGCGCACTGACCCCAATGTGAAGAAACAAGCAGGTATCACATTCTTGTTGATACCGATGGATCAGCCTGGAGTTGAGGTGGTCCCGATTATGTCCATGTCAGGCGATCATGAAATTAATCAAGTATTCATGGACAACGCCGTGACCAGTGTCGAAAATCGTATCGGCGAGGAAGGACAGGGATGGGCAATTGCAAAGTATCTTTTGCTGTATGAACGCGGGGGATCGTGTGTTGCACCGGTATTATTGGTCGAACTCAATGAGTTGAAGGCTCTTGCTCGGACCCAGCTATCCAGCGCCAATAGCGCAATACCAGGAAATGCCGGTCACATGACACGGCTCGCGCTGTTGCGCCTTCGCGCCGAGGCCCTTGAAACTCTGGAACTGCGTATTCTCGCAGAACTTGCCAGTGGGCGAGAGCCTGGGCCGCAAGCCTCTCTTGTCAAACTTCTTGGCTCGAATCTGGAACAGGAAATTGATGCGCTACGTTTAGATTTGCTGGGCTATGACGCGCTCCAGCTGCCACTGGAACGCACCCTTTACGGAAATGAGGCACCGGAGCCAGTCGGAAGCCATTTTGCGCAGACAGCTTTTGCCACATACCTCAATGGGCGTGCATCAACCATTTTTGGCGGGTCAAATGAAGTGATGAAAAATATTATCGCGAAAACGGTAATGGGGCTATGAGCGTCCCCGTAATTGAATGACGCAGCCATCACTCAATTGACGCAATAACATCTCCGATATTGTACATCTCGCCCTCTTTGGCGACCGTGCGAATGATGCCTGATTCTTGTGCTTCGATGTCGAAAAGAGACTTATCGCCCTCCACAGCACAAATTACATCACCCTTCTGAACATTATCGCCATCCTTACACATCCACTCGGCGAGGGTCACTTCTGACGCACTCATGCCTAATTTTGGAACACATATATCCGCCATGTCAGTTAACTCCTCCATTCCATTGTTTCCATTATTGCACTAGATATTTTTTCTGCGGTCGGGAGCCATGCCTGTTCGAGCGGCGATGCAAACGGGACAGGCGAGAACACGCCACCGACGCGGCCGACCGGTGCTTTTAGCTCATTAAAAAGCTTCTGATGAATATTGGCCGAAATCTCAGCCCCTGTGCCGAATGGTTTAACGGCCTCGTGCAGTGTTATGGCCCTTCGCGTCTTCCGGACTGATCGAATTACGGCTTCTTCATCATATGGCGCAATTGTTCGAAGATCGATAACTTCAACAGAAACACCCTTCTTCTCAATATCGGCTGCGACCGCAAGCGCATCATTTACCGTTCGGCCATAAGTGATGACCGAGATGTCTTCACCTTCTTTCGCAACCGCCGCTTTCCCAAGTGGCACGCGGTGATCCTTACCGGGATCTTCGGATAAAAGTCCGTACGAAAGCGTGTTTTCAATGAAAACTACCGGGTCATTGCATTCGATCGACGAGCGCAGCAACCCTTTTGCGTCAGCAGCATTAGACGCAGTGACAACTTTTAGGCCGGCAACATGGGCAAACCAGGCTTCAAGCATGTCGGAGTGCTGGCCTCCAAAGCCGAGACCGGCGCCAGTTGTGGTCCGAATGACGAGCGGGACTTTCGTCTGCCCTCCTGACATAAAGCGCAGCTTCGCAGCGTGATTGACGATCTGATCCATGCAAACGCCAACAAAATTCATCAACATAATCTCAGCGATCGGTCTTTGCCCAGCCAAGGCAGCGCCTACGGCCGCGCCGACGATCGCAACTTCTGATATCGGCGTCGCGCGCACTCTTTGGTCGCCGTATTTTGTAGAAAGGCCGCTTGTCACTTTGAAAACGCCGCCGCCCTGTTTGTCGCCAATATCCTCGCCGAGACAAAACACGTTTTCATCTGCGGCCATAGCCTCGTCGATAGCGTGATTTAGCGCTTCGGTCATTGTGATTTCGCTCACGCTGTCATCTCCTCTTCATAAACGTCAACACGCAGTTCGCTTGCATCCGGAAAGGGTGCATCCAACGCATTTTGAACCGCGACTTCAATTTCTTCGTCAATTCGCGCGACGATTTCATCCAATTCGTCTTCCGTAAAGTCATGTTCAAGCATGTACTTGCGCAGTTTTGGCAATGGGTCCTCTGCCTGCATTTCTTCTAGGTGTGCCTCGGGCATGTAAGAATAGTCCGCGCCGAAGAAATGCCCCATCATTCGGTAACACATAGCTTCAATCAGCGTCGGACCTTCGCCGGCGCGGGCGCTGTCGACAGCTTTCTTTGCGGCGCCGTACATTTCGACGATATCGTTACCGTCGACCCGCACGCCTTTCATGCCATACCCCGCAGCTCGCTGCGCAATTGAGTCGCCATCGGTATGGTCGCTAAAGGCTGTGTGCTCGCCATAGCGGTTGTTGTGGCACACAAAAACGACGGGCAGCTTATACAACTGCGCCATGTTCAAGGCTTCGTGAAAAGCACCTATGTTGGCCGCTCCGTCGCCAAAGCTAACCATTGTTACTTTGCCATCCCCATTATTTTGAGAAGCGGTCGCAAGGCCGTTCGCAATAGCGATGCCGGAGCCGACAATACCGGTCGTCACCATGATGCCCGTCTCCGGGTGCGTAATATGCATGGTTCCACCCTTGCCTTTGCAGGTTCCGGTAGCTTTGCCCAAGCATTCGGCCCACCACTTTTCTGCCGGTATACCTTTTGCGGTTTGCTCGCCCTGGCCGCGATAGGTGCAAACGACGTAGTCGTCGTCGTTCAGCGCCGCCATTGACGCCGCGGACACCAATTCCTCTCCACGAACACTGTAATACATTACCGCCACTTTACCTTGCGCCAAAATGGAGCGGAATTTCTCGTCGGTACGGTTCACTTTCATGGTACGCGTATAGATATCAAGACGCTTATCTCGATCGATGTCGTTCATGGAACAGTCCTTTTAGGTTGGTGCGAGAATTGCTTGGCCCGGTTGTGCATCGCGGAACTTCATCGTGATTTGCGCAACCGGAGAGTTCGGAAGGCGATACGTTCGTAACTTCTGGCTCACTTTCAATTCCACCGGGTCATGGGCGAATCCACACTAGCGTGTTGGTGCGCGCATATGTCCGCAAGTCAAATCCTAGTCGATGCAAATTCTAAAATCTATCTATCCATAAGATTGTCTGTATTCTAAGTGATAATCGATTTAGCTTTAATTGGCAATTTTGCCAGTCAGGATAAATGTCGTACCACTTGTTGAGCACAGCGCACGTTTGCGAGCAACGATCGGTCTGAAATATGCCGATTCTAAGATGCATGAGCTGTTGCGGCATTTGTGCCCCTAGTATTTTCGCCAATCGTCTTGTTTTGGGAATGGGGTTAGGCTGTGTAGGGAGCGCAGGGTTTCAGCTGGCATGACTATAATGGGCTATCTTCTGGTAATCATCGCCGGTGCCCCGGGGCGGCGCCAATTTGAATGTAAAGCAATTGTACTGCCCGGAGCGTCCGGAGCGCGTCTGTGCTCTGCCGCCGACTTCAAGTGCACGCGCTTTTTCAAGCAGGAAATCCGGCTGTGTTTGTTTCATCGGCCGTGAGCAGTGTCAGGGACTTATGGCCGTACCAGGTGGTGAGAACACTGGGAGTATCCTTAGCAAGAATAGAAGTCTAGAACGGCCTCTTGTCCAAATGGAAACGTTAGTTGCCCGTGTCGATAAGGGCCGAAATAGGGGATTGGATAATTGATCAAGCATGCGTTTGACCCGATAAGAATAAATCAACTAGAGGTGCCCAATCGCGTCGTTCGTACCGCGCATGGGACACATTTTGGGAACGGGATCAATGACAAATTGATCGCCTATCACGCTGCCCGGGCGAAGGGGGGCGTCGGCCTGACGATACTTGAAATTGCAAGCGTTCATCGCACGAGTCCGTCCCATGTTTGTAGCCACGACGACAGTATTATCGATGGGTACCAAAAACTGATGGCCGCCGTGCATCCCTACGGGATGCGTATTTTTCAGCAACTTTGGCATGGCGGTCATAACCGCGGGCCCGGCGATGGCAAGCCTCCATGGTCTGCATCCGACATTCCAAGCGCCTATACGGGCGAAGTGCCAATTGAAATGTCAGTTGATCAGATTCGCGAAATTGTCGACGCTTACGCTTTAGCCGCCGTGCGTTGCAAAGCGGGGGGGCTTGATGGCGTCGAAGTGCATGGTGCGCATAGCTACCTCGTTCAGCAGTTTCTTTCTCCGCTTACGAACAAACGAACAGATGAATATGGCGGCAGCTTCGATAACAGATTCAGGTTCCTGCGCGAAATAATGAGCGCTATTCGGGAAAAAACTGGCAGGGATTTTCCGATCGGCGTGAGGCTGAGCTCGGAAATGACGCCGGGGGGACTGATGGCTGAGGAAAACTCAGAGATCGCACGACAGTTGGAGTCTGAAGATTTAATCGACTTTCTGGATGTTTCCATGGGCGGGTATTATTCATTCGCTGATATGATCGGTGGCATGCACGAACCGGCCGGCTATGAACTGCCGGAATCATCCCCGATCGCAGCGGCAGTGGACGTCCCGTGCATTGTGACCGGACGGTTCCGTACGATTGAGGAAATTGATCAGGTCATCCACGATGGAATTGCCGATCTTGTTGGCATGACCCGCGCCCATATAGCTGACCCTGACATCGTCAAGAAGACGAAGGAGGGTCGTGTTGAAGAAGTGCGGCCGTGCATTGGCTGTAATCATGGATGCGTCGGGCAGAGCTTGATTCCAGGCAAGACTGTAGGTTGTACGGTCAACCCCTTCGCTGGACGCGAAACCGAGTTTAGCGAAGATTCGATACCGGCGGCGCCAGTGTCCAAGTCGATTCTTGTGGTCGGGGGCGGACCTGCGGGGTTGGAGGCTGCCCGTATTGCATCACTTCGAGGGCACCGTGTCATGCTCGCCGAAGCAGACAAATCTCTAGGCGGACAACTTCGATTTGCGGCACTTGCACCCACACGCCATGGAATTAAGGACATCATCACTTGGCTTGAATCGGAGGTTTACAGACTCGGTGTTGACGTTCAACACAACACATTTATTCTCGCCGACGATATTAAGGAGCTTGCGCCGGACCATGTGATCATTGCGACGGGATCGCAGCCGCGTCTTGACGGTATGCAAAAGGGACTTCCGGGTATGCCAGTTGACAGTGCAGGCCTGGCGCATGTCATGTCATCGATCGATTTATTGACCGGGGCCGAGGGAAAGAACGCGAGTGCGGCTGTCGTCGTGGACGACACCGGTCACTATGAGGCGATTGCCGCTGCTGAGTTTCTGATTGCTCGTGGAGCAAGCGTCGATTTCGTAACACCGCTTGCGTCATTTGCTCCCGCTCTTGAGTCGTCGTTATCACCGTCACCGGCGCTACAACGTTTACACAAAGGACAGTTTCGCGTTCACGCTCGTTCCCACCTCAAGAGCGTGACAGCTGACAGCGTTGAGATTCTTGGCCTTCAGAGTCAGCAGGTTGAATCGGTGAATGCAGATTGTGTTGTCCTTGTGAGCTCAAACAGGCCGTTTCAGCCGATCGAGCCGGACAAAGATCTACCTCCAATGGTAGTGATCGGTGATGCATTGAGCCCGCGTTATCTCTTAAGTGCCATAGAGGAAGGCAGTGCTGCTGGCATGAGCGCCTGACCTCGGTCTGCTTACTCAGGCAGCTAACTGTCGCGTTTTTTTGGGATAATCAATGTCACTCAAATTAGTATTTGAGCCGATTACATTGAACGGCTTAATCGTTCCGAACAGAATTGTTCGTACCGCGCACGGAACCGGTTTCGCACCAGACGGCATTATGAGCGATGCGCTGATTAACTATCACCTCGAAAGAGGAAATGGTGGCGTGGGCCTTTCCTTTCTTGAGATAGTTGCGGTGCATCCGAGTACAAATGGACGCTTACTGGGATACGACGAAAAAATCGTAGACGGTTACAAAACGCTGATTGATGCGATCGACGGGAGCGGCATGCGCATCATGCAGCAGTTATGGCATGGTGGATCACAGGTTCAACCGCTTGATGGCAGCCCCCCCTGGGCTCCCTCACCAATTGTGGGTCTGTTTTCAAATGTTGTTCCGACGGAGATGTCTACATCCCAGATCAAAGAGATCGTCGAATGCTTCGCAATTTCAGCAAACCGATGCGAAGCAGGCGGCGTGCACGGCGTTGAGATTCATTCGGCGCACGGTTTCTTGATACAGCAATTCCTTTCGCCACTGACGAACAAGAGAGAAGATGAGTACGGCGGAAGTTTTGAAAATCGGGCGCGATTCTTGAGGGAGATTATCAAAGCGACGCGAAGCGAAGTCTCTTCCAGTTATCCGGTTGGCATACGCATCAGTCCGGAAGGAACACGCGGAGGCTTGACTGCAGAAGATTGCATACGACTTAACGCGCTTCTGGAAGCTGATGGAGCTCTCGACTTTTGTGATGTCTCTCTGGGTGGATTTTACAATTTCCCGAAGGTGATTGGTGCCATGCATGAGCCGACCGGATATATGCTGCCGGATATTCGGCCCGTGGTCGAGGCCCTTAACATTCCAACAATCGTCACCGGCAGGATCCGGACGCTGGCAGAGGCCGAACAACTTCTGAAGAATGAAAGCGCCGATATGATTGGAATGACTCGTGCCCTGATCGCCGATCCCCATTTGATCCAAAAGGAGAAAAAGGGGAACACGCTTAAAGTGCGCCCTTGCATCGGGTCAAATATCTGTGCCCGCTCCGTGTTGGAGGACCGTCCACTGTGGCTAAAATGCGCCGTAAATCCCTGGGTCGGACGAGAATCAGAAGGCGGCGCCAATCTTGATGCGACGGTCAGATCGGCGAAGCGTGTATTGGTTGTCGGCGGTGGGCCGGCCGGATGTGAAGCTGCAACAACAGCAGCCCAACGTGGCCACGAGGTCGTATTGTGTGAGGCAATGCCGTATCTCGGCGGTAGACTTTTTTACGCCAAAATGACGCCATCCCGGCATTCATTCGGCGATTTTCTGGCATGGCAGGAAGATGCGCTTTTTTCGGCTGGCGTCGACGTGCGCTTAAGTACATATCTTGATAGCACCGATATCGTTGAGATGGCGCCGGATGTTGTTATTTTGGCCACCGGCGGAGTTGATCAGCAAGGTGCACACCCTGTTTTGGCGCCCGGCCTGAAAATAGCGGGATTGGATCGGGACAACGTTATGACCAGCGTTGAATTGTTGCAATCCACCAAGACTTTCAGTGGACAACGTGCGGTCGTTTATGATGAGACCGGAGACTATGAGGCTGTTGCAATGGCTGAGTTCCTTGTCAAGGCAGGCGCTGGTGTGGCGTTTCTGACCCGGCACAAATCATTCGCGCCGTTGATTCAGAATCTTCTGCTTGATGAGCCCGCTCTGCAGCGTCTTTATGAGCACGATTTTTCGTACTATACACAAGCAATTCCGTTCGAAGTCGGCGACAAAGAACTATCCGTGCAGTTTCTTGATGGCCGGCCATCGGAAACACTCCCGGCGGATATCGTTGTGACAGTGCGATATCGTGAGCCCGCGAAACTGAGCGACTATCTGAGTGATGCTGAATGGGCGAAGTATGTTGTCGGTGATGCGCGCGCGCCTCGCCAGTTACGTGATGCGATTATGGAGGGTTCGGCGGCGGGCATGGCCGTGTAACTCGCTGGTATGCGCTCACCCGCATGCCGCTTTGCAGCGTCGCTCCAATGGACTACCGAAAGGCCTGTCGACATCGCCGGGAAACCCCGAAAATATATCGCAATTCGGGCCCGGATCGACAGACGCGAGACCGCGCCCCACTAACCGACGTATAGCTCGGGCGGCGAGTAATATACTCCGTTATGGCAGAAGAACACCATTGGTAAGCCACTGTTGCGAGAACATACGCGATGCCGCGCACAAATAACCATCGCCGAACTTGCCTAATCTGCCGTTAAGAGCAATATTATTGGCAATAGCAGCAAACTGGATAAGGTGATTAGTGCAAAATGAGAGGGCGTCAGTCGATATGCTTGCAAAGGTAACAGTTCGATCGGTCGAGGATATTTACGATGCTGCTGTGGTGATGCAGGCTGCAGCTGAAGATCGCGGCATGCGTGTCGCCATTTGTGACGATATTTCCTCAAAAGAGCCTTTGACCGACGCTGACGGTACAGTCATCAATGCAGAGATTTTCGGTTGGATTCTCGATGGCGATCGATGGTGGGAAGACCACAGGCTGGCGCTGAACGCGCCATTCCCGCAATCCTGCCGTTACGAAAGCGAGCCATTTTGGTGCAATGCCAGCGGATTCTATGGTCATTGGCATAACGAGTACCTCGACAAAATAGACTCAACCGAGTACTTTGCCAAGACGATGAATTATCGTTCAGCAATCCTGATCCCGGTTCATTTACCGTTCGGCCAGATTTCAGCAAATTGTTTTGTTCCGGTGGACCCGGAACTTGAAGATCTTTCCGAACCTTTCGCGAAGCACAGCGAGTTTTTCGCCCTGCTCACACGCCGCTTTGTCGCTGGCTACGTTTCTGCAAAACGGACGAAGCGGCGCATTCCATCATCATGTTTTTTGTCCAAGCATGAGGTCGTATGCCTTCGCTGGGCGGCGATAGGAAAGACGGACAGCGAAATCGGCGAAATCATATCTCGCAGCCACGCAACTGTTCGTTACCATATTCACCGCGCCGGCGAAAAACTGAATTCGGTGAATCGCGCGCAATCAATCTTTAAAGCGGGCCAGCTCGGATTTCTCGGCGCCAGTGATTAGGTGGAAAGAGGTCTACTGGAAGGCCTCTTTGACCGTCCCGCAGAATCGTTCACGACTCTGGACGAGCAGCAGATCGAGATGATGTCGCCGCGCACGATTCGAGATCTTGACGGAATGGCGCCGAATCTTATCGTCAATCAAAATCCATCAAATACTGGCGACGGGTCATTTGACACCATCCTTACAGTGGGTGCCTTTTATTTTCAGCACGACATAGGCAACACTTCCATAATCCGGCTGGACCTGTCAGGCTCTGGACTGAGCAGCAATGAGTCGGTTTCCAAAAGCATCGCAACCGAAGATGCCAGTTCTATTGCTGGTTTTCCTGCCCTGGATATCAACCTGACAGATAGGTCAACTATCTCTGCAGGCGTACGATACACACAAGAAAAATATGAATTCGACAGTAGGTTTCTGAACTAAATGACAAACTATGTAGACATCGCAAGTGAAGCGGAGGTTGATGAGGGCTCCAACAAAGCGTTCAAGGTCGCCAATTATTCGGTATTGATATGCAGGACTGGCGGCGAAATATTTGCCGTCGAGAATGTTTGCTCTCATCTATTGCAGCCCCTTGAAGGCGGGGCGATGCGAAGATGTTTCATCTTTTGCCCCGCTCATGGTGCACGCTTTGACTTGCGTGACGGGTCAACTGCAGGGAAGCTAACCAAAAAGCCGATCAAGACTTTTGGAGTTCGACTGGTTGAGGGGAGGATTCTTGTTCAGGTATCAGACTCCACCGTCTGATTGAATAGCCCCGGTAAAGCCGGGGGGTCTCCCGGTTATACTAGGCGATGGCGTCTTTTAGAGCCACGTTGTCGTCAGCAAGTCTGTTTGTATCCAGTTCCGCCCCGTCAACAATTAGCTTCTTCCCGAATACGAAGTCTCGTGGTTGATTAATAGCGTCAACCGCCAACAGTTTCTTGTCCTTCAGATACAGTACCGACATGCTTCGGCCCGTATTCGGATCGCCGCGCACTATGATTTGGTCAGCGCCTTCTGAAAGACCCGCGATCTGCATTTTTACGTCGTATTGATCTGACCAGAACCAGGGGACAGCCTCGTAAGATACCACCTGTCCACAGATGGCCTTCGCCGCCACTAACGCCTGATCATTCGCATTCTGCACGGACTCCAGCCGAATCTGCCGGCCGTACCTCGGATGTACAAAGCAGGCGCAGTCGCCAACCGCGTAAACATCGGGGTCGCTCGTTTGCGCATACTCATTGACTACTATCCCATTGTCGACCTCAAGACCCGCCTGTTGCGCTAAATTCATGTTCGGTATGACACCTATTCCGATAACGACAAGACTAGCGTCAATAGCCTCCCCCGATACCAGTTCTACGCCAGTGACTGCGTCTTCACCGAGTATGGCCGTTACCTGCGCGCTTTCGCGAATCTCGACGCCTTCCTCGCGATGTATTCGGGTAAAGAAATCCGACACCGGCTCACATGTAACTCGCAGTAAGACCCGCTCGAGCGCTTCCAGAACTGTTACATCCATTCCTAGTGTGCGCAGAGACGCCGCCGCCTCGAGGCCAATGTAGCCGCCACCGATGATCACGGCGCGACTACCCGACTCGGCAGCCGCCCGAATACGGTCGACGTCATCCGCATTTCGCAGGTAGCAAACACCATCAAGTTGCGAACCTGGCAACGGTAAAATTCTCGGCTGGGACCCAACAGCAAGTACCAACTTGTCGTAACCCAACTCCTCTCCTGTCGTTAGCTTGACGCTCTTTCGGTGCCGATCAATTCTCTCTACACCAGCCCCTAGCGTTAGCTCGATATCTGATTTTGTATATGTAGTTTTGGCGTGGAGTAATATCGATTCCTTCGTTTTGACGCCCTTCAGGTAGTCCTTGGATAGCGGCGGGCGATGGTAAGGCAAGTACGGTTCCTCGCCTATCAACCTGATCGACCCTTGCCAACCCGAACGACGCAGTCGAGTGGCGACCTGCGCTCCGCCATGGCTTGCGCCGACGATGACGCAACGTTCATTCAAACTATGATTAATATGTGGTTCGTCGGTCATGGTGAGTTCTTCCAGATGCTTTCTCTTAGGGAGGGTCTGATCAATTCGTGTTTTCAATAGTTTTGACTCGGGCTTTCAATATCGCACTCAGATGTTCGGAAAGTATTCAGTATTCGAAACGATTTGTTCGTTTTTTCTGCCGCTGCATCCTGAATTCTTGACCAACAGCAAATTTCAGACGCATCGATCCTATGTGGCTCGCAACAATCGTCTGCGCTCCATGTACAAATTCACTAAACCGCAGGCAACAAACAGTCGGTTCGCATTCTTTTCCAGGCCACGATAACGAACCTTTTAGAAGCCGAACATGCGCTTCAGAATCAGGAAAGGATGCTCGCCTTTCGCCCTGACCTTCGACTTGGTTCGGTTCTTCGCTTTGTCTTCCGCTGTTAGTGGTCTGTTGCGGGCCCCTTTCTTATTGGTGAAGTCTTTGGCACGCGGTGCGTGTTCGGCAATCACAGCACACTGGCCCGAGTAGGCGGAGTCTCCCCATACCTGCGTTTCATCGCCATGCAACAGATCCCCCAGTAACTGAATATCGTGGACGTTCGCCGCTACCGAGTGTATCAGCTTGCTCTGAGAATCAACGCCAATACAGATCGTGCCACGGTATTATCTCATCCATCTTCAGCAAGAACGTTCGAAACCGTTATCAGCGAGTGTTTTCTGGCGCATCGACGTGCATTCCGTGCGGCTTGAAACAATGATCTGTATTATGACCGCTCATCGAATAAATCAGAGCTTCCCCAGGCAAGTCGAAGATAACGATACGCTGACTTGCCAGACGCACCTGCTTTTCCAGAACCGATTAAATTGATCTTGTCCCTGTGTGGCATTTCGCCGAATGAAATCGTGGCAATTGTTTGTGGACATACAAGCCCAACCGTTAGAACTGGCAATTCCTGCGAAAATCACTCGTCCTCTGTCGAGAGCCCAGCCTCCATAGCCCTGCGGTAGCTTGCATAGCCGGGATTGTCGACGCGTAGCTCGTCCGGGCTAGCGGCGCGAAGGTGAGGTCCCTCGGAAACAGTTTAGGAGCGCTCCACCGCCAGTTTATAGGGCTTGCTTCTGCCGTTTCCCTCTAAGCAGGCACGTTTGAGCCAACCCAATTCCTCGAGTTGCTGTAGGGTTTTGCGAAGGTCTCGAAGAAAGTACCTTGGTGCTCAAGGATAGCCGAGGACGACCTTGATTGCCAATGCTTTCAGCGCGGCTACAACGGATCCGCGCTGTTGGCCCTGTATAAGGAACGTGCTGACCGACCATCGCATAAGTCAGACTCTGAGGAACATGCGCTCGCGCCGCGCACTGGCAAACAGTCGGCGCGTTAAGCGCGGGGCAGTGTACTTCACGGTGCAGTCATGGACACCAATGTAGCGGTCACCATTGAGTCGTTAGGCCTCTTTGGACCAGGACCTTTGGGCTGCGGCCGAGCGCGTCCGCTTGCATTTCCCCCCGATGCGACAGCGCAGTAGGTCGCGGCCCGAATTACTTTGAAACATTAACGGATCGCCCATGAAGAAACGTGAAGCGCTTGGTAGTTGTACCACCATATTATTCCACACACCCGGGAGAAATGGGCGCTGCTTGAAGATCGGTCAAGCCAGACACCATCCTGAAGTGTGGCGCGCGAATTCCTATTTATCGCAAGATCTCTCGGAATTCGTAAGCTCGTCAAGTTCCTCGAACCAATTACGAAACGCTGCCAATACGCGATGCCCTCGTCCTTCTCGTGTACCCGATTGTTATTCTCTCTCCTCGCACAGTTGGGGTTTTACCCCATTGCCCTGCCCCGCGGTCCAGGACTATGCATCTGGTCAGTCGAAAGGCGGGTCCCACCTAGCCCGTCCTGCTGAATACGAATGACAGAGAATGCGCTTGGGCACCACACGCGGCCGCCTACAGTCCAATTGGCCTCGGTCCATTCGCGTTGGCGGCGTGAGCTTGAGGCTAGCCATAGGGTCGAGTCGAGCAGCCAGGATGGCGCTCGACGTGATGCGCAGCTCCTGGCATGAGGCTGATTTTGGGCGCGTCATTGCTGTGCGAAGCGCGGAAATGACGCGTACTCGCAGCCCATGAACCACGCGGCCTGGCGCATCGATATTTCGATGCTTCACGAATGATCGTGTCCTAGGCCGCACCCATCGCATTAAAGCGCCGCCACTCGCGCATAAAGTGGCAACCGTGCTGAAAGGGCCGTTTCGTCAGCACCGGAGCATCCGCTCCGCGGTCCATCTTCATTCATCAGCAGGCGATTGCCCTGCATTTTCATCAAAGGAGGTTTTGTTCAACGCAATCTTCATCTTGGTCGCATTTGGGGCGCAGTTGGTCCACACCGGACCACCTCCAATCATCTGGAGCAACCGGTGTTGCCGGGACCCGGCATATTCAGGTCAGACGGGAGTGGTGTCCCGAGATCAAAGCCCTCTGTTTATGGACGGCCTTGTTTGATTACGATCGGCAAGAGATCAGAAACACTCACCAAATAGCAATGGAGAGTATTCCGATACACCTTGAGAGACTTGAACTGCCAGCTGAAACAGCTTTGTAAACACAGTCGTGAAGCAAGCTACGGCGCCCAGGTACAGCGTGAGCGAGTGCTCGCACTCATTGCTAACCAGCTCCATGAACTCGGATATCGGAGATTGAACGCCAAGTCACCCGAACCCAAGCACATCAGGGCACTGACGCAGCACTGGCTGCAATCGGGTGCCGCGGCAGGAACCATGGAGAACCACATGTCTGCTATTGGTTGGTGCGCGCAAGGTGAATAGGCAAAATGTCGTGGCACGCTCGAACGACCAGTATGGGCTGCCGCGCTGGCAATACGCGACCGGCGCATCCGAGGCAAAGACCATTGAGGTCGAACAGCTGATCCGAGTCACGGACCCGCACGTCAGGCTGAGTCCCGAGCTGCAGCAAGCTTTTGGGCTGCGGCGCGAGGAAGCCATCAAGATCCAGCCGAGCCTGGCGGACAAAGGCGCCCTACTCTGGCTAAAGCCGTCCTGGACCAAGGGTGGCCGAGAACGTGAAATCCCGATTCGAACCGATGAGCAGCGCGAGATCCTGGACCGAGCGAGGCGGCTCGCCGGCACGGGCTCACTGATTCCATCTCACAAGAACTACATCCAACAACGACGGCTCTATGAGGGTCAGTGTGTCCGGGCTGGTCTGTCACGAATGCATGGCCTGAGGCACGCCTATGCGCAACAGCGATTCAAAGAACTGGCCGGGTTCAAGTCACCGGTCGCTGGCGGGCCCGCACGGAAAACCCTGACGGAGGACCAGCGCGCGCTCGACAAGAAAGTGCTCGCCGTCATCTCGAACGAGCTAGGGCATAACCGTGAGGCGATCACTGTCGTGTACCTAGGTAGGTAGATCCATATGGCAATGAACCCAACCTATTTCGGCCTGCTTGCAGAATTCGGCGAATCGGAGATTCCGCTGGAGCGAGTCTGTGAAAAATACTTTGGTCTTTCCACGCCAAAGGCAAAGCGCCGAGCTTGCCTGCAACAACTCCCGGTTCCGGCTTATCGAGCCGAGTCCCAAAAATCCCCGTGGCTCGTCAGCGCGATCGATCTGGCACATCACATCGATGAAAAACGGACCATTGCGACACGGCAATTGACGGTACGATTCGCATCCCTGAATTCTAAGGCATTCCGCATTCGCGCGGTACGTCAGAAATGTCGGGCATGAAGCGTGCCCCGGATGTATAAATACCTAGTGTGCAACGATTCCCTGACCGTAAAATGCGATATTGAGAGGAGCCGGTCTTGGCGTATCAGAACGTAATCGCAGATATCGAGAAACTGCCCGACGGCCCGGAAATCGGGGCGTTGTTCGATTTCGACGGGACCATCATATCCGGCTACTCCGCGATCGCCTTCTTCCAGGAACAGCTCAAGCGCGGCCACATGTCGCCTCGGGATTTCGTCGAATTGCTGAGCGTCATGGGCAGCTTCGGCGTGGGCATCCTGGGATTCCCGGCGCTCATGCTGGCTGCGTCACAATTCCTGCGAGGTGTTAGAGAAGACAGTTACGCGGCCTTCGGAGAAGATGTCTTCAAGTCGCATATCGCGCGGCAGGTCTACCCCGAGACCCGCGCCATGGTCGAGACGCACCTGCGGAAAGGCCACACCGTGGCGATCATTTCGTCTGCGACGCCCTACCAGGTAGCCCCGGCCGCTCGTGACCTCGACATCGAACACGTCCTGTGTACACGCCTGCAGGTTGAGGACGGTCAATTTACGGGTGCTGTCGTAAGGCCGATCTGTTTCGGCCCCGGCAAGGTTCTTGCTGCCGAAGCGCTGGCGAAGAAATACAAAATCGACCTCGATAAGAGCTTCTTCTACTCGGACAGCACCGACGACATCGAACTGCTCGAACGCGTTGGCAACCCGCGTCCATTGAATCCGAGCGGACGGTTGCTGGCCATTGCGGAAGAACGCGGTTGGCCGGTTCGGCGTTTCGCCAGTCGCGGCCGCCCGACCCCGACCGACTGGATACGGACAGCGATGGTACCGGCCAGCCTCATGGGCTCGTTTGTCGCCGGCTTGCCGATCTGGGCATTGACGGGTTCGAAGCGGGACGCCATAAACTTCTCACTCTCGGTTTTCGCCGATACGGCCAGCGCATTGATCGGTCTTAATCTCGAAATCAAGGGTGAGCACCATCTCTGGTCGCACCGCCCTGCCGTGTTCATTTTCAATCACCAGAGCAATGTCGACATGGTGATCATCGCGCGCCTGCTCCGTCGTGACATCAGCGGCGTTGGTAAAAAGGAGATTCGTGACATGCCGCTGGTCGGCCGCATTCTCGAGTTTTCGGGCGTCGTGCTCATCGATCGCAAAGACACGGACAAATCGATCCAGGCCCTGCAAGGCCTGGTGGACACCATGTGCATTGAAGGCAAATCTGTTTGCATGTCGCCCGAAGGCACACGCTCCGTCACACCCAAACTTGCTCCGTTCAAGAAAGGTGCATTTCATTTGGCGATGCAGGCCGGTGTTCCAATCGTGCCGATCGTCATCCGGAACTCGAGTGACATCATGCCGAAGGGCGACATGATCTACCGTCCGGCCACCGTCAAAGTCGAAGTGTTGCCGCCGGTCGAAACGGACAACTGGTCGATCGACACAATTGATGAGCACATTTCGAGCGTCCGGAACAAGTTCCTTCATGCCCTGGGTCAGGATCGCTCCGGGCGTATCATCAAACCACTTGAAATCGTGAAAAAGTAGTACCTATGGACCAACTCAGTCCACAAGATGCCCAGTTCCTTTACATGGAGTCGGAAGACAACCACATCCAGGTAACAGGGGTCGCCGTTTTCGATCCGTCAACCGTGCCGGGCAACGAGACCATTCGTTTCAAGGACATCCTCGCGAATCTCGAGAAGCGACTGCATATGAGCCCGCTGTTCAGGCGCCGCCTTGAACGGGTGCCGTTTGAGCTGGATTTCCCGTATTGGGTGGACGATGAGCATTTCGATCTCGAGTATCACGTACAGCATGCCCGTTTACCGGAACCCGGTGACTGGCGACAACTCTGTATACAACTGTCGCGCTTCCATGCCAGGCCCCTCGACATGGCGCACCCGCTCTGGGAGATGCTGGTCATTGAAGGGCTGGATCATGTCGAAGGGCTGCCCAAGGGCTGCTACGCCATCGCATCGAAGCTGCACCACGCCGCTGTGGACGGAGCCTCGATCATCAAGTTCTATGGCTCTCTCCTCGATATCGATAATAAGGGCACGCCGGCGGTACCGCTGGATGCGATCGAGGCTTCACACAGTTCTGCACCGGGCGTACTCGACATGGCCGGCCGCGCCATCTTCAACGCCGTACGCTCGCCAATCGGCATGACCGATGCCGTGATGCGTTCCGCGCCCGCGTTGTATCGATGGGCGCAACAGGGGCTGACGTCCCAAAGAGAAACCTCTGACCCTGTTCCGGATACGCGATTCAATTGCAACGCCTCGCCGCACAAGATGTTTGACGCGACGAGCTGTGAACTCGACGAACTAAAGGCCATTCGGGCGGCTGTGCCGGGAAGCACCATCAACGACATCGTGCTGTGTATCTGTGCCGGTGCGTTGCGCAAATACCTGCAACGCCACAAGGAACTGCCGCCGGAATCACTAGTGGCGTGGGTACCGATCAACGCGCGACCTGGCGCAAGCAAGGAATCTGATGGTGCCGGCAACAAGATCACGTCGATGACGACGAAGATCTTCACCAATATAGCTAACCCCATTCAGCGCCTGCGGCGTATTTACAAGGCGACGCAAAAGAGCAAAGAGGCGAGATCCGGAATATCGGCACGCCTGATGACAGACCTGAGCCAGCACGTGCCTGCGGCCACACTCGTTACTGCAGGTCGCCTCGTCCTGCGCGCGGGCATGGCTGCAAATATCTGCAACCTGTTCATTTCCAACGTGCCGGGTCCGCAGGTCCCGATGTACATGAACGGTGCGAAGCAGGTTGCTACCTATGGCATCGCACCACTCGTTGACGGCATGGGGCTGTTCATCGCGACGCCGAGCTACAACGGCACGATCACGTTCAACGTCACCTCAACTCGCGAAACGCTGCCGGACATTCACTTCTTCGTCGAGTGCATCGAATCCTCACTCGCAGCGCTTCACAAGGCAGCGGCGCGGGAGAAGGCACGCAACTGAACCTGGCACTGTCCCGCTTGTCCATACCTGAGACAAGGGGACACACATGCGCTCATCAATTCTGCTCTTCCTGCTTGGAGCCGCGTCACTCGACGCCGCGGCAGCGGAGCCGTACCACGCCCTTATCGAGGCGCCCGGCGCGACGATACGGATTGAGTTTGAATCGAGCGTTGATGAGGGCACGGCGAGGGCAATCATCGACTGGATCGAACACGTCGCCGACCAGGTCAGCCTGCCCTACGGGCGTTTCCCGGTTGTCTCACCGCGCGTACTGATCATTCCGTCAAGATCCAGTCCCTGGAGCGACAGTTCGCCGGTACCTTTTGGTCGTGTCACGCGACGGGGCGGTGAGACAGTCGAGCTCTATGTCGACATCGATCGGCCGATAAAAGACATGTATGCCGACTGGACGGCAACCCACGAGTTCAGTCACCTGCTGCTGCCCAGGATCAGCTGGCGGCAAAAATGGATAGCGGAAGGATTCGCGAGCTACTACCAGAATGTGCTCATGGCGCGGGCCGGCCGCTATACGCAGGATGAGGCTATTCGCAAGCTCAGTGAGGGCTTCGGCCGGGGCCGCAATTCGCGACCAGAACTGTCGCCCAACCAGGCTGCGGAAGAAGGCGTGCGGCAGGCACGCTACAAAATCTACTGGAGTGGCGCAGCGATCGCCCTGCTCGCCGACCTGCAGCTTCGTGAGCGCTCCGGTGGCACGGAATCCCTCGACTCCGTGCTTGGCCGGTTTCAGCAGTGTTGCCTGTCATCAAGGAACTATTGGTCGGGCACCCGATTCTTTGTGAAGCTCGATTCGCTGATCGACAAGCCCGTGTTCATGCCATTGTATCGGCAGCACGCAGATACGGCCGGCTTCCCCGACACTGTCGAGGCACTTTCCCATCCACTGGTCCGAGAACAAATCTTCCGGGTGCGTACATCCACGCATTGACCGTTGCTCACCTCGCCTTCCATAGTCTGCGGATGTTTAAAGAGGTGAAACCGATGAAAGTCACGCTGAAAGTGTTGCTGTTGCTCGCGCCGATAGCGTTCCTGAGTGGGTGCGGCCAGGGCGAAGTCAGCTTCGCCGACGATATCCAGCCGATCATCACGAAGAGCTGCATCAGCTGTCACAGTGGGGTCGGTGAAGGCGCCACGGCGAGCGAATACCTGATGGGCAACTACGACGACGTAATGAAAGGCACGACCCACGGTCCGGTTATTGTGCCCGGGAGCAGGATGTCGAGTTCGCTTTACCTGGTTGTCGCAGGCAAGACAGCGCCCGAGATTCGCATGCCGCCCCACAACGATGAGTCGTTTGCGGAGGGTCGCGGCTTCATGCTGTCCGCCGAAACTATCGAGACGATCGGGCTCTGGATCGACCAGGGCGCGAAGAACAACTAACCCAGGAGTGCTGGGGCATGAGGACCGGCGCTAGTGGCGTTGGTGCTCGTCCTCGGGCATGGCGAAGAACTGCAGCTCGCCCAGATCACCACCCAGTGATGTCAGTTTTGTTTCCGGCTCATTCCTGATCTGGTCGGCAATCTTGTGAGCCTCAGTCATGTAGTGCCGATACAGTTGCTCGCGTAGCGCCAGGGACAGGATCGCCGGCTCGCCATCCACATTGCTTATTGCCTGGTCCAGGGAGAACCTGGGCAGCTCGCCTGCAGTGAACTTGTGCACCCACGTACCTGTCGCCAGGTCAAAGTCGTAGAGGTTCAGGAACTTGTGGCCCTCGCGTGCGAGGAATTGCACTGCTTCGATAACGTAGTTCGCCTCGGCGTCGTCCATGACCCAGTGAAGGCCAACACGGCACCAGCCCGGCTTCAGGCCGCAATGCCCCTGTTGCACCGCGGAACGGTACTTCTCCGACGTATCGCTGTCGATATCCAGTAGTCGATGACCGTAAGGACCTGCGCACGAACAACCTGCGCGCGACTGGATGCCGAACAAGTCGTTCAACAAAACGGTCAGGAACTTGTGGTGCAGGTACTTGCCACTCGAGTCCTTGATATTGAATGAAATGATACCCACACGGCTTTCCGCGTCCGGGTTTCCGAGCACTTCGATGTTGCTGTTTTCACCCCAGCTGCGCAGTGCGCGACCTGTGAATTCGTGCTCACGCTCGAAAATCACGTCAACTCCAACCGCATCCTTCACCTGAAACACGAGCCCGGCCTTGAGTGTTTGCAGAACGCCCGGTGTGCCGGCCTTTTCGCGCTCCTCGATGCGCGAGATGAAATCCTGGTCTGTCATACCTACGTAGTCGACGGTGCCGCCGGCGCTCATGCTTGGTGGCAGGTCCCGATCATAGATACGCTCGTTGAATACGAGGACGCCGCTGGATCCCGGACCACCGAGAAACTTGTGTGGCGAAATGAAAATCGCATCGATACTCGGGTCGCCACCGTCGACCTCCGGTTCCGGGTTCATATTGATCTCGACATACGGTGCGCAGGCCGCGTAATCGAAACAGGCGATTGCATCGTACTTGTGCAACAGGCTGGCGATCTTATGGACATCCGAGCGCATGCCCGTGACGTTTGACGCCGCGGAAAAAGAACCGATGCGCTTGCGATTCTGATAACGCGGGTCCTGCAGTAATTCCTCCAGGTGCGCGAGGTCGACGTTGCCACCCGCATCAAGCCTGACCTGTACCGTCGTTGCGAGCGACTGGCGCCAGGAGATTTCGTTCGAATGATGTTCATAGGGACCGATAAAGACAACCGGCTGCGTACGGGCCAGTTCTTCATCGTCAAGCATGTCACCGAGGTTCTTTCGCGTCGCGGGCGCAAGCGTCACACCGATGATCTGTTGCAGCTTGTCGATCGCCCCTGTCGCACCGGTTCCACAGGCGATGATGCGCCCATCGACACCGGCATTGACCGATTGCTTGATTGCTTCTTCGGCCTCGTGCAGCAACTGGCTCATGCTGCGCCCGGTAATGTCGTCCTCGGTATGCGTGTTTGCATAAACGCGCTGCAGGCTCTGCAAGTATGACTCGACGAAACGCAGACAACGCCCCGACGCCGTGTAGTCGCAGTACACCATGAGGCGCTCGCCAAATGGTGTTTGGAACGTCGAATCTACGCCAACGATCTGTTGACGTAAGTAAGCGGGATCGAGCTTCGCTGTGCTCATGCAGATATTCCTGGATGCCAGACGTGAAATAGAAACGGGGACGATAACCCTGCTACCTTGCAGCAGGCTTGCCGTCCCCGCATAGTATGCCTCTTTTCTTGGCTAATCGGTGCCGACGGTGTCCTCGATCGAGCTGGCAATGGCACTGGGCACGCCGACGTTCGCCGTAAAGGCGCGGTAGCCCGAATCCCAGAAATACAGCTGCATTCGCCACATCTGGCCGTAGTGAAGCACCCGTGTCTTACGACCTTCCCTGACAACCAGAACCTCGGTTGGCAGCGCCGCAACGTGATCCACGCCCGGGTACGGCGACAGCTCGCTCTTGCCTTCCTTGCGGAAGCGCGAGTTGATGCGAACCATCTTGTCCTCGATGTAGGGATTGGTTACACCAATGTAGGCCGCATCGTCGCCAATCCGTATCAGGGCCAACTGCTCCCATCCTTCCGACTCATCCGCTTCGGCGACAGCCCGCGCAGACAACGCTGCTGTGACCTGCTCGATGACCGCGTCAAAGTTCTCCGCCTTGTCTTCCAGTATGAGCAACTGGCTTTTCTTGAAAGTGCGGAATTTCGCCATCATGCGCGCCGGCCCATCGCCCTTGAAGGCATTGTAGTGCTTCTCGGCACGCGCTGGCTCTTGCTGCTCCGCCATGGCGTCACCGGGAACACCCGCGACCAGTCCCCGCATCTCTTCAGCCGCCTCTCCTGCCGCGGCAACCATGACATCGTAGTTAGGTGATTTTGCGTAGAACACCATGGCATGCGCGACCGGATTTGCCATGTTGATGTACGTCGCTTGCTCATCACCCAGGGTGTACACGGCAAGCCGCATGACCTGGGCCGAGACAGTGCGCACTGACTCAGCTTTCGCAGCGCCCGCATACGTCGGTGACGTCACGACATACACTCTCGCACGATGTTTGTCCTCCGGTACTCGCACATCATGTGTCGCATGCAATACAAGTCCCGAGGAGGCAAACGCTGCATCGACAGCCGCTGTCGTTTCATCGAACGAAACCGACGACGCGTGGATCGTCTCGAAAATTCCAATATCATCATCGGCCGCAAACGAAAACGGCGCTGAAACCAGCGCCGCAATCGTGATTACGGCCATCAATACTCTGGCCTTCATCATTGTCTCCTAGAAGCTGTAAGACACCTCAAATTCGATCTGCTCCATGGAGAGCTCGATCATCTGGGGTGTTGTAAACGTGGGGCCCGGATCGAACATATTGGGACCGGTAAGTGAGTTTTCGGGCGCGTACATGAACGAGAAGTTCAAGGTGCTGCCACTGCTCATCTGGTGAGTCAGTCCGAACGTAATATGTTCTTCCATCAGTCCAGGTGCCAGGATATTGAACAGTACATCTGCAGCCTGGATCGGCTGCTCACCGGTGCTGTAACCAAAACGCCACGTATTGGTTTCGTTTTGCGTCCACTCCAGCCCCAGCTTGTAAACCGTCATGTCATCCCAGCCGAAACCCGGACCGGTTGCGCCACCGAGACAACTCTCGAGGTCCGTACCGCCGAAAGGCAGAGTCGGGCAGCTGGTCATGTTTGCCATGGGATTGGCAATCGAGTCCACGTCGCTGTATGCAATGTGCTCAATATCAAAGTTAATGCGGACGGCGTCAGAAGCAACGACGGAAATACCAGCCTTGATGCTTGCCGGGATGTCGAATCCTCCCGCTTCTGCATACAGGTCTGCGTAGTCGTCGAAGTCACCCATGGACATCTTGGACTGGTAAGCGAGGCCCAGGCTGACTGTGTCCGACATGCCCCACCACAGGCCAGCGCCGAAGCCCCAGCCGAAGGAAGTATCCGCATCGTTATTCGTCAGCGCTGTAGGAAACACAGTGCCACCTGACGCGGCAAAAGACTTCGCGATAGGAGCAAATGTCTGGATACCCTTTACTTCAAACATCTGTATGGCGAAAACCGGTCCGGCACCCCAGGCAAAGTTCTCACTCAATTTATTCGAGTAGTTGACCGCGAGGAAAGCCTGCATCAGGTTGACGCCGGCCGTTCCGTCACCCGTCGCGCTCGTGAGCTCGGCGCAATACGGGCCAGATCCGGTGAGGGGTGCGCCCGTCAGTGGGTCGGCACCGCAGAAATAGGACGTCGCAGATGCGGACGAGCTATCCCAGTTCGTGTTCATGCCACCACGACCATAGAACGCGGCCGTAATGTTGGCATCACCCTCGAGACTCCAGTTCTTGGCGACGTAGGGAATCGGGAAATACTCGCTGCTGCTGTCGACTTTACCCTGTGAAAGCGTCAACGACGGCAGGCAAGCACCGGGGTTCGCTATCGGATCGCAGCCACCCAGGTCAATTAATGCACCATTCGTTTGGCTCGGGCCCGCCTCGTAGCTACGCCTCGGGCTGAAAACGGACAATCCTGCTTCCCAGCGATCGTCGGCAAATACGCCCAACGCCGGATTCGATGGCGACATGATGGCGCCCATGTTTGCATTTGAGCCAACACCGGTACCCGCCATGCCCTTGGAGACGGTACCGACACCGTGCGTGAAGTAGCCGTTCGTTGCCATCGCAGCACTGCTGAAGGCAAACAGGCCTATCGCCAACAGCGCAGCTGTGGCCTTTGTTGCTGTAGATCTCATTTTTTATCTCCCTGCGTTTCGCAGAATACTTCGTGTAACGTGTTCATCACTTTCGGAGCATCGTCCCCCGCCAGCGAGTAGCTGACTGACTGCGCATGCTTCCGGGCTTTTACTAATTTTTCGCGGCGGAGAACCGCCAGGTGTTGAGACAGCGCCGACTGGCTGAGGCCAAGAAGCGACTGCAGCTCGCTGACTGTTTTTTCACCTTCAGCCAGCTGACACAGGATCATCAGGCGCCATTCGTTCGCCATGGCCTTGAGCAACACGACGGCGTGTGACGCCTTGTCGTGCAGCTCGGACAGGTTCTCGAAGTCCTCAATCGGGGTCGTGGTATCGTCGTTCACTCGCCGCAGCCACCGAAGCCTTCGGAGTCCATCTTCGCCTCGTAAGGTGCCGCGATGCCGTCACCGGTAACCAGCGTTCCCTTGACCGAATCCCATTCCTCAGGCTGCAGGATACAAAGCCAGCCGGCTTCGTAAGGGTCGTCGTTGGCGATACTGGGTTCATCGACCAGGGCGTCATTAACGGCGAGCACTTCACCGCCTGCGGCCGACTTGGCCGGGCCCACCCATTTACCGGATTCAAGCGTGCCACAAGACTTGCCGGCACGAACCTTGCGGCCGACTTTCTTCGGCGTAAAGGCGACGAGTTTCCCCGCCATTGCCGTGGCAACCGCCGTCATACCGATCTTGACCGTACCGTCGCCCATCTCCGTAAACCAAATATGGTTGTCTACGTCATACAGGAGTTCGTCAGGAAGGTTACATCCCCTTACAGATGGCATATCTATGCCTCCTTCTTAATCTATGGTTGTTTCGAGGTCCGTTGCCGATCGGATTGGTTTCGACGAACAACAAAACTCGCCGAGACCTGCTACCTGCAGCTTCCCGCTGATGAATAAATACAAGTGCTTGGATACCAAACCCATCATATATAAGCGATCAGTAATGTCCGCATGTTCGGGCTGCAAGGTGATGAGATTGTAGTGATAGACGATCTCACGACAAGTCTCGCGACAGGCGTTGAAGCTCGGATCGCCCTTGGCCCCTTGCCGGTGCAAGGCGAGCAGGCGGAATCCTTCTCGCAGATCCTCTGTAGGTACTTCACCACGCACCGTCACCCAGTGCTCGATCACTTCCTCGCTGGCACGCAGCAGATTCTCGGCCGCCGCCAGGATATCCGGCGTCGGGAGCGGAGTATCAAAGACTTCCTCGAGCTCAGCGAGTGTCCTCATCCGAGCCCTTTTTCCTTTAGGAACTTCATGGAATCGTTGATGTTCTCGTGAACACCAACCTTCTTGGCCTTAAGCCCAAGGGCCATGCCCAGTAACTGCGTGAAGTACAGAATCTTGATATCGACTTTCTCACCGAGCGTCTTTTCTGCACGGATCTGGTGCATCTCGAGACCTGAATGACAGGTCGGGCATTCAGTCGCGATAACGTCGGCGCCCGACAGTTTCGCTGCCTTCAGAATATTCAGAACCAGTTTGGTCGAGGTATCGCTGTCGGACAGCGTGTGGGCACCGCCACAGCAGGCCGTCTTGAGCGGAAAATCAACGTTCTCGGCACCCGCGGCGGCCAGCAGGTCGTCCATAAAGTGCGGCTTGGATGTCGATTCGCTACCAGGCCCCTGGTCTTTCTCCGGGAAAATATGCCGTGGCCGCGTGTACATGCAGCCATAGTAGTTGGCAACCTTGATACCAGACAGGGAATTCTTGACGCGTTCGGCGAGACCTTCTTCGCCAATTGATTCCTTGATCCAGTCAAGCGCATGAATTGTTTCTACCTGGCCCGACTCGTAGGTCTTGTGACCAGCCTTCTTCGACAGGCGGTCGACAACCTCGACCGATTCCTTGTCGTTGGCCAGGTCGTACTCGGCTTTCTTCAGGTTATGATAGCAACCGTTGCACGGTGCCATAACCACATCCATATCCATCTCGTTGGCCGCCGTCGACATGACGCGCGAAGACAGGTAGGTCTGGAGCTTCGGATCTACATTCTTCACTTCCATCGCGCCGCAGCAATTCCAGTTCTTGACCTCGACCAGTTCGAGGCCGAGTGCCTTGCCGACGGCTTTCGTGGAGCGGTTGTAAGAATGGCCGGTACCCTCGAGCGCACAGCCCGGGTAGTAAGCGACCTTCTTGTATTTATCCTTCGTCGTACTCATCAGAAATCCTCGTCAGGCAGCCACGTCTTGCTTCGCCGTTTCAACCAGTTCGGCAAGACTCAATGCCTGCGCCTGCTTCTCATGTTGTTCTTCGACGTACTCCTGCATTGCGGCAGAAGCCTTCGACCAGTCATTTGTCTTGGGCGCGAACAATGTCGCGAGCCCCATTCGCGTCAGCAGGCTGACCGGCAGGCCCTTGAGAAGGCGTTTAACCATCTCAATCATCCACGACTGCGCGAGGCCCTGCCCCGTGCGGCTGAAGAAGCGGCGGATCGTGCGGCTTTCTTCAATTTTGCCCGTTTTCATGACCTGCTCGGTGAACACTTCGTCAAAATGCGTCGACGGAGACTTGTCCGTATGGCCTTTCTTCTCGAGCCAGTGTGCTGTCGCTTTCATGACGCCTTCGGGAAACACGTCGCGCGGGCATGCGTAAGTACACTTGTTGCACGACACGCACTGCCAGATGATGTCCTTATCACGCAACAGTTCCGACTCGTAACCCATACGAATCAGGTAAATCCAGTAGCGCGGATTGAAGTCCGGGTTGATCTCGTTGACCGTGCAGGCGTTGGTGCATGAACCGCATTGCCAGCACCGGTGGATCTCCTCACCGCCCGGCAACGCCGCGATTTCGTCTTGCAGGCTTTCGTTGTAGTCCTTTACAACTCGCGTCTCGATAAACGTGCTCCAGTGACCTGAAACATCGACACCATCAAGCACTAACTCGTCATGCGTCGTCAGGTTTTCCGGGCGAATCAGCGATTTTTCATGAATAGGCATTAGTGTTCCGTCTGGTTCAGCTTACTGCTGTCATCAAGGACAAAGGCTTCACCATCAATAGACTTAAGGCGGGTTCTGCCGTTGCCCGCCTGGACTCCATCGAGTCCAAGCAAGCGACGTGTGTGTTGCATAGGATCTTCGGGTGCCTGGAAATCGGCACGCAAATAACTGCCACCCTGCTCGCAGATATATTGCGCATAGACCTGCGCGCACAGGACATCAACGTAGTACAGGACATCGCGGAAGATGCCGTTGTCGCTGAGGAACTGGCTTAGTTCCTCACGCAACATGATGTAGGTTCCGTATCCGTTGGCCACGGGAATCTTGATGTGATCGACATCGTCACCGTGCCAGATTTCGCGGATAACACCGGTGTTCGACTTGACGTCCCACACCCAGCGATTCATCAGCGGCACGCGTTCCGGGTCGGCATTGTGCAAGAGCTCGGTCGCGAGATCTCTCACCCACCGGTGTTTCTTGTCATCCGGGAAGCGCTCACAAAAGCGCCCGATGCGTTCGTCGATGTGCTCGGCGTCGTCAAACAGATCAACAATGGCGGCGCGTAGGTCAACGAACGCGTCCTCATTGAGCTGGTCACTGATGCGACGCCGTACCGTCGACATGAACGTGCACAGGCCTTTGAACGTCTCAAGATCCAGTTCAGCGATATCGTTTTCGACAAGGGCCTGCCGAAACATGTCGCTCTTGAGCTTGACCGCGTCGATATAGCGCTCGACGCCACCGTGGTCCTCACTGCCAGCGACCATCATCTGCAGTGCCGCCCGCAATATGTCGCCCGACAGATTGAGCACGGGGCGCTCGAACTCGTGCGGCTGTATGGCGGTCTTTCTGAACATCAGCACCCTACGCGGACTTCAGTGTCTTTGTGTCCGACAGAACGGCCATCGCGGCCGCATGACCCTGTGTGATCGAATCGTCGATAGTTTCCGGACCGGTTGCCGATCCCGCGACATAGACACCCGGCCGTGACGTTGCGCCCATCGATCCGTAGCGGTTTGCAACATCGATGTAACCGTGCGTTTCGAGGTCGATACCGAAAGTGTCCGAAATCTCGGGATTATCGACGTTGGGATCCATGCCCACCGCGTGCACAACCATGTCGAACGGAATCGTGATCGGGCGTTTCACCAGCGTGTCTTCACCCTTGACGATGAGCTTCTCACCATCCGAGGTCACTTCGGCAATGCGCGCCTTGATGTACTTGACCTTGAACTCTTCCTGGCTCCGCCAGTAGTACTTGGTTTCGTACAGACCGAACGTACGGATGTCCATGTAGTAGATGTACACATGGCAATCCGGCAATTCCTCGCGAATCTCCATCGCAATGTTCGACGAGACCGTACAGCAGATCTTCGAGCACCATTCGCGCCCGATCTGGCGATCGCGCGAACCGACACACAACAGGATCGCAACGCGGTTGGGCTTACGGTCATCGGATGGACAACGAACGCCGTTACCCGACGAAATCATCTGCTCAACCTGTGTCGTCGTCACGACGTCTTCGTACGTGCCAAATCCCCACTCGGGTTTATTCACCGAGTCGAAGTGCGTAAAGCCGCTGCAGACAATGACTGCCTCTGCCTCGATCGAGTCACCATTAGACAGTTCTGCCGTGAAGTCGCCGGGAGTGCCGTCGAATTTCGCGACCGTGGCGCCGGTGATGACCGATACGCTGGACTCGTCTTCAACGCGCTTGACCATGCCGCCAATAGCGTCCTTGGCCCATTCACCCGTCGGTACGAGCTTCGCATAGCCCGAGATGATCGGCGCGCCGCCAAGCCTGTCTTCTTTCTCGACGATGACACATTCCTTACCCACTGTGCCAAGACTGTGTGCTGCGGCCAAACCTGCCGGTCCGCCTCCAATAATCAGTACTGGTTTACTCATTAGTTCAAGCCTATTTCAGTTCTAGCCTATTTCGTTCTTGTCTATTTTTCCTGGCCCTGGTGTTCCACAGCTTTAAAGCCTGGCCCGGACGTAATCATCAGGCGCGGGTCGTACAGGGTTTCGCCCTTACCCGCTTCCACGTCTTTGAGGTACAACTCGAACTCTGCTTTTTTCGCCTGCCAGTCGATGCCGAGTTTCTCCATGAGTTTCTCGGTCGGCGACGCATGCCAGTGCGACTGCACGATCTTGTAAGGGTGCGCACCACACACGAGCGCCGCGAACTGAATGTCAGCCAGAACCGGCAACTCAACCGGCTTGCCCACTGCCGCACCGATCCACTGGTTTTTGTCGAGCGTCGTAATGCAGCCCGTATCGTGGCCGACCATCATGTCCGCACGCGCTTCCTCTTGCGCCACGCGCAATTTGCGATCAATCGCAAAGGAACGTGTGAACTCACGCTCTGAGATGATGTGACGGAAACCGAAGCCGCAGCAGTCGTACCAGGTCGAATAGTCGATAACCTGCGTACCCAGTGTTTCCAGCACACCCGTGGTCACGGCAACCCGGTTACCTTCGAGAATATCGTCGTCGTAAATCGCATCCTCAGGAACCATCTTGTAAACATGGCAGGCCGGATGTACCGTCGCGCGAATATTGCTGCAGTCGATAACCTGGTGTTCCTTGATGCGATCTCGCATCACGTGCACCCATTCAGAGTAGTGCACGACTTCTTCGGGAATCAGAAGCTTGCCATCGACCAGGCGACCGAGCTTGCCGAGAATCGTCTTGACGCGATCACGCAGTTTGGCCGAGTGCAGCAGGTAGCCCCGCACTTCCTTGTAGTTGCCAAAGGACGTGCCGCAATGTACCAGCGGGTAGAAGTAGCCGTCCGGCAGACCCTGCGCTTTCGCAGAGACGTAAGCCTGGTGGAAATTGCGCAGGAATACAGCGGCCAGGCTCTCGATGTTGCCAATGCCCGAGCCGTGGTAATTCCATGCAGTACAGGACGTCTGGTCGGTCTCATCGAGGTACTTGATGTCCATCTTGTTCATGAGCCACAAGAGGGACGCCGGGTAACCCGGAATGTTGCCGCACTGACCACAGGACTTGTGATGCCACAACTGTGTGGTCGGGATGCGTTTGTCCCAGCCGTACAGGGTCTTTACCGTCACAGGTTCGTGCTCGTCCTTGACGCGATGCACGATAATCTCGCCGTCCTTCTCGAGTTCCCACATGGCGTCGCGTACATCCTCCACGCGATCCTTGTTCGTGAGCATCGAACGCTTGTTGACTATCTGGTCAACCCAGACCGTCGCCGTCTGGGCATCCTTCTTCGACAGGTTCGAGTCTACCCACTCTGACCCGTGCCCTGTGAAACGATCACCGCCGCTACCGCTGCTTGCCGTCATAGTTCTCCTCTCCTGACCTCAGTCATCGTCCTGTTCATCCATCCAATCCTCAAAATCGTCACGTTTCTCATCCATGATGTCGAGGATCACGTCGAACAAGTTTTCGTCGATGGTTTCAAGACTGTCGAGCACGCCGGTTTCTTCCCAGATCGTGTACAACTCAACCGATGTCTTGAGATTGACTTCCCACGCTGTCTTGGTGGTGTGCAGCGTGGGCATGGGGATAGCTTTGCGCAAGGTTGTCAGCGGTGCATCAACCTTCGAGACGTTCGGGCCCCAATCGGCAAAGCCTTCGGGATTGATCATGTCGGGCGACAGCTGGTTACCCGTGGATATGAGCTTCAGCATGACGCGGCTGAAGGGACGCAGCACGCTCTTGGCCGACTCCATGCCATGCTTAATGGCCGTCTCGCGCATGAGCATGATCAGGCCGCCCGGCGAGTTACCGAACGGGCAGCGTGCTGCGCAGGTGTAGCACTGGGCGCAGGACCAGATCTTCTCCTGCATCGCATCATGAATGCCTTCGAGATTCTCAGTCCACAGCAGCTGCACGATCTCGCGCGGGCTGAAATCGTAGTAGTGCGCCGCCGGGCACGTCGCCGTGCAGATGCCGCAGTTCAGGCAGCCGTTGAGTTCGTGATCGAACCTGAGATCGGCCTGAATGTCCTGGAAGATTTCCTCCAGTTTTTCGCGTTCAACGGGTGGCGAATCGGAGACCGGATCGCCAATGTACTCCTGAATTCGGGACGCGGAGGAATGGGACATATAGTCGGACCTTTAAGAATTAGTAAGACAGAACCTTGCAGTCACCTTCCATAACTTCTTCGATCAGGTGTGCACCACCAACAATGCCTTCACACTCGGGGATCAGATCTTCTTTGGTCATGTCAAACAGGTCGAGATTGGGCGAGCAGCAGTAGAACTTTGCACCGGCCTCATGGGCATCCTGGATAAAGCTGTAGACCGACTTCGGCGAGCCTTCCTTGACGAACAACTCGTCAGCAACGCCTTTCTTCATCAGTCGTCCGGACGTCGCTGTGCAGATCACGTCCACATCATAATCCATGGCCGCTGCCACGGTTGCCTGGAAAATCGGGGCACCGAGTTCTTCGCCATTTCGCGGATCGGTGTTCGCCATAACAATAATTAGTTTTTCAGCCATTTTTCTTGAATCCCTTAACAGTCTGACGGACAGTCAAACAGTTCATTAGCATATACTAAACTACTCGCGCATCCAAATCCCTGCCCGCCTTTGGTGAGGACATCAGGGAGGTGCATTGCACAAGACCAGTCATAATTGGCACCAGCTCGTCCTCGAGGACGGGCTGTAACGCACGTAGTTTTTCGAGTTGCGCTGCGGAATCTGCAGGCACCTCTTCGAATTCCATAATAAGGTCCTCGATCATGCCGAGCTTAATGCCGGGATTGCCCGAAAAACCATAGGCATTTTCTCCGACTTGCCACGCTGCTGGCCGACCGTGGTTATCTTCCGCAAGTACCACGGCCTGCTCCGGCAATACCGGCCAGTCACGCATGTAGACGACCTGGCTGAACGACTCGGGCAGGTAGCCATTTAGCGCGTCATCGCGAACTCGGTTCGCCGTCAGGAGTTCCAGCGTTAACTCACGGTCTTCGACACCACCACCGGCCGCAAGACTTAATATCTGGGCACCCAGCCCGATGCCGATGATGGGTGTGCCCTCTTCCAGGTAATGCCGCGTAATCTCGACTTCCTGCTCCAGTGTCGGCAGGTCTCTCGATCCCGCCGCACCCCAGGGACCACCGCCCAGCAAGACCAGGGCGTCAGCAGGGATTCCCGGCGCGGGCAGCTTGCCCGCCGCGAACGGCCGGAAATACTGAAAACGTATGCGTCGGCCTTCGAGGTGGTCTTCTATCAGGCCCAGATACTCACCTGCCGTATGCTGGATGACGGCCACCACGTTCATCGGGTCGGCCTCGTTGGCGGCGAGGACAAACGCGTCGTCACTACTTTTGCACTCAGCCATTAGCGTCCTGCCCTCTTGGCAAGTGCGTCATTGACCGCGGCTACGAAATCCTCGGCGCCCGCACTGAGCATACCAATATCGGCGCTTTCGAAGAATGCGTTCATCGTGGCCTCGACGTCCTCGAGTCGCGTGCCGACCAGTGCCGCCTCGAGATCGAATATGACGCGTGGTGGTGTCACGAAAAAGTCGCCGGTAATCAGCGCCCGCTGAAGGATCCCGAGGGTTGGGCCTTCAAGCTTGATGTAGGCATTAATCGTACCGCCAGGCCCTTCATGCGTGCCTTCGAGCAACGTATCCGTGCCACCCGGCCTGTCGATTTCGCGAAGGAATTCCTCGCCCCCTATCTCGTCATCAAAATACTGTTTTGCAAGCGTTTCTTCAGCTTCAGTGATCTCCCCCTGCTCGGCCGAAATGCCCAGGACAGAGGTAAATCCCTCGATCAGCGCGGATTTGATCGTGTCCATGTCGGGCAGGTCGTCGCCCAGCAGCTCTTTGAGTGTCACGACTCGCTGTTCAGCCGAATCCAGATCATGCCTGGCTACCTTGGCCTCGGGAATGTTCAGCGCCCGCACCATCTGCGTTGCATTCATATCGATGAGCACAGTCCCCTGATATATAAGTATGTCGCCGTCAAAAAATCCGCCCGTACCGCTTATCTTTCGGCCATCCACCTCGATGTCGTTTCGTGGGCGAAACTTTGCGTTAACGCCGAGTTCCCTGAGGCCGGCGGCAGCCGCGTTGCAAATTGCGGCAGCAAGATCAGGGAGATTTGCAATACCGAGCGAGCTACGGTGGAACACGAGTTCCCAGCCTAACTGACCCTCGTCAAGGTAAATGGCGCCACCGCCCGTCACGCGCCGCACGATGCCCACGCCGTCTTCGGCACAATAGTCGAGGTTGATTTCGCGACTTAGATCCTGGTGCCTGCCAATCAGGGCCGTCGGCGGGAAACGCATGAAGCGAATCGTGTCCGGCACCTTGCCCTCTTGCCGCAGTTCGATCAGGGCCGGGTCGAATGCAATGTTTGCGCGACCTTCGCGTACGCCGGTATCAATGATGCGGAATGCGCCCGCCATTACTCGACGGCAACCGGGATATCGAGCTGCTTGCGGATCTTCTTGATGTCTTTCTTTTTGGGCTGGAACGGATAACTGGCGATGTTGCTCGGAGGCGAGTCGCCGTAAGGGCGGTCGCAGGCAGAAATATCGTCCTGGAATTTCCCCGGGCAACCCGATGTGCGGAACGCGATGCCCGCATCGATTACATCCGACAACTCGGCGTCCGAGATGCCATAGCCCTGTACGCGACCCTCCTCATCGAACTTCATGTGGTCCACACGCACGTCCCGGTAGTCGATCAGGTAGCGCGCGAGCTGCACGCGGCGCCATTGGTCACGCGGTGTCGCCGGCAGATGATCCATGAGTGAGCCGTCCTCGGGGAAGAAACAGAACATGTGGCTGTGTCCACCGAGATCGACGAGGTCCTGCGCGAGCTTTAATACGTCGTACTCCGTTTCTCCCATGCCCACGATGATGTGTGCACCGAATTTCTGCGGACCGAAGATGTCCTTCGCCTCGAGCATGATCTCCCAGTACTTTTTCCACTTATGCGGCGACTGGACGCCTTTGCCGCGTGTACGGTCGAAGAGTTCAGGGGTAGCCGCGTCGAGCGCCACGGTGAAGATATCGGCGCCCAGATCCTTCGTACGTTGCACGTCGTCCCGCGTCATCGTGGTCGGGTTCGAAAGGATGGACACGGGTATCGCTTCAGGGTCGATCTTGTTCGTCCACTGCTCGAGCACGGTAAACGTGTCTTGCTCGGACTGCGGGTGCGTGATCATCGAGATACACATGCGGTGGAACGGACTGCCTTCGGGATCTTTCGCGACGATATCGATAATGTCCGCCATCGGCACGGCCGGCCAGTCGACGCGAATAAAATTGCGATCGGCGTAGTCACGTTCTGCTTCGCGATGCCGGGCCAGGCCGCAGTAAGCACAATTGGCGCGGCAGCCCTCAGGGTAGGTCAGCAACAGGTTCAGGCAGCGCGTGCATTCAGTGCGGTACATCCGTCCACCCATGATGCCCAGCGTGATCGCGGCCGCATTCGACAACTGTACGTACTCGGGCGACTTCATATGTGGCGCGAGTATATTGTTGTTGGGCAGGTACACACCCTCGGGCGGGATGTCGTTCGCCTTGACGTGCTTGCCGTTCCTGCGGTCGACCGGCGTCTTCTCGGGCAGCCGTGGCTCCATCACGTCATACGGGTTGTAATCGTGTCCCGTGTCTTTCGTGGCTGGTGACTTCTTGTGCTCTATGCAACCCATCGTGAAGTGCCTTGTAGTGATGTTGTGTTACCAATCTTGATCGAGCAACAGGAGTGTGCCTGCTCGAACGGCCTGCCAATCGTATGCGCCACGGCAACTGCGCCGTCTGCCGGGAATGCGATGCCATCCAGTCCGGCCATGATGGCGTAAGCGTCAGTGATACGTTTATGCATGCCGGGCGGCCTTGCACACCCGAGCAGCACCTGCTGGTCCGGAATGCGTTCTCGTGCTTCCAGAAAAATCCGGCCGACATCCGATGTTTCCGGCGTAACGAAAGTGCCGGGCTTGGCGTAAAACGGCATGATCACGACCAGCACGAGCGCGTTCACGTCGTAGCGGCTGACAATGTCGAGCGCGTTCGCCTCACCGAGGATCTGGCCGTAATGCAGTCCAATCACGATATGCGGTGTGACTTCCATCGAGGTCGAACACAATGCAGCCAATGTCTCTTCGAAATCGTCGACCGAGCGCTTCAGGTTGTAGACCTGCTCGATGGTCTCCTGAGCGCCAATGACATCCATCATGACCGTGTCGACGCCAGCCGACTCCAACCCTTTCGCGCGGCGTTCGTCGAGCAAGGCCGTGTGCACGGCAATCTTCAGGTCCGGGAAGTCCTTCTTCAACTGTTCAACAACCGGCATGTAGCGGCCGTACGGAATCTCGTTCTTCCTGTTCGACCCGCCACTGAGCAGGAAGCCGGTGAGCTCCTGGGTTTCGACCAGGTGCCGAACCTTCTCATCCAGCATCGCCGGATTGGTCGCCGGTATCATCGGCTCCAGTATTTTCTTCTGGCAATGGTCGCAGTTAAGGCCACATTCGGCAGCCGTTATAGAGAATGCAGGAAAGCTGTTCTTGCCACAGCCCTCGAGCTCGGTACTCTCGTACTCCTTGAACGTCGGGGTCGAGAACCGGATCGGTCGCGACACGGCGACATCTGAGCGCCGTTCAAATGCGGCAACCAGTTCAGCATCCAGCTCGGCGTCCTCGAGGTCTTCGATCCTCGAGATTGATTCCAGCCACTTCATAGTTAAGAGTCCTTCAAAGCTCAACGAGCGATTTTATCTCGTCGCGAATGGGCCCGGGATACGGGGTATCCGCCAGCGTGGTCAGCCAGGCCTCGTCGACCTCGTCTTCGTCGATCAGGTCGCACTCCATGCCCCGCAGGTATTCGGTCGCCTCTGCCGACAACCGCTCCGGAAACGGTTTGCCGATGATCCGGCCCCACATGCCGGCCCAGTAACGCGTGACTGTCCACGGATTATACCCTCCGCCGCCCAGAATTACGGTCGGCAGGCCTTTCGCGACGACGCGATCAACTGCGTCCCAGAGTGCAACATTGGACAGTTCCATCTTCGACAGCGGATCGCCGGCCAGGCAGTCAGCGCCGCAGCACAGCACGACGGCATCGGCCTCGACTTTCTCCACCAACGGCAGCACCGCATTTTCAACGAGGAATTCGAACTCGCTGTCGTTTATGCCCTGCGGCACCGGCAGGTTGTAAATGCCATCGCCTGGGCGCGACGTTGTGCCGCTGAACGGCCAGCGCTCAGCTTCATGGATCGACAGCGTCGTTACCCGTCGGTCATCGTTAAATGCATCCTCAACGCCATCGCCGTGATGCGCGTCGAAGTCAACGTACAGGACACTGTTCCTGCCCTCTTTGAGGAAGGTCAGGATCGAAAACACAGGATCGTTGAAATAGCAGAAGCCGCTCGCACGATCAGCACGGCCGTGGTGCGTGCCACCGGTAGGATGAAACACGACGTGTCCTTTACTCGCAAGTTCGGCGGACAGGATCGAACCACCGACAGTCATCGAGGCCCGTTCGAACAGGCCGGGAAAAAGCGGGTTCTCGAAGGTACCAACCTTGTAGCGCTCGCGGACATCCGGATCGACCGTACCTGTGGCGTTTGCGTATTGCAGTGCACGTACATACGCTCGACTATGAAACTCAAGCAACTGATCGACCGTTGCCGGCTGGCTTTCGCGGAAGCAATTCTCATCGAGCCAGCCGAGCATGTGTAACAGATCGAGGACGGCGGCATGCCGTACGATATTGAGCGGGTGATTAAGACCGAAAGCAGGTTTTCGGTAGATCTCGCTACCAATGTAGAACGGCACGGCGTTGGGCATCGATCGAGAATATTATATTTCACTAATAAAGACAATTCTGATAGTCTAATATGATCATTGAGTTGAACCCCTTTACTGACGAGGTATCTGGAAATGTCCGCTGAAGAAAAAAGCATGTCGATCATTGTGACCAAGGGGTCACTGGACTGGGCCTACCCACCTTTTATTCTCGCAACGACCGCCGCTGCAATGGGTGTTCCCGTCACGATGTTCTTTACGTTCTACGGCCTTCCGCTGCTTTTCAAAGACTTGAAACTGCAAGTCACAGCAGCAGGAAACCCAGCGATGAAAATGCCAATGGCCGGCATGCATATGCCGCTGCCAAATATTGCCACGGCAATTCCCGGCGTCGATGCGGCCTGCTCGATAATGATGAAGAACCTGATCAAGAAAAAAGGCGTTGCCTCAATTGACGAGCTGCGTGAAATGGCGGTGGAAGCCGAAGTACGTATGATCGCCTGCCAAATGACCCTGGACCTGTTCGAGTACTCGAAAGACGACATGATCGACGGCATTGAAATCGGCGGAGCCGCCACGTATATCGAATGCGCCACAAAGGCTGACATCAACCTCTTTATCTAATTGCCACAGCAATACGGAGATTTTATCCATGGCTGACGTAACACTCGACGCAAAGGGCCTTAACTGCCCCTTGCCTATCCTCAAGGCACGCAAAGCTCTCAAGGAAGTACCTGACAACGGCACGCTCGAAATTATTGCCACGGACCCTGGTGCCGTCGCTGATTTCGAGGCTTTTTGCCGCCAGACGGGAAATGAACTCGTCGAACACTCAGAAGATGACGGTATTTATCAGTTCCTGATCAAAAAAACCGCCTAAGACCACCAAAGGGCGTGTGAGAGAAGTCTTCACGCCCTTGTTTTTGCCCCGTATTCGGGGCGCAGAGTGCTTTCATGACCGTACTACCCGGACTGTTCCTCGCACTGGTCCTGGCATTCGCCGGACAATATCTTTCCAAATTCATCGGTATCGACCTGATGGGACTCCCCAAGAGCCCGATCAGCGCGATCATGATGGCCATTATTCTCGGCATCATCATTCGCAACACGATCTCACTGCCGGCCTCGTTGCAACCGGGCATCCGCTTTGGTCTCGTTCGCGTGCTGCGGCTTGGAATTGTGCTGCTGGGCATTCGCCTGAGCCTGAGCCAGGCTGGCTCCATTGGCTTGCAGGCCCTGCCTGTCATCATTGGCGCCGTCGCAGCCGCATTGCTGATCGTGGGGTTCCTTGCAAGGCGCATGGGGCTGAGCGGCAAGCTCGGTACGCTGATTGCCGTGGGCACGAGCATTTGCGGTGCAACTGCAATCGTTGCCACCGCGCCGACAATCGCGGCGAAGGACGACGAAGTCAGCTACTCCGTCGCGTGCATTACGCTATTCGGCGTAGTCGCCATGCTCCTGTACCCGTTTGCGGGTCACTGGATCTTCGACGGCGATGCGGTGAAGAGCGGCCTGTTCCTCGGGACGTCTGTGCATGAAACAGCACAGGTTGCCGGCGCCGGCCTCGTCTACCAGCAGTACTATGAAAGCCCCCAGGCACTCGATGTCGCGACCGTTACCAAGCTGGTTCGTAACCTCGGCATGCTCATCGTCATTCCGCTCATGAGCATCATGTATCACCGTAACCACTCCGACGGTACCGAAGCGCCGAAGTGGTACACGATGATCCCGCTGTTCGTGGTGGGCTTCGCAATCATGAGCCTCATCCGCACTGTCGGTGACATGGGCGACGCGCCGTTTGGCGGTCTCCTGAGCCCCGAGCAGTGGTCCGCTATCGTCAAGCACACCAAGGAAATCGCGGAGCTGTGCCTCGCGGTCGCCATGGCGGCCGTAGGACTCGGCACGAGCATCAAGGGCCTCAGGGAAATTGGGCTGAAGCCGCTCGGTGCCGGCTTACTGGCCGCCGTGCTTGTGGGTGGCGTCAGCATCTCGCTGATCTCTTTGCTTTACTAGCATTCGAATTTTCTGGGAGCGCTAGCCGTGACGAACAAGAAGCGTGGCATTCACGAACTCTATCGCGATGATCCTGTAAAGGCGGACGACGATATCTGGGGCAGGAAACCTGACCCCATTACGCGTCGGGGATTCCTGACCAAGGGCAGCCTGGTCGCCATGTCGGCCGCTGTGGGTGCATCTATTCCGTTAGCACACCTGATGCCGACCGGACTGATCCCCGCGGCGCTCGCCCAGACCGACACACCGTTCCAGATCCCGGGCAAAGAAGGGCTGGTCGTCCTGAACGATCGCCCGGTTAACGCCGAGACTCCGGCGCACCTGCTCGATGACCGGGTCACGCCGGCCAAACACCTGTTCGTTCGTAATAACGGCATTCCGCCGGTTACAACCGACATTGATCTCGATGCCTGGGAGCTCACGTTTGGTGGCGAATCGGTTGAAAACGAGGTAACGCTGACGATCGGCGAGCTTAAAGAGAAATTCCAGCACTACACCTACCAGCTGCAGCTGGAATGCGGTGGCAATGGACGCAGCGAGTTTGTGCCGCCGGCGTCCGGCAACCAGTGGTCGACGGGCGCGATCGGTTGCCCCGAATGGACTGGCGTCCGCCTCAAGGATGTACTCGAGCACGTGGGCATCAAGGACGACGCAGTCTATGTCGCCTACTACGGTGCGGATGTGCATGCGAGCGGCGATCCGGGCAAGGTACCCATCTCACGCGGTGTACCTGTTGAGAAAGCGCTTGAAGACGAATCGCTGATCGCCTGGGCCATGAACGGCGAAGACATACCGCCAATGAACGGCTACCCGCTACGGCTCGTGATTGCCGGCTGGCCGGGTTCGGTTGCGGGTAAGTGGCTCAAAACGGTGGTGGTTCGCAACCAGGTGCATGATGGCCCGAAGATGACGGGTACCTCGTACCGCGTCCCATGCGAATCCGTTGCTCCGGGCACGACGGTCCCCGACGACGAAATGTGCATCATTGAGTCAATGCCTGTGAAATCGCTGATTACAAATCCGCGTTCCGGGATTACGCACGACCTCGCCCAGTCGCTGCCGCTGAAGGGTCACGCCTGGGCGGGTGATCGCGATGTCGCGGCTGTACACGTATCAATGGATTTCGGTGCGACCTGGCAGGAAGCCAGGCTCGAGAAGCCGGCAAACCGATTCGCCTGGCAACACTGGAATAGTGAAGTCAATTTCCCGGAGATCGGCTACTACGAGGTCTGGGTCAGAGCTACTGACAGCTCAGGACGCGCGCAGCCGATGGTGCTGCCTGGCTGGAATCCGAAAGGCTACCTGAACAACGCCTGCCACCGAATCGCCGTACAGGTCGCGTAATGCATTTTGCTGCAAGCTTCACGATAGCGGCGGCACTACTCTTGTCGGCATGCTCGAAAGACGAACCCGTGACCGAAGGGGTCGCACAAAACGAGCCGGCCGTCGCCGCGGAACCCGCACTGGACCCGGTCACAGGTCTGAAGATGGCCGACAACTGGGAGCTTGTGCGCGGCAATTGCCTTGCCTGCCACTCGGCCAAACTCATCACCCAACAACGTGGCTCGGCGCAGCAGTGGCTGACGATGATTCGCTGGATGCAGAAGAAACAGAACTTGTGGGCGTTCGACCCGGATACAGAGAGCAGGATTATCACCTATCTTGCGGAAAACTATCCGCCAAGCGATGCCCAGCGCCGGTCGGCGATCCCACCCGACCTGATGCCCATCAACCCTTATTCATCGGAGAAGTAAGATGCTGGTTTCACCCTCCGACTTCGTCGCAAAGGCCAAGGCGACGATCAAGGAATGCTCAATTCGGGATGTCGGCGACTGCATCGACGAGGGCACTGTGCTGATCGATATCCGGGAGCCGGCGGAGTATCAACGCGGCCACATTCCGGGCGCAATGATCATTCCGCGCGGACTGCTCGAATTCGAGATTGTCCCGGCACTCGAACGACTCAGCACGGGGGCCCCGATTGCCGAATGCGATATCGTCCTCTATTGCGGCACGGGCGGCCGCTCGGCGCTAGCCGCCAAATCACTCGACGACATGGGTTTCCGCAACGTGAAATCACTGGACGGCGGCATCGTCGCGTGGGCCGAGGCGAAACTCCCGCTGGATATTCCTACGGGTTAACGCAGGCCAGGTCCTCTGCCAGCACTACATCACCGTCGTAGCCTCGTCTCACGATAGCAACGTTGCCATCGAGGTCCTTCAGGCTGCGTGCCATGAAGTGACTCAGAACGAGCCTGTCGGGACTCGCCTCACCTGCCAGCTCGCCGATCATTGACGGTGGCGCATGGAGCCGCCTGCCGACCCCACCAACGTCCTCCGGCACGACCATATGCATGACGAGGATTGATGCATCCCTCGCGAACTCGACGAATGCCGGGTCACTGCCGTTCTGGTCGCTGCCGAACACGATCGTCGTATCACCCGCACGGACCCGAAATGCGACGGCCGGTACGATGCCGTGCGGCACCCGCATTCCATCGATCGCCACGTCTTCGTTTGACCAGAGCAAATTGGCCTCCCCGACCGGCACCTCCCGGGGCATCAGCATCGGTGTACTCGCAGTGCCATCCAGGAATCCCGACAGGTACGCGTAGGCACCATTGTCACGGTCCAACATCGCTGCGAGGTAGCGCTTGAGCCCCGGAAACACGTCTTTACCGCCGGGTCCGGCGACGGGCAACGGGCGATCCCTGTTCGAGAAGTTACCGGATTTCAGCAGTGCCGGAAAAGCGGCCGAATGATCCGTGTGCAAATGGCTGAGCCCGATAAAATCAAGATCTTCGAAACGTGCCCCGGCCTCGCCGAAGCGCAGAAACGCCCCACCGCCCGCATCGATGAGCACGCGTGACTTGCCGTCTATCCACACCAGGTAGGCCGATGACGCACGCCCGTCATCGGCGATTGGTCCGCCCGAACCCAGGACCTGTAGTGACACACCCACTGGCACCGGACAAGCGCCCTGCGATGGCTGGCACACCACCATCGCCAGGCATAAGACTAAAGTCGATAGGGTCCTGCTGAAAATGCGTATTGTCATAAAGCGATCTCAGGCGTATCCGTAGTAACCGGGATTTGTATTACCAAAATCGTCTATTAGGCTTTACTAATAGATAAAGAAATAAGAATGACCAACCAAGCGACATGTATCGCGGTCGTTGGAATCGGCAACAGCCTGCTCACAGATGACGGCGCCGGTATCCATACGCTCGAGCGATTTGCTGAAGGCAACGCAGACGACGACGTCTGCTGCCTCGATGGCGGTACGGTTGGTCTGGCCCTGCTCGACCGCCTCGCCGATCTCGATGGTCTCATAGCACTCGACGCCATGATACTGGGCAAGACGCCTGGAGCTGTGACTGTCCTGTTGGACGAAGACATGGACGTGCACCTCAGGAACCAGAAAGGCAGCGTTCATGAAGTCGGCCTCTCCGACCTCATGGACGCCCTGCGCCTGCGTGACGACCTGCCAGCGCACCGTGCCCTGATAGGGATAGAACCTGAATACATGGACTGGGGCACAGAGCCCACCGCCGTGGTTGCGGCAGCTTTGCCGCAGGCGGCTGCGCTCGCCCAGGACCTCGTTCGAACCTGGCGTGCCGAGGCAAACCCGGAGGTACGCTCATGACGACTCAAGAAGAAGTCCCGGCCCCGGCGTTTCCGTTCCACGGGAACGTAGGCCCGATACTTAACGAAGTCGTTCATGCGCTCGACAAGCTGCTCGAGACGAACGTGCCAACCACAATTGATCTTGCCAGCCTGCCATTCGGGCCTGGCGAACTGGAGCACCTGGAAGCGACGCTCGGTACGGGCGAGCTATCAGCACGACTGGACGCACTCGGTACCAGTCGTATTCGCGAAACGGCCTTTCCCGGCGTGTGGTGGCTTGAACACCGCAATGTTCATGACGAGGTAGTTGGCCGCTATCTCGAGATCACACGTACACCTGAAATTCTGTCATCACAGGACGCCGACATCGTTGCCGGCCGCGCTCGCCTGGGGGATCAGTGCGAGTAACAAATATTTGCGGGAGGAAAACAGCATGAAAAAGACACCGACCGTCGGAGAGATCTTGCGAGCAAAGGGGGTATCACGCCGCGGATTTCTCAAGTATTGCGCTACCACGGCGTCGATTCTCGCCCTGCCGCCGAGCATGATTCCCAGGATCGCCGAGGCAATAGAGAATGCGCGCCGCCCAAGCGTCATCTGGCTGTCATTCCAGGAGTGCACCGGTTGCACTGAGTCGCTGACTCGTTCGGCCTCGCCCACTGTGGAAGGCCTGATCTTCGACGCAATCTCACTCGATTATCATCATACGTTGCAAGCGGCTGCCGGCGACCAGGCTGAAGCCGCCCGCCACGCTGCGATGGAAGAAAACGACGGCAAGTACCTCGTCCTGGTTGACGGCTCGATTCCTCTTGCCAATAAGGGCTACTCGACGATTGCCGGTATGAGCAACGTCGACATGCTTGAGGAAACCGTGGCCGGCGCCGCGGCCGTTGTCGCGATCGGTTCCTGTGCCGCATTTGGCGGTATTCCGGGCGCCGATCCCAATCCTACAGGCGCCGTATCCGTGATGGACCTTGTCACCGGCACGCCGGTTATTAACGTGCCTGGCTGCCCACCGATTCCGATGGTCATGACCGCAGTCCTGACGCAGTTCCTGACCTTCGGTCAGTTACCGGAACTCGACAAGCACGGACGTCCACTTGCCTTCTACGGCACGACGATTCACGACCGCTGTTACCGCCGCCCTTTCTACGAGCAGGGCAAGTTCGCCGAGACCTTTGACGACGAAGGTGCGAAGGCAGGCTGGTGCCTGTACAAACTCGGGTGCAAGGGACCTATAACCTACAACGCCTGCGCCACGGCCAAATGGAACAGCGGAACGAGTTTCCCGATCGAGGCAGGTCACCCGTGCCTCGGTTGTTCAGAACCGAACTTCTGGGACCTGGGCGGATTCTACGAGCCGCTCTCAACCGGCAAATTCGGCAGCGGCGAAAAACTT
>Ga0209344_10000669_pt1 | contig 54826 bp, 48 predicted proteins | sample Cruoilmetagenom6_FD_187293 | JGI IMG/M metagenome (GOLD analysis project Ga0209344, IMG submission 187293) | Oil polluted marine microbial communities from Coal Oil Point, Santa Barbara, California, USA - Santa Barbara Oil Seep Sample 6 (SPAdes)... | ecosystem: Environmental > Aquatic > Marine... | reverse complement strand
AAGGGAAAGCTGTTATTATACGCACCCATAAGCCGGAGGGATGGCAGAGCGGTTGAATGCACCGGTCTTGAAAACCGGCATAGGTTAATAGCCTATCCAGGGTTCGAATCCCTGTCCCTCCGCCACCCAAACATGAGGCCCTAAGGAATCAGTAACTTACTGACCTTGGGGCTTTTTTGTTTCTGGCTGCCCCAGTGAAGTGTTACATTGGGAGGCCATGAGAACAGTGAAAGTTACCGGACATCCTCGCCTATTTCGTCGTGGCGCTCGTTACTATCATCGGGCAGCGATCCCCCTGGATATTCAGGACAGTTACCCCAAAGCAGAAGAGACCTTCTCCCTCAAAACCTCCGACTATCAGGATGCGTTACGCCTTGTCCGTAAGGCAGCCGTTGAGGTGGACAGAAAGTTTGCTAAGCACCGCCATTGGGTATCCGTCCAAGCCAAGCCCCTAGATAAGCTCACAGATGAGCAGATAGACCACCTCGCAAGTCTCTACCATGCTTCACTTTTGGATGAAGACGAAGACATTAGGACGGGAGGCATCTTTGAGGAAGAACCAGGGGAACCAGGATCGGATTGGGAGCGGTGGGACTTCGATGAGTACGCCGAGGACATTGAAGATAGTCTGGCACATACTCGCCACTATTACGCCCGTGGTCGACAGGATGCCTTCTTCAAGGACGAGGCTGAGGATATTTTGTCATGGGAGGGCGTAGAGCTTGCTTTGTCTTCTGACTCTCCAAGCTGGCGTCCACTAGTTCGAGCGATTCAAGCTGCCTATATACGAGCAGGGAAGGACAAACAGGCACGAAACGAAGGGGAGGTGGTGCCCACACCGACCGTCGCCAAAGCAACCTCACAGAAACCTCTAAGCAGTCCAATCGATGAACAAGGGCCGTTGCTGTCTGTTCTGGCTGATGAATGGATAACAGAGAAGGCCACATCGTGGGCAACCAAGACTACCAACGATCACCGTACCACCATCGACAACTTCATCACTGTTGCTGGTGATAAGCCGCTGGCTGCATATTCGAAGGCTGACGGGCGATCCTTTAAATCGACCTTGCTCAAACTACCCAGCAATTGGACTAAGCAGGGAGAACTCAAGGGGCTAAGTGTCGATAGGGCAGCCGAGCGAGCAAACGAATTGGGTATGGCACCTATGTCAGCCAAGAACGTGAACAAGCTAATAGGCTATGCCGCTGCCTTTTGGAATTGGGTTGCAAAGCAATACGATGAATGTCCACCTAATCCACTGAATGGTTTGAAAGTCACCATCAAGAAACGTGCTCGGGATGAACGCGACCCCTTCACGTTGAGTGAGCTACGAGCCATCTTCCAGGCTCCGGTATTCACAGGCTGTAAATCTCTGCACCACTGGCGGCAGCCAGGAGCATTGGTTCCTAAAAACTCCGGTATGTATTGGGCACCGCTGGTTGGGCTGTTTACTGGTGCGAGGATGGGAGAAATTCTGCAACTGTATGTTTCTGATGTGAAGAACATAGACGGTATCCACATCATAGACATCAACGGCGATGGTGATGATAAATCGTTAAAAAACCTTGGTAGCAGTCGACAGACGCCCGTTCACCCCGAGTTGAAGCGGTTAGGTTTCCTTGAGCATGTCAAAAAGATGCGTCAGCAGGGTAGCCGAAGGCTGTTTCCAGACTTGCCCATGGGGAATGATGGCTATTACTCTTCCGTTTATTCTAAGCGGTTTAGAGCGCTTCTTGACTCACTCAAGATTAAGCATGACAAGAACGCTTTTCACTCACTACGTCATAACTTCGAGGACGCCTGTAGGAACTCGGGCATTTCCAAAGATGTGATGAACGCCCTACAGGGTCACAGTGAAACGGGTATGTCAGGCCGTTACGGTTCGGGGTACTCGCTGGGGTTGCTGAATGACTCTATCTGTCAGCTTGAGCATAAGGGTCTCGATATTAGCCATCTTTACAATGGCATTTACAGCACAAATAATTTATGAAAGCTGCACGTCTTGCACTTTTGGACAAAGACTAGATTACTGATCATCGAATAAGTGATGAGGGCCAGCCTCTAAAGCTAGCCATTTCATAGCTGATACACAGTTGCCGTTGCTCATTGAATGGGCTGATGCTCTATGGCGCGTAGTATCCGAAGCTGAGTACCACAACGTTATCTCGCAGCTGAGGTTATTGCCCATCGCAGCTGCGCCATATAAGAAGCTAAGACTAAAGACCTCCTGACCCCCACTTGTATTCCAGCTTCTGTATTCGGGGATGGAAGATGCGTAGTTAATGCTGACCGTTTCCTCTGATTCTGCAGGGATCAGAGTGGGGTCATTTAAGCTGTAGTAAGCATGTGCCTCGTGTGTGGTGCCTCTTTGATGTAGTGAAATATTCAGCTCTAAGCTCATCAGAAATGTTGGTGCCTCTCCATAGTTGTAGATCAAGAGACTAAATGCATCATCATCATAATCAAGGACATGTGAGCCAAGCTTGGGTTCTGCTGCTGGAGGGTTTTTGGTTAAATGCAACGAATACCCTGATATTAATAATGAGATCAATGCTATGCCTATAGCGAGAGGGTTGTGAAGATATCGATACACTTTGTTCTGAGGTAACTGGCAACTTGCACACATTGAGGCACCAAGCTTAATTTCTTCCTTGCACCATTTGCATTGCTCTTGCATTAGTAAGATCCCTAGTTGGTTGCTCCTAAGAAATACCAGCGGATAATCAAATGAGCAACGCAATGATCACCAAGCAGCGGAACGGTAAGACCCTTACAATCCGCGAAGACGGTTACTTCAACATGACGAAGGCAGCTAAGCAGTTCGGTAAGAAGCTGTCGAACTTCTGAGACTCGCCTGATACGGCGGAATACATGGGCGCGTTATCCAAAACCCTCGATTCCAGGGAATTAACTTTATCAAAACGCGGCCGTTATAGCGGCAACATCCCAAGCTAGCCGTATTCTTCGCCCGCTGGTTGGACGTTCGGATTTCGGTGATTAGTGTTCTACGTTCTGACAGTGTCCTCGTCATCCAAAGGGGATGTCCTCAATGTTTAGGGCGTCTATAAAGCGGTTTATACAAGGTCTCCTTAAGCTTTATAAATACAATAAAAACAATAATTTATATAATACCCTGCACCTTAGGACAAACCGCGCAAAGCAACGCACGATAACTGAGAGAGCATCGTAATGTGCAATACCGCGATGATGATCATGAATATGACCACCAAGCCGCCCATGGGCAGCCGTGAGATTGTGGCCACAACGTGAAGTGCTCAGCCAACACCCTTAATACGCACAGGGGGTTGTCGGTTCTCCTCAATAGGAGGGGAAGTCCCACAACCACCATTGGTGGGATGCGCTGGAGGCGTACACCCATGAGCAGATATGGGCTAGTAGCAGTGACCTGGATTCCAGGTAAGGACCGAATTTTAAAACGTGGGATTTTCCCATCTTAGCGATATTAAACGAAACCGCGACGGCGGCATCAGGGCGCATCCTAAGCTAGCCGTATTCGTCGCCAGCTGGTTGGACGTTCGGTTTTCGGTGGCTTGAAACGTAAGGTATCAAAGCCTACGATTTCTGTAATTAGTTCAACAAAGAGGAACCTGATAATGCAGCAACAGCTATCCAACGCCTCCCCCAGCGAAATCACTCCCATGCAGCGCGCATTGAACATCGTGGAGGAGTTTCGCAAGCTTCAGTCTGACTTGCCGTTGCAAATTGCTTCCCTATTCACCTACATCGCTGCCAACCCAGGCATTTCAATGAAGGAACTTCAGGAGCAAACCAATACCGCGCAGTCGACTTGCTCAAGAAGTGTTGCTGCCTTGTCCGAATGGCAGAATCACGAAAAGCCTGGCTTCGGTTTGATCTGGATGGAGGAAGACCCTGAAGAGCGCAGAAGGAAACTGGTGCATCTAACTGAGAAGGGCGAGAAATTGGCCGCGACCCTTGCGAAAATGCTGCGCTGATCCTGAGCAATGACAGTGACCACAGCTGATCAGACCTACTCCCTCCCTGTCTGTGGGTAGTAAACCAGCATACTCACAGACGACCTCACTGCTACCTGATCATCATCAAGCAGAGCTTCAATTCAGCACCGCTATTTCTCCCGCCTATATGCTCTCTGCCATCCATAGAGCATCTTCCGCTGCTATCCTACTACTTCCCCCTAGAATCTCTCACAGAGCCTCACAGGCCCATATTACATGCTGTCCAACTATTGGGAATTACCCTGCACCTTAGGAACAGGAGCGCGCCCACCTCGTGTAATTACCATGCACCTAAGGAACAGCAGCTCACCTCTCCTACCTACCCACCACCTATCAATCACCTGACCTCTCATCAGTAGAGCCACCTACTAGCCAAGCGCAGGACTGGGCCTTTCGTACGCCCGGTCAGGTATTCCTGTGCCTATGGGCTTGTGGTGGGCTCGCTGGTGGGTGGTTCTACTCATGAGGAAAGTACGATATGACTTCGACCATCCATTTTGCATCAGCCCTTATGGGTTCCGGCAAGACACGCTCCATGATCAAGGCTGTAGAAACTGACAGGCTATACATTGTCGCTGCCCCGAAGCTCGACCTGTCGCAGGAGATCGCAAAGCAGTTCTCTGAGATGCGCCCTGATATCAACATCGAGGCGATCAACTCGGATTCGGTCTGTTCAGGGAGCACAGTTCGCTGTGAAGCCATTGAGGCTATCTGTCGGGCAACCGATCAACTTGAGTTCTCCGAAATGTTCGGCATAGAAGGAAACGCCGGTAAGGTCATCCTTGTGACTCACGCTACGCTGACCAACCTTCCGCCCGATATCATGGGACGATGCACAGTCATTGTTGACGAGGTGCCGAGTATCTGTCGGAACAACTACAAGACCATCTTCAGTGACCAGTTCGACCGGCTATTTGATGGAGCCGTGAAGATCGACCAAGAGACAGGCGAACTGTCCCTTGAGAACGGCATGAAGTTCGAGGCCACAACTCGTCTCTACAAAGCTCGTTCCGCTGAGTTGCATCATGAAGAGATGGTCTATGACGGGCTGCTGAATCCAACGTCAGAGGTCACTGCTGAGCACCACCCGAAAGCCGCTGACAAGTACATCCTCAAGTCCATCGGGTACATAGACTTAGAGCCTGTCTTTCGAGGTGCTGAGGAAGTCCATGTCATGGGGAACGCTATCAGGAAGACCCTGTTCTACCTGTATATCCAGTCTCGGGGATTCTCCTTCGAGGTCTCCGAATTCACCCCCACGTTTGATGGCTACAAGCTACCACCCAAGATGGTTCCACTGATCAAAGGTGAGCGGTTCTCCAAGAGCATGATGCTGACTCGACCTGATGGAACGAAGGCTGACAAGTTCGATGAGACTACCTTCGGCTGGCAGCTCATGAAGGAGGCTCTGGACTATCACGCGGGAGAGCCTGTTCTCTTCCACGGATATGACTGGATGAAGACATTCTTCGATGAAAACAGATACCCGAACGTGGTCGTCATCGGCCATGACAGTCGAGGTCTGAACGAGTACCGGGACTATCATCGGTCAGCTCACATGCTCCACGGCAATGCACCTCCCGTGAACTCCCAGATGAATCAGCGAATGCTGGAGATAATGGGCGTCGATCCTGCTGAGGGCAACCGGTCGCTTCGCCATGAGGCCCATGTGGAGCCTGTATCTCAGGCGATGCTCCGTGGCGTGATGCGGAAAGGTTCTAGTCAGGAACAACAAATGGTATCTGTCGTACCCACTACAGGATTCATCGATGCTCTGAGAGACAATCTCGGTATGGACGTCGAGGTTGACGCCAGTCTGCTGAGGAAGCCACCGGAGGCCAAGGAGAAGACTTCTCACAGCCCAGCGAAAGAGTCTGAACGAGAAGCCAAGAGGGCCGCCAAACAGGAGAAGCGTGAAGCTGCCTTGAGGATGCTGGCTGAGGGATGTTCGTTCTCAGCAGTGAGTCGAACCCTACCGGTTGATAGGAAGACCGTCAGGAAGTGGGCTCAGGAAGAGCGAGCCGCTTGAAGAAGGCAAAGGGTGGGGAAAAGTTGCCCTTAAAGAGAATAACAACAGGGCCGAAATTACCCACCTTCCATTTGTAAGATTCGTCTGTAGGGAGTGAAGTCATATGTGGTGATAACCACCAACTCAGAACTCCTGTAAGTCGAGTTTTCAGGATGGCTGTCAGACGAGCCATGGAGCGTCGAAGCATGGACTGACACATGATCCTGAAGAGGGGGCCAATGACTCGCTTCGCTCGGGGCTGACATCATTACCGCCTTGGCTTCGCCGTAAGCGTTACCGAGAACTTCCAGTCACCTCCATCAGTAACCCCACGATTCATCTACCGGAAGATTCGATAGGCCAGACTGACTGGTAGCTCTGGAATGATGTGTCCGTTACCAATATCGAGTGTCTGTCCGAACGTCCTTGGGCTTTCGTGAATTCCCGCTAGGGGCGAACCAGGGCTAACTTCCACGCTCGGTTACTCGATCTATGGATGTCCTTATCCAAGACCTCCTTATATTAGAAAAACCAATTACCCTGCACCTAAGGAAGAACCACGCTGCTCGTGGAGTGACCACCAACCCCTTTTCAATAGAAGGTTCTGCTTTCAGCGCTCTTCCCTCTACTGCCACAACTAACCCTTTATGGAGTAATCAATGACTATGAATACTAACCGCAACTTACTTACCAATGCGCACAACTGCGAATACCCTGCGATGCTGTCCACCGACACTCTCCCCGAGAGTTTAGCTCCTGGCATCAAGCCCGTACTGTTTTCTTTCGAATGCCCAGAGCGCTCTATCCATGCGAAGAAGGTTGCAGACAAGTCGATTAGCAACGCCATCGAGGTCTTCAACAACAACCCAGTCCTAACTGAAATCACCGACTTTGCGACATTTCAAATGATAGTCCTTTCGGCGATTCACGATTTGGAACCTGATAACTATTTCGCTGACCTCATGATGACACCAGCGTTTACCCTAGTCGCTAAGTCTCCAGAAATACTTGAGTTCTATGGACACGCTCTTGAAGAGCTAGTTATTTGGGCTGCTCACGATGCTATCGAGACTGATGGACGTAACCTCGAAGATCCTTTCCCTAGCTGGAATATGGTTTGTGAGATGCTTGAGGAATCACACAATAACGACCCTGAAGGATTAACCTGCAGACAATGTCGCATGGCAGTCCTGAACACTCATTAATGCACTCCAATTTGAGCACACCGAAATAAGCCCCATCAGGTAGCAGTCCCGCACCAGTACCTACCTCGCTTCGAGACCAATAGTAGACACACCGCTACTAACAACACCTGAACTACCCATCATCTCCGAGGACGTTCGTCCAAGGAATCACCAAAGCATCTATCCGTGAGAGCACTTTCAGGGAGTGCCCGAGACAGTCATGGCCTTTTATTGCTGTGGCTGCTTTGGGGCTGTCTTGGGGGTGTGCTCTCGCTGTGGGTGCCCTCATGAATAGGAATACAGCAATGACTAATATTATCTCTACCGCAAAGAACAACCTCATTACGCCCATCTATTCAGACAGCATTCCGATTCTCTTCAACAAGGACGGTTGGATCAACGCTACCGATATTGCTGAGCAGTACGGCAAACGTCTCGATAACTGGCTCCGGTTAGAAGAGACCCATGAGTACATGAAAGCTCTAGATAACATTTTAAATCCCTCAGATGTGAGGGGTTTAGAATCAGTTCTAGATGAACTCATTGTTACTAAGCGAGGACGCCACGGCGGGGGAACGTGGATTCACCCAAAGTTAGCCATAGCATTCGCCCGGTGGCTGAGTCCCGAACTTGCGGTCTGGATGGATGAACAACTTCTGTCGATCCTTTCTGGCGAATGGGAGCGAGAACGGCTCACCACAACCGAGTACCTGAATGAAATGCAGGAGGAACTGGTGATCACCCGAGAACACGACGGTAAGGCAACCAAACCGTTCCACTTTAGCAATGAAGCTCGAATGATTAACCGAGTTCTGACGCAAGGGGAGACAGACAAGGTAGACCGACAGACTCTCACTGCTGAGGGGCTCAAGGCACTCGGTAAGTTGGAGAGGAAGAATACCTCCATGATCGCTCGCGGCTGGAGCTATGCCATCAGGAAGGAAAAACTACAGGCTTATCTAGCCAAAGAATTTCCAGGGCTTAGTGAAGGCTCTATCGGCCTTCTGATGCAGCCGTCTACGAACACATCAGTAAGCAAGGTGGCCTGATATGAGCAGTACCACTGCCACTATTACCGTCATCGTTATGGGGGCCTTATGGGCTCCCATCTGTCATTGGTCAGTAATTACCAATATCGAGGAACAACCCAAAAATGGTAAGTGCCAACGCACCCAAGGAGACGAAAACAATGACTACAGCAAATAACCGAGGCAGAAAACGTAAGGTCAATCATCAAGACGTCATTCAGTGGCGTCTTCAGAATAAGGCGTCCAAACGGAAGACGGCTGAACACTTCGGACTCAGCGCCGCCTATGTCCAAGAACTTTGGCGTAAAGCCGGTATGTCCTACCAATCATCTGTTCCGTCTGGTGGAGCCTCCTTTAAGAAAGACTGGAAGGCTATTGCTGACTATCGGCGAGAGAATCGGGTTAGCGTCACTGACACCTGCCGTGTCTTCGGCGTCGGTAGGACTACCGTTAATCGGGCCTGTCAGGAATATGGAGTTAACTTGGAGGCTCATCAGGCTGAACTGTCGCTCAAAGCGAAGGCGAAGGCGAAGCAGTAACTGAGCTATGCCACTGCTGAAGTAATGGGAGACGATGAATCGAGAGAGGTGATATGACACTCGAAGTAAAATCCGTCGACAATCTGAAGGGTGAAGCCCCACTGACGAAGCTACGGCATCTCTACAAGACCGTCTGTAGGAGAAACCTACCTGTCCATCTCGTCGATAATGGCTTGCTGATAACTCCGGCTGTCCTTGATGAGTTGATGCGGTTTGATGCTCAGACGTTTAGCCAGTGTGAGGACTGCCCTGGACGAAGGGCTATGCTCCAGCTGAGAAAGTCCCGTGAGAATGGCCCGTGTAGAAGCTCCGTTGGTGACGCCTTTAAAGAGGAGACCAAGGCTCTGGAGACGGCTATAGCCCTGTACTTTTTGTTAGTCCGTGGGGAAGCTGTGGATACCAATGACCCTGGTTTTCTTGAGGTTTAATCAACGGGGAGCGTTAGAGGGTCGGACTATTTCACCACAAAAATCTGAGCCGGTATTGATAGATATAGAGAGCCTGAAATTCCCCATAGCCCTACCTAGCTAGACACTGTGGCCTATCAGAAAGCCGACCTTTCGATACCCATGGGGAGTAAACGACACTAATGGACACCCACCTCTTAAGCGCTAAGAATTAGGCGTTACAGTACCGGATCATGCTTGGCGTCTTCCCATCGATCAAAGAACAAACCTACTGAGTTCCAGGCTACTTGGCCGACCAGAGGTACACGGATGAAGATGTCGCCAGCGACTAGCCTAACGATAAAGCTACCAGCGTCCGCACCAATTCCCCATCGTTCTACCTTGAGCTTCATAGGGTTTCTCCTTGTTGGTCTTCCTACGATGGCGATGGACTTATTTCCTCGCACGTAAAGAACATTAAAGACCAAACCAAGAGAATAGCAAGCCTTTGATTTAGTGGGTTAAATCACTCAAAGGAACAGTTCGCTTGGTGGATGCAATATCAACGAAAGACAGGGCTTAGCGTGGCCCTGCCCTTCACATTGTCCAGGCAACTCCTGCCTTAACCAGTGGCTGCTCTCTTATCGGCACGTTGAACGGTGCTGATGCCGCAACCAATGATCTCTGCCGTTTTGCGTACGCTGAAGCCTTGTTCCCTCAGCTCTGCAATCCGTTGATGCTTCTGCTCATCCACTGGACGGCCCTTGTAGCGACCCTGTTCCTTCGCCTTATTGATGCCCTCAGCCTGACGCCTTCGCCTGTCCTCATAGTCCTTCCGAGCGACAGCCGCTAGCATGTCTAGCAACATGGCGTTGACGGCATCAATCATCCGTCCTGTGAAGTCGTCGCTGGCATCGACAGTTATGGCGGTATGGCTGGTGGGTAGGTCTAGCGAAACGACTCTTAGACCAGCACTCTGGATGGCTGCCTTAAGACGATCCCAATCACCTTTGGTTAGTCGCGTTAGGCGGTCGACTTGTTCAACGAGGAGAATGTCTCCAGGCTGTGAGTCATCGATAAGCCTTGCCAGCTCGGTACGGTCGGCTTTAGTGCCGCTGGCGTTCTCGATGTACCACGATGCGACCTTAGCGCCTTTCTCTTGAGTGAAGGTATTCAGCGCCTCACGGGCACGGCTCGCGTTCTGGTCATCTGTGGATGCTCGGAGGTAAGCACGGATGAAAGACATTCCAACGACTCCCTAATGATCGCTCTGTGTTCATTTGAGTGTACTCATAATAGGTGTGCTCGTTTGGGTTGTCAATCCGCATATATGAATACGGATAATCAGTCTTCAGGGATGTGTTCCTAGAGGTGTACCCAAAAGACTTCATTATTTATGCTTATTTTTGTAAAAAAATTGCTCAACTGGCTCCATGCGTCTCAATGCTTACTATAATCTTAAAGGTATCTGCTATATTTCAACGAATTTTAAAAGGGCAGAATGCAATGCCTAATGATTCCTCAAAAGATATTTTTGGTGAAGGGCAAAAATTACTAATTGATAACTTTAGGCATCTTACGACTCTAAATACGTTTTCAATATTAGTGATGGCAGTATTTCTTAAGGATGTGTTTGAGAATCCTGTTTCCAAGCATTTGATGCCATGGTCATTCGGCTCATTTATCGTTTCTATGCTAACTTCAGTGTGTGTTATGTTTATTTTAGCTCATTCTTACATTAGCAATGGTGAGATTGGTAAGTTCGTTGAACGAGCAGGAAGGGGCATGACGATATTAGCTATTGTTTCTTTTGTTGTAGGTATTGCATCTTTATCAAAATTTTTTATGGACAACTTTTAGTAGGTGATGAAATGAACAGAGATCAACTGTTGGAAATGTGCTCTCGACTAAGCGATGAGATAGTGGAAATTAGCAATAATGAAGAAAGTTCAATCTTATTAGATAGTTCAGTCAAGTCTGAGATAGAGAGACTAGATCAACTCATACAGTCTTTACCTTGGTTTAAAAGAAAAACAGGTGGAGAGGAAGAGTCAGATAATGAAAATGTGCTTAACGTAGGTGGTGAGATTGTGAAATCTGCTAAAAATCCTTCTGAAATAAAGTGCCCTAAATGTGACTACGTTTTTTTTAAAATTAGTTAGGTTTGAGTGAGCTCGGTATCATATTGTATTCACTATTATGGACTAAAGCAGTACCTCATGATTAGTAAAGATGGTGTTGTCTGAAGATTTCTGAGACCTATTTCATCAAAAGATTTATGTATAGCAATATAAGTGCGTGTTGGTGATTTTTTCAGTCAGACAAACAATAATAAGGATGGGGCGATATGTTTTTCTTTTACAAAAGCCGAGGAGGGCAGCTATGGTTGTTTTCGCCCCCTTCCAGTTTCATTTAAAGGCAAGCTTAGTAATCGCTTTTTGAAATTTTGCCCATCGTGATGGCCGAGACGTACCATGCGCATTACTCGTCCCATCACTCTACAGAACTGAGAGTTGTTTTCTATAGTGTTGCCTGAGCGTTCTACCGATAATTCCAGCTGTCTAACTGCTGCTCTAATTCTCCTCCTCTCCTCCTTATCTATTGCGGGGTTCTTACCATTTACTATGAGGCCAGTAACATTTAGGCTTTGACCTTTTTTTAAAAATTTTGATTTCGAGCGCTTGGGTCTACAATTTTTTTTAGAAAGCATTGTATATACTAAAGAACGAGCTGTTCCGATGCTTTCATTTGACTGTTTCTTTCTAGATGAAAGGGTTATGTCATCAATAAAACGGGTATAATTAAAACCTAAACTTTGCAGTTCGCCCACTAAGGTAGGCTCTAAATCCCAGAAAATAAGATTGGCTATATAGCTGCTTGTGCTCGCACCCTGCGGTAGTTCGCCATTTTTATCAGTAAGCTTAGTTAGTATATTGGAGACTGAGTAGGGGAAATTGAAAAGTCTGCACCACATTTTAAAAATGTGTTCAGATGAAATTGATGGGAAAAAGTCAGCAACATCGTCAAGCACAAGCACCGTAGAGCGTGTGTGTACTGAAGCATTGGATAGTTGGTCGCGTGGGAACTCTTTATCTCGAATTCCACCATGAAGGTAATGAGGGAAGTTAACTTTGCGAAGTAACTTCGTGACAATTGATTTTTGGATTACTTTCAAGGCAGGGAAGGCATCATAAGTCAGGCGAGGAGTTCCATCTTTCTTCTTTTCAGGAACTTCTCGATATAGTTTGTCTGATTTATCCGCTATCTGTTCTAGATTTTCCTGACTGCTGCCTAAGAGTTTTGCCAAAGCCTCAACACTACCAATAGGGTTGTGAGGATAAGAGGGAGAATTACTGGATGGCCTTAAAGTCATATCTACTCTGAGCGTTTCATCAAGTCAAAGGCTGCGGTAGAGAGCTTCTCGACGATCTCATGGCTCAAACCTTTTAGCTCACTAGGATCTGCCGCTACGAAAAATAAAAGGCTTAGAGGTATGTCTAGTGCTGCAGCTACCTTTTCTATAGTCGATAGGCCAGGATCAGAACGTTCTCCGCGCTCAAGCAGAGAAAGATAAGAAATGGAGATTCCGGCCAGTTTAGCAAGCTCACTCTGCGTACACCCACGTTGCTGTCGGCATAGCTTAATTGCGTGTCCAATATTCATCTAGTTGTACCAAAACTAAAACCGAAGGGGTGGTCTGTTGTTTAGTCACATTAAGTCTTCGAAGAGCGACTTGATAGCAGGAAGATATTTAAGTGCTTCACCTAGTAAGACCAACGCCTTCTGGCGCCTTTGCTCATTTGGTGGAGCCTGATCTTTCAGTACCAATATTGCTTCATCTAGCTTATCAATGACATGAGCATCTGCTACGTCGTGTATATCCCGACGAACCTGAATCAAAAGATCCAGTGCCGGTTCTAAACGTGAATATTGCATGTGAAACACCTTTTCCTCACCGGGCGGATTGCCCCCGCCGATAAGCAAACTGGACCGATAAGGAACGTAGCGATGCTCCAACAGACCACACTTCGGGTTCTCAGAAAGAGAACCTACCGCCGACCCTAGGATCACACGCTTACTGGCAACTGCTGCTGCTCGGTGGCGCGATCAGTGGGGCGACAAAACCCATGAGAAGCTAGTCTAAGGGTTGACCAACTATGTTGGCCGGTTTGCAAGCCCAATCGGTGATTCAACACGTTTAAAGAACACCTGGACGATTCATCCAGCATTTTCAGTGTAGTTAGATTTTGACTGCCAGTCAAATAATTTGGTTGAGTTAGTATTTGTCTTGTTTAAACCAGTTAGAGAAAATCGTTTCATTGAGTATTGATGACTCTATTTAAGTATTTGATTTAAATTAATTTAATTCCACATAAGCAGTGGTCTTTATCAGACGCGAGTGCTTGTATAAACGCTCTGCCCACCACCGTAGTAGCTGGTCATCAGGTGATGGAACGCAGCCTCGCACTTCTCGTTGAAGACTTCTTCATTGAAGCTTTCCGGCAGACCATTGTTGAAGACAATTTCCAGAGTACGCCGGACATCACCCTTGGCCTGGGACTTCTTGCGCCAATCCAGCACCAACTTTTCTTTCTTGAGGGTCTCCAGCAGCTCCCCACACATTGCCTTTACCTGGGCTACTTCCTTATCGGTCATATCGGGTGCTGGCTTGGTGATGATATCGAACAGCGCCAGCTCCTCCTCAGTGAGCCCCTCACGGATTGCCCGCTGGTCTTCCTCCTGTAGCTCCTCGGTGAACGCCATCAACTGCTGGAAGAATGCCTCGATGTTCATGCTGCCGGAGTTGTACTTCTCGATCAGTGCCTGGAGCTTCTCCATGAAGTCGGAGCGGGCAGGGTTCTTGGCTACCATGCTCTCCAGCTTCTGGTTCAGCAAAGCCCGTAGCTTCTCCGACTCGGTGCGCTTCTTGCCTTTGTTGAACTTCTCCTTGAGCTTCTCGAAGTCTATCTTGCTCAGATCGAATAGCGGCTCCTCATCGGGATCTTCGATAATGTAGGGCAGGGGGGCCACGGACTGATCCAGCAGATCATCAACGTCCTTCATCACCTGGGAGATGTCTACCTCGGGTTCCAGCGCCTTGATCTTCTGCGCCAGCACCGACAACAGCACCGCATCAGGAGCCAACTCGTTGGCGGAAGGGTCTGGCAAGATGGCCCGGAAGACCCTGGAGGTGGCCCTGGCGAGGTTCAGGAAGGCTTTCTTGGTCTCCTCGCTCTCCAGTAGCTTTTCTACGGCATCGTCCAGCAGGGCCACCTTATCGAAGCCACCTGCCACTTTGATCGCCTCGGGGTTGATCTTGCGCTCGATAAGAAAAGCTTCCGCCTTGGCCAACAGGTGCTTGAGGTACTCCACCAGCTCGGCCTTCTGCTGGATGGGACTGATGCCTTCTTGAGGTGGCTGGTCGCCGTATCCTGCTGGTGATTCGCCCACCTTGGATGGAGCACCTCCGTAGATGGCCAGAGCCTCTTGCAGTTTCCTGAACACCCCAGCGTAATCAACGATCAGCCCCGCTGCCTTGCCGGGATATTTGCGGTTAGCCCTGGCGATGGTCTGCATCAGGGTGTGGTTCTTCATCGGCTTATCGAGGTAGATGGTTGAGCAGGAGGGTACATCGAAGCCGGTGATCCACATGGCACAGACGAACACCAACCGCAGCGGGTCGCTAGCATCCTTGAACTTCTCATCGAGGTCTTCCTCCACCATGCGTTTGCGGTGGGGAATGATGTCGAGCCCCTTGTCCGCCAGCTGCTTCACCTCGTTCTGGCCCTGTGAAACGACCACCGCCATATCAGCCTTTTCCAGCACCTCTATCTTGTGCTTCAGCACCTCCCATTGCTCCTCAGGGGCAAATGAAAGCTCAGACTGGAGGCGAGCCAGGTAGTCCTGCCAGTGGGTCAGTACCTTGTTGTACATCCTCACGGCGGTAGCTTTGTCGATGCAGACCATCATCGCCTTGCCTTGATGGCCCCTGCCCACGAAATGCTGAACCAGATCCTCAGCGATGGCTTCCAGGCGGTCGTCGCGGGTGATCAAATGGTACTCACGGGCGAATACCCGCTCGACTTTCTTCTCCTGATCCTCGTCCAGCTCGGCTTCTTCCAGCAGTCGGGTCAGATCCTCGTTGAGATTCTCGTTGGTCAGCTGCAGTTCGGGAATCCGGTTCTCATAATAGAGCGGCACCGTGGCCCCATCGGCGATCGACTGCCCAAAATCGTAGACCGAGATGTAGTCACCGAACACCTCCTTGGTCTTCTCCTCTCCGGCCATCAGCGGCGTCCCGGTGAAGCCCAGGAAGGCGGCATGGGGCAGGGCAGTCCGCATGTTCATCGCCAGGATGTCGTACTGGGAGCGGTGGGCCTCGTCGGTGATGACGATGATGTCCTGGCGGTCGGAGAGCTTGGGGTAAGTCTGTCCGTTCTTGGTGCCGAACTTCTGGATCAGCGTGAAGACGTAGCGGTGATCCTCGGTCAGCAGCTGTTTGAGATGAGTACCGCTCTCGGCGTGGGCCTCTACCTCGTTGACCGCTCCAGTGGCTGCGAAGGTCTTGTAGATCTGTTCATCCAGCTCGTTGCGGTCGGTGACGATCACGAACGTCCAGTTGCCAGGGATGGTGCGGTGAATCTTCTGGGTGAAGAACACCATCGACAACGACTTGCCCGAGCCTTGGGTATGCCAGAACACCCCCAGCCGACCGGCCTCACCGGCAGGACGTCCCTTGATCCGCTGTAGCTCGGCGATAGCCTTGTTCACCCCGAGGTACTGGTGGTTCTTGGCGATCTTCTTGAGGGTGCCGCCTTGGGCCTCCTCGAACACTGTGAAGTTCTCCAAGATGTCTAGTAGCCGTTCCCGCTCGGCGATGCCCCGGATGGCGGTCTCCAAGGACACCACGCCTTTTTCTCCCTCGTCGTTGATCCGCTTCCACTCGAAGAGATGTTCCCAGGGAGAGAAGGTACTACCCACTACAGTCTCTGAGCCGTTGGAGAGCATCACCACAGCGTTGTAGATAAACAGCTGGGGGATAACTGAACGGTAGTCGGTCAGGTTGTCGTCATAGGCCGACTTGAGGCTCTTGTGGCTAGTCTTCAGCTCTACGAACAGCAAGGGCAGCCCGTTGACGAAGCCAATCAGATCGGTACGACGGGTGTGTAGCTCGCCGCGAACCCAGAACTGCGAGGTAAGTAGGAAGTCGTTTCTCTCTGACTGGTTCCAGTCGATCACCCGCACCGTCTCAATAGCGGTGCCACCATCAACATCGATCACTTCCACCTTCACACCGTCCTTGAGCAGCTGGTAGAGCTCCAGGTTGGCGTTCACCGGCAGCAGCGTAGCGCGGTCGCGGGTCAGCTCCTCGATAGCCTTGTCGATGGCATCAACGGGCAGCTCGGGGTTGAGCCTCTCCAGGGCCACTCTAAGCCGAGGCACCAGCACCACATCCTGTTGGGTCTGCCGTCCTTCGCTCGATACTGACCCTGACCACTCCCCGTAGAGATTGGCGGTCTTCCAGCCTAGGTCAGTGAACAGCTCGATGGCGGGCTGCTCTACCAAGGCATCTTCGGAGTAGGCGTAAGCGGGGGATGGCGGGGGCGTCATGCGGCTTCGACCTCCTTGGCGTTGGGCATGAGGATCTCGGAAACGTCTATCTCACCGGAGACCAACTTGGGGAGCAGCAGGTCACGTTGGGCGCGGAGGTTGGCGTTCTTCTTTACCAGCGTTTCCGTAAGCTGAAACAGTGGTTCAACTAACCGGCCGAAGTCGGAAGCAATCTTAACTGGCGGCAGCGGTAAGGGAAAATCAGGGAGTTTTGTCAGTGGAATGCGGTCAACAGTGGCACCTGATAGGATATTTTTTGAAATAACATACCTCCAGCTTTCGCTAAAGAAGTGGAGATAGAGGAAATGCCGATATTCTTTCATTGGTCGTATCAAAGCCAGACGACGACCCAAACAGCCGACGAAGCCCTTAGGAATAAGGGCATATCTGTTCAAAGTAGCCTCATAGGTGAAGACAATGTCACCTTCTACTGGCGTAACGCGCTTCGTCCATTTTGGATATTCTTCTTCTGAAATGTGACGAATGGCGGACAGGTTAAGCCCACCTTCTTCGCGTAAGTTTTTGATCCCCAAAAAAACAGGGCCAACGTCACTCGTTTTGGGTGTTGCATGAGGACCATCAAAAAGCCCCTCATACGCCTCCTTAGCTGGGGATGCTACCCATTCTTCAGGAATCCTCCCAAGCTCGCTATCTTTGAAATTCACCTCTTCATGCCCAGGAAAGTGAAAGTGGACGAACCACTCCTCGTATAGACGCTGGGCCATCTCCTTAAGGATTTCAATGCGGCGCGTGTTGTTCTCGATGAGGTCGTCGTAGGAGGAGAGGATTGAGGCAATACGCTGCTGCATTCTTAATGGTGGAAGACTGATAGGAAACTCGGGAAAGTGAGTCAGGGGGACTCTGTCAACGGTCGCCCCAGCTAGCCTGTTTGCTTCAATTGTGTCCCGCCAGTCCTTGCCAAAGAAGTAATAGTGCAGGAATCTGGTATCAATTATCTCAGTATTGGGCCTTATCAGCGCCATTCTTCTTCCAAGGCAGCCACGAAAGCCTTTAGGTATGATGGCATACCTGTTTAAGGTCGCTTCGTAGGTAAAGACAATATCACCTTGTTGAGGTGTAACCCTTTTGGTCCACTTGGGGTATTCTTCCTCCGAGATATGCCTTACCTTGCCGTAATCAAGGTGACCGTCTTCAGTGACGTTGCCAATCCCCAAAAAAACCGGGCCTTCATCTGAAGGCTTCGGAGTTGCATGTGGGCCATCGTATAGCCCCACGTAGACCTCTTTTATCGGGACACGTCTCCATTTTTCTGGCAACTTCACGAGGCGGTCTCCAGAACAGAACTCAAGTTGGAGCTGATAGATTCCTCAAACTCTTTCGCTTCAATGTTGAGTACCTCCAACTCCTCAGCTAGTTCTTCCAGACGCTCTGCAAAATCCACATCCTCGGCTTCTTTTGCCGCTGCACCGACATAGCGCCCAGGGTTCAGCGACCAGTCCTGTGCCTCGATCTCCTTCCTAGTCGCGACTTTGCAAAGCCCAGCGACATCAGAATAGCTCTCGAAAATCCCCTTCTCGGACAGCAGCGGCTCGCTGCCTTGATCCAGTTCTATGGCTTCGCCACGGTAGAGCCGCACGATATTGGCTAGGAACTCGATCTGCTCCGGCAGCCAGTCGCGGTGTGCCCGGTCTATCTGGTGGTAGATATGGCGAGCGTCAACGAACAGGATCTTGTCGCCACGCTCGGTCTCGCTCTTGGCCCGGTCGAAGAACCACAGGGTGCAGGGCAGCGTGACGGTGTAGAAGAAGTTCGGCCCTACCGAGACGATCACATCCACAGCACCGGACTCGATCAGCTTCTGGCGGATCACCCGCTCGCTGCCTCGGGCATCACCTGCCGAATTGGCCATGACGAAGCCAGCCCGTCCGGTTGGTTTCAGCGAGGAGTAGAAGAGCTGCATCCAGAGGTAGTTAGCATTGTCGGTTCTGGGCATCCCGAAGGGAAAACGAACATCTCCTTCTAGTCGCTCCTTGTCTACGCCCGAGACATTGAACGGAGGATTGGCCATGACGAAGTCAAAGCGACCACCCAGACGGTCGGCTGCATAGAAGGGGTCTTCGTAGTAGGTGTTGGCCACTCGAACATCACCCGAAAGACCATGCACCGCCAGGTTCATCTTGTTCAGGTTAACTGTGGTCTGGTCCTTCTCCGTACCGAAGATCGAAATCTCGTCCATGGCTGTCTTATGATGGCGCTGCACGAAGTCCGCCGAGTGGACGAACATGCCGCCCGAACCACAGGCCGGGTCATAGATCCGCCCGTGATACGGCTCGAGGATCTCCACGATCAACTTGACGACGGACTCGGGCGTGTAGAAGACACCACCTTTCTGGCCTTCCTTCAACGCGAAGTTAGATAGGAAATACTCGTATACCTTACCGAAGGCGTCACCGGATAGATCTACAGGGCCGAGTTGTTTGAGCAACTCCATCAGCACCCAATTATCCAGGCGCGTGTAGTTGCGTGGGAGGGCACCTCTAAGGTCAGAGTTCTCATCCTCAATGGCCTTCATGGCTTCATTGATGGCTTTGCCAATATTGTCGCCATCGGTGAGCGACATGAGGTAGGAGAAGCGGGCGGTCTCGGGAATGAAGATCACGCCTTCTGCCAAATAGTCGTCTTTGCTCACTTTTCGGCGGCCACCGGAACCCACAGGCCCCAGCTTCTCCTCAGCGGCGGCGTACTTCTTATCGGCATATTTCAGGAAGATCAGTCCGAGCACAGGCGTCGAGAACTCAGCGGGCTTGAGGCCGGTGTTGGCCCATAGCTGATCAGCTGTTGCCCACAGCCGCTTCCCTACATCTCCATTAACCAACGAATTACCCCTTAATATATTATGCTTAGCCCATATTTGGATAAGCTTTCTAAGTCATCTGTTACAAATGCTAAAGAAGGGGAGCTGCGAAGTCGATTAATAGTGCGCAAAGCACCCAACAAACCTTGCCGGTTTTCAAGACCTGTGCATTCAGAGGCCTTGCGAGTGTTACAGTGACCTGTTACTTTTAAGTATTGGGCAGTTAGTCTAAGTGGCTGTTTTTATAGGGATATTGTCTTATTTGACTGCGATCCCTGTCCCTCCGCCACCTCGATACTAAAGCCCCTGATTCGTCAGGGGTTTTTTCGTTTCTAGGCTCTGCGTTTCTTGCCTAGCAGGCCTTCTATTAAATGCACCGGTCTTTCACTGTGTTCATAATGTGTCTGAGGGGCTGGCAGATGTGCTGCCTTTTGTGCACGCTTCCCTAGCTTATTTATCACATCGCGTGCGCGGTTTTAGTAAGAAACTGCTTTCGGTTATTGGAGCTGTGTATCAGCCAGCAAGCCTAGCATCTGGTTACGAGGCGTTTCGTGAAAAATGCCCCGTATCTGATGGCTGCCTTCTTAATTCGACAGCAATCTCACGATAAACTTTCTGCTGATCGGTTTTGCTGACTGTCGGCTCCTCGAGGGCTCGTGAAAATAGTTGGATCTAGCTTGTCGAAGAAATTGGTGATTTGTCTCAACTGCAATGCCAATGATTCGGCAGTTGCCGTTGATCGGTATGCATCGATGTTTTTCTATGGATGGATGGTGTCCAATTACCATTGTAACGGGCACTGGTGTGGCTTTCTATTCCCGAGCAAGTGTCCGAGGGGCTGATGCAGATCAACTGTCATTCATGCGGTTGAATGAGCGCTTGGTAATCCGCCTGAGGCAGCGCCTGCAGGTTCATATACGACACGTGAACGGCCATTTCTGTCAGCGTGAATGTCGCCAGCTCGTCAATCAGCGAAAGGGCAAGATCGTAGCTGGAGAGGCTGGTGGCAATGCCTGGTGTCCAGTGGTGCGCTTTGATTGCGCGGGCTATCAGTACATCTCGATCAGAGGCGAGTGGAAACGCTGCACCTTGGTAGGCGTCACGCCAGTGGTCGCAATAACAAGCAACGACAAACTCACGAAAGGTGTTAATCAGCATTTTGTGCAGTGCTTCGACGTTTTCGACGCCCGACTCTGGCAGGTTGCTGTATTCCCGCTGCATCTGCTCGAGCTGATCCCAGCGCTTGTGGTAGGCGGCCTTATCCAACGTTTTCCCCTTATCTGTAGTTTAGAAGCCACCAATATAGCGATATTGGGCGACTTTGCTCAATTCTTCTTTGGCCTGAGGCTGGGCTTTCTATTTCAGGGGATTGCTATGAAAAAGGTTCCGTCTGTTCACCAAAATCACATGGGCAGTTATGCAATGTGCCCCAAGCGATGGAGGGTAATGTTCGTTTTAAATCAAGCCCTAAGTGATCAGCTTCAATAAACATTCCACTTGTTGAGAACAACCACTCCTTTTATGCGCCCAAGCTGCACACAAGCATCGTTAAAAGCAGGCCTAAGAGGGCCTTCTATATCGGGAAAATCAATCAAAGCGATCCTGCACGTGCCGCGTTATTGTGCCAAAACGTGCGATCCGGTTTGTACCTTGATTGCCGTCGCCGTCAGGCAAAGGCGCTTGAATATCGGCAGCTGCCCGATGGTACCCACAGCCCGGAGGATTGCGCCGATTTCATCCGTCATTCCTGTGGCATCCAAAGCCGCGCCGAGTTGGATCATAACGACACGGCGCGGGCCATGCTAGAGCGGATCGTGGCCGATTACCAACGTTGGGAGCGCCAGCAACGAATGCTTGACCAGATCGCTGGGAGGATGGCTTGAAGAGTTCAGAGGCGGAAGAGTTTGGGAGGTGGTTTATCATCGTTTTATGGATTGGGAACTCGGTCAGGAGCTAGGGCTATGAGCTTGATTCAAAAGCACGGCCAGAACATGGATGGAAGAGATTTTATCGTTGGTGACATTCATGGGCAGTACGACTTGTTGCTTGAGTCCATGGCGCGCGTTGAATTCGATAAGTCAAAGGATCGGTTGTTTTGTGTGGGTGACTTGATCGACCGGGGGATAGATTCTTTCGAGTGCTTATCGCTAGCCTTTGAGCCTTGGTTTTTTGGCGTGCGTGGCAATCACGAGATGTTGGCCATTGATGCGCTTGAGCATGGTGGAGACGCCGAAGACCTTTGGATGATCAACGGCGGCACCTGGGCGATCACTGAGAACATGATCGAAGTCCGACAAATTCTTCGTGAGGCGCTGAAGTTTCTACCTTACGCCCGCCAGATAGATGTTTTGGGGCAGCAGGTTGGCATCGTTCATGCCGAGCCGCCTGCGGACTGGTCGCAGGTTGAGATGACGGATGATGCAGGCAAAGTGGCAATGATATGGGGCCGGACTCGTATAAAGCGTAGGGACACGACGCCAGTGGTCGGCATCGATGCCGTAGTGGTCGGGCACACCATTGTTGAGCAGCCTACTTGGCTGGGCAATGTGTTCTATATCGACACCGGTGCCTTTAATACGGGCCGGTTGACGTTGATCAATGCCCGGGAGGTGTTGGCATGAGCTGGCGCCAGCAAACCACTGCCAAAAAGCTACGCCGTCCTCGAGCGCTGACCAAAAGCGGCGCCCCGGGCAAAGCCTGTTGATTGGGAAGGGTAGGAGCAAGCCGTTCTAATCCGTTGGTTGTATGGTGAGAAGATGCGCGGTCATCCGGTAGGTGAATTGTTTGATGCTACCTTCCATGTGCCCAACGGCGGCCACCGCAATAAGAAAACCGCGAGCGACCTCAAACGCCAGGGCGTAAAGGCAGGCGTGAGCGATCTCCCCGTTCGTCAGGTCCGCGGCGGTTGGTTTGGCCTGTACCTTGAGTTCAAGGCCACCCCGCCAAAGGATGCGCCTTTAGCTGATAGCCAATTCGAGTGGCTGGAAAGTAGCGAGTTTGAGGGCTATTGCGCCGTGCTGGCGCTGGGGCTCGAGGAGGCCAAGGCAGTGCTTAGGGAATATGCCAGTTGGCCCCGCACGCAAATAGTTGGCGAGCGGCTGGCGCTGGAGAGTGGTACCGAGTGGAGGAAGGGGTGATGACACAGCAGAAGGGGAGCCAGATGCAGTTTGATGATTGGAAGCGAGTAGCAACCCCCTGGCGTGTCGTGGAGTGGAGGCGAAGAGTGATGAACGAGCGCGTGACGCAGCAGTGTCCCCCATCATCGACACCATGCTGGAGCTGCAGCTTGATTACCGTCATGAGAACCCTGGATACCAGCCGTTCAGCGTGACGGCTCTAGCAGGTGAGGTACCTGGAGGCGGTGGGCGAAGTGATCAGGCCATGCTGGCCGCGCTGCGTTACCACCCTCAAAGCCAGTGGCATAAAACCTGTGGTTGGTTATTGGATCAGCTACCTAAACGCCAGGCCGCGGCGATGCTGATGCAGGCCGCCCGCATCCGTCCGGAGAAGATGGGCCATAGCATTTGGATGGTGACTGCCAGGCAGATGGTGGAGCGGCAGGAGGTGTTGCTCAGGGCGCTGGGGCTGGGGCTGAATGAGGGCGTTAGGCCTTTTGAGAGTGTGGAGGCGTTGCAAGTGGCGGGTAAGCGTGCGCGTAAGAGATTGTGGGAATGGCTGGTGCTAGGGGGTGTGAAAGCAGCGTAAGGTATTTAGGGTGGTGTTGACATTGATATAAGATCAATGCCCATTTTGTTAGTTTCGTTTTAATACACCTTCGAACTGTGTGTTGAGGCGGTTTAAATGTCTTGTAATAGCTAAGATCTGCCATTGAAGACAGTCGCAAATTTAACCGAGCATATTCAATGTGTCTTTACTTCCTCGATGACCTGTCTGAACTGCGCGGGCGTTATGGGACGGCCCAGGTAGAATCCCTGGGCTTGATCGCAAGCAAGTTCCTCCAGTTTGCCAAGTTGATCCGCGGTCTCGATGCCTTCGGCAGTAACTGTCAAAGCGAGAGCATGGCCCATGCTGATGATAGCGTTTACTATTGCTTCGCTGCTCCGTGAATGATCCAGGCCTATAATGAAACTACGATCAATCTTGATTCCATCGAAAGGATAGCAACGCAAATAGCTGAGCGAAGAGAAGCCTGTGCCGAAATCGTCCATCGACAAGCGTACTCCTAACGCTTTGAGCTGGTTCATTGTCGTCAGCGCTGAGGTAGCGTCTTCGAGCATAACGCTTTCAGTGATTTCTAACTCTAGGCGATTGGGCGAGATGCCGGTGTGTTCCAGTACGGCAGCAACGCGTTCCACCAAATCGTTGCGCTGAAACTCAACGGGTGACAGGTTCACCGAGACCATCAAACTGTTGTCCCAGCTTAGCGCATTGAGACATGCCTCGTGCAAAACCCAGTCGCTGAGCTCGAAGATCAGGCCTGTTTCTTCAGCGAGAGGGATGAAGGACGCGGGGCTAAGCAGATCCCGTGTTGGATGCTGCCAACGCACCAGCGCCTCGGCACCGACAACCGTCTGCAAAGCTACATCGAATCGTGGCTGAAAATCGAGGCGAAATTCTTGTTGACGCAGAGCCTGACGCATATCCATTTCCAACTGGCAGCGCTCCATGATTCGCTCATTCATCGCTGGCTCGTAGAATCGGAACAAGTTGCGTCCGCTCGCTTTGGCTTCGTAAAGCGCTATGTCCGCATAGCGCAATAGATCCTTAGCAAATACTCCGTGATAGGGTGCAGCGGCAATGCCAATGCTCACACCTACGTTGACGTCATGCCCTTCATACTGAATCGGCTGGTTGATTTGCTCAATCAGGCGTTGGCACAGGTATTCTGCATATTCATGGGAGCGGCAATCAGTAGCTACCACTATAAACTCGTCCCCGCCCAGTCTTGCAACAAGGTCAGTATCCCTGGTGCAGCGACTGATGGCATCAGCAACCTCTCGGAGTACCCAGTCACCAGCGGCATGACCGAAGGTGTCGTTTATTGGCTTAAATCGGTCGAGGTCTAGTGCTAGTAAAAACAACGGACGATCGCTGTTCAGTCCTTCGTTCAGGCGGTCATTAAGGTAATTGTTGAGGTGGTGGCGATTTGCCAGCCCAGTCAGCGAATCATGGTAGCTGATATGCTCAATGTGCGCCTTGGCTTCAATTTCTTGGGTAATATCACAAACAGTCCCTTGATAACCCTGCAATTGATTATCCACTCTTACTGCATGGGCATACAGCTGGCAGTAGTGAAGGATGTCGTTGTTGTCACGCATTTCACAAAGAATTGGCTTGCGTCCACTTGCATTGCCTTGTTCCGCTGCGTATGTCAGCGTATTGGTATCGTAATTTAAAAGTTCTTGCAAAGGCCGTCCAATCCAGTTGTGGCAAGGAAAGCCTGTTAGCTGGGCAAAACGCTCGGATAAGTAGGTTAAGATCTGATTCGGGTCTGTCTCCCAGATCCAGTCTGAGGATGCTTCCGATATATTCTTAAAGCGCTGCTCGCTGATTCGTAAATCACGCTGTGCCGTCTCAATCATCTCGCTTGCAAGGATGATGCGACTGCGAAGACTTTTTACAAGCAAGGCTAACAGCACGCCGAGTAAGAGCAGCATCGGAAGTAACTTGGTCAACATCGAACGGCCCAGCGCCTCACTTTCCCATTGTAAAGTCACCACCTCGCCGACATCTTCTTGCAAACTGATCTTAGGTCTTTGTGTGGCGTTAGAGACTCCAAAGCTCGCATTAAGACCGCGGAGGTCAAAGGTTTCTTCTATTTCCTTTAGCTTGGCTTTCGTAAGTACATCGACATAAACCAAATACGACAGCTCGTCGAACTGTTCATAGGAACTGTCTGGCCGGATTACCGCAACGGACACGATGGCGGGGGTTTCTCTTACAGATAAATATCCATACGCGATTTCGTCTTCAATGGATCCTCTGCGCGCTTCGGCAAACAGAGCTGGCAAGTCTCCGTTTATCCACTCATTAACGGCAATGTCACTAAGCTCTCCGTCTATGAGGCCGTAGCGGGTCGTCTCAGCTGGCCCAACGATAAACACGCCATCCAGGCCGTAGGTAGAAAAAAGAGAGGGGCCTATGTTGTCGCGGTCATAGGCCCATGTCATGTTAACGGAACCGTATGTGTAATTATAAGCGTCGATCCAAAATGCATAGTCAGCTAATGCAGTACCGTTTTTGTCCTGTCTGCTCTCAAGTGCCCTGGCAGCGTCGGTCTCGCTGTGATCGACATGACTTTCGTCGATCGAAAGGCTTAGATAGACAAGCGTCAGTCCTGCTGTAAGAAACAAGGCGCAGATAACATAGATCAGATAGCGCGATGCTAGACGTGTTATGTCAATGTATGGCGCTGCGTCATTAGAGAGTGGCGGGGCAGGATCTCGTGTCATAGGTGTTTCGCCAGGCTAGAAAGAGGGATAAGTTGCAGTTTGCTGCGCTTGCATTGACCGTGCTCAATAACGGCAAAACCTAACCAACGGTTTTCAATGAGCGGGCTATCTCGGGCGAACTTTTGGTGGAGTTTTTCTACCGGTCATCAATGGCAGCTATGGGCGAAGCTGGCCTACTCAGCTTAAGATCGGCTAATTTCTTTTCTCCTTTAGCCTCCTGCTATTTTAATTTTGCTTCCGTGCTGCTAATTGTTACATATTTAGGTTAGGAGAAATTTGAAGAGCAATGCTTCACTAAAAAAAGCGTAATTATAGTTGCTAAAGTGTCGGGTTTGATGCATTCCTTCCTGTAGGCTGCGCTAGCTACGCGTAATAGCCACTACTCATCATAAAGCCCTGCCGGATACCTGAACTGCACCCTAAAAGTTGGACACTCATCCAACGATTGGGGTGTTTTTCATGGCAAAATACAATGAAGAGTTCAAGCTGTTAGTAGTACAAAGCTACACAGACAGAAGGACAACAGGGTTATAAGAGGCTGGCCAACCAGTACAGCCTTGATCATGCCACCGTCAGGCGTTGGGTCAAAAGCTATGAACAGCATGGCCTGAGTGGCTTACAGAAGAAGTTCTGCCGCTACAGTGCTGAGTTCAAATTATCGGTGTTGCAACGGATGAGGCAAGAAGATCTCTCAGTCCGGCAAACGATGACGCTGTTCGATATCCGAGGTGGAACGGGGATCGTACGCCGGTGGGAAAGCCAGTATCATGAAGGAGGCTTCCAAGCGTTGGAGCCTAAAGCCCGAGGACGCCCGACGAAGATGCCCCCAGCAAAGCCCCCCAAGCCCTCACTTCCACTGACTGAAAAGAGATCGCTGGAGCAACTGCTCTCTGCGACCTGAAGGGCGAATTTCTATTCCGAGTAAGGCCTGACCTGTTCCCGCTGGCGATGCTCACAGAGCTGGAGTGTGATCTTTGGGGGATGTATTTCGAGCAGCGGAAGAATAAATAGTATGGTTGGCTCAACTGGCATTGCTGTTGGTCACCAAGGTGTGGTACGACGATGCCCTTACTAGCCTTGTGTGATCAAAATTGATCGCTTATGATGATGGGTAAGCCATAGTCATACCCAATGTGAAAGCATTGAAATAGGCCAACAGGCCTCATACAAACTTCTCCGATAAGGAGGGTTTCTTGAATGAAAAAGCTTAATAGAAAAGACTATCCAGAACTGGATCTCATACTATGGGATCGAGCCGAGCGCTTGGTTGATCCTAAATTTGCCTTTCGTATTTATGAGCAAAGGTGGCGTTTCGTTGATCAGCGTAGGCTGAACGCCAATGAGTGCGCTCTAATTAAAGCGCTAGCACATGAGTATGGCCACGGGCAAATGCTTGTAGCATGACATTTACACGTCCTCACCATCAAAGAATCAATCACCTGCTTTTGCAATTTAACCCCGACTTCCTCTACCAAAATAATATCCTTTTTGGTGGAGGCACGCGTATAGCGCTTGAGCTTAATGAATTCCGCGAATCAGTAGACATAGATTTATTTTGTATAGGGACAGATGCTTACCGTGCCGCTCGCTCTACCATTACCAATGTTAGTTTTGGTGAGCTGGTAAAAGAGGGCTGCGAAATCGAGAGATTTGCAGGACGTGAAATTCGTGCTGATCGAGACGCAATAAGGACGTTACTTGTTGGTACCGATCAGCCAATCAAGTTTGAAATCGTAAATTACAGCAATCAACACCTGCTACCTGGAGAAGTGAATTCTCTTTTTCCTATCGCCTGTGTGAGTAGAGTGGGGTGCTTTGCTACCAAGCTGACTGCCAATGCCGATAGATACAACGACCATATCAAAGATATTTTAGACCTCTGTATGATGCGTAGAGAGTGGGGGAATATTCCTGAAAGAGCATGGGAAATAGCCTGTGAGGAGTATGGGCAGCGCACTATCTCTTTAGCACTAGGCCGGGCGTTAAGAAAGCTACATCAAAATGAGAAAGCGAAAGTGGAAGCTGTTGACTCGTTAAGAGTAGAGCCAGCATTAGCAAATGAAATTGTCTATGAAGAATCAAATGCTTGGCTAGAAGAGTTAATGGAGAAGGGGTTGGTCGAGTAAATGAAAAGTTAGTAAATAGTAATATAAAACGTAACTGAAAATTATTTGGTAGCAATCAATTTAACCCCGCTTCGGCGGGTTTTTTTATGCCTGCAATTTGAGAGAGGTGGCCGGTTAGCATCGGCCATGCCGCATAGGTGTCTAAGTAAGCACTGATTCCTAGTTGGTCGTTTAGTGCCTCGCCTTCATCGGCGTGTCGGTAGCCCTTGGCCGCTCTTTTCACATCTTCTCGATTGACGTCGGAGGGCATAAGAAAGCGTTCTGATCTGTCTTGCTAGCCGATAGTCGTGTCAATACGACTGAACACTGTCACCGCCAACTGATTTTTAGGTTTTTACACAGCCTCGGCCGACAGCCGGCCTGTGCCAACCGGCAGGTAGTAGCCAAAAGCAGATTAACAGAAATGGCCGCTCCTTAAGCTTGAACTGTCTGCAGATCTGGGGCCGATTCACTGGCCGACTATATACATTCGTGAACCGTCACATTTCTACATGGTTCTGAAGTCCTGGCTGTGCGTTGCTGGCCTATGATTTGGGTCTAAATTGACATAGGTTGCTATTGGTAGTAGCTTACGGTAATGCTAAGAATAGAGCTACCGGTTCAATCCATCCGGGAAGCCAAAGATATCCCACCTCTTACACCCAGTGTGGTCAAGTCCTGACCCACCGCAACACGTCAATATTTAAAGTTAGATCTTTTCCAGCCTTACGAACGTGTAAAAAGATTTCGCGATACAACTGCAAGGATGCATTGAGCTAAGATATCCATTGCAAGAGATTCCTTATGGATTGTATTGATGAACAGTTGGGCGCTTTTGAGATTTCTGCACAGAGCCCGGCCGGCAGTAGTCCACGCGAAGGCTCAGCCTATGCGGCAGCCCAAGCTGAAGTAGATAAGCTGATCAGCATTCATGCTCATGAAGCGGTCGATTGGGTGAAGCTGGCAGAGTGGTGCGCAAAAATATTGCGTGAGGAAGGCAAGGACTTTAACGTCGCCGTCTGGTTGCTGTGTGCGTGGACAACATCTCGAGGGTTGCCCGGGCTTGCCTCTGGCATCCACGTTCTGCGCGACATGCTCGAGCGCTATTGGTTCACGTTAACGCCACCACCAAGCCGCTTGCGTGCTCGGCGCAACCAAGCCGAGTGGATGCTTGAATGGCTCAATGACAAGTTGAGCGAGACCTTTTTACCCCTGCCTGCGGACCAGATCGACAGTCTGCTAGAAGACTGGGATGTAATCGACGCTCTTTGGCGTGAACAAGACCCGGAGGCGCCTGGTTTTTTTAGGCTGCGTCGCTCTCTCGCCGACCTTCCTGTTGAGCATGCCGCCGAGTCTGACTCTGAGCCCGCAGTTGAGGTGCCCCCGACGGTATCTCCAGCGCCGACTGCCAGCTCCTTTTCGGCGCGTGCTGCTGAGGTGCCCTTACCCGGCACAGCTCGGGCGCCGCCAGCGCTTGCCTTGGTCGAGCCGATCGGCAATCTGGAAGATGATGAAGCCATCGAGAAAGCGGTAACCGATGTTTTTGCTTCGTTGACGCCGCTGGTCAGTTTTTGTATCGAAAGCCGCGCGACTTTACCGCTGCTGTTCCGTTTGAATCGCCAGCTTGCCTGGATCACTCTGGATCAGGCCCCGCCTTCACAAGGCAACAACACTCTATTGCCCCCACCCGTAGAAAACCAAATAGACAGCTTCACTCGGTTGCAAAGTGTAGGTGAACCACTGGATATCTTGCAGTTTTGCGAAAGCCGACTGGCCACTTATCCGTTTTGGCTCGATCTCAATAGAGGCAGCCATTCTGCGCTTCTAAAGCTCGGGCCCAGCGCCATTGCTGCAGCCGCCAACCTGGCGCTGGAGACGCGGCATTTGCTGCAGCGCATGCCATCTCTTGCCGAACTCTGTTTCTCCAACGGTCATCCTTTCGCAGATGGCGCCACTCGTAATTGGCTGGATGGCCTAAAACCTACCACCACGGGAATGACTAACGGCGTCGATACGACTCAGTCGCTTATCGATGACGCAGGACGCGTAGCCGCCGAAGGGCGATTGGACGACGCATTGAGTGCGTTGCAGGCGAATGTGTGCGATGCCAGCAGTGGCCGTGATCGCTTCCGCTTGCGCCGGGCTCAATGCGAATTACTGCACCGCTTCGACCCTGCCGGGCAACTGCGGGTCGCGCTGGATGTATTGCTGCGTGAAGCTCAGGAACAAGGACTCGATCGCTGGGAGCCGGGCCTGGTTCGGCCTTTGCTCGAACTTGCGCTGGCGCACGACGATGGTGGATCAAAGACTCAATGGGTGGAACAACTGGCTGCAATGGACTTGCCAGCGCTGTGGCGGCTTTCCAGATCGCTGGAAAGTTGAATTCGACAACACGCGATACCTGACGGATTGAGGTATACCAAGTGTTATATAACGGCTGCGTTGAACCAGCCACGTTAACAGGAGTGAGATTAAATGGCTAGTGAAGGTTCAGTCGCGCCTAAAGAACGCGTCAACATTGTTTATAGCTCCGACACCGGTGGCGCCCAAGAGCAGGTTGAGCTGCCTCTTAAGCAACTTGTAATCGGTGACTTTACCTTGCGTGAAGACGACACGCCGGTTGAAGACCTCAAGCCAATCCGCGTCGATAAAGACAGCTTTATGGAAGTACTCAAAGGGCAGAACCTGAGCCTGCAGCTGGCAGTGCCTAATCGCTTGCTAGAGAACGCTCCGGAAGATGAGCAGATTCCCGTGTCACTCACTTTTCAGTCTATTGGCGACTTCGAACCCGATGCAGTCGTTGCACAGGTTCCTGAGTTGCAGCAGTTGATTGCCCTGCGCGACTCGCTCAAGGCGCTTAAAGGCCCTATGGGCAACCTGCCGGAATTTCGTAAGCAACTTCAGGCTCTGATGAACGATGACGGTGCCCGCGAGCGTCTGCTCTCGGAACTCGGCGTCAAGGACAAGGAATAACCCATGAGTGAAGAAAGAAGTCAGGATGCGAGCGGCACCGGTCAAGCGGTCGAGTCCCTTTCGTTGCTGGATCAGTTGGTAGAAACCGCGCGCGTCAAGCCCGGCGACGAAGCCTATACTGTGACTCGCCAAGGACTTGAAGCTTTTGTCACCGAGCTTCTCGAGCCAGCAAGGCAGACCGAGAAAGTCAGTGCCGGACTGATTGATGACATGATTGCCACACTGGACGCCAAGCTTTGCCGTCAGGTCGATGCCATCATTCACAATGAGAAGTTTCAGAAGCTTGAGTCGTCATGGCGCTCGCTGAAGTTCTTGGTCGACCACACTGATTTCCGGGAGAACAACAAACTGGAGATTCTCAGCGTCTCCAAGGAAAAGTTGCTCGAAGATTTCGAAGACGCGCCCGAAATCACCCGCTCGGGCCTTTACAAGGCGGTGTACACTGCTGAGTTTGGGCAGTTCGGCGGCCAGCCGTTCGGCTCCATTATTGGTAACTACGAGTTCAATCCCGGCCCGCAGGATATGAAACTTCTGCAATCGGTCGCCTCCATTTCGGCCATGTCCCATACGCCGTTCATTGCATCGGCTGGTCCGCAGTTTTTTGGCATCGACAGCTTTGCGGATTTACCCAATCTGAAGGATCTGCAAGCGGTCTTTGAAGGCCCGCAGTTCACCAAGTGGAACGCCTTCCGTGAAAGTGATGATGCGCGTTTTGTCGGACTGACTTTGCCGCACTTTTTGCTGCGCACGCCATACGGCGAGGACACTGTTCCGGCCAAGACGTTCCGTTACAACGAAAACGTCAGTGGTGGTAACAATGATTTTCTCTGGGGCAACGCTGCATTTGCGTTTGCCAGCCGCTTATCTGACAGCTTCGCCCAGTACCGTTGGTGCGCCAACGTGATCGGTCCTCAGGGCGGCGGTACCGTCAGCGACTTGCCGATCTACAACTACGAAGCCATGGGTGAGACCCAGACCAAAATTCCGACTGAGGTGCTCATCTCCGAGCGCCGCGAGTTCGAGCTGGCTGAGCAAGGTTTTATCGCGCTGACCATGCGCAAGAACACCGATAACGCGGCGTTTTTCTCTGCCAACTCATGCCAAAAGCCCAAGTATTTCGGCAACGACAAAGAAGGCAAGGAAGCCGAGCTGAACTACAAGCTCGGCACCCAGCTGCCTTATATCTTTGTAGTGAGTCGCCTGGCGCACTACATCAAGGTCATCCAGCGAGAAAACATTGGCACATGGAAAGAGCGCGGCGACCTGGAGTCAGAACTCAACACATGGATTCGCCAGTACGTGGCCGATATGGATAACCCGGCAGCCGGAGTGCGCAGCCGTCGTCCATTACGTCAGGCCGAAATTACCGTCAGTGACGTTGATGGCGATCCAGGCTGGTACCGCGTGGGTTTGAAGGTTCGGCCGCACTTCAAGTACATGGGCGCTTCATTCACGTTATCGCTGGTTGGCAAGCTCGACAAGAGCTGATTTGGCAGCGTGAACAGATGAATTAAATGCTCTAGGTTCAGGTGTTCTCCTGGGGATCATTGCCTCGGGTTTCCATACGCTAGATTCAACGCAACAACACAGGCCTCACGTTTTGATCGAGCCTGTAAACTAAATGATCTTACCCGGAGTAATCGTTATGCCAATGCCATGTTACTTGAGTATCGAAGGCCAGAACCAAGGCAAAATCGAAGGTTCAAGCAATGTTACCGGCCACGTAGGGATGATCCTCGTGCAAGCCGTCGAGCACCTGATCGATATTCCCAAGAACCCGCAGACCGGCTTGCCCGCTGGCAAGCGTGTCCATTTGGGCATGACTCTGACTAAAGAGATCGACAAGGCTTCGCCAAAGCTGCTGCAAGCGCTGACATCCGGAGAACAACTCAAGTCCGTTGTGCTTGAGTTCTACCGCATCTCGCCCAAAGGCACTGAAGAAAAGTACTACACCATCACCATGAGCAACGCTGTGCTTGTTTCTGCTCGTACATGGGTGCCAAACGTATTGAACCCTGAGTTCAAGCAAATGGGTCATATGGAAGATATTGGCATAACCTACGAAAAAATTGTCTGGACCTGGGTTCCGGACGGTATCGAAGCAGAAGACTCATGGTTGGCTCCAAAAGCGTAAGCCACGCCTGAGGCACTCTTCACCGCCCTGGCTCAGGGCGGTGTTATTTCAATTTCAGATGGTACACGGCGTTGAGAGAAAAACGATTGCTGGAACGCATCACGGGCTTGCAGGCCGAAACCGGCCGCACGCATCTGACCCAAGCGGAAGTGCTTACGCAGTCAATTGTTCAGCATCTGCAACGCATCTTGAATACCCGGCGCGGCAGCGTGCCAATCGACGCCGAGTTTGGCGTACCCGATTTTACCAATCTGGCCGGCTCGTTTGCGACCGGCGAGACGACGCAAATAATTGAGAACATGACTCGCATGGTCGCCCGCTATGAGCCTCGGTTGAAGTCGCCGCGTATTTTGGTCGCCGAAGGGGCGCAGGAGGTGCTGTCGCTGAGTTTCAGCCTGGAAGGCCTGGTTGCCATCGATGACCGGGACATTCCCATCTATCTGGCAACGCGCGTTTCTTCAGACGGCCGCGTTTCCCTGGAGATGCACTAATTCATGCTAACCAGCCATTATCAAAGCGAACTCAACCACCTGCGCCGTGTGGCCAATGAATTTGCCCGTAGCAACCCAGCTCTTGCACCGCTACTGGGTGTGGACTCGGCCAATGACCCCGATGTCGAGCGCTTGCTCGAAGGCGTGGCATTTCTCACCGGGATGGTTCGTCAACGGCTGGATGACGAGTTTCCCGAGTTCATTCAAGAGCTGGCGCAGCTGCTGTATCCGCATTATCTGCACCCATTGCCTTGCCTGACACTGCTACAGTTCGCGCCCCGCGGAACGTTGCAACAAGCGTCCCGTATCGATGCCGGGTGTGAAGTCGCCTCGGTACCTGTCGATGGTCAGCGGGTGCGGTTTCGCAGCACTGCGACAGTAGATCTTGAACCGCTGCAACTGATCGATACACGCTGGGATGGTGGTGCCGGTGAAGAACGCAGTCTCATTCTGGATTTCGCTTTTACAACCGCTGATCCAGATGATTGGCAAGCTGACAGTCTGCGTTTCTATCTAGGCGATGGCCTGGTGGATGGCTGCAAGTTGTTACGTCTGCTTCAGCTCAACCTCCGTGAGATCCGTATCTATGCGCAGGGGCAGCCCATGACTTTGCTGCCAGCCAGGCATTTGCGAGGTTTGGGGTTTGATGCCAGCAATACCTTGCTGCCTTTTCCTGACACGGCTCACCCGGCTTATCGTTGCTTACAGGAATACTTCGCGCTGCCCGAGAAGTTTCTTTTTGTCGAGCTGTCCGGCTTCAAGCAGTGGCGTGCCAGGGGCAAAGAGGGTCGATTCAGCGTGCGTATGATGTTCGAGAGCTTGCCGGACTGGGCGCCAAATCTGACTGCCAACAGTTTCATGATGGGTGTCACCCCAGCGATCAACTTGTTCGACCAGGAAGCTCACCCGCTACGCATCGACCACAAGCAAGTCGACTACCGCATCCAGCCCGCCGACCATAGCCAGCGCACAAACATGCGAATTCATTCGATCCTCAAGGTCAGTGCATACTCTGCCGAGGGGGGTGAGAAGCAATTGGAGCCTTTCAATACGTTCTCGCAGCGTGACACTTACAACTTGCGAATTCGACAATCGACTATCGATGCTCAGGGCTATGACCATTATTTGAGCCTGCCCTACCGCGAAGGAAAAGTGCTTAGCGAGGTGACGCTGTCTATCGGTTTGTTGTGTACCAACGGCAAACTACCGGAAAGCTTGCGTCTGGGGGATTTGAATCAGCCGACCGACAACACGCCATCCAGGGTCGAATTCAAAAGTATTCGCGGCATTACTCCGTCTCAGCCGCCTAAGTTCGATGACAAACTGCTATGGCGCATGCTCTCGCAGCTAAATGCCAATCACTTCCGCCTGGCTAACCGTGACTACCTGCGAGGGTTGCTATCACTCTATCTGCCTAGCGTCGGCGTGGGGGGGCAGGACGCTAACGAACAGCGAATCGACGCTATCGAAAGCGTTACCGTCACCCATGAGCGACGTTTCATTCGAGGACTGCCGATCGAAGGCAGCGAGGTCAGGGTCGAGTGCCGGGGTGACCATTTTTTAAGTCCTGGCAATTTCTACATGTTCGGTTGCGTGCTCGATGAATTTTTCGCCGGCTGTACAGCTGTTAACAGCTTTACCGCTTTCACGCTGTTCGACAGCGTCAACCACGAGACATTGAAATGGCCAGCGAAGATCGGGCACCAACGCCTACTGTGATTGATCCACTGCTTGATGACGGCGGCGAATATGGTTTTTTCCAGGCATTGCGCCTGTTGCGATTACGTTTCCCGAGCGAAAAGGACTTCGTCGAGAATGTGCGCGTCCGGCCCCGGCTAGGTCTTGGATTCCCCCAGCGCGATATTGAGCGGATCGAGCAAGGCGAAGACGGTCGTTACCGGATCGAGGCCAACTTTTTTGGACTCTATGGCGTCACCTCGCCGTTGCCGACCTTTTACACTGAAGATCTGATTGACGAGCAACTACAGGGTCACTCAGCGGGACGAGACTTTCTCGACATCCTGCATGCAGCGCTCTATCCACTGCTATTTCGCGCCTGGGAAAAGCACCGAATCTGGATCGACATTATCGAGCGACGTGACGTCAAGAGCCTGCGCCAGCTTCAGGCATTGATCGGCATAGCAGATGCGCGTCCCGAGCAGCGAGAGCAATCCGTCGATTTGCTGCGTTATGCCGGTTTATTCAACCAGTACCCGCGCTCGGCGCTCGGCCTGCAGCAGTTACTCAACGCGGTGCTTCAGGATGTGCCAGTGGAAGTTGTGCCCTGTGTCGAGACACGTCTGCGGATCGACCGGGCGGCGCGCACCTACCTAGGGGTGCAGTGCGGTGTTCTAGGCGAAGACAGCCTGCTTGGCCGAGAAGTCATGGATCGAAGTGGCACGCTGGATATTCGCCTGGAGGCACTAAGTGCCGAGCGTTTTCACGGGCTTTTGCCAGGGCAAGTGCTCTATCAAAAGCTCGAAAGGTTGGTGGCGCTGTACCTGCAGACGCCACTGCGCTGCCGGTTGGTCATGCGCTTGGCGGCAGAAGAGCAGCAGTGCGCTTCGCTGGCAGGCGGCTGGCAGCGGCTGGGCCTTGATACTTGGCTCGGCGACGGCGACACACAGGACGAAGTTGTATTCATGCTGACGGCCGAACACGGACCGATGCTAGAAGAGAGGGCTCGATAGATGATTCAAGTAGAACTCAAACCGCTGTTCGCACGGCTCAATGTTTACAGCACCAAGGCCCTGGAGAACGCGGCGGGCCTGACCCTCGCGCGTACTCATTACGAGATTTCCCTGGAGCACATGCTGCGTCAGTTGCTGGAAGACCCCAGTGCCGATGTGACCCGCATTCTCTCTCGATTCGACATCGACCCGTTACGCTTGCGTGCGTTGCTTGACGACGGCCTTTCGCAGTTGAAAAATGGCAATCCGGGCCGTCCGGTGTTCGCCAGCCTGCTTACAGAGTGGATTCAGGACGCCTGGCTGATTGCCTCGCTGGTAGTCGGCACCGGCCGGATTCGCGGTGGTTCTCTTCTATTGGCTCTGATCTCCCGTCTGGGATACTACACTGCGGGTACCCGTTACGGCGAAATGCTCAAGCCAGTATCCGCTGATGCTCTAACGGCTGAGTTCGCCCATCTGCTGGGCGGATCCAGCGAGGGGCCTCTTGACAGCTTGCAAGTCGGCTCTGGGGCTTCGTCGGTCGCCAGTGCGGCCGGTATCGCTCCCGCTGCTGAAGACAATATCGGCCGCTTTTGCGAAGACCTTACCGCCAAGGCGGTGGCGGGGCACATCGACCCGATTTTCGGACGCGATGATGAGATTCGTCAGATGATCGACATTCTCGCCCGACGTCGTAAAAACAACCCCATCGCCGTGGGCGAACCGGGAGTGGGCAAGTCCGCTGTGGTGGAAGGTCTGGCACTGCTGATCAGCCAGAACGAAGTGCCGGACTTTCTCAAAAACACGCGTCTGCTCAGTCTTGATCTCGGTGCGCTGGAAGCGGGTGCCAGCGTCAAGGGCGAGTTCGAAAACCGCCTGCGTGGCGTCATTGAGGAGATCAAGGCATCCACCACGCCGGTCATCCTGTTTATCGACGAAGCGCACATGCTGATCGGTGCTGGCGGCGCGGCAGGCGGCTCCGATGCGGCCAACCTGCTCAAGCCCGCGTTGGCACGCGGCGAACTGCGCACCATCGCGGCTACCACCTGGTCGGAATACAAGAAGTACTTCGAGAAAGACCCTGCCCTGGCTCGCCGTTTCCAACTGGTCAAACTGGACGAGCCGAGTGTCAAAACCGCCATACTGATCTTGCGTGGCCTCAAGGGGCATTACGAAAAAGTTCACGGTGTCAGCGTTCGCGACGACGCCATAGTAGCCGCTGCCGAACTGTCGGATCGCTACATTACCGGGCGCTTGTTGCCCGATAAGGCCGTGGACTTGCTTGATACCGCCAGCGCGCGAGTGCGGATCGGCTTGGGCATAAAGCCGGCAGAACTGGAGCGCATGGAGCGTCAGTTGTCGGGTCTGGAGCGTGAACTGACGGCCCTTGAACTCGACCGTGCCCACGGCTTCCCCGTGGAGGATCAGCGTCTTGCCGATATTGCCGATGAGCAGGCAGATATTGAAGGCCGCCGTATTATGTTGCAAAACCGCTGGATTACCGAGCGTGATGCGGCGGTTCGGATCCTTGATGCTCGCAAGCAACTGGCCTTGAAAGAAGAGAACCTGCCGCCGCCGACCGAGGGTGAAGTAGCTCAGGTATTGGCATCGATGGAGGAGCGTCAGGCAGAGTTGGACCAGGCCCGCGAAACCTTGGCCGAGCTGCAAGGCGACGAGCCACTGCTGTACACCGAGGTTAACCCGGACGCCATTGCTAAAGTCGTCTCCGACTGGACCGGCGTACCGCTGGGCAAGGTGCTGCGCGACGCGGCCGGCGGCGTATTGGCCCTGGCCGCCAACATCAAGACGCGTATTCGCGGCCAGGACACAGCCGTCGAGCAGATCGCGGAAATCCTCAAGGCCGCCCAATCAGGCTTGCGCGACCCACAACAGCCGCTGGGCGTGTTCTTGCTGGTCGGTCCGTCGGGTGTTGGCAAGACCGAAACCGCCTTGGCTGTGGCCGAACACCTGTTTGGCGGCGAGCAGGCGATGATATCGGTGAACATGAGCGAGTATCAGGAAAAGCACACCGTTAGCCGCCTGGTGGGTTCGCCTGCTGGTTATGTCGGTTTCGGCGAGGGCGGCATGTTGACCGAGGCGGTGCGCAAGCGTCCGTATTCGGTGGTGCTGCTCGATGAAGTGGAGAAAGCCCATCTAGACGTGGTGAATATTTTCTATCAGGTCTTCGACAAGGGCAGCCTATCCGACGGCGAAGGTCGACAGATCGACTTCTCCAACACCGTTGTGCTGCTGACCAGCAACCTGGCTACCGAAGAAATCCAGAACCTGTGCGTCGATGGGCGGCCCGATCCTGACACCCTGGCGGAAAGAATCCGTCCGATCCTGTCCCGGCATTTCAAACCGGCGCTGCTGGCGCGCATGACCATCGTGCCGTTCTTCACCCTGGCGGGCGAGCAACTGGCAGGCATTGTGCGCCTCAAACTGAGCCGGCTCAGTGAGCGTCTGCTGGCCTCGTCGAAAGTGCGCCTGACATTTTCGGAAGAGGTCGCCGACGCCATCGCCGCGCGCTGCACGGAAGTGGAGAGTGGGGCGCGCAATATCGATTTCATCCTGCGCAAAAGCCTGACCCCGCGGTTGTCCGATGTATTGCTGGGGGCGATTGCCGATCAGCGGCCGCTGGCTGGGTTGCATGTGGCGGTGGACGCTTCGGGGGAGTGGCTGATCAGCAGCATCCTGGCCAATGAAAGCGGGCCTTCGGACCTGGCTGCCGAGCCGTTGGAAGAGTTGGTCTAAGCCATGAACCCTGCAACGTATGTTCAGCCTTGTGTGAAGCCAACTGTGGATCTTGCAGTGACTGTGTCGAACTTCAGGGAGAAACGTCGTTATGCGCCTTGATTACGGTGATGCCAGCCTGTTATTGGTCGCTCGGGATCGCCTGGCACATAGTCCCTGCATGGTGGTGACTGTGGGGCTGTTGTACGAAGCTGATGAAACCATTGTCACGGCTGATCAGGCGCAGCCATGGCTGGCCGAGCGCTTCGCCAAACAGCCGTTCGATCGTGGCTTGAAAAAAAGTCATGGCACCTTTGCCGTTCACGGCAGCGCCTATCCGTTGAATACCGCGCAACAGGCTGGCATGGCGGTGCGGGTAACCGTAGGTTCGCTGGGCAAGACCCTGCATGTTCAGCCCCCACGTCAGTGGCGTAAAGGGCTGCTGGGGTGGAGCTCCGTTGTCTGTGGTGCGCTGGCAGGCGTACCGGTGGACTTCCAGCATGCCTACGGCGGTGTCGACAGTCCGGATAACCCTCAAGGGATCGGCTATACGACTGATCCAGATGCCGCCGAAGGCCTGGCTTTGCCCCAGGTGGAAAGCCCGCATACGCCCTTGCGTGCACCGGGTGAAGCTGCGCAGGTAGCCAGCTTGCTGCCGCTGTTGCCTCAGTCCCGGGAGCGCCGGGCTTTTTTCGGTACCTGCGATGATGCCTGGATACGGCAGCATGCACCTTTTGCGCCGTTGGACACAGACCCACGCTGGTTTGACGAGGTTGCCCAGGATCAGGTTCAGCCGGGCTATTGGGCAGGGAATGAGGCCTGGTCCGTTGCTGGTATGCATCCTGCGCAGCTGGAGATCACCGGCCGTTTGCCGGGCTTTCGCCCAAGGCTGTTTGTTCAACACACGTCGACGACAGGTTCACAGGCGGAATGCCCGCCCGTTATCGAAGAGGCGAAACTTGAGCTGGACACCCTATGGTTGTTCCCGGATGTCGAGCGGGTGCTGCTGGTCTATCGAACGCAGATCCCAGTGCGGGATATAGATGGTGATGATCTTATCGCACTCGCGGTCGGCTGCGAGCGAGCGGTTGACTTCGAAAAAAACCGCGATCAATGGATTGCAGAGCTTTGGCCGCAACTGCCGTTGCCCGAAGCAGACTTTGACGGGCCGCCGGGAATGTCTCCTTTTGAGGCGGAGCAGGCGGAACAGCTCGCACAGTTAAGCGTTAACCTTGAGAGTGATTTGGCCGTATTTATGGCTGAGCATAATAAGATCCTCGCTCTCACTGGCGCTCCATTGGCCGTCGCTGAACCGGCGGTGAGCATGGAAGCCGTTGAAGCGATGCAAAGTAGTTTGGCGGCCCTCGTACCTAAACTCCAGGTTTCTCTGGATCGTGCTCATGAGTTGTTTTCACCGGGTGCGGGGGCGAAGTCTGTCCCCTTGAACCGGCTTATCGGTGACCTCCAGACGCCAGCCGATGCTGCGGCGCTCAGGGAGGAGATCGACGCTGCCGCTGGGCCGGAAGACATCAATGCCATGGTTGCTGAATGTGAAGCGGCAATGCAGCAACACGTCGAAGAGATGGCCAGGCTTCTGGATCGAGAGCCCCACGTACTGCTTGCTCAAGCGCTGGCCGCCGATGCGCCAACAGACCCTGTTGCTGCGCAGGCTCAGATCGATGCGTTACTTAGTGAAATGGATATGGACACGAGGGTCGCCGAGATGGAGGCGGACCTTGATCAGTATGTCGAGGAAACGGCGCAGGCCATGGGTATGTCTGCGCAAGCGTTGATAGCCGAAGCAAAAGCACTCGACCCGCTGGAGAAATTCAAGGTTCTGCAGAGCGGTAGCCACTTGAATACAGGATCTGAAACGTCTGTTGATTCGCAGAGTGCAAGTGCTCTCGTCAAAGAGCTGGAGGAGCTTATCGCCTCTACGAAAGCCCAATTGCTGGAGCCTTTGCCGTCGGTTACGCCAGACTGGACAGTCGAATTACTGCTGACCCGCCATGACGCTGAAGAGGTTTTTGAGGGTGAGCATTTCAAGGCGCTGGATTTTTCCGGAGCGAATTTGGACGGAATTAGTCTGCAGAATTGCTTGCTTCAGAACTGCGTATTCACCGGCACGCGTTTGAGCGGTGCCGATTTGAGCCGCAGTCATTTTGTCGATTGTGACTTCAGCGAGTCCGAACTTGGCAACGCGTGCCTGGATGCCGCGCAGTTTCAGCGTTGTTCTTTTGACCGCGCGAAAGCGGATAACACAAGTTTCAACGCGACTTATGCACAGCAGTGCAGTGCCGCCAACGCCGACTTTACCGGGGTACATGCTTTGGCCTCACATTGGGTCGAATGCAGCTTCGCGGGTGCCACATTACCCGCCTCCAAATGGACAGGCGCTCGTTGGGGGCGCTGCGACCTGGAGGGCGTAAATCTGAGCAAAGCGCTGCTGAACAAGACGCAGTTTCAAGTCTGTCTGCTAAACGCCATTGATCTGCGTGGCTCCGATCTGAACGACGCCTCCTGGTCTGAAGTAAAGGGGCGGGATATAGACCTGCGCAACGCTAACTTGCAGCAATGGCGGCTAGATCAGTGCTGCCGCCTGCCAGCTGTGCGCCTGGATGGTGCTGACCTCAGCGGTGCCAGCCTGCAACAGGCGATGCTGACCGATGCCAGCCTGCGTAATGCATGTCTGGCGGGCGCATTGATATCGCACTGCGATCTCAGCGGTAGCGATGGCTACCATGCGGATGCTCGGGGTGCAGATTTTACAGCAAGTGACCTTAGCGACACCCGTTGGTTAGGGGCTAACTTCATGGAGGGGCGACTGCGCAAGGTCAATTTGACCGGAGCCGATTTGAGCGGCAGCAATCTGCACGGAGTGCTCACCGAAGGCGTTAAGGGTGACGGCACAAGACTTGACGGCGCATTGCTAACGCGCTCTCGTTTGTTAGAGGATCTGAGCCATGGCTGACAACTCTTGCGGTGTCCTTATCCTTATCCAGCGCACAGTCACGCTGCACTGTTGTGCAGCGCTGTATTTCTATGTTTTTCCTGCCTACCAAGTGAGAGCTAGTCAATGATCAACGAATCGACACCGGTCTCTGGGCTATTGACCTCCGTAGGGGACGTACCGCTTTGCAGCTTTATCAGTAGTGCATTGGCTGGCGAAATGCTTCTTGTACTTGATTGGCAGGGCGAAGAGGCCATATCACGGCCTTATCGCTTCGAGATCCGGCTAGCTTCCACCAGTGCCTTGCTAGACGACGAGCTTATGCTGGGAGAGCCCGCGACCCTGACCATAACCGACTCATCGAGCTTGCCACACCCTTATCACGGCGTGGTCACCGATGTTGAGCAACTGGATGGCAACGGCGACTACTATTTCTTTCGCGTTGTTCTTGAACCGCGTATGGCGCTCCTGCGTCAGTTTCAATTTTCCGAAATTTGGCTGGACACCAGCTTGGTCAATTTGATCAAGGCTGTCCTCGCTGAGGTGGGGTTGATAAGTCCTGGTCCAGGTACAGGTGTTGTCGGCGACTACGACTTCGATATCCGCCTGCCTCCTGGGGATGAGAAGTACACCCTTGCCAGCTTCACATGTCAGTTCGAGGAAACCTGTTTCGCGTTTCTTTCCCGAGTGCTCGAACACTACGGTGTGTACTACTTTTTTGAGCACGGGAGGAGTCAGGAAACGCTGGTGCTGTGCGGTGACCATTTGTTTCAGCCCAAGAGCGAGACACTACTCAGCTATCGCCCGCTGGACAGCACATTGAACGCCGAAACGACAATGGCTGTGGTTCGAACCTTTAATCGCCGAGTCGTTAGTCAGGCGAAGCGTGTTGTCTTGCAGGATTTTTCCGCGACCAATGCACAGTTGGAATTACAAGCGGTTGCATCAGTTGTCACAGGAAGCATGTCGGTGCAGGTGGAAGCCGAACAGGCTGTACTTGTCGAAAGTTCGAAGGCTTTTCTTGGGGATCATGGTCTTTACGGTCAACATTTCGGATCGATGGAACAGGGCCAGTGGCTTGCTAATCGCCGTGCTCAAGCGCTTGGCTGCAGAAACAGAGAGTTCCACGGCAGCGGGCGCGCTACTGGTCTTCGAGCCGGCTATCCGATGCGTCTTGTCAATCACACAAGGCTGGTGCTCAATGCGGGCTATCAGGTGATTGAGGTTTGGCATGAGGGCAATCAACCTTTGCCGACACTTGACAAAAATCAGTTCGATAGTGGCGCGCAGTCCTCTACCAGGTTTGTTGCTTTACCGGCAGATGTTCAGTACCGGCCTCTCTGTAGTACCGCGAAGCCGAATATAAGGGGCGTATTTAGCGCTGTCATAGATGGTGACGATAGTAGGGGGGAGCCGCTGCTCAACGAGAACGGATGCTATAGAGTCAGTTTCCCCTTTCTGCGCACTAAAAACGCTGCAACACGTGGTTCTGCCTGGCTGCGTATGGCGACGCTATCCAGCGGCTCGAACCATGGCATGCATTTTCCATTGCTTAAAGGAGCAGAAGTCTTGGTGTCCTTTTTGGGGGGGGATCCTGATCGTCCCATCATTACAGGTGCCGTTGCCAATTCGGAGAATCTAAATAAAGTCACCGTTGCCAATGCTACGCAAAGCGGGCTGTCGTCTCCGGGTGGGCATTTTATCGCCATCGAGGACAGTAAAGCAGGTGCTCAGATGAAGATGGGCGCACCCGTTGGTAACACTCAACTCACCATGGGAAGTGCAACGATCAAGGGTGCAGAACTCAAGACAGAGCACCATTTGCAATTTGACTCTAACACCTACAGTCAGTACGTAGGTAATGTTTACGGCTTTAGCTTGGGCGCTGTTAATGATAACTTTAATTCGTCACTCACCGGACTGCTGAGTGGTAAAAGATTAATAAGTGAAACGGACATGGACATTGTGGCGGGTAAGCCCAATCACCCGGATTTAACAACAGAGGCACTTAAAAACTCATGGGCCGGTATTTGGGATGGGCTGGCAGCGGAGCAGGGAGCAGACTCCGCCAGGTTTTCAGCGCAGTTAAATAAGGCCGAGACTCAGATCAGTGTCAGCATCGGTTCAAAAAAAGAAGACTACACGGAGCATGACACTGTTCTGAATTATAACAAAAAGGGACAAAAGTCGGAGGTCAATGAGGGTGATGCTTACCTGCATGATCGTTATAAGAAAGAAGAGTCGACTGCGCATAAAGTCAAGACGACAAGCTTTATGGTTGACAGTGTTATTGCTTCTATTGATGCCTCTAGGGTTGTGGTTACCGGAGATTCGGGGGTACTCGAAGGTATCAATAGTCTGACTATCAAAGGAAACAATCATTCGATTAAAATGGATAGCAGTGGTGTTGTTATTAAGACTTATGGTGGTGCTCCTATAGCCCTAGATGGCAATGTCGTAATCGGCGGAAGTTTGTTGGTGAAAGATAGCGTTCTTGTCGAGCAGGATATATTTGCGGTCGGTAGTATGACCTCTGAAAAGCAGATCAGTAATTTAGCCATATTCCATGAGGTTCGTTCGAATGTTTCTAAATTGGGGAGCCCGTTAATTATAAAGCCTGCAGAGAGAGTTTTGGCCTTTGCCAAGGGCGAGTACATAAAACTGTTTGCCGATGATCGGTTGGCTTTGATTAAATATTTAAACATGGCAGCTGCAGCGAATGACAAGCTATTGCAACTGGAAAATATCCTACTCCAATACAAAGCTGGGCAAATGAACAGTCCGGTGGAGCTCTCTTCAGATTATATGAATAAGGTTTTTGCTGCTCAAGCGGCAATGAAAAAGGTTCTCCATACGCTTCAGACCGTCCGGTCTATAGTGGACCTGCTCAGAATGGGAAGCCGCTCGACTGGCAAAATCAGCGATCCGGTGATCACCAGGATGGAGTTAAGTGTCGGTGAGCGTTTAGTAGGGTTTCTTAAGTGATCCGTACCGAGGCAATGAGCGCAGAGGCTCTGCGTACGTGTTTGTCACGTGCAGAGCCACTGCGGGATCTGGTTCTTGTCGCAGGCGATTACCGTGATATCGACCTGACCGGTGCGCGTCTAGAAAGGATAGATGCTCGCGGCGCGCTCTTCTGTGGTGCGAATCTGAGCGGGAGCTATTGGCGGGGCTGTACATTGGACCATGCTGATTTCTCTGGCTGCCAGTTTAACGGTGTGGTGTTGACCGATTGCACTCTGGATAGCACAACGTTCAAGGGCGCCAGTCTGAATAACGGTCGTTGGCTGCGTACTCGGTCGAGTTCTGTGGATTTCAGTCAGGCTCGGCTGACCGGTATCAGCTTCATTGAAGGCGTCTTTGATGCTCAGGTATTGGTCGGCACCACAGTCGGGTTATGCCAATGGGATGCTTGCAGTTTTACGGAACTCGAGGCTGCAGCCGTAGATTGGCGGCAGGTACGGTTTACGCACTGTTGCTTTGCAAGCGCCCATTTTGAGCACGCTCGTCTTGAACAATGCGCCTTCGATGAGTCAACGTTCGAGGGCGCTGATTTCAGCGCGGCAAGCGCGTTATCCACCTCCTTCTATCGCTGCAAAGGCGATCGAATGAGCTTTGCCAGTGCAAAGCTTAACCAGGCAATTTTCAGCGAAGCGCAATTTCCTGCGGCTGACTTCACAGGCGCTTGCCTGGAGCGGGCAAATCTCAACAAGGCAGATGTCACGGGCGGCGTATTTACCGGCGCATCCCTGCAGTACGCCCAATGCCAGGATATGAAAGCGACTCAAGCCTCGTTCGTTGCAGCCAACCTCACTGGCACGGATTTTCACTCGGCTGAACTCGAAGGCTGCGACTGGCGCAACGCCAACCGCGAATCCATTCGTCCAGAAGACAGCGAGCGCCTCGCGGCGCAACGCTGGCAACCTACTTTATAGGCGCTCATCCCATGCATGAAGCTTTGCCGTTTCTTGATCAACCCGCCACTGTGCGTCATGCGCGTATCAATGCCGTCAATGGCGAGCGCTTTGGTGTGGTCAGCGCTGAAGGCCATCGTTATTGGTTGAAGCCTGCCGTGGGCTGTCTGTTGCAGCCGACCGTGGGGGATTGCGTGTTGATTTCGCTGTCGGGCGATCAAGGCTACATCCTCAGCGTCCTAGAGCGCAGTCAGGCGCAGAGCAGTGAGCTGCGGGTGCCGGGCGATTTGCATCTGAACCTGCCCGCCGGTGCGCTGAGCATTCACGCGCATGGTGGCATGGCGCTCGATGCGGGACCGAGCTTGAAGGTTGAAGCACAAAGTAGTTCGGCGCGCTTCAGCAAAACCGAGCTCAATGTTGACCGGTTAAGCGTGACTGGCGTGCGCTCCGACAGTCATTGGCAGCAGCTTAATGAGCACGCTGAGCTCCTGAGTCAACACGCTACCCGTCACGACGCTCAATATGGTGACAGCCGACGCCAGGTGCAGGGGCATGAAGACCTGCATGCCGGTTCGTTACGTCAGCGCATCGATGGCGACTGGAGTGTCCGGGGTGAAACCCTGGATATGTTCGCGGATGTAGCCGTTGCAATCGATGCTCAACGCATCAAGCTGGGTTAAGGACAAGACTATGTACATGCTCAACAATGGCGGCGCGATTGCTACAGCTTCGCAGCCCGACGTTTGCAAAACGGCTACTCCAGCGGGTCCTGTGCCCATGCCTTATCCGAACATTGCCGATACCAGCATGGCCGATCCCGGTGGCCTGGTGAACGATGTATTGGTGGCGGGCATGCCAGCGATGAACCAGATGAGCAAAGTGACCGCCAGCAGTGGTGACGAGGCGGGTGCCCAAGGCGGTGTCGTCAGCGGCAAGAACATGGGTGAAATGACTTTCACCGATGGCAGCACGAAGGTCATGGTCGGTGGTAAACCCGCCGTTCGAGTTACCACGCAAACCCTGCAGAACGGTACGCCGGGCAATACCATGGGTGTGGTGTTATCGGGCAGTCAGACCGCAGTGATGGTGATGTCATGAGACAGATTTACGCTTATCTGCTCATCTTTTGTACGCTGCTCGCTGGCTGTAGCTCCCAGAAGCTTACCCCCGAGCAACAAGCACTAGCCGACCTCAAGTGGAGCTACACCGACAACGCCATCGAGCTGAGCTTTACCGCCGATGCCGATCTCAATCAGTACGACGGTCAGGCCCATAACCTATTGGTGGTGATCACCCAATTCGACCAGATCAATGCTTTTTCGCCTTATACCGGCAGTTCACAACAGTTGAGTAGTTTGCTGCTGATGAGCAGCGCGCCAACCGGAATGATCGGCCTCACGCGAGTGTTCGTAGAGCCGGGTCAGACCAAGCGGTTGAGCCTGCCAAGGCTTGAAGGCGCGAAGATGATCGGGGTTACTGCCGGTTACGCCCATCTGGATCCGGCGCGCAGCGCCAAGCTGTATCAGATTGGTGTCGATGTCACCTCTACCGGCTGGTTCAGCAAGACCTGGAATGCTATGCCACAACCCATCGCCATCGACCTGCTGTTAGGCCCCGATGCACTGCTGCGCGGCAACGAAAGTCGCCTGGCACTGCCCAAGCCGGTTCAGCCACGAGAGGGCGAAGTGCGGCTGCCCGGTGCGTAGGACTGACTTTCATCATGAGCGCTGTAGCAGCCGCTTTTTTCAACTTTTTTAGCCCGAACGCGAGCCCCTATGAATATCGATCAGTTGTTGTATTGGCACCAGGGCTTGTTTCTCCAGCCTCAGCATTTTCAGCAGAACGATGCCCGAATCGAGCATCGCCTGACCCGTACCACGGAACTGAACCATCCCTATCCGTGGGGCTTGATCTCCCTGAAAATCAATGAGTCTGCGTTGGTTGCAAAACAGTGTCTGCTGGATCAGCTCTCGGTACGCTTCCCAGAGGGCACGCTGGCCGAATATCCCGGTAACGCGGTGCTGGAATCACGCACGTTGGATCTGGGCGAGTTCAGTGGCGGTCGTACGCTGTATGTAGGTCTGCGACGTTTGCTGCCGGGTGACGCTAATGCACAAGTGTTCGAAACATTGGCAGAAGGTGCTCGTGCCGGGGCGCGCTTCGTGGTGGCCGCAGATCCTGAAGTGATTGGCGACCGCCTTGGAAATTCGCCGGAAGCGCGAGTGCGATCAATGTCTTATGTGTTGCGGTTGTTCTGGGAAGACGAGTTAGAGCACCTGAGTGCCTACGAATTGCTGCCGATTGCTCGTCTTGACCTAGATGGCGACCGGGTGCGACCCATCCAGCGGTATGTGCCGCCGTCGGTCAATCTGGCAGCCTCGTCGGTGCTCCTGCAGACGATGCGGGAATTGCGCGACGAACTGGTCGGCCGGGCGCGGCAGTTGTCGGTGTACAAGCAGCCGGGGGAATCACGGCGCGGTGATATCGACGGCGCTCAGGTCAATCACCTAATGGCCCTGGCACTACTCAATCGCTACGGCCCATTACTTACCCATTTGCTGGAAACGCCGCAAGTTTCGCCGTGGATGATATACGGGGCTTTGCGACAGTTAGTGGGTGAGTTGAGCCTGTTTTCCGAGGTCTGCAATATGCTTGGTGAAACGCCGGATGGCCGCTTGTTGGTGCCACCTTACAAGCATGAAGAGGCGGGCGCCGCGATCATTGCCCTAGTGGCTCTGATTGGCCAACAGCTTAATGAGATCAGTATTGGCTCAGAATTGCTCGTACGGCTGGAACTAAGTGAAGGTTTGTATCAGGCCGACATGCCGGAGGCCTTTTTTGGACCTCGCCATCGTTATTTCCTGGTGGCCCGCAGCGTGACAGACCCCGTTTGGCTTGCCGAAAGCTTGCCTCTGGAAGGCAAGTTGGGCGCACTCAGTGTCATGGATGGATTGATTAATCGTGCGTTGCCAGGAGTTGAGCTTGTTTACCTGCAAGTCCCGCCGGCAGGGCTGCCCCGGGTGGCGGACGCTTTGTATTTCCGACTTGAACCCCTCAGTGACGGCTGGGAGGAGCTACAGCGTGAGCGTCAGGCTGCCTTCTTCCTGCCGCAACCGCCCACTGATCTCGTTATTGATCTGGTAGTGGTGCGTACATGACGGATGCCCGCCTCGCTAACTGCTGGATGCCAATCTTCGATGCTGCTAATCGTGGCTTCACTGAGCCTGATCAGTCCTATGAAACGCTGGCGCCGTTACTTATCAAAGCGCTAGACGCAGCCGCCAATCGCGCTCGTGAACTGGAGTTCGCGGAGGCGCATGTTCGTGAGGCGCTGTTCGCCGTAGTGGCGTGGATCGATGAAGCAGCGATGTCTCGCGCCTGGCCCGGTTCGGTGCAATGGCGGCTGGCTCCGTTACAGCGTCACTACTTTTCCACCAGCCGTGCTGGAGTTGAATTTTTTCAGCGTCTGGAGGCGTTGCCCGAGGACGCCGTGGGTGCGCGTGAAGTCTACGGGCTGGCCTTGTTAGCTGGATTTGAAGGTCGCTATGCAACACGCCCGCTGGAAGAGCTGGCCCAGTATCGTCGGTTGCTTTTGCAGCGGATTATTCTCGATAACAAAATGGTGCCGCTCACCGCCACCAGCCAGCTCTTTACACAACCTGATGACTTAATGCCAAAACGAGTTCGTGTAGTACGCCATGGCTTGCCCGGTATTGCTCTGCTTCTGGTGATTGGCATACCCATAATTGTGTTGACCGTACTTTACATTAGTTTCGATCTCTCACTGACGCGACAAGTCAGCCAACTGCTGGGGGCACGCTGATGCTTAAGAAAGCAGGGATCTTCTTGCTCTGGCTGCTGCTCCTGGTGGGCTTTGCGCTGGCGCTATGGGCGCTAGCTCTTTATAAGAGCTGGCCGGTTTGGTACGCGCTGCCCATTTTTATCGGAACCATTTTTCTGGTTGTGGCCGGCCGCTGGGCCGGACGTCGCTGGTTTGCATGGCGCTTGCGTGCGCGGATGAACAGCGAGTTACCACAAAGCCGTCGTGATGCGGCCCCCAATCTTGACCAGGACTGGAAAAGTGGTTTGAGCAGGCTGCGCCAGTCGCGTTTGAGTCGTTTGGGCTCGCCTTTGTACGTACTGCCCTGGTTTTTGATGCTGGGCGAAAGTGGCAGCGGTAAGAGCCGCATACTGAAGAGCAGCGGACTGATTTCGGCGTTGCGCCCTAGCAGTCATGGTAAGCAGGCGCCGACTACTGGAACACTGGACTGGTGGTTCCTTGATCGCGGAGTGGTGATCGACCCGGCAGGCCGCATGTCTGAGGGCAGTAGTGACGCTGATCCTGAATGGCGTCGCCTGCTTTATTGGTTAATGCGTTCACGACGCAGGGAGCCTATCAACGGTGTGTTGTTGGTGATTGACTGCAAGCGCCTGATGAGCGACTCCGATGAACGACTGGCCGAACAGGGCCACTGTCTACGTCGTCGCCTTGATGACTTGGTAAAGATTTTCGGTGCACGGCTGCCGGTTTACTTCATCATTGCGGGTGCCGAGGCGTTACCTGGTTTTGCGCAGTGGAGTGCAGCACTCACGCCTGTGCAGTGTGAGCAGCCGTTTGGCTTGCTCAGCCGGCAACGTACAGATGCTGATGCTTTTCTCAAGGAAATGTTTACGGGGCTTGGCCACCGCCTATCTGATCTGCGCATTGACCAGGGTGTTCGCTGCATGCCTGATCAAGAGGCTCTTAGTTTTCCAGAGCGAATCGGCGACCTGCAGCCGCGACTTGAAAAGCTATTGATGCCGGCCTTTGAAGCCAATCCTTACAGCGAACCACCTCTGCTGTGCGGGCTATTTTTTACCGCGCAAGGGCGAGACTCTGAAGGGTTGGAGGAGGGCTGGTTCAGCCATGGTCTTCTGGGTCAGCTGTTGCCAGAGCAGCGCTATGCGTATCAACCTATCGACAGCTGGCATCGCTGGAGACGCCTACTCGGCCACGCCGCAGTGATTGCTTGGCTAGCCCTGTGTGTCGGTTTTGGTGCATTGATGGTTTATTCAGATCAACATACGAAAGAGGTGCTCAGCGCAGCGCTCAACGAGCCACCGCCCGCCAGCAACTTCGCTGGTGGTTTGGAAACCGATCTCGATGCGTTGCGCCGCTACCGACAAGCGATGATTAACTTGTCTGACGAGCAGCAAGGGGGATGGCGCGATTTTCTTCCATTCTCGGCACACATATCGTTGGTTCAGCAGCACTACCATGCTGATTACGTAAGGTTATTTGATAGCGAGATAGGCACTCCAGTGTTAGATGGATTCATCTCGAAAAATTTGGATAATGCATTGAAAGATGGAGATTCTCGTTTGATTGCCGCTTATGCGGAGTTCCTCGTGCGTCGGATCAACCTACTCGATGCACGGCTAGACAATAAGACAATGGATAACTTGCCACTGCCAGGTTCAGTTGTTGGATTATTGAACTTGGTTTATGGCACTAAAGAAACAATCAGCTCTGGGCAACTGGTTACCCTGGGCTCAAGCTACCGCTCTTATCTGGAATGGCAAACTGATATTCCGCAGATGCAGAGCCAGCGTACTGCGTTGTTAGGTCAGCTCGAAAGTATGGGGCTTGAAGCGCGCCCACTTGACTGGTTGACGGCGTGGGCCAATTTGCAGGGCCACCTGCAGCCGATCTTGCTCAGTGAATACTGGATCGATACCGACTATTCCGACCTGAGTCTTTCTGGCGCCTACACAGTCGAAGGCAATGCCGCGATCCTTGGGTTTATCGGTGAATTAGGTCTCGCAAGTCGAGATCAAGCATTATGGGAATCGCAACGGGTAGAATTTTTGAAGCTATACCAGAGCGAGACACAGGATGCGTGGTATAGGTTTATACAAAGCAGCCTGCTCAGTGCGCAGACGCGGTTGAAGACTCACAGCGATTGGCAGCAAGCCTTGAGTGTGGTTGGTACGTCCAATGATCCGTTCCTCAAATTGCTGCATCGCAGTGCCCAGCGTTTTGAAATTATTCCGGTCGAACAGAGGGCGTCGTGGGCGAGCCGTGCGGTGGAGATGGATCGCCTGCTGACACTAGCCAACAATGACGATTTGTACAATGACACTAGCACGCTGGGTAGTTTGAAAATCACCAATGCTCTCGGCGGGGACGTACTCAGGGGTATGGCCGGTGGCGATTCGGTCGAGGCCGGAATGACTGGGTTGCGCGACGAGTTGGCCCAAGCCCGGATGCTGGCACAATTCCTACAGTTGATGAAAGGCGTGATAGTTGATCTGCAAAAAAGCGACGCGCAGGCATTTCAGGTTGCGCTAGATACTTGGGGCTTTGGCACGGATCCGACAATCACGGCCGCACCGCTATGGGATGCCGAGAATATTAGCAGCGAGCTGACGCAGGTATTGCAGGGGACAGATCCGCGCGAAGATGTGGTCTGGTCGCTAGTAACGGGTCAGCTGGATTTTGCTATGCATTACGCTGCCGAGGTGGCTGCCTGCCAGCTGCAAAATGACTGGAGTGCTCAATTGCTCAGTTCGATCCAAGGTGTAGATGACCCTGTGATCATAAATGAGTTGCTGTACGGCGATCGAGGTCAGTTGCAAGCGTTTATGAGTGGTTCGGTGAACACTTTCGTAGAGCGAGATGTACAACGCTACAGTGGACGAGAAGCTTTAGGCGCTCAAATTCCACTTACCGGTGCATTCTATGGGTATGTCAGTCGCATGACACACGCACAAAACGATTTGCTCGGCGCTGAGCGGCGGAGCCAGACACAAAAAGCGGCTGAACAACAACGCAAGCAAGCGCTGGATGCCGAGCTAAAGACTCTGACTGCGCAAAGTGTCGATCTCAAGCAAACTATCGCAACGCTGTTAGCTACCACTGCGGTGGTAGAGCTTTTCGCTACGCCGCCGCAAGTTAATACCGGTACACTTGCGCTACCGCAGCAGACTCGTCTGGAACTGCAGTGCAGTGGTCGCTCGACAGTGTTGGATAATTTTAATTTCCCTACTAATGCCAGCTTCGTCTGGTCTCCAGTAGGCTGTTCGGATGTCTCTCTTGAAATAAGCTTCGCCAACTTTACACTCACTAAACACTGGCCTGGCAACTTGGCGTTCGTTGATTTTTTACGCTTGTTCAGTGGTGGTCAGCATACCTTTACCGCTGCCGACTTTCCGAGTCAGCGTAACCTGATGGGCAGCGAGAATCTGACGGAGATTCAACTGACCTACCGCCAGGAGGGCGAACAGATTCTGCTGAACAAATATGGGCAGGCAGAGCAGCTTGAGACCCAAGTCGACGACATCGATCAACGCTTGGAGCACATTACAGAGCAATTGGCGGCGATAGAGGCTGAGGCCGCTGCCCGGAATGTCACTCTGGCGACTCTAGGATCCCCGACTCACCAAGCCGTTGCAAGTATTCAACCTCCGACTCAGATAGCCTGGTGTTGGATGCCTCGGTCTGCTGATGTCGAGCTTGCAGGCGACGAAGTGCTATAGAGATGATCAGTCCTGAGGTCTTGGAATCTCGAATGATCGCTTAAACCAGTGTCCACTGTTGCTGGGTAAGATCACTGAAGGGGAGTTATCACAATGAGACAGCGTGACGAATTCGTTGAAGAAATGAAAGCCAGGCTCGATGAGTGGAATGCTGATATCGATAAGCTGACTGCCAAGGCGCGTCAGGCGAGCGACGAGGCGAGGGTGAAGTACCAGGAGGATATCGAACGGCTCAAGAAGCGCCAGGCGGAGACTCAGCTAAGGCTCGATGAGCTTCAGCATGCCAGCGAAGCGGCCTGGGAGAGTGTCCGCCAAGGTATGGAAGACTCGTGGGAGCTGATGCGCAAAGCCTTCCGGGATGCCTCTTCTCGTTTCAAGTAGCTTATTTAACTAACTATGTTCAACTAACCATGCGTTTCACTTAAAAAAGCCTGAATAGTTAGCTGGGGTCGCGGCCATCTTGTGGTTGCGACTCGCTGCCTTCTTGGAGACGCTCAATGGACGCATTTCCCTGTTTTGCCAGGGTCGCCAGGCGGTCTATTTGCTCATCCAGGCGGGGCAGGGCCTCTTGCCGATAGCTTGAGAGATCGTCGATGGCGCCCATCACCTCGCTGAAAGCCTCCTCAAGTACCTGCATGTCGAGCATTGCGGATGAGGCTCGTTTCTGAATGTCCACGCCTTGCTGTCGCAGAGCCTTGGCGGTTCCACCAATCATCTGCGAGGTGGTCTTATTGAGGGCTTCAATGCGATCCAGCACCAGGCGCTGATTAGCCATCGCCATGGCCACTGTGACCGCGACGGTGAGCGCCGAGACGGTGACGTTAATGGCTCTGTCCACACCGCGCATTAATTCTCGGTTGTTGCGAATAATCACTTCTAGCGCCAGTACGCCTTGCTGACTTACCGCCAGTTGTTGCTGGAGGTCGACAATGCGCTGACGCAGTGGAAAGAGCAGCTCTTCCTCAAGAAATTGGCGCCGCGGATCATCGCCATCGCGAGCGGCGATCTCCTCCTGAAGGCGCCGATCGATCATGCGCCCCAGCGCAATTTGGCGGTTCAACTCGCCAAGAATTTTAGTTAACGCCTGCTGGTCATCGTTCAGGGTGAGGTTGTCACGATGTAGCATGTCTCGTCCGCTTTCCAGATCCTCGATGATCGCATCCAAGGCCTGCTGGGTATTCTCGAACTTGCGAAAGTAGCGTTGCAGGCGGCTGTCTAGGCCGGGAATGACCGCTAAAACGCGATCCAATGTAGTTGGTGCCAGGCGATGGCGTGCAGGGTCGAGCCCCTCCATACGCCCGCGCAGATCGGTCAGTGCCTTGGCGACCGGCCCGCCTTCGTCACCCTGGTGGGCCAGCTT
>Ga0209344_10000668_pt1 | contig 54883 bp, 47 predicted proteins | sample Cruoilmetagenom6_FD_187293 | JGI IMG/M metagenome (GOLD analysis project Ga0209344, IMG submission 187293) | Oil polluted marine microbial communities from Coal Oil Point, Santa Barbara, California, USA - Santa Barbara Oil Seep Sample 6 (SPAdes)... | ecosystem: Environmental > Aquatic > Marine... | reverse complement strand
GGGCGAGGGAGTTAAGAACATGGGCTCGCCCCGAACTCTCTTCTCCCACCCCCTTGTGGGGAGGGATCAAGGGTGGGGGTTGGCCCGAGAGGGCCAAACAAAAGATCTGAAAGCTATCCGCGAATACAGAATTTGTGGCTTCACCCCACCCGACCCGGCTTTGCCGGGCCACCCTCCCCATCAAGGGGAGGGAGAAAAGATTGCGCATCCCAGGCTTACTTCCTTCTCCCTCGGGCTTGACCCGAGGGTCCATGCGATCGTTGGAAGAGAAGATGGTGCCCGGATCACGTCTGGGCAAAAGGCGGTGCGGCGCGCGCAATGACGGTGGGTTTTGTGGGTGCCCTATCCTTCAGACGGCCGCTAAATCTCTGCCTTGCCGCTGGCCCAGTCGGCAACGGCCGTGCCGGTCAGCCCGGTGACTGATTTATGCCCGCCCGCCTGCACAGCAGCCGTCAGCCCGGACTTGATCTGGCCGAGCAATTCCATGCCCTCAAACACCAAAGCCGAATAAAGCTGGATGGCATTGGCCCCGGCGGCGAATTTGGCGACGGCGCTTTCGGCGGAATGGATGCCGCCAACGCCAATGATCGGCATGTCGCCGACGCGCAGGCGCATTTGCGCCAGTTTTCGCGTGGCCAGATTGAACAGCGGCTTGCCCGACAACCCGCCCAACTCACCGGCATGGGGCAGGCCCGCCACGGCGTCCCGTCCAATCGTGGTATTGGAGACGATCAGCCCGTCAAGATTGGTGGCCTGGATCACCCGGGCGATTTCGTCCATCTCGGTTTCGTTGAGATCGGGCGCGATCTTGAGGAAGATCGGCACGCGGACACTGGCGCGGGCGCGCTCGTCGAGCACGGCACCCAGCAATTTGCGCAAGGCGTCATGGGATTGCAGATCGCGCAGGCCCGGTGTGTTGGGCGAGGAAATATTGACCGTCAGATAATCGGCGCAGGTCGAGAAGCGTTTGACCCCGGCAACATAATCGGCAACGAAATCGGCGCTATCCTTGTTGGCCCCGACATTGACCCCGAGAATGGTCGAGACACGCCGGTCATTAAGGCGCTGGAAGGCGGCAAAATGGCCCTCATTATTAAAGCCCATCCGGTTGATGACCCCGCCGGCCTCACTGACGCGGAACAGGCGGGGTTTCGGATTGCCGGTTTGCGGGCGCGGGGTCAGCGTGCCGACTTCAGCAAAGCCGAAACCAATCCGGCCCAGCGCTTCAGGCACTTCGGCATTCTTGTCAAAACCGGCGGCCATGCCAACCGGGTTTTTCAGCTCCAGCCCGCAGAGATCAAGGCCGAGTTCGGGCGGATCCGCCTTTTCCTGCGCCGGGACCAGGCCCAGTTTTAGCGCCGAGATGGTGGCGCGATGGGCAATTTCGGGGTCCATCTTCAGCAGGGCGTCGCGGGTGACCCCTTGGAGCAGACCAGAACGCAAAAGCGGCGACAGGGATGAAAACATCAGGCGAGATCCGGCAAATTATTGATGCTGCCATCGGCATTGACCGAGATCGGTGTCGCCCCGGCAATCTGGCTTATGGGTAGCGGCGCATAAAGATGCGGAAACAGCGCGCCGCCGCGCGAGGGTTCCCATTTCAGCCCCGTGGCCACGGTCTCTGTGGCGACCTTGAGCAGCATCAGGCCGTCCTGCCCCTTGAAGTGCAGGCTGAGGGTTTCACGAAGCTGGCTGGCAGTCGAGAAATGCATATAGCCATCGGCAATATCGATCGGCATGCCATTGAGCGTACCGCGCGTCTGGGCATCGTCCCAAAGCGCTGCGGTGGTGATTTTATAGATATATTCTGGCACAGATTCTGACATGGCCGCGACCATAGGCAAAGGTGTTGTGGGCGGCAAGCGTCACGGGTCTTTACATAGATACAAGCGATATGCCACTAATAGGACATAAGTCCGCACTTGGGACACTTGTCCTTTTTGTTCATGCCCTAACCACCAGAAGAGCCCTGTCATGCTGTCACATAGTGCCATCTGGGATGCGATAGATAATCTGGCCAAACGCCGGGGGCTTACGCCCTCTGGTCTGGCACGGCTGGCCGGGCTTGATTCAACGGCCTTTAACAAATCCAAGCGGATCAGCAAGGACGGGCGCGAGCGCTGGCCCTCGACCGAAAGCCTGGCCAAGGTGCTGGACGCCACGGGCGAAGCCTTTGACAATTTTTTCACCGATAGCGAGGCTTACGTGCAGACCGCCACGACACGCGCCTCCACCGTGCCCTTGCTCGGCTTTGCGCAAGCGGGTTCCGGCGGGTTTTTCGATTCGGGCGGCTTTCCGGCCGGACAGGGCTGGGACGAAGTGCGCATGCCCGCCATCGAGGATGGCGGCACCTATGCGCTTGAGGTCACGGGCGATTCCATGCTGCCGCTCTATCGCGATGGCGACATCATCATCGTCTCGCCCAGCGGGCAATTGCGCCGGGGCGACCGGGTGGTGGTGCGCACGCGCGAGGGTGAGGTCATGGCCAAGACTTTGTACCGGCAGACGGAAAAAACGGTGGAACTGCATTCGCTCAATCCCGACCACCCCCCGCGCCTCCTCCAATCCACTGAAGTCGACTGGATCGCGCGCATTGTCTGGGCCAGCCAATGACCACGCCCATCAACCTGATCGGCCTCGATGCCGACGACACGCTTTGGCACAATGAATATTTCTTCAAGCTGACGCAGAAGCGGTTTTTGGAATTGCTGGCCGATCACGCCGATAGCGACCATGCCGCAACACGGCTGTTCGACGCCGAGAAGCGCAACCTTGCCATTTACGGCTTCGGCATCAAGGGATTTACCCTTTCGATGATCGAAACGGCGGTCGAGATCACCGATGGCAAAGTGCCCGCCTCTGTCATTCAGGAAATCCTCGATGCGGGCCGTGACCTGCTGGCGCATCCCGTTGAAACCCTGCCCGGTGTCGAAGACACGGTCGAAAAGCTCGCAGGCACCTATAAGCTCGTGCTGGTGACCAAGGGCGACCTGTTCGATCAGGAGCGCAAGCTGGCCCAATCCGGGCTCGGGGATATGTTCAAGGCGGTCGAGATCGTCAGCGACAAGAACCGGGGCACTTATGAGCGGATTTTCCGCCAGCATGGCGCGGGGCCTGACCATTCAGTGATGGTTGGCAATTCGATGAAATCTGATGTGGTGCCAGCCATTGAGGCCGGTGGCTGGGGCATTTTCGTGCCGCATGAACACGCCTGGGCGCTGGAACATGCGGAAGCCCCGATTGATGCGCCGCGATTCCGCGAAGCCGCCCAATTCGGCGACATCGCGGATATTATTGAAAAGCTCTAGGTCTTTCTGGTCGCATCGTTGGGTGCAGAAAACTGGTACCCACTTTTCTGCACGATGCTCTAGCTGACCAGTTCGCCGGCCAGGCCCTTCTTGATCAATGCGCGGGTCTGATCGACGCCATAAAGCGCCGCGAAAGAGCCAAAACGCGGCCCTTGATCCTGCCCGAGCAGCACCTGATAGAGCGCCTTGAACCAGTCGCGTAGCGGCTCGAAACCGGCGGTCTTGCCGACTTCATAAACAAGGTTCTGGATCGCTTCGGCATCGGTCGAACCGCTAAATTCGGCCAGTCCTGCATCGAGCGCTTCAAAGGCCTGGCGTTCCTGATCGGTCGGGGCGCGGAAGACTTTTGTCGGTTTGACGAAATCATGGAAATAGCGAATGGCAAAGCCGACCAGCCGGTCGAGTTCAGTGTGGGTTTCAGGCGACGCGCCGGGGACGTAGTTGGAGATAAAGCCCCAGAGCACTGAGGCGTCCTCGGCATTGGCCGCCGAGACAAGGTTGAGCAGCAGGCCGAACGTGACCGGCACGTCATGGGTGCCCGGATTGCCTGAATGAATGTGAAAGGCCGGGTTCTCCAGCTGTTCAGCAACCGTCTGCCGGCCAAAAGCCTCGACAAAGGTGTAATATTCATCGACGGCGCGCGGGATGATATCGAAGAACAGCCGCTTGGCCGAGCGGGGCTTTTGGAACATGAACAAGGCGAGGCTTTCGGGGGTGGCGTAGTTCAGCCAGTCCTCGATGGTCAGGCCATTGCCCTTGGACTTGGAAATCTTCTGGCCCTTGTCGTCGAGGAACAATTCGTAATTGAACCCCTCGGGCGGGGTGCCGCCCAGTGCCTTGACGATGCGGCTGGAAAGGCGGACGGAATCGATCAAATCCTTGCCGGACATTTCATAATCAACGCCGAGGGCAAACCAGCGCAGGGCCCAGTCGGCCTTCCACTGGCACTTGACCGCGCCGCCGGTGACTGTGGTTTCGGTCTCTTCGCCGGTATCGGGATCGAGATAGGTAATGGTGCCCTTTTTGACGTCGCGGGCGATCATGGGCACTTGCAGCACCACGCCGGTGCGCGGACTGACCGGCAGGAAGGGCGAATAGGTGGCACGCCGTTCCTCACCGAGGGTGGGGAGAATGATGTCCATCACTTCATCATAAACTTCGAGCATGCGCAGCAGCGCCTGATCGAAAACGCCGGTGGTGTAGTAATCGGTGGCGCTGACGAATTCATATTCGAAACCGTATTGATCAAGAAAGGCCATCAGGCGGGCATTATTGGCCGCGCCGAATGAGGGATATTCGTCGGAGAACGGGTCCGGGATACGGCTTAATGGCTTGCCGATATAACTCGCCATCATTTCCTGATTGGGGACATTGGTCGGCACCTTGCGCAACCCGTCCATATCGTCGGAAAAACACACCAGCCGCGTCGGGATTTCGTCGCGGGTCAACAGGCGGAAGGCCGTACGCACCATGGTTGTGCGCGCCACTTCGCCGAACGTGCCGATATGCGGCAGGCCCGAGGGGCCGTATCCGGTTTCAAACAACACGCTTTTCTCGCCGGTTTTCTCGAGCCGTGCCACAATTTTCCGGGCCTCTTCAAAAGGCCAGGCGCGTGCGGTTTGGGCCGCATCGAATGCGGCGGGGTCGAGTTCGGGGAGCGTATTTGACGGCACTTTGAAATCTCTTTGCTGATCGCCCATAAAGCGGGCCCGGCTGGTGTCGCATTCAAGAGAGGTCTGCGTCAACATTTTCAATCTCGACCATTCCCTTGTCATCGGCCATCATGCTGCCTAGGTATGGCGCACCTCACTGCCCCCCAAAGACAGTTTACCGGAGAAGTTCATGTCCCTGTCGCCGCAAGATGCCCTGGTCTATCTCATGGTGGTGACCTCCGCCGCTGATACCGACATGACCGCCACCGAACTGGACCGGATTGCCGGGCTCGTGGAACGATTGCCGGTATTTGAAGGCTATGACCGGCTGCAGCTGGCCGAAATCGCCGGGCAATGCGTTGAACTGATGGCGCGGGTTGATGATCTCGAACAAATCCTCGATCAGGTGCTCGACGCCCTGCCCGAGCGGCTGCACGACACCGCCTATGCACTGACGGTGGAAGTCGCTGTGGTGGATCTTGAACTTGGACAGGAAGAACTGCGCTGGCTGGAAATGATCCGCGACCGGCTCAAGCTCGACCGGCTGACCACCGCAGCCATTGAAGTGGCGGCACGGGCGCGGCTGCGCAAGGCGTAACATCCCGCTCACGCCGAATTGCACCGGATTCACTGGCACCCACGCCCTGACATGTCTATATTAGGCCATTGTCATATACGAGGGATGATCGCGTGACTCTTTTCGGCCTGAGCGAAGGCGCTCTCAGATTTTCGATCTTTGCGGCGATCTTTCTCGTCATGACGGCGCTGGAGGCGTTTCTGCCCCGGCGCGAACGGCGGTTTACCCGTGGCAAACGCTGGTTCACCAATATCGGGGTGTTGTTTGCCGATTATCTGGCGGTGGCCGCGATGACCTTCGTGGTGCCGGTCACAGCAACGCTGGCGGCATTCTGGGCCGAGGCCAACGGGTTTGGCCTGTTTTATCAGCTCGGCTGGCCGGTCTGGCTGGAATGGGTGATCGGCTTTGTGGTGCTGGATTTCGTCATCTGGGGCCAGCATCTGGTCACCCATAAAATCCCGCTCTTGTGGCGCATTCACCGGGTGCATCATTCAGACGAGGATCTGGATGCGACCAGCGCCGTGCGGTTTCATCCGCTCGAAATCCTGCTGTCGATTTTCATCAAGGCCGTGGCGGTCATATTGCTCGGTGCGCCGGCGGTGCTGGTGGTTTTGTTCGAGGCCGTGGTCAACGGCTCGGCGCTGTTCAACCATGCCAATCTGCGCCTGCCCCTCTGGCTCGATAAAATCCTGCGCCTGGTCATTGTGACGCCCGACATGCACCGGGTGCACCATTCTGTCATTCACCGTGAGACCGATAGCAATTACGGCTTTGCCCTATCGGTCTGGGACAGGCTGTTCCGCACCTATAATGACCAGCCCGAAAAAGGCCATGACGGCATGACCATTGGCTTGTCCGAATGGCAGGATGAGGCACCGACGCGGCTGGGGTGGACGCTATTGCTGCCGTTCCGCAATCCGCCGAAATCAGCGCCGCCGGTCAATAAAAGCTGACGGGGAACCAGCGCAGATAGAGTTCATCGAGCTTGCCGTCGCGCTTGAGCCGCGCCAGCGCGGTATTGATGGCGAGACGCACATTGCCCCGCCCGGCGGGAATGGCAGCGGCGAACCCCTCGCCGAACCAGCGCGGGCTGAAATAAGGCTCCCCGGCAAAACCACAGCAGTCGATATTTTCATTGAGCCAGAACGACGCGCGCATGGCATCGCCAAAATAGGCATCCGCCTGCCCGTCTCTTAGAGCTTCGAGCGCCTTGATCTCATTGTCAAAGGGCACAGCCACCACTGTTGGCATATTGGCGGCAAGGAATTGCGCATGGGCAGACCCGGCGCGCACAGCGATCTTTTTGCCCGCCAATCCGGCCGCGTCAAAGGTGGAGATCTCATCGGTGCGGGCGACAAAGCGTCCGGGCAGCATCAGATAGAGCGAGGAGAAATCAAACTGCTCGGCTGAAATGTCGTCGATCGCCAGCCCCGCCAGCAAGGCATCGCCCTGATTGCTGGCCAAGGCATCGGCAACCTGATCCCAGGGCCATGCCTGCACCGTGCAGGCCACATCAAGCACCGTGCAGATGGCCTTGGCCAGATCGACATGGAACCCGACCAATTGCCCGGTCTCGTCGCGATAATTGAAGGGGGGGAAATCGGCGCTGGTCAGAAACCGAATGGCCGGCACGCCGGACAGATCCGGCACTTCTTCACGTGCGCTGGGGTCCGCATGATAGGGCAAGGCCTGCGCCATGGCAGCCGAGGCAAGCCCGAACAATAAACAACAACCAATCAGCCAACGCATGACGCGACAATGCCCGGAAAGAATCATGACCTGTGCTCTAGCATAAAAAACGGCCAAGGGACCGTGGTTGAATTGCGCTGCATGCCCCGTTCTAGGGGCATTTTGCCCCCGTGACCATCGCAAGCGAGACCTGCCCTGCCCCCACCACCAGATATTTTACCAGCAAACCACCTTGCCTTTTATTGGCAAAAATGCCAAAATTGTTGGTATAACAAAATACATAATGAATATTTGCGTTTCACATGTTGCGGCGATTTGCTCCAAATGCTGGATTTAATTTGTATTGTTCAATTTATACTTGACGATCATTCCAATGATACTGAAAAATCAGCTGCGTCACTGCTGAGCGCCGCAGATCTTGATGTAGATATACTTTCACATATCTCTCATCGCTTTTCCATTCCTGAAGCCGTTGTTTATGAACGGGCCGCACAATTTTGTGGCCTGCCGTTCTTTCCGGTTGTGCCCGAGGGACCATCCGAACCTGTGCAGCCCTCCCGCATGGATCTGCTCGGCGGCATTCGCAGTATGAGCGTCAGGGTGCTGGACCGGGATATCCTGTTTCTGGCCCCGACCGCGCACCAAATGCTGGCACTGCGCGAAAGGCGGCAAAAGGGGCTCGGCATTTGCCGGGACATTTGCATTGTGCCGCCCGGCATTCTCCGCGCAGCGCTGGTGGCCAATAATAGCGATGCATTGCTGCAATTCTCCCGGCAAAGACTGGCGCGGCGCTGGCCGTTTGCCAGTGCCCATCTCGACCTCACGCTGATGCTGCGCCTTGGCTTTGTCATCGCCTTGTCAGCGCTGGTTGGCCTGGTGGCCATGGCCCCTTTTGTTTTCGCCCCGGCCCTCTTGCCGCTGCTGGCCCTGATCTTTCTGCCCCCGTCATGGTTCCGGCTGACGGCGCTGATGGAAACACCCAACCGGCATCGACCGGCGCGCGAAAGCCTGCTCGAGGACGTGGAGCTGCCGGTTTATTCGGTACTGATCCCCTTGCGCGACGAAACGGGCATGGTGGCGCAACTGGCCGCCGCGATGCAGGCGCTGGATTATCCGCCCGAAAAGCTCGACATCAAATTCGTAGTCGAAGCCGACAGCGCCGACACCGTGGCGGCCGTGAAGCCGTTTCTCGATGATGCCCGTTTCGAGCTGATCGTCGTGCCCAAATCTGCTCCGCATACCAAGCCGAAAGCCCTCAATTATGCGCTGCCCATGGTGCGGGGTGAGCATGTGGTTATTTACGACGCCGAGGATGTGCCCGAGCCTGACCAGCTGCGGCGCGCGGCCTCGCAATTTGTCGAAGATCCTTGCGTTGACTGCCTGCAGGCGGAACTGGCCATCGACAATGCTGATGAAAGCTGGCTGACCGCGCTGTTTGCCGCCGAATATAGCGGATTGTTCGGGATCATGCTGCCCGCCCTGGCGCATTGGCAATTGCCCATGCCCCTTGGCGGCACTTCCAATCACTTCCGCACCAGCTCCTTGCGCGAGGTTGGCGGCTGGGACGCGTTCAATGTCACCGAGGATGCTGATCTCGGGATCAGGTTTGCCCGGCTGCGTTATCGGGTCGGCACACTGCAGTCGCGCACCTATGAGGAAGCGCCGGTGACACTGGGGCCGTGGATACGCCAGCGCACCCGCTGGATGAAAGGCTGGATGCAGACCTTTATCGTGCACAACCGCTATCCGTTGCGGTTTCTGCGCGATGCGGGCTGGCGTAATTTTATGGTGTTCCAGCTTTATATCGGCGGCATGATCCTGAGCGCACCATTGCATGTGGTGTTTGTCAGCGCCCTATTGGTGCGGGCGGGCATTGCCATCCAGTCCGGTGCCTTGCTGCACCCCATGGCCTTTGTGCATTTGTTCATTCTGACCGTCGGCTATATCGGTGCCGCAGCGCTGGCCTTTGCGGGAACGGCACGTCTCGCCCGTCCGGGCCTCACACGCTACCAGTTCCTGTTGCCGCTTTATTGGGGGCTCACCGGTATCGCCGCCTTCCGCGCCATGTATGAACTGGTCGTGCGTCCCTATTTCTGGGCCAAGACCGGGCATGGCGTAACCACGCGCAAACGCGGCGGGAGCTTCATGCGCGCACCACAGATGAGGCCGAAGGCAGCCCCGATCATCAACCTTAAAAACCTCGGGAGTGCGAAAGAGCGCTCCTGACCCTTGATGCCCCGTTTTCAACTATCATGTTGCCGGCCTGTCACCGGGGCCTGGTGCTCAGATAATGAGCCAGCGCAATATGTTCTGCTCCCGGCCCCATCGCGAAGGTCCGCCCGTTTTCCGCCCGGTAGAGACCGACATCATCGAGCTGCCAATCGGGCCATTTGACAAGGTCTGCCTCTAGCCGCTCCTGTCGGCGCGCTTTCTGGCGACGGGTCAGATAGCGGCGTGCGAAGTGGGCAATTCTTCCCCGCATTTGCGTTTGGTTACCCATGGACATGATGCGTCTCCTTTGATGCTGCATCATGCTTGCGCATATAAACACATTGATCCAGTCAATGTTTTTTGGCATACTTATCGTGATATTCGATTGTTTAAGAAAAAGGGCTCGCCATGCTTTCGCTCGATCCGGATTTCCTGCGCAGCTTTCTCGCCATTTGCGAGGCGGGCAGTTATGGCGCGGCGGCGGCGCGGGTCAACAAGACCCAGTCCACCCTCTCGGCGCAAATGAAAAAGCTTGAAGAGACGCTGGGGGCGACCCTGTTTGAAAAAGTGGGGCGCCGCAATACGCTCAGCCCCGCCGGCATGCGCCTGCTCGCCTATGCCCGGCCCATGGTGCGGCTGAACGACGAAACCATCAATGCCTTCCGGCCGCCAGCGGTCAGCGGTGCGATCAAGATCGGCACCAGCGACGATTATGCCCAGGCCTTCCTGCCACCGATCCTCGCCAATTTCGCCATGATCTGCCCTGCAGTTGAAGTCGAGGTGGTCACCGCCGATACTGGCGCCTTGCTGGCGCGCGATGACGCGGACACATTCGACGCGCTGCTGGTTTCAACCGGTCGCGGCGGCGACAGCTTTGAAAGCCTGCGCAAGGATAAACTGCACTGGCTCGGCTCGGAGCGTTACCAGCGCCACAAGGAAGACCGCATTCCGCTGGCGCTCTGGTCGGATGGCTGTTCCTGGCGGGCCAAGGCGCTGGCGGCCCTTGCCCAGGGCGGGCGCAATTGGCGCATGGCCTATACAACCTCGAACGCGCCGCTGCTGCAGGCCACCGTGCGCGATGGGCTTGGCATCACCATCGGGCCCCGCTGGTATCTGGCACCGGGACTGAAAATCATTGAGGAGATGGACAAGCAATGCCCGCTGGAGAGCGACGGTATCGGCATTCGAACCCGCCCCGGCGACAAATCACCGTCGCTGGAGGCTTTCCTGCATGAAGTGCGGACGCATTTCAGGAATGAGGGGCGGTTGGCGGTGGCGTGATGGAGCGGGTGAAGGGAATCGAACCCTCGTCACTTGCTTGGGAAGCAAAAGCTCTACCATTGAGCTACACCCGCAACGCTGTTCGCGCGGCGCTATATCTGCGCGAAAGCCGCGCAGTCGTCAAGCCAGATTGCCAAACGGTTTGAAGTGCTTTGACAGTTTAAGGCTCTGCGCCTGATAATTGGAGCCGAGCGCAGTGCCATAAAGCACATCCGGGCGTTCGGCCATGCGTTCATAAATCAGCCGGCCAATGGTCTGGCCATGGCCGAGCAGAAACGGCACTTCGCGGCTGCGCACTTCAAGCACGGCGCGGCTGCCGCTGCCCCCCGCCCCGGCATAGCCGAAACCGGGATCGAAAAAGCCGGCATAATGCACGCGGAATTCGCCAACCAAAGGATCGAACGGCACCATTTCGGCGGCATAATCGGGCGGCACCTGCACGCTTTCGCGGCTGACCAGAATATAGAATTCATCCGGATCGAGGATCAGGTCATCATTGCCACGGCTATAAAGCGGGTCCCAGAAATCGAGCACTTCGAGGGCGGCTTTCTTGTCCACGTCGACAACAGCCGTATGGCGCTTGGAACGGTAGCCGATCAAGCCGTCGCGGCCATCGCCCTTGAGGTCGATGGAAAGGGCCACGCCCTCGCCCACTTCCATATTGGGATCAAACACCAGGGTCTGTTCGAGATGCAGCGCCTGATGTTCGGCGACAGAGAGGCGCGTCAGGCCCTTGCGGAAACGCATTTGCGACAGGCGCGAGCCGGTCCGTACCAGAATGGGGAAAGTGCGCGGGCTGATTTCAAGATAGAGCGGGCCTTCATAACCTGCCGCGACATTATCAAAGCCCCGGGCGCTATCAAAAATAACGCGGGTGAAAATGTCGAGCCGGCCCGTCGAGCTTTTTGGATTGGCCGCAGCGCTGACATCGGCGGGGAGTTTGAGGCTTTCGAGCAGCGGCACCAGATAGACGCAGCCGCGCTCAAGCACCGCGCCATTGCGCAAATCGATTTCATGCAGCTTGAGTTCGCCGATCCGGTCTTCAACCGTATGGCCGGGGCCGGGCAAAAAGCTGGAGCGGACGCGGATGGCCTTTTCGCCCAGACGCAAATCAAGGCTTGCCGGCTGCACCTGATCTTCATCCAGCGGGGTCGCGATATTGATGGCACCATCGCCGACCAGCGCCTCGATCATGCGCGCGGAAAATATGCCGTCCGGCCAGTCTTGCGTCTTGGTCATGCTGCGGCTTGTCCTCCGGTTGGGTGCTATCCCTAATCGTCGCCCTATCCGATAGCAACCTGATGCATTGACGCCAAGGCTGAATTGGCCGTAAAACCCAGTCTATTGTGGTGATTTGGCCGGTCAGATTGCAAGCCACGTAAAACAAATTGCTAAACGACCGTTTCGCCGGCCGCCTTCGCGCCGGCGTTTTTTGTTTGGAAAGGTTGACCTCATGTCCCGTGACCGCAATCCACTCAGCGATCCGAAACGCCGTTCGGCACAAACCCAATTGGTGCATGGCGGCACCGAGCGCAGCCAGCATGGCGAGACCTCGGAAGCCATTTTCATGAGCTCGGGGTTCATTTACCAAGATTCAGGGGCGGCCGAAGCGCGGTTCAAGGGCGAAGATCCGGGCTATATCTATTCGCGCTTTTCCAACCCGACGGTTGAAATGTTCCAGCAGCGCATGGCGCTGGTCGAGGGCGCAGAGGCCGCGCGGGGCACAGCTTCGGGCATGGCCGCGGTCACCACCGCGCTGATGGCGCAGGTGCGCGCGGGCGACCATGTGGTGGCGGCGCGGGCACTGTTTGGCGGTTGCCGCTTTGTGGTTGAGGATTACCTGCCGCGCTGGGGCGTTGAATCGACTTTGGTAGACGGGCGCGACCCGGAGAATTTCGCACGGGCGATGAAGCCGAATACCAAGCTGGTATTTTTGGAGACGCCGACCAATCCGACGCTGGAACTGGTCGACATCAAGGCGGTCGCCGATATTGCCCATGCCCATGGGGCGGTGCTGGTGGTGGACAATGTATTTGCCACCCCGATCTGGCAGAAACCCTTGGAGCTGGGCGCGGATCTGGTGGTCTATTCGGCCACCAAGCATATTGATGGTCAGGGCCGGGCGCTGGGCGGGGTCATTCTCGGTTCGGAAGAACTGATCAGTGGCGATGTGCATACCATTATCCGCCAGACGGGCCCCTCGATGAGCCCGTTCAATGCCTGGGTGATGCTCAAGGGTCTCGAGACCCTGTCGCTCAGGGTCGAGCAGATGACCCGGAGCGCCGCGAAAGTCGCCGATTTTCTGGCCGATCACCCGAAGATCGAACGGTTGATCTATCCCGGCCATGCCTCACATCCGCAATATGAGCTGGCCCAGCGTCAGATGAAGGCCGGCTCAACCCTTGTCGCCTTTGAGGTCAAGGGCGGACAGGAAAAGGCGTTTGCGGCGGCGGATTCCCTCGGGATCATTCTGACCTCGAACAATCTGGGCGATTCCAAATCGATCATCTCGCATCCAGCGACCACCACCCATGCACGCTTCACCGATGAAGTGCGTGAGGAAGCCGGAATCCAGCGGTCGCTATTGCGTCTTTCGGTGGGCCTTGAAGATGTGGACGATCTGATCGCCGATCTGGCCTATGGGCTCGATCAAGCCTGAGTTTCGGTCTGCCTGTCGCCAAATTGCCGGTACGCCATGAGCCATCGTGACGTGCCGGTAAAAAAGCATAACAGCGCGAAAATGGTCGCGAGCACCGGGAACAGGAACGGCCAGATCGCCAGCACGACGAAGAAGACAATCGTCTCGGTGCCTTCAAGCAGGCCTTCGGTGAAATAGAGCGATTTGATGCCGCGCTGTTCGGTAGTCAGCGCGTGCTTTTCCGCCAGAATGGCATAGCCGAGAAACGTCGCCCCGTTGAAGTAAAAGGCAAACAGCAAAAACGCGCCAGCAATGGCATTGCTGGCCGGGTCTGCGAGCACAAACCCCATGGGGATGGCGCCGTAGAACAAAAAATCGGCACTGATATCGAGATAGCCGCCAAAATCGGTTTTTTGCGACGCGCGGGCGATAGCCCCATCCAGCCCATCGGCCAGCCGCGATATCAGGATCAACACCAGCCCCAGAACGAACCAGTCTGCGGCAATCGCGACCGCTGCCGCCAGACCGATGCCGAGCCCCAACAAGGTCATGGCATTGGCACTGATGCCAACACGGGCCAGCCCTGCCCCCATGCTGTTGAGCGGTGGATCGATCAATTTGCGCATGACGCCATCAAGCATGGTGCCGGCCTCCCCATTCCCAAGCCGACACACTTACATCCCGTTATCCGCCAATCAATGGATGATTAGTGGATAACGAGGTGTTGAGAGGCGAGTGTGTGGCGGGAGCGGGCCGTTCTGGGCTTTGCCGCCCCCTGATCTATTCGGGGGAAAGTTTTTGATGCCGCTCATGGTGACGGCCCGTCAGGATCTGGCGGAAACTCGGGCTGCCCTTGGTCATGAAGACCCATGACAATACAGCGCGAATATCCGCACCAATGGCCATGAACGCAGGCACGAGGAACAGCACCAGAAGCGTGGCCAGACCCAGACCGAACACAATGGTCACGGCCATCGGGATGAGGAATTGTGCCTGCAGGCTTTTCTCGAACAGCAGGGGCACCAGCCCGGCAATTGTGGTCAGCGAAGTCAGCAGCACGGCCCGCAAACGATCGCGTGAGGCCCCGGTCGAGGCCAGCCGCAGGCTGTCGCCCTCGGCCATGCGTTCCTGCACCCGGGAGATCAACACGATGGAATCGTTGACCAGAATGCCGGAGAGACCCAGCATGCCCATCAGGGAAACCAGGGTGATACTGTAGCCGAGCAGATAATGCCCCCAAATGGCACCGACCAGACCAAACGGTACGATCAGCATGACGGCAAGAGGCGCGAAGTAGGACGCAAAAATCCAGGCGATAATCACATACATCAACCCCAGCGCGAAGACTGCGCCGATCTGCAGGTCGGCAAAGGCCGCATTCTGCTCAGCCTGGGTGCCGCCGAAGCGGTAGCTGACATCATATTTGGACACGATGGCGGGCAGATAGTCAGCGGCCAACCGGTCGAGCACTTCCTGAAAGTCGGTACCATCCTCGGTATCGGCACGCACATGGATGGTGGATTTACCCTCGTCGCGCAGAATGAAGGCGAGCCCCTGTTTCTCGGAGAAGGTGACAATTGAGGACAAGGGCACATAGCTGCCGCTGGGTGCCCGCACGGAAAGATTGCGCAGCGCCCCCGAGCCTGTTTCATTTGAGGTCTGTTCAAGACGGATGGTTACCTCGTCACCATTGGAGATGACGGTTGCCACATCATTGCCCTCAAAGGCATCGCGCACCTGCGTGCCGAGACTGGTCAGGGTGAAGCCGAGCGCTGCCCCACGGGAATTGAGCGACATCACCACTTCAGGATTGCCAAAGAACAAGGTGTCGGAGATCGAGGTCAGGCCGTCAAAGCCTTCCAGAATACCTTGCAGATCTTCCGAGGCCTGTTTCAGCGTCGTCGCATCCGAACCGGCAAACTCCACATCAATGGCGCGTCCCGGCGGGCCGCCCCGGCTTTCGCGGACATTGATCCGCTCGACACCGGCCACCGTGGGCAGTTTCGTGCGCAGCGCATCGGTAATATCGCTCGTGCGGATTGACCGTCCCTCGCTCGGGGTCAGGAATACATCGAAATTGGCCCCGCCATTTTCCAGATCAAGATTGGCATAGGTCGTATTGATCAGCTGTTCGCCCGGCGGGGTCAGCTCGGTCTCTACCTCGCTCACGGCATTCTCGATATTGACGATGATATCGCGCATTTCGTCTTCGGGCACACCGGCCTGGAAACGGGCGAAAATGTTGAAGCTCTCGCCTTCGGCCGTGGGGAAGAACTCGAATTTGAGCTGCCCCGCCGCGAGAAGCGAAAAGCCGATAATGGAGATGGCGACGGCGATCGCGACGGTAACATAGCGCCAGCGATAGGAGAGGTCGGCCAGAAAACCGAACTGATGATCGCGGAAATGGCCAAAGGCACCGTCAAAGGCACGCCGGAACCGGCTCGGGCGTTTGCGCGTCTCGGGCAGCGAATGGGCGAGATGGCCGGGCAGGATGAAAAAGCATTCGAGCATGCTGGCCGACAGCACGCAGGCCACAACGACCGGCAGGGTCGACATGATCTGGCCGACCACATCACCCACCAGCAGGATCGGCAGAAACGCGGCCATGGTGGTCAATGACGCGGCAATGACCGGCGCGGCCATGCGGCCGGCACCCTTGATCGCGGCTTCCGAGCGGGAATCCCCCGCACTATAGCGGGTGGCGGTGTGTTCGCCGACAACAATGGCGTCATCAACGATAATGCCAAGGGTCATCATCAGCGCGAACATGGAAATCATGTTGATGGACTGGCCCAACAGGAACATCGTGCCCAGCGTGGCGAGGATCGAGACGGGAATGCCCATTGCGACCCAGAAGGCGATGCGCCCATCGAGAAACAGGAACAGGATCACGAGCACCAGCAACAGACCCGAAACGCCATTGTTGACCAACAGCGACAGACGCTGATTGACCTGTTCGGCAGCCGCATCAAAAACCTTGAGTTCAAGCGAGGGCGGCAAGGTCGGTGCAATCCCGGCAACATAGGCCTTCACGGTTTCATAGCTGTCGACGGTATCAGCAGTGGCGGAGCGCGAGACCGTCAGCTTGATGGCCGGTTCGCCACGCATATACCCCAGCGCGTCATCTTCATCGAAGTCATCGGTGATGGTGGCGATGTCACCAAAGGTGGTGCTCTGGCCGGTGGCCGAACTTTTCACTTCGGTTTCGGCGATGTCGCGGGCGCTGATGTCGTCGGCGGCAGCGCGGATCTGGGCGTCATAATCGCCAGTCAGCGAGCCAGACGGCTTGTCGGCCAGATTGGGAGTGAGCACACCGGCGAGATCCGACAAGGTCATGTCGAGCTGGCGCAATTTTGCATCGTCCACCTCGATACCGATCTTGCGGTCGCGATAGCCGGTAAATTCCACCTTGTCGACACCGGCGGCCAGCAGCCCATCGCGGATTTCAAGGGCATAGCGGCGCAAGGCGAGTTCGGGGAATGGCCCGGCGATGGCGATTGAGGCGATCGGGTCGAAGAATTTCTGCAGGCTTACCCTGGGTTCATCCGCTTCATCGGGCAGGTTGTTGACCGATGCCACGGCGGTCTCTACCGCCCGCTGGGCCTCCTGCATATCGGTGTCGCGCTCATATTCCAGCGTGATAATACCGCTGCTTTCACGGGCACGGCCGGACATTGACTTGACCCCGTCCAGAAAACGCACAGTCGGCTCGATCAGCAGTAGAATATTCTTTTCAACGTCCTGTGCGCTGGCCCCGCTCCAACTGACACTGATTGTGATCGTGCTCGTCTCGGTATTGGGCATGAGCTGGCGGTTGAGATTCAACGTGCCCCAGATGCCGAACATCACGAGCAGGATCATGAGCAGATTGGCGGCGTTGCGATGGCGAACGAATGTCGCCATCAGGCCGGTGGACCGTTCAACAGAGGGGCGCATATCAGTTCCCGCCTCCGCGCTGACCACCGCCCGGACGATTGCCGCGCAATTTGGCGGCTTCCTCAGCCGAAATTATGGTGCCGTCAGGCTGTTCGATACGACCATCGGGATAGCGAATATTGCCATTGGGCAGCAACACGCTGCCATCGTCACGGCGCACCGCGCCTTCGGGGAGGCGAGCATCTGCATTGGCCGCAACACCACGTGCCGACGACGCGACCGCTTCTTCGCCTTCCACACCGACAGCTACGCCCTCACCGGCCTGGGAGAGGCGCGTGGTGATGATGCTTTCGCCCTCGGGCACTTCTGCCGAAATGATCAGATAATCATTGTCGCGGGTCATGATCTCGGCGTCGATCTTGGCCATGCGGCCATCGCGAATGGTATAAATGTGATCGCTCTCATAAAGCGCGGTTTCCGGCACGCGCAGGGTACGTTCATAAGACGGGCCCTTGACCTGAACCTCGACAAATGTGCCGGGGCGCAATTGGCTGGCATTGTCGCCGGTCAGGCGGGCAAACAGTTTGACACCCCCGGTTGTGCTGTCGATCTCGGCGGCAGCCCGGGTGATTTCCCCGGCAACCTTGATCGGCTCGGCAGCAATATCCCAACTCACCTCGACCTCACGCCCCTCCAGCCCCTTGGTGATCAACTGGCCGTATTGCAGGTCGGAAATAGTGAAGCTGACATCCAGCGCCGAGGGATCATAGAGACTGGCTATGGTTTCATTGGCCGTCACATAGGAGCCCAGCCCGACACTCTCGGAGACGACAATCCCGTCAAAAGGCGCGGTGATACTGGTATTGGCAAGGTCGCGGCGCGCCTGTTCAAGGTTCAATTGCGCGCTGATAATGGCCGCCTGCTGGCGGTCAATCTGCGCCTTGAGGGTAAACAGCCCGCTGTCGATTTCGCTGACGCTCTGGCGGCTATTGGATACCGTCACATTGCGGGTATCAAGTTCCTTGTCGGTCAGATTGCCATTGGCATTGAGCGCGCGCGCCCGTTCCAGATCGGCCTCGGCGGAGGCAAGGGATGTCTTGGCGGCGGCAAGCTTCAGCTCCTGCAGCTTATAGGCCTCCTGCGCTTCGGCGAGGGACAATCTGGCATCCGCCTCTGCGGCCTGGGCTTCCACCAGATTGCCGTCATAATCGGTTGAATCAATGGCGACCAGCCGGGTGCCCTTGGCGATCAGCTTGCCCACTTCGAGTTCGGGGGAAATATCGGTGATCTCTCCGACGACCTGCGAACGCACCTCGGTGGTGCGGGAAGCCTGAACCTGACCGAAGGCGCGAAAATACGTATTGAAGGTGCCATATTCAGGCGTCATCACCGCAACGGTAAACGTCCGCTCCCGCGGCTGGCGGGCAATGCTTTCCGGCTTGCTGCCAATCAGGAAGGCACCATAGATCGCGGCCGCGGCAATAATGGCAATCGCGACCGCCAGGCGGATGAACACACTGAAAATCGAGCGCCGTTTGCGCGGTTTGATGACGGGCCGTTCGTCTTCAGGCATGCTGGTTTGTACCGGATGGGACTGACGCTCTTCCAAGTGAATTTCCTCGCTCGATTGTTGGCGAACGCTACGCTGGGCAGGAGCCGGAAACAAATGAACCTTTGGAAAGGTTGGTTAGGTAAAACTGCGTCTTTTTGCCCAATTCCTGCTGATAATCACCCTAAATCGGGCAAAACAAAGCCCGGTACGCAACCGGGCTTCATTCACTTAAAGTTGAACGGCGCACTCGCCTTAATGTTCCGTTTCAAACTGATGCGGATTGAAATGATAGGCGGTGGAACAGAATTCACACACGACCTCAATCTCGCCATCAATCGCCATGTCGAGGCGTTCCTCGCTGGAAAAATTGTCCCGCAACATGCCCTCGATCCGTTCGACCGAACACGAGCAGCGCTCTTCAATCGGCTCGGACTGGAACACGCGGACGCCGGTTTCATGATAGAGCCGGAACAAGAGCCGTTCGGGCGACACGTCCGGATCAACCAGTTCATCGTCGCCCACCGTCCCCAGCAGGGATTTGGCTTCGACCCAGTGGTCGGCCTCGGCGAAATTGGGGTCGGCCATGCTCTCGTCTTCAAAATCGCCATTGCCCGGCAGGTCAGCCATTTCGGCGTGGCCCTTGGGCATATATTGCAGCAGCACACCGGCAGCGCGCCAATGGGACCGGGCATCGCCGCGCACGCTATGTTCGGCAACCGCCAGACGGATGGACGTGGGGATCTGTTCAGACTGCATGAAATAGCGATGCGCCACTTCCTCAAGACTATTGCCCTCAAGCGCGACAATGCCCTGATAGCGGTCCATATGCGTGCCCTGATCAACGGTCATGGCCAGATGGCCATTGCCCAGCAATTCGCCGGGGCTGGTGGCACCAGCTTCCGAGGCTTTGAGCAGGGCGTCGTGATCATAGCGGGCATAGCCGCGCAACCCGTCGGGGGCGTCGAGATCGACCACGATCATGTTGACGGGGCCATCGGTCTGCGTTTGCAGGATGAACTTGCCTTCAAATTTCAGCGACGAGCCGATGAGGCCAGCCAGCACCACCGCCTCACCCAGCAGCCGGGCGACCGGCGCGGGGTAATCATGGCGGTTCAAAATGGCATCAATGGCCGCACCCAGCCGCACGGAGCGGCCACGGCAGTCGAGATTTTCGAGGGTGAAAGGCACAACGACATCATCGCCGCTTTCCGCCCGGTCCAGCCCAAAATTGGAGAGAATATTTTCAGTCATCAGATTTCCTCAATGCCGAAGACCCAGCACAGAATGGCCTTTTGCGCATGCAGACGATTTTCCGCCTCATCGAAAACCACAGCGCTCGGTCCGTCAATCACATCATCGGTCACTTCATCGCCCCGATGGGCGGGCAAGCAATGCATGAACAGGGCATCCGGCTTGGCCTTGCCCATTAGATTGGCGTCAACGCGGAAGGGCGCCAAGACCTTGCGGCGTTCCTTGGCGTCAGTATCGCCCATGGAGACCCAGGTGTCCGTAATCACCAGATCAGCGTCTTCAGCCGCAACCAGCGGGTCAGCAACCATTTCCACCGCATCACCGGCCGCTTCGATGTCAGCGCGCAGGCCCTGATCGGGGGCATATTCAACCGGCACCGAGATTTTCAGCTTGGCACCGAACAATTTTGCGGCATGGACCCAGGAGGCCAGCACATTATTGCTGTCGCCGACCCAGACCACTTTTTTGCCTGCGATCGACCCGCGATGTTCTTCATAGGTCATGATATCGGCCATAATCTGGCAAGGGTGGGAAACCCGTGTCAAACCATTGATCACCGGCACGCTGGACGCGCCTGCCAGTTCGAGCAGATCATCATGGCTCAGGATACGGATCATGATCGCATCGACATAGCGCGACATCACCCTTGCGGTATCGGCCAGGGTCTCTTCGCGGCTCAATTGCATTTCAGCGCCGGTCAGCATCAGCGTTTCGCCGCCGAGCTGGCGCATGCCGACATCAAAGGAGACGCGGGTGCGGGTGCTCTCGCGCTCGAAAATCATCGCCAGAACCTTGTCTTTCAACAATTGCGGGCGCTCGCCCTTTTTCAGCAGGGCCTTGAGGTCATGGGCCAGCTTGAGGATTTTTTTCAAATCCTCTACCGAAAAATCATCGAGATCCAGAAAATGTCTGGGCTGCCCTTGGATGGGACTGGTCATCTTTATGGTCCTTGAAACAGGGGAGTGCAGCAGCGCTCAGGCTTTTGCTGCGGCTTCCGCTTCCTTGTCGAGTTCGGCGAAGGCATCGGCGATCTTGCCCATGGCCTCAGTGATATCTGCCTCGGTGACGATCAGTGGCGGCAGGAGCCGCAATACATTTTCGCCTGCGGCAACGGCCAGCAATTGATGATCGCGCAGCCGGGCGACGAAATCGCGCACAGGCGGTGTGATCCTGATCCCGGCGATCAGCCCCTTGCCGCGCAATTCCACTACATATTGGGGAAAGCGTTGCGCCAGCTGTTGCAGGTTCCAAGCCAGAACCTGACCCATTTTATCGACATGTGCAATAAAACCAGGTTCCAGCACCCGGTCGAGTACGGCATTGCCCACGGCACAGGCCATCGGGTTGCCGCCATAGGTGGAACCGTGGCTGCCCGGCACCATGGCTTTCGCCACCTTTGCCGTTGCAAGGCAGGCGCCGAGCGGAAAGCCGCCGCCAATGCCCTTGGCTACCGCCATGATGTCCGGGGTGATCCCGGCCCATTCATGGGCAAAGAACTTGCCGGTCCGGCCATAGCCGCATTGCACTTCGTCAAGGATCAGCAGCATGCCGTGATCGTCACAGAGCTTGCGCAGGCCTTGCAGGAATTCAGCCGGGAATGCGGTCACGCCGCCCTCGCCCTGCACCGGCTCGATCATGATCGCTGCCGTCTTGTCGTCAATCAGCGCTTCGACTGCTTTCAGGTCACCGGGGGCCGTATGCTTGAAGCCTTCAAGCACCGGGCCGAAGCCTTCGGTATAGGCGGCATTGCCGCCAGCGGCGATTGCCGCGAGCGTGCGGCCATGGAAGGAGCCGGTAAAGGCGATGATCTCGTAGCGATCCTTCTCCCCCTTGTCATAGAAATAGCGCCGCGCCGTCTTGATGGCGCATTCAATGGCCTCGGTGCCCGAATTGGTAAAGAACACCGCATCGGCAAAGGTCGCATCGACAAGCCGCTGGGCCAGCGCTTCGGCCTCGGGGATCGTAAAGACGTTCGAGACATGCCAGACCTTGTCGGCCTGTTCCTTGAGCGCTGCGACCAGATGAGGGTCGTGATGGCCAAGCGCATTGACCCCGATACCAGAGTTGAAATCGAGATATTCCGTGCCATCGCCCGTATAAAGGCGCATACCTTCGCCCCGCACAAAGGCGAGATCGGAGCGGGCATAGGTGCCAAAGAGCGCAGACATTGGATTTTCTCTTTCATGGTTGGGCCGTGACATTTTCGGCACAGAAACTAAAAACGCGCCGCTTTTGGGCGGCACGCTCGATAGGTGTTATATGCCCCTCACCCCCGGAAAAGTCAACGTTTTCGGTGCAAGTGACTGATTTGACTCCGTTTCCGGGCGGCAATGTCGCTACCCCTTGTTTTACGGGGAAAGTCTCGGGGGTCCCTTGCACCGGATTCGGCCCCTTGTGTATTATCAGCGGTGTTGGGACACGATATCTCGTGGGGCGGACCCACTCAACATACGAGTATTAGCGTCAGCAGCCGCTACGGATAATTCCGGCGGTATAAGCTGACTCTGTTTTGAACCAGGGGCTAGGAGCAATCGATGAGCTGGACTGACGAGCGCGTCGAACTATTGAAGAAATTATGGATGGAAGGTCTGAGCGCAAGCCAGATCGCCGGCGAGCTAGCGCAGGGTGTCACCCGGAATGCTGTTATCGGCAAAGTACACCGTCTCAAGCTGAGCGCACGTGCCAAGCCCGCCACATCTGCATCACGGCCGCGTACAGCGAGCCGGGCAGCGCCACGGCGTCCGTCTTCGGGCGCGGCGAGCCCGAGCAGTTCCTCATCGGGGAATATCGCTGCCGGGGTGATGAAGCGGCGGGCCATGAATTCGGCACCGATGATCGGGGCCACGGCCCTCAAGCAATCCGAGGACATGGACCCCGAATTGTACACGGCACCGGCGCAGGCCCAGGAAATCTTCATTCCCGAAGGCGAGCGCATCAGCTTGCTGGAATTGAATGAGGACACCTGCAAGTGGCCGATTGGCGATCCGCTGAACAGCGATTTCCATTTCTGCGGCCAGCATTCGCTGGATGGCAAACCCTATTGCGAATTCCATTCGCGGCGCGCCTATCACACGATCGAGCGCAAGAAGCGATAAAGCGGATTTGTTGCTATTAAAAAAGGGCACCCGATGGGTGCCCTTTTTGTTTATGCAGCATTTGGACCTTTGGGTCAGACGGCTGCGGCAAAACGTTCGTTAAAGGCATAGCCGGCACCGCGCACGGTGCGGATCGGGTCATTGCCACGACCGCGATTGATGGCCTTGCGCAATCTGCCCACGTGTACATCGACGGTACGTTCATCGACAAAAACATCGGTGCCCCAGACGCTGTTGAGCAATTGCTCGCGGGAATAGACCCGGCCAGGATTGCGCATCAGATATTCAAGCAGGCGATATTCGGTGGGGCCGAGATGGATTTCACGGCCGGACCGGCGCACCCGGTGATTGGCACGATCCAGTTCCAGATCCCCCGCTTTCATCACCGATGTGACGAGCTGGGGATTGGCGCGGCGCAACAGCGCGTTGATCCGGGCCAGCAATTCGGGAATGGAGAACGGCTTGACCACATAATCATCGGCACCGGTGGCAAGGCCGCGAATACGCTCGTCTTCCTCGCCGCGTGCCGTCAGCATGATGATCGGGATCTGGGCGGTTTCCTCACGGGCACGCCAGCGGCGGCACAATTCGATCCCCGACAGGCCCGGCAACATCCAGTCCAGAAGGATCAGGTCCGGTGTGGTCTCGTGCAACAGCGTTGCCGCCTCGTCACCACTGAGGGCAGAGAGCACGTTAAAGCCCTCGGCCTCGAGATTGTAACGCAGCATGACAGCCAGGTCGCTCTCATCTTCTACAATCAGAATTGTCGCTGCCATAATGAAGGTTTCCCTTGGCTCTTAGCTCTTTTGCTGGGCTTTTTCCTCGAGGATGACCGGCAGGTTCTTGCCGGTTTCGAGGTAATAGGCGGCCTCGGCAATATTGGTGGCATGGTCGCCGGTGCGCTCGAGGCTCTTGCCGCAGAACAGCAGATTGGTGCACTGGGTGATATTGCGCGGGTCTTCCATCATGTAGGTGAGAAGCTCGCGGAACAGCGACATATAAAGCGCATCGACTTCATCATCGCGCTCGCAAACGGCAATGGCGGCCGCCGTGTCGCGATTGGCAAAGGAATCCAGGGCGTCCTTGATCTGGTTGAGGATCAGATCGGTCATGTGGCGCACGCCGTTGTAAAATTGTGGGGCGAGCTTGTTGCCATCGATCTGCAGGGTGCGACGGGCAATGCTCTTGGCCATGTCACCGATACGTTCAAGATCATTGGCCACATGCACCGAGGAAATGATCATGCGCAAATCAGCGGCCATGGGCTGCCGGCGGGCAATCATCGAGACCGCGGTCTCGTCGATCTTGCGCTGCATCTCATCGACAGCCTTGTCAGCGGCGATGATCTGCTTGGCGGTTTCATGATCGAGCTTCAAAAGGGCGTTGATAGCCGCAGAAATCGCTGCTTCCACCATGCCGCCCATTTCCGAAATGGCGCGGGCCAGATCGGTCAGTTCGTCTTCGTATGAGGTGACGATATGTTCAGAATTCGAGACGGACATCTGGATGGTCCCTTTCAGATCAGCCGATACGGCCGGTTATATAATCCTGGGTCTTCTTGTCGCGCGGATTGGTGAAAATCTCATCCGTCGCGCCTTCCTCGATCAGTTTGCCGAGGTGGAAGAACGCCGTTTTCTGGCTCACACGTGCCGCCTGCTGCATGGAGTGGGTCACGATGATGATGGTGAAGTTTTCGCGCAATTCATCGATCAGTTCCTCGATGATGGCGGTGGCGATGGGGTCGAGCGCCGAACAGGGCTCGTCCATCAGCAAAACTTCAGGCTTGGTGGCAATGGCGCGGGCAATGCACAAACGCTGCTGCTGACCGCCGGAGAGGCTGGTGCCCGGCTCGGCGAACCGGTCCTTGACCTCTTCATAAAGGCCGGCACGTTTCAGCGACGAGGTCACGATCTCGTCGAGATCGGTCTTGTTTTGCACCATGCCGTGAATGCGCGGGCCATAGGCCACGTTCTCGAAAATGGATTTGGGAAACGGGTTCGGCTTTTGAAACACCATGCCGACACGGGCACGCAATTCCACCACGTCAATGCTGCGGTCATAGATGTCCTGCCCGTCGAGCAGGATATTGCCGGTCACGCGGCAGATATCGATGGTGTCATTCATGCGGTTGAGAGAGCGCAGGAATGTGGATTTTCCGCAACCCGACGGACCGATCAGGGAGGTCACCTGATTGGCCTCGATTTCCAGGTTCACATCGAACAGGGCCTGTTTCTCGCCGTAGAAAACGTTGACGTTCTGGCCTGTCATTTTGGGTCTGGAGCCTGCGCCTTCAAAAACAGGCTGCACGCTAGCGGCTTCGCTTGGCGGTGTAATCGTTGTGCTATCGTTCATCGTTCTCTCGCAATCTTGAGGTTGCTACCAGCGCCGTTCGAGGCGTTGGCGCAGGAAAATGGCTATCGCGTTCATCACCAGAAGGAAGCCCAACAGGACCATGATACCCGCCGAGGTCCGGGCCACGAACCCGCGTTCGGGGCTGTCAGCCCAGATGAAAATCTGGGTCGGCAGTGCCGTGGATGCTTCCATCACGCCGCCCGGAGGGCTGGTGATGAAGGCGTTCATACCGATCAGCAGCAGCGGTGCCGTTTCGCCAAGGGCCTGGGCAAGGCCGATAATCGTGCCGGTCAGGATGCCGGGCAAAGCCAGCGGCAACACGTGATGCAAAATAACCTGATGGGGCGAGGCACCAATGCCGGCTGCCGCCTCACGGATCGAGGGGGGCACAGATTTCAACGCCGCACGGGTCACAATAATGATGGTGGGCAGCGTCATCAATGACAGCACCAGACCACCGACCAGGGGGGCTGAGCGCGGCAGCCCGAAGATCTGCAGGAAGACGGCAAGACCAAGCAGGCCGAAGACAATCGAGGGTACCGCGGCCAGATTGTTGATATTGACCTCGATGACGTCGGTGATGCGGTTCTTCGGGGCGAATTCCTCAAGATATACCGCCGCTGCGATGCCGACAGGAAAGCTGATCAGAAAGCAGACCAGCAGGGCATAGAACGACCCCACAATGGCACCGGACAGACCCGCGATTTCGGGGAAGCGGCTATCTGCATTGAACAACAGGCCCCAGTTGAAGGGTGTGCTGATACGGCCCTCGCTTACCAGCGTGTCGAACCATTCGATCTCGCGGTCAGACAACCGGCGGCGATCCTCGGGCAAATCGCGGCTGATAACACCCTTTTGAATCTGGTCATAAGGATCGGACACGGGCACTTTCATGGTGAACGTCTTGCCGATAACCGAGGGGTCAGCCAGAACAGCGTCACGCAAGAAGAACTGCGTATTGTTCGTCAGGATCTGCTGGGCCTTGCGCAATTCATTTGCAGCAATTCCAGGGATTGCCGCTTCAATACCATTGCGCACAACCGCGCGCCAATTACCCTTGGCAGGATCTGCGGGATCCACGAGGTCCTCGGAAATGGGGAAATCGATGGTGGCATGGGTCTGAATGAAGGCCTTGTAGCCGCCCGCCGAAATGGTGACCAGAAGCGTGAGCAGGAGCAGGATTGCCACCGTGATGGCCGTCCTGCCATACCAGCGCAGGCGGGCATCAGCCGCGTAGCGGCGTTTGCGCATCGCTTCGGCGGCAGATTTTTGAACTTTGAGTGTCGCGGCCATATCGGTCATTTCAATCTCAATCGTATTGTTCGCGGTATCTGCGCACAACGGTCAGCGCGACGACGTTGAGGGCGAGCGTTATGAGGAAGAGCACCAGGCCCAGAGCAAAGGCGGCAAGGGTTTTGGGACTGTCGAAAGCGGTGTCACCGATCAGCAGCGTCACGATCTGCACCGTCACCGTGGTCACAGAATCGATAGGATTGAAGGTCAGCGACGCGATCAGTCCCGCGGCCATCACCACGATCATGGTTTCACCAATGGCGCGGCTGAGAGCGAGCAAGATGCCCCCCACAATGCCCGGCAAGGCCGCAGGCAGGAGCACCTTGGTCATGGTTTCGGCGCGTGTTGCCCCCATGGCAAGCGAGCCGTCGCGGAGCGAACGGGGAACGGCCCGCAGCGCATCATCGCTCAGGGAGGAAATGAACGGAATGATCATGATGCCCATCACCCCGCCCGCTGCCAGCGCGCTGTTGGGCGATGTCGCCAGACCAAAAAGGCTGCCGGCCTCACGAATGGCGGGTGCCACCGTGAGTACGGCGAAAAAGCCGTACACAACCGTTGGCACACCGGCCAGCATTTCAAGGATCGGCTTGACGATCGAGCGGGTGCGCTCATTGGCATATTCCACCAGATAGATGGCGGTATAAAGCCCGATAGGCGTTGCGACGACCATGGCGATCAGGGCGATCAGGATGGTGCCGACAAATACGGGGACCGCACCAAAGGCACCGTTGCCGGCGACCTGATCTGCACGAATGGCGATCTGGGGTTCCCAGTTCAGCCCGAAGAAAAAGTCGGCTGGCGGCACGATTTTGAAAAAGGCCCAGGATTCATAGAGCAGAGAGGTGATAATGCCGAGGGTGGTGAGAACGGCAGCGATCGAACAAAGGATCATCAGGCCCGACAGAATATTCTCGACGCGGTTGCGGGCGCGAAATTCGGGGCTCAGCCTGAGCCGGGCAAATGCCATGGCCAGCAGCATGATGCACACGGCCACCACGACCATGGCCCAGGCGCTGATCGATTGCCACCTGCCCAGCCGCTCAGCGGCGGCGATAATTTCGGGTGCCGGCGTGCCAAAGATCTGGCCGGCGGCGACATTGCGTACTTCGGTAATCAACAGGCTGATCTGCGCCTGGCTTGCGTCGGCGGTCAGTTCAACCGGCAGGCTGGCGACAAGCAGACCATTGATGATGTTGTTTTGAAACATAACCCATAGCAGCACCAGCACAAGGGCTGGAAGCCCAACCCATATGGCGACAAAAGCACCATGATAGCCGGGCAGGGAATGCGTGGGTTTGACGGATTTGGCGGCAAACTTGTTTCCCGCACTGCGGCCCACCCAGAAGGCGACACAAGACAACACCAGGATGGTTGCAAGTAAGTAACCGACCACGATTTTCTCCGCCTGTCGTTGTGTTCAGAAAATGTGGATCGGGGCGCAAATGCGCCCCGATCCTGTTACGTAACGCTTACTGGAAGCGCGTAAGGTTGGTGTTCGATTCAACTGTCGCACGGGTTTCGTCGCGCTCAGCAGCAGGGAGCGGGATAAGGCCGCGCTCGGACAGGTAGCCGCCTTCACCGAAGGATTCTTCGGAAACATATTCAGTGACGAACTCTTCAAGGCCGGGAATGACGCCGCGGTGCGCATTCTTGACATAGAAGAACAACGGACGGGAAACGCCATAGGAACCGTCTGCAATGGTGTCAGTGCTCGGCGCAACGCCTTCGACTTTAACAGCCTTCAGGGTGTCCTGGTTCTCGTAGAGGAACGAATAACCGAAGATGCCCAGTGCATTGTGGTCGGCATTAAGACGCTGAACGATCAGGTTGTCATTTTCGCCAGCTTCAACGAACGGACCGTCCTGACGCATACGCTCGCAAACTTCGTTCTTGCGATCGCCTTCGAGAGCTTCGATGGCCTCGAATTCGGTGCAGCCTTCATGCATTACGAGCTCAACAAAAGCATCGCGGGTGCCGGAGGTCGGGGGAGGACCGAAAACAGTGATTTCGGTGTCAGGCAGGGAAGGATCGATCTGCGACCACTTGGTGTAAGGGTTTGCAACGATTTCGCCATCAACAGCGACTTCAGAAGCGAGCGCCATGAAGATCTGAGCCTTGGTCAGGTCCATGTCGGCCGCGTCCTGAGCGTGTGCAATGGACAGACCGTCATAGCCAATCAGCACTTCGGTGATGCTGTCGACGCCGTTATCCTGGCAGAGCTTGTATTCGGAATCTTTCATGGCGCGCGATGCGCCAGTGATATCGGGGTGCTGCGGGCCAACGCCTTCGCAGAAAATCTTCATACCACCGCCGGTACCTGTCGATTCAACAACAGGCGCTGCGTTGCCGGTCGATGCGGCATACTGTTCGGAAACAGCCTGGGTGTACGGAAACACCGTGGACGAACCCACGATGCGGATCTGGTCGCGAGACTGCGCAAAGGCGGACCCAGTACCAAGCGCGCTCACCAGAGCAATAGCTGCAGCACCGGCGTAGAGTGCGGTTTTCATTTTGAATTCCCTTTCAGAGCATGAGGGGTAGGATACCCGCGGGCGCCGCCAGATTTCAAAGCCGTACGCCCTTCAACGAGCGGCAAACTATGCTCCAGTGCTAACGGTTCTATGTCACTTAAATGACAATTACATGACACGTTAACATACTGATATACATGATGTATTTTTAACATCTTCGGGGACAACCTGCGAAAGACCCCGGAATTTAAGACGATTATGTCACCTTGCGATGAGAATCTCTACCGTCGTGCCTTCACCTAGCTTGGAGCGGATGGACATTTGCGCGCCATGTCGGTTGAGAATGTGTTTGACGATGGCGAGGCCCAGCCCTGTTCCCTTCTTGCGGCGGCTCGATTCCGCATCCACCCGGTAAAAGCGTTCGGTCAGCCGTGGCACATGCTCTTCGGCAATACCGGTGCCGTGATCGGTGATCTGGACCATATGGGTAAAGCCGGGCCGGGCCGAGGGGGTGAGGGCAACTTCAACGCTCTCGCCGTCAGCGCCATATTTGATCGCATTATCGATCAGGTTCTCGAAAACCTCGTAGAGCTCGTCATGCTGGCCAAGTACATTGACCGGCTCTTCGGGCACGGAAACCTCAACCTTGACCCCCGCCTCTTTGGCCTGGGTCTGCAATTCCTCAACCACCTGCTTGAGGATCAAGGAAAGGTTCACATTGGTTGTGGGGCGCACATGCTGGCGCAATTCAATGCGTGAGAGCGACAGCAGATCATCGATCAGCTTGGACATGCGCTCGCCCTGGGCCCGCATGATGCCTAAAAACCGTTCGCGCGCCTCCGGGTCCTTGGCGGCGGGGCCCTGCAAGGTTTCCACAAAACCGATCAGCGAGGTCAGCGGGGTGCGCAATTCATGGCTGGCATTGGCAACAAAATCGGCGCGCATGGCTTCAACGCGCTTCTGTTCGGTCAGATTATGCATGGTGACCACGATCCAGGCCGCCCCCTGCCCGGCGGCTCCCCCCATATCGAGGGGAGCGACCGAGACCTGGAACCAGGTCTCATTGGGGATGGTCTGATGCAGTTCAACGCTTTGGGGCACGCCACTGATCCGCACCCGGTCGATTGCCGAGAGCAGGGCGGGGTGGCGAATGGAAAAGGCAATCGGATTGCCGACCGGGGTGCTGGGGAACTGGCTGGCCGCCGGGGGATTGCGATGGGTCACCACCGCCCGCCGGTCGAGCAGGAAACACGGTTCGGGCAGCGCGTCGGCAAACTGGATGGCCGCCTGCTGACGCATCAGCCTTTGCATGTCGGCGCTCGCCGCTGCCGGGGTTGCCATCTCGGTATTGCGGGGCAGAAATACGGTCGCGGCCACCACCACGCCAAACCCGATCACCCCCTGCCACAGGACCAGATCGCTGAGGGCCACGAAAAACCCCAGCACCACGGCTATCGCGAGCAAAAGCCCACGCCCTTCCAGAAAGCGCTGCTGCCATTTGCGCAGGAGCATTTTGGGCAAGGTCGTTTGGGGGTGATCCGTCATTCTGGGTAACCGTCAAAAAACCGCGGGTTTAGCTTTTGATCGTGACAGCGCCATGACGCAAAATGAACTCATTATGAGCACACGCATTGCACTACGGTGCCTCTCATAGCATGCTTCGTTTAAAAACAAGGAACTATCGTGTCAGACAAAGATCCCCTTGACGATTTTGATATCGAAGATCCCGACCTGCCCAAACGCATCAAGCATCGTGCCATGCAGTCAGGCGACTATCCTTATGAGGAGAAGCTGGATAGCGATCTGTATAAGGAACAGCTTTATGATCTGCAACGCGAACTGGTGAAACTGCAGGCCAGCATTCAGGCCAGTGGCGAGCGGATTGCCATTGTGTTTGAGGGGCGCGATGCGGCCGGCAAGGGCGGCACGATCAAGCGGATCATGGAACATCTCAACCCGCGGACCAACCGGATTGTCTCCCTGCCCAAGCCCAGCGACCGGGAACGGGGCGAATGGTATTTCCAGCGCTATGTCAGCCATTTGCCTTCAGCCGGTGAAACCGCCCTGTTTGATCGCTCCTGGTATAACCGGGCCGGCGTTGAACCGGTCATGGGGTTTTGCACGCCCGAACAGACCCAGCATTTCCTTGGCGAAGCGCCCCGGTTCGAGCAGATGATCGTTGACGATGACATCCACTTCTTCAAATTCTGGCTCGATTTGGGCCAGGAGATGCAATTAAAGCGCTTCCATGACCGGCGGCATGATCCACTCAAGGTCTGGAAGCTCTCGCCCATCGACATGGAAGCGCTCAATCACTGGGACGATTATACCAAAGCCCGCGATGCCATGCTGGAGGCCACCGACACCCCTTATGCGCCCTGGAGCGTCATTCGGGCCAATGACAAACGCCGCCTCCGACTCAATGTGATGCGCACCGTGCTGCAACAGCTCGATTACAAGGGTAAGGATGATGAGGCCATTGGTGAAATCGATCCGAAAATCGCCCTGAGCGTCAAGCAGTATATGAAGCTATAGCCCCCGCAAATCCGGGCCGGTTTACGCAAAGGCCCGGATAAGGCGATTGGGGATATCCACATATCCAGTGGTGCGTTCGGCTGAGGATTTGACTTCGGGTTCTGCCCGCCCCAAACATGCGCCCGGAGATCCTGCACACAGGCAGGCGAAGGAGGTTGAATGGCCAAGGATGACGTGCACACAGAGTTTGCAGCCAGCCTCCGGCCGCCAGCCCTCAGCTTTAACCGGGCGGGCGCGTCCCGTTTCGTCATCGTTTGCGATCACGCCTCAAATCACATTCCCGTGGGCTATGGCACGCTTGGCCTGACCGCCATCGAACGGCTTATGCATATCGCCTGGGATCCCGGCGCGCTGGCCGTCAGCAAACGCCTGGCCGACATGCTGGACGCGCCCCTGGTGCAATCCACCACGTCGCGCCTGCTGGTTGATCCCAATCGCGATCATGACGCCAGGGATTTGATCCCCGCGATCAGCGAGGCAACGCCCATCCCCGTCAATGCCCATGTCAGCGCTGCCGACCGTGCCGCGCGGATTGCCCGGTTTCATACCCCCTACCATCAGGCGATCACCGAATTGCTGGACGCGCGCGCGGCGCAAGGGATTGAAAGCATTCTGGTTGCCATGCACTCCTTTACCCCGGTCTATCATGGCGAACAGCGCCCCTGGCCGGTCGGGCTCATTCATGGGGGAGATGAAACGTTCACCCGCACCCTGTTTGACGCGCTCAAGGCGGATGCGCCGGATATGAATGTGGGCTGGAACGAACCCTATGCCGCCCGGCAAGGGATTTATTACACCATGGACAAGCACGCCGATCAGCGCGGCCTGCATGGCACCATGGTTGAAATCCGCCATGATGAAATTCTTGAACCCCTCGGGGTCAACCGCTGGGCCGAGCGCATGGCGCGCTGCCTGACCTAGGCTCTGGGCACTATTGGCACGACAAAACCAACACAAAATACCCTTCAGCACGGCTGACCCCGGAGACAGGCATGGACGAGAAGCAGGGCACCCAGCCGCCATCAGGCGGTGTTTCCTATACAAGGCCCGATGCCGCCTATTTCGAAAAACGCGGCCTGACCAAATATGCCGGGGCCTGGTCGCTCTGGGCTTTGGGGGTCGGGGCGGTGATTTCGGGCGATTTCTTCGGCTGGAATTATGGCCTCGGCGTTGCCGGGTTTGGCGGGCTGGCCATCGCCACGGTGATCATTGCCATCATGTATGTGGGCATGGCCTATTCGCTGGCCGAACTCAGCCCGGCCCTGCCGCATACGGGCGGGGCCTATTCGTTCGGGCGCACCGCCATGGGGCCGTGGGGCGGCTTTATCACCGGGCTGGCGGAGAACATGGAATATGTGCTGACCCCGGCGGTCGTTGTGGTGGGCATAGCCGGCTATATGAGCGCGATCAGCACGGACATGCTCGGCTTTACTCTGCCCAATCCGGTGTGGTGGCTGATTTTTTACGCCATCTTTGTGGGGCTCAATATTGTCGGCGTGGCGCTGACCTTCCGCTTTACCATTGTCATCACCTTTCTGGCGCTCCTCATTCTCGCGGTCTTCTGGATCGGGGCGATCCCGCATTTCGATTTCAACCGCTGGGCGCTCAATATCGGCTATGGCGGGGTTGAACTGCCCAATGGGGGCGGGCCCTTGCTGCCATTTGGCTGGCAGGGTATTGCCGCCGCCCTGCCCTTCGCCATCTGGTTTTATCTCGCCATAGAGCAATTGCCGCTGGCCGCCGAGGAGAGCCATGACCCGAAACGCGACATGCCGCGCGGGCTGCTCTGGGGCATGCTCACCCTGATCATCGCTTCGGTGCTGACCCTGTTTTTCAACGCCGGCATTGCGCCGGGGGCCCATGCGGTGGGCACAGCGACCGATCCGCTGTTTCTCGCCTTCAAGACGATTTTCGGTGACGGCATTGGCGCTTCAGCGCTGGCCCTTGTGGCGGTGGCGGGGCTGGTGGCTTCGTTCCACACCATCATTTATGCCTATGGCCGCAATATCTATTCGCTCAGCCGGGCGGGCTATTTTCCGCGCTGGCTCAGCATCACCCATGGCACCCGCAAGACCCCCCATGTGGCGCTGATCGCGGGAGCCGTGATCGGGTTTCTCATCTGCCTCGGGCTTGAATATGGCCCCGCCGTATTCGGCGCCGTGCCGGTTGGCGCGGTGCTGCTCAACATGGCGGTGTTTGGCGCGGTGATCGCCTATATCATGCAAATGATCGCCTATGTGCGCATCAAACGGCTGACGCTGACCCGTCCCTATATCAGTCCCCTGGGCAATTTCGGCGCGATCATCGCCGGGATCATCGCCGCGCTGACGCTGGTGTCACTGCTGCTCAATCCGGACTACCGGCCGGGCATTTATGGCTGCGCGCTCTGGTTTGCTGCCGGGCTGTTATATTTTGCGATTTCGGGCCGAACCCGGCTGATCCTCTCGCCCGAAGAAGCTTTCGCGCTGGAACATACAGCGCTGCGACAACAACAACCGGATATTGGGAGTTGAAGCGCGGGTTTGAACAATCGTAAGACTAGGGCAACACGCAAACCCAAAGGTGCCTCATGACCGACATTGTCAAACTGATTTCCCCGATTGATGGCAGTGTCTATGCCGAGCGGCCGATTGCAGCGGATGCGGATATTGCCCGCTTTGTCACCCGCGCCCGCGGCGCACAGGCCGAATGGCGGCGCACGCCAATTGCCACGCGCAATGCCTATATGGCCAAGTTTCTTGAAGCGCTGACCAGCCTCAATGATGTCATCGTGCCCGAACTGGCCTGGCAGATGGGCCGGCCGGTGCGGTTTGGCGGCGAGAATGGCGGCGTCATCGAGCGCGCCGAATACATGATGTCGATTGCCGAGAGCGCCCTCGCCCCAATCGAGCGCACCGACAAGCCCGGCTTTCGCCGCTATATCACCCACGAAGCGCTCGGGATCGTTTTGGTGGTGGCACCGTGGAACTATCCTTACCTGACAGCGGTCAACACCATCATCCCCGCCCTGATTGCAGGCAATGCGGTGATCCTCAAACATGCCTCGCAGACGCTATTGGCGGGCGAGCGGTTTGCCGAGGCCTTTGCCATGGCCGGACTGCCCGAAGGCCTGTTTCAAAATGTCGTTCTCAGCCATGGCCAGACCGAAGCGCTGATCGGCTCGGGCAAGATCGACCACATCAATTTCACTGGTTCGGTGGAGGGCGGCCGCCGCATCGAACGCGCCGCTGCCGGCACTTTCGCTACCCTCGGGCTGGAACTGGGCGGCAAGGACCCCGCCTATGTGCGCGCCGATGCCAATCTCGATTTCTCCATCGAGAGCATTGTCGATGGTGCCTTTTATAATGCCGGGCAATGCTGTTGCGGCATTGAGCGGATTTATGCCCATGAAGATGTTTATGATCAGGTGGTCGAGGGCGTGGTCGAACTGACCAAGAAATATGTCGTCGGCAATCCGCTGGATGAAGCCACAACCATGGGCCCGATGGCGCAATCACGCTTTGCCGATGCGATCCGTGAGCAAAAGGAAGAGGCTTTGCGCAAGGGCGCGAAGGCTAATATCAATATGCAGCTGGCCAATGACAAGCAGGGCTCGCCCTATCTGGCCCCCGAAGTGCTGACCAATGTGAACCACCAGATGTCGGTAATGCGCGAGGAAAGCTTTGGCCCGGTCGTCGGGATCATGAAGGTCAAGGACGATGCCGAGGCCATTCAGCTGATGAATGACAGCCCCTATGGCCTGACCGCCTCGATCTGGACCATGGATACTGACAAGGCCGCCGAGATCGGCGATCAGGTCGAAACCGGCACCGTCTTCATGAACCGCTGCGATTATCTCGATCCGGCGCTGGTGTGGACCGGGGTCAAGGACACGGGCAAGGGCGCCGGACTAAGCGAGATCGGCTTCTCCAACCTGACGCGGCCAAAGAGCTTCCATCTGCGCGAAATCTAGAGCGGGGCACCGGGAGGGACCGGGGACGGGCGGAACGCCGCCTACTATTCCCTTTCTCCCTTTCTTCCCCTCTTCCCCTTCTCCCTCGGGCTTGACCCGAGGGTCCATACGATGCCCACCAAGCAAGATGGATGCCCGGATCAAGTCCGGGCAAAAAGGGGGGTAACTGCAGAAAGGGTGGGGCCTGAGGGCACAATCCACATCCCACCCCCATCGTCATTCCCGTGAAAACGGGAATCCAGCGCGGGCAGTCCTGCCCGCACAAGATCTCTTTCGCGCCGTCGACACGGCGCACTGGATTCCCGCCTGCGCGGGAATGACAGGGGAGGTTGTGGCGGGCATAAAGCTCGCGCGGCAATCCAGAGCGGGATGCACCAAACCCGGTGGCCCCCTTTCCTTCGCCCCTTGGGGGAGAAGGTGGCCCGCATAGCGGGCCGGATGAGGGGCGGCGCCAAGACCAGAATTCACGGGCAAAGCCCCCCTCACCCCAACCCTCTCCCCGAAGGGGCGAGGGGGTTAAGAGACCCCGCCGAACTCTCCTTCTCTCCCCTCAAGGGAGAGGGAGAAAGAAAGAGCGGCAAACACCCAGTAATCCCTAGCCTTCCGGCCCATTGACCACGGTTTCAACCGTTGTCAGCGCGCCCTGATGCAGCAACTGGCCGAGGAGGGTGACGAGTTGCTGGCGGAAACTGGCCACATTGGGCAGATCATCGCCAAACACTTCGCTCAGCCCCAGAAACGCCGTCGCCAGGGCATCGGGATTGGTATGGGCACCCTGCCCGAGGAAATGCATGCGGTCGGCCAGAGGATCGCGTACGTCGATTTCGGCGCCGTTCTCGTCAATGCCCGAGGCATAGCGGATCCAGGCAGCGACGCCGAGGGTCAGGCGGACACGCGGCTCTCCGGCATGGATACGGTCGCGGATAGTACCGAGCAGGCGCTGCGGCAGTTTCTGGCTGCCATCCATGGCGATCTGCCAGGTGCGATGCTTGAGCGCCGGATTGGAGAAACGTTCCAGCAGCGCATCACGATAGGCATTAAGATCGGTGCCGGGCATATCCAGCGTCGGCATGATCTCGCGGGTCATCATGTCGTGAATCAGCGTCTTGAAATCAGGATTGGCCACGGTCTCGGAGACGGTTTCAAACCCGGCCAGATAGCCGAGATAGGCCAGCGTTGAATGCGAACCGTTGAGCATGCGCAGTTTCATGTGTTCAAACGGTTCGACATCGTCGACCAGCTGCGCGCCCGCCTTTTCAAAAGGCGGCCTGCCATTGGGGAAATTATCCTCGATCACCCATTGGGTGAAGGGCTCGGTCATGATCGGCCAGGCATCGTCGCAGCCGATGGCCTTGGCGACAAAGGCGCGGTCCTCGTCAGTGGTTGCCGGCACAATGCGATCGACCATGGTGCCGGGGAAGGCTACTTCTTCGGCAACAAAACGGCCAAGGGCAGCATCGCGCAAGGCGGCGAAGCGGGAGACAATGCGTTTGGCGGTTGCGCCATTGGCGGGCAGGTTATCGCAGCTCATCACCGCAAACGGGGCAATACCCGCCGTCTGCCGCCGGGCCAGCGCCTCGACAATCAGGCCGGGGGCGCTTTTGGGCGCGGTGGGGTTTGCCAGATCATGAACGATATCGGCATGTTTGACATCGAGTTCGCCGCTGGCGGGATCGTGGCAATAGCCCTTTTCCGTGACGGTCAGCGAAACGATGCGGATTTTGGGATCGGCCATGATGGTGAGCAGGCGCTCACGCTCGGCATTGGCATCGATCACTTCAAGGATGGAACCGATGACGCGGCAACGGGTGCCCGCGGCATCGCGGACCGCGACGGTGAACAGCCCGTCCTGCGGGTCCAGCGCGTCCTTGGTATCGGGCCGGCGCAGGCTCGCGCCGATAATGCCCCAGTCGGGATGATCCTTCAAAAGATCGTCGACATAGACCGCCTGATGGGCGCGATGAAACGCGCCGATACCCAGATGGACAATGCCCGGGGTTATGCGCCCCCGATCATAATCAGGCTTTTGCACATCGGCATTAAGAGCGGTCAAACGATCATTGGAAAGGCGTGTCATTATTGTCCGTCGCGGTTTGGTCTGATAAGTCGGCACGACAATAGCGGAGCTGGGCCGGAACCGCTACCATTCCAGAGGTGGACCACCGGCAAAATTTGGGGATTGGCGTTGAAGCGTTTTGTAAGTATCGGCGAATGCATGATCGAAATGTCTGGCGGCGAGAACCAGACCTATAAACAGGGCTATGCCGGCGACACGCTGAATACCGCCTGGTATGCCCGCGCCGCCCTGCCCGGCAGCTGGGCGATCGATTATTTCACAGCCGTCGGCGACGACATCTATTCGGGCCAGATGCTGGATTTTCTCAAGCGTAACCAGATCGGCACCAGCGCCATCCGCCAGATCCGCAACAAGCGTCCCGGGCTTTATATGATCCATCAGGCCGATGGTGACCGGCACTTCACCTATTGGCGCGACACATCGGCGGCAAAATTGCTGGCTGATGATGCGGATGCGCTGGGCGCGGTCACCCAGGCGGCGGACCTGATTTATTTCTCCGGCATTACCCTGGCCATTCTGGCCCCCGATGCGCGGGCGCGGCTGTTGCACGCCATTGGCACGGCCCGGGCCAACGGCGCGCAAACCGCGTTCGATCCGAATATCCGTCCGGTGCTCTGGCCCGAGGCCAATGAACTCAAAAGCGCCCTGACCGATGCGGCCAAGGTGTCGACTTTCGTGTTGCCGACCCATGATGATGAAAAGCCGGTCTTTGGCGACCGCACACCCGAGGAGACGGCGGCACGCTATCGCCTGCACGGGGCCCGCGAAGTCGTGGTCAAGAACGGGGCCGAGGACGCGCTGATTTTCACCGCAGAGGGCCAGACAATCGTTCCGGCGCAAAAGGGTGCGACGGTCGTTGATGCGACCGGGGCCGGCGACAGTTTCAACGGGGCTTACTTGTCGGCGCGGCTGCAGGGGCAATCCATTGCCGAGGCCGGGGCCTTTGCCCATCGCACCGCGGCAATTGTTATCGGCCATCGCGGCGCGCTGATCGATCCGGCCCTCATTGCCTAGAACATCGAGTCGCCGGCCTCTTCGATATAGGCGATCTCTTCGGGCGTTGATCGCCGCCCGAGCGCGGCATTGCGTTTGGGATAGCGCCCGAACCGCTTGATCAAGGCGTGATGTTTGCTCTCGAATTCGAGAATGTCCGGCATATCGAGGCTGCCAAACAGGCGCAGCGCTTCGTCATGCACCAGAAGCGATTCTGAATGCATATAGGGCATGTAAAGAAACATGCGCCCGCTGGCATCGAGCGCCTGATCATGCCCACCGGCGACCGCTTCCTGCGCCAAAGCCAGCGCCATGCCGTCCTGAGCAAAGGCCTTGGCTGTCTCCCGGTAAAGCTGGCGCGAGAACTGGTCGAGCACGATGATCTCGGCCAGACGGCCCTTGGGCGTTTTCCGCCAGCCAAAGGCCTCACCCAGCGCCACACGCGGGACGGCATCGCCAAATTCCGCCGCCAGTTCGGCGTCAAATTCAGGTTTGCCGCCGAACCAGTCGTCCTTGCCATGGCTGACAAACCAGAAATTATAAACGTCTTCAGCGGTTTTCATCATCTCTCCCCGGGGGTTGCGGCCAGTCTAGGCGGCTCAGCTTTCCAGCTCAATGTGCAGGTGGTTGCCCGAAGGGTCGGTGGTGACAAAGCCATTGGCTTGCTCGGTCAGCACCGCGCCACTGGCTACCAGCCGGGCCTTGAGGGCATTCAACGTCGCCTGGTCGGGCAGAATGAGCGTGTACCAGCGCAAACCGGCGGCGTCCGCAGGCGCAGGTTTCGCCCCGGCACCGTTCCAGACATTGAAGGCAAGGATATGCGGCATGTAGTCGAGAACCACATCGCCCATGCCAAAATTATACGACAGCAGCTGAGCGCCAAAGCCCAGCACGTCGGCATAAAAGTGCATCGACCGGTCGAGATCGTTCACATGCACATGCACATGGCCAATCCTTGTGCCTTCGGCCATGGGCCCGAGGGGATCATAATCCGCGCTGATCTCGCCGATCAGGTCATCAAGGTCGATCGGCTCGCGGCCGGAATGGGTCTTGCCCTCGGTTGTGATGCCGTAGGAACCGCCCTCGTCCGGCGTCTGCAAGCGGCCCCGCCACGGGGTCTCATAGGTAATTTCAATGCCATTGCCGTCATGATCCCAGATATAAACCGCTTCGGACACCAGATGGTCGGTGGGTGAATAACGGATATTGGCCTTGGCGGCGCGCACGACAAAGCCCGCCAGTTCGCGCCGGACGGGCACGTGGATGGCCACGTGATAAAGCCCGGTGGTTTTCGGCACGACCGGCTGGCTTGCCCCCGGATGCAGCACGATCAGCACGCTAGTGCCCGCCCCGAGCGCAATTTCATCAGCGCTCTGGTTGATCACCGTCAGCCCGACAATATCGCGCCAGACCGCAAGGGCGGTTTCGGCGCTGGTGACGGCGATATGCACGGCACCAAGGCGCGTACTCAAGGGGAGTATCGGTGCGCTCGCCTGCATTGTGTTCTGAATTTTCAGCATGGTCATGCCTTTCATTTGTTAGCGCAAATATAAGCCCTGCCGCGCGCTGGTACTACCCAAGTTGGTTCGGTGGTAGCGGTTGGATTGTTCGACAATGCAAGACAATTTTTGATAACTATTCGCTGTTTTCCGGCCTTTGCCTCTGGAAAATTCCGCTTGCCATCATATTTGGTGTGTTATATCACTAGCACACTAACTAGGTAACTCACATGACCCAATGGAATGATACGCAGCCGATATTTCTGCAAATACGCCAGCAGATCATCACGCTGATTTTGGACGGGACGGTTGCCGAGGGCGCGGCTGTGCCCTCGATCCGGCAGATCGCCACTGATCTGTCGGTCAATCCGCTGACGGTGACCAAAGCGTATCAGTCGCTGGTCGATACCGGCATTGTCGAGAAGAAACGGGGACTAGGCATGTATGTCAAAGAGGGCGCGCGAGCAGCATTGCTGGCGCAGGAGCGGGAAAAATTCCTGCATGAGGAATGGCCACGCATCCTGCAGCAGGTCGAGGCACTCGGTCTGAAAGTTCACGACCTGATGGACGAGGACCGCTAAGATGAGCGAGAGCACCCCCATCATCACAGCGCGCAATCTGCGCAAACGGTTCGGCCGCACGGAAATCCTGCACGGGCTGAACTTCACCATTCCCGCCGGCCGCGTTTACGGCCTGATCGGGCATAATGGCGCGGGCAAGACGACAACGCTCAACGCCATTCTGGGACTGACCGATTATGAGGGCGATATTTCCGTTCTCGGCAAGGCCCCGTTCCAGCACCGGGCAGAACTGATGCGCGATGTGGCGTTTATTTCCGACGTCGCCAGCCTGCCCCGTTTTCTGAAGGTCCGCGAACTGTTCGACCTTCTGGATGATATTCACCCTAATTTCTCGCGGGAGAAGGCAAATGTATTTTTACAGGGGACCGATCTACGGCCTGAACTCAAGATTAAGAATCTATCGAAAGGTATGGTCGCTCAGCTTCACCTGGCTGTCGTCATGGCAATTGACGCTAAGCTTCTCGTGCTCGACGAACCCACCCTCGGACTCGACATCACTTACCGTAAACGGTTCTACCGGCGGCTGATCGAGGACTATATGAACGATGCGCGGACGCTGCTCATCACCACTCATCAGGTGGACGAGATCGCCTTCATGCTGACCGATATCATGTTCATCCGCGATGGCGAGATCGTGCTGGACGCGCCGACCGAGGAGATTGACCAGCTCTATACCCAGGTCACGGTGACCGGCGAGAATATCGGCAAGGCAAACGTCCTGCAGCCGCTCTTCACCGAAACGCGGTTTGGACAGACCGTCATGGTTTTCGAGAATGTCCCCCGGGAGAAACTCGAAACCCTGGGGCCGGTTTCCACCCCCAGCCTCAGTGACCTTTTCGTGGCGCTCATGCAGCGCCAGACGGCCAATCCCGGAGAATAAAATGAAAAGCTATTGGGCTCTTATCAAGCGCGAACTGCTCGAACATCGCGGCGCGTTTTTATATGCACCGGCGGTTTTGACCATCGCCCTGTTCGGCATGATCATTTTCAGCATCACCGTGGGGGATACTGAATATCGCCACACGGTCTCTGGCGAACTGCCCGTCGCCTGGATGAATACGGGCGTCGAGCTTTACGTGCTGGCGCTGGCCGCCATATTCGCCATGTGGAGCGGCTATCTGATGATTGCGCTGTTCTTTTATTATGCCGACAGCTTTTCGGCCGACCGGCGCAATAATTCCCTGCTGTTCTGGAAATCAATGCCGCAAAGCGATCTGAAGATTTTGACCAGCAAGGCGCTGGCGGGGATCAGTATCTTCCCGTTGCTGATTTTTATCTTTGCCCTGATTACCGGCTTTCTCGCCTATCTGATGAGTTTTCTCATCGCCGCGCGCATTCCCATCCTGCCGCTGATCGGCCCCGCCGAAATGCTCTGGGCATGGACGCAAATGGGCATAACGGGGGCTGTGTTTTTCATGCTCAGCATCCTGTGGTACGCGCCGATTCTGGCCTGGGTTGCCGGTCTGTCGACGCTGGTACAGCGCTGGAGCATTCCGCTGGCCTTTCTGATCCCCGGCGTCATTGTGCTGGTGGAAAGGATCACCAGCTATGGCCGCGGCGGCAGCCGTCCCATCGCCACCTACCTCCAATACCGGGCCAATGGCATTCTCGACGATTCCCAGGTCTTCCAGCAGATGATCAACGGGCTGAACTTTTCACCCTTCGCCCTTGTGGCGGAAATGTTTGCGCAAATCGACTGGGTGCAAATGGTGATCGGTCTGGTGGTTGCAGCTGTCGCAGTCTATCTCGCCAGCGAATACCGGCGGCGGCGGCTTGAAGCCTAGACTGGACAACTTTTGGTGGGTCGCGTTTCCGAACCGAATAAGTGGTGTCCACTTATTCTGGAAACGCTCTGAGGACGGGTGGCATTGAGTGCCGCCCGCTCATTCTCACCGTTCAACCGGCTTTGAGCGTGACCATATGATGGTCAAAATAATAGTCCGGTGCCAGCTTGCGGATGTCGCCATGAAGGAACTCGCCCCCACCGGTTGAAAATGCAAAGGCATCGCGGGCCCAGGTGACGCCGCAGACTTTTTCCGCCTTGACCAGTTCCGCCTTGCCGCTCGCCGTATCCAGAATAACCGCTGCGCCACCGACCGGCGAGGTCGCCACAATCAGGCTGCCATCCGGCGAGGCCGCCATCGCCCCGATATAGCCGGCAAGGCGGGCATTGAGATTATCAGGGAGCGTTGCGATTTCCAGCGGCTCATCCGGGCTGGCCGAGGCCAGAAGCGGAATGCCCTCGGCCTTGCCCCCCTGATATTGTCCACCAATCCAGATCCGGCCATTGGTGCCCATGGCCAGATGGCGCAGGGACAATTGGTGATATTCTTTCGGCAATTCATGGGTTGCAATCAGGGTGCCCGTGTCACGGTCCAGCCAGGTGATATTGGGCTGCATCGTTGCAATATTGAGCTTGGCCCGGCCATAATCGGGATGGGTTTCAATGCCGCCATTGGCAATGCAGAGCCATTTGCCGTCCGGGCTTATTTCCACATCATGCGGACCGACACCACCGGAATAGAATTCGCCGATCCGGGTAAAGCCGTCGGTTGCATCATAGATCCCGATCATGCCGCGCCCATTATCGAAATCGTTTTCGGTGGCATAGAGCAGTTTGCCGTCCGGCGCGAAGGCACCATGGCCAAAGAAATGGCGTCCCTCGGGACTGGCAATGGTCGCGATCCCCTGCCCCTCGCTTGAAAACACCACGGCAAAGGTGCCCGGGCGGCGCGCAAACGCCACCAGCCGTCCGCTTACTGGACAATGGGTGACATCATGGCCGCGATCCGGCAGGGCCAGCGTCGTAATGACATCGCCGGTCTCGGAAACAATGGCGGCCGCAAAGCGCCCGTTATGGGTCATGCCGGCGGTGGCATAAACAATATCCGCTTTGGCCAGAGCCTCGGCCCGGGCGGGTGCCAGGGAGGCGGCAAAAGCCGCACCGGCGGAAGCTATGAATGTGCGACGGGTCCACATGCTATGCGCTCAATCCCCATCAAGGGCGGAGAAGCCGGCACTCAGCCCCAGCTCGGCCCCGATCTGTTGCACGGCAATGCGTTGCAGCGAAGTGGTCAGGATCAGCAGATAGCTGATCTTGGCGCGCATCTCGTCATCGTTGAGGGCCTCATCAACCGGCGGGTTGATATCGCCAGCTGTGCGCACGAAATTATCGAGCTCGAAGACAAAGGCCCCACCCGCCCAGCGCGCGGTCTCCGCCAGCGCATCGGAGAGCCCTGAGACAATGAACATGTCGCGCATGCCAAACGCATTGGCGCGCATGGCCGCAAAGGTCAGACCGGAGCGCCAGAACAGCGCCGCCTTGGCATTGGAATCCTTGCGGCTATTGGCATAAAATGGCGCAATCCTTGTGTCGCGGATCAGCTCCATCCCGTGCACCCAGACCCCGAGTAATTCCTGCAACACCTCGTCCTCAGTGCGGTAATCGGCATAATTGGGTTGGGGCGCAATCATGTGGCTGGCAATGCCGTCCGGGGCTTCCCAATCGGCAAGAATTTCCGCGCCGGTGGCGTGCAGCGCCGCGGCAATGGCGTGACCGAAAGCGCAACGATAGGCGCCCTCAGGGCCCGCCAGCTTGTCCGCACCGGTGCCAAACAGCACAAATTCAAGCGCCCCCAGCCCCTGCAGGGCGACGCTTTTTTGTTGCAGGATCGCGAGCGTCGTGGCGGTTTCGTCCTTGGTGGCAATAGCCCTTTGCACCTGTTTGAGGCCGGTCGATTTGCGATCCGGCCAGAACAGGATCCGGTCAAGGCGGTTATCGGTGAGGACCGGGCCGAAGCGTACCGGTTCGACGCGCCCCCAGGCGGTGACGAGGGCCTCAAAACCGGCACGGGCCGTGGCAAGATTGGCCGCATCGGGCTGGGCACAGAGCTTGTCAAAGCTGAGGGCCTGCAATTCCGCCTCACCGGTCAATTGCTCATAGCCGGGAATGATGAACCCCGAAATCGCCGCGCGGGCGATATCACTGGTGGCCGCCTTTGCCGGGGCAATGGCCAATATCGGCATCAGAATGAGCGCGAAAACAATACGCAGCATTTATAGCGACTCCAAAAAAGCGATAAGCGAGTTGCGGTCAGCCGCCGGCATATTGACCACGGCCTGTTGCTGGGCTTCAGCCTCGCCACCATGCCATAAAACGGCTTCGAGCAGATTGCGAGCCCGCCCGTCATGCAGGAACTGGGTATGGCCGCTGACGTCCTCGGTCAAGCCGATGCCCCAAAGCGGCGGGGTGCGCCATTCAAAACCATCCGCATCGCCATCGGGCCGGTGATCGGCAAGGCCCGGGCCCATGTCATGCAGCAGCACATCCGTATAAGGCCAGATCAGCTGGAAGGCATGGATCTCGTCGGGCGCATCGCGGCGGGTGACATATTTGGGCGTATGGCAGCTGGTGCAGCCGGCTTCATAAAACACCTGTTTGCCGCGCAGCACATCCGCATCATCGACATTGCGCCGGGCGGGGACGGCGAGGTTCTGGCTATAAAACGTCACCAGCGGCATGACCGGGTCGGGCGCTTCGGTGTCGCCCAATGCTGCCTGCACACCATTGGGCGCGTTCAGGCAATCGGGCTGCAATGCGGTACAGTCCCCGGCGGGATAGGGCATTTCGGGGGAAGAAATCCCCACGTCACCGGCAAAGGCATGGGCACTCTGCGTGCCGATCGTGGGCATGGTGGCCTTCCAGCCAAAGCGGCCGAGCACCAGCTCGCCACTCATTTTGTCCAGCACCCAGCTCGGGCGGCCGGAAATACCATTGCTATCGGCATCGTCAGGGTCGGCATTGGCCAGAATATCGGCGGGATGAATTTGTTCGATCAGACCCAGCCCGATCATCGGCGAGGCGACGCGGGGCGACAAAAGGATATCCGGTGCAGGATCGCCATAGCCGGGGTTTTCAAATGTATAGGTTGGCTTTCTGAGCATGACGGTTGTGCCATCGGCCAGTTCCACGGGCACTTCCTCATAGGCAATGCCCATGTCCCCCTCGGCCTTGAAGCCGGGAATGGCGCGGTTCTGCAATTGCCCGCCATAGATAGGGGCAGGCACGTTCTGCCATTCGCGGCTGGCCAGCTTGGCTTTTTCTTCATCGGTTTTCGGCGGCACCGAAAGCCTCAGGAACAGGGAAGTTGCCTTCTCGCCCTCGGTATCAGGCGCGCGGCCACGGCCATCCTTGACATGGCAGGACTGGCAGGAGCGCGCATTGAACAGCGGCCCCAGCCCGTCCGAGGCCTGGGTGGAGGATGGCGAGGAGACCCAGAGCTTGCGAAACAGGGCATTGCCGAGCTTGAAGCTCTCTTCCTGCTCAAACGAGAGGTTTTGGGAAAAATGCGAAAAAGCATCGCGATTGATATCGGCGGTTGAGGTGGTGGCCCCGGCCTGATTGGCTTCAAAACGCTCAGCCTTGGAAAAATCGGTGGTGGGTTTGGTTACAGCAGTGACCCGCCCCCGGTCTTTCGGGGACAGGTCATCACGTGTGGGCTCAGCCGCAAAGCCGGCAGCGGCAGTCGCGATGACCGCGCATGCCGCTAAAAGAACGGGGCTGAAATTCATAAACCTGGTTGCTCCACATTGTCGGCCGCCCCAAAAGCCGGCCGGGCACAGGTGCCCTATTCGGCGTCGAGCGATGTGCCTGCATTGAGTTGGCCATAACTGACCTCGCCCAGCTTGTCCAAAAGCGCGAGCTGGGTTTCGAGGAAATCGATATGCCCCTCTTCGTCAGTCAGCAACTCCTCAAAAAGTCGCATGGAGACGATGTCACCCTTTGCGTGGCAAATCTCGCGCGCCTCGCCATAGTTCTTGCGCGCTTCATGTTCGCCGGCCAGATCCGCTTCAAGCACTTCGCGGATATTCTCGCCAATCTTGAGGGGCGCTACCTGTTGCAGGTTGGGGTGGCCTTCAAGAAAAATGATCCGCGTCACAAGCTTGTCGGCGTGATGCATTTCCTCGATTGATTCAGCCCGTTCTTTCTGTGCCAGTTTTGTGTAGCCCCAGTCTTCCAGCAGCCGGTAATGCACCCAATACTGGTTGACTGCTCCGAGCTCGAGAAACAGCGCTTCGTTCAGCCGCTCTATAACCTTGTCGTCCCCGCGCATGGCGTTTCCTCTCCATTTTCATTTGCAGACCAGTCATCTGGCTGCGAAGATCCATTACAGCGTGTTCCGGTGTTTCCAGTCCACGATGATAGGCTTCCATAACACTTATTATAGTGTCGACGATGGAGGGAAGACACCCACAGCATTTTCCGCGCTTCTCCAGCACGCTGAAAACCATGCCCGGCACGATCAGCCGCCATGGATCCTCATCGAGAAAATCAGTAATGACCTGCTCGATTTCGCGCTGAGAGATAACATTGCAATGGCAGACAAGCATTCGTGGCTCGCTAGGGGTTAGAGGGCATGGGCAGCATCAGGACCGCCCATGCCATTCACTATTTTTTACTGGAACACGGCGTCCGGGCTATCAAGGCTGTCGGAGCCTTCAATGCTGACCTGACCGAGGTTGAGGGCCGTCACCACACGCTCGATCGAGGTAGTCTGGTCGACAAGCGCATCAATCGCTGCCATCACCGTGGCATTGCCCTCTTCATTGCCTTCGCCAATCATCTGGTCATAGGCCTCGACGGTTTCACCGCGCGTCACCATTTCACCCATCTTGTCCATGGTGAAGGCGAGCTTGCCCTTGAGTTCCTCATCAAGAGCGGCATCCGTACCTGCTACATAGGCAGACAGGGAGGGGCCTTCAACCATCGTGCCATCCACCCGCGTGTACTGGCCGAGATAGACATTCTGGATGCCCTTGGCATCGTAGAAATGCGAATTGTAGGTATTGTCGGAGAAGCAGTCATGCTCTTCTTCGGGATCGTGCAGCAGCACGCCGAGCTTCATGCGTTCACCCGCCAGTTCGCCATAAGAGAGCGAGCCCATGCCGGTCAGGATGGTGGCGATGCCATCATTTTCATCGCCATTCAAAACGGCAGTGCGGGCAGCACCCCCTTCTTTCCAGTTGGCCGTCATTTCCTCAAGATCGGAAATCAGAAGCTCGGTCGCCGAGCTCAGATACTGGCGGCGACGGTCACAATGGTCATTGGTGCATTCGGTCAGGCTAAAATCGGTTGCAGGCCGTTCACCCGCACCCGCACCCGTGCCATTCAGATCCTGGCCCCAAAGCAGAAATTCGATGGCGTGATAGCCTGAGGCAACATTGGCCTCGTTACCGCCAGCTTCCTGCAGCTGGTTGGCAATCACGTCCGGGGTGATCTCAGGCACGTCGATCTCGTCGCCATTGATCAGCAATTTGCCGCCGGCGATGACATTGGCCGTATAAAGCTCGTTGCTGTCGCTCTCGGCACCATAGGAGGGATCGACATAATCGATCAGGCCTTCATCGAGCGGCCAGGCGTTTACCTTGCCTTCCCAATCATCGACAATGGCATTGCCGAAGCGGAAAGCCTCAGTCTGCTGATAGGGGTTGCGGGCTGCGAGCCAAGCGGTGCGGGCGGCCAGCAGCGTTTCCTCGGTGGGGTCCGCCAACAGCGCCTCGACGGCGGTCTGCAAGGCCTTTGCCGTGATCAGCGAATCCTCATATCCGGCGGCGGCAATGTCCGTATAGGTCTTGAGCACGGCGCTTGCCGATACTGTTTGAGCGAAAGCCGATTGAGCGGTGAGCGCGGTCGTGCCGAGCGCCAGGGCAATCAGGCCAGCGCGTATCAGGGATCGTGTCATCTATGTCTCCTTCCGGGAGGGAACCCGGGTTGTGGTTCACTCGCTGGTGGAAGGAAAAGCATAAAAAAGCTCAAAGACATGCCTTTGAACAGGCCGGCCATGATGGCCAATGCTTCCGCTTCGATCAACGAGGGTAAAAGTCCCGCCATCAAGCTGGCTGAGGCATTGCTATCGGCGCTCAAAGCCCAAATCAAGTTATTTTTCAATAGGTTAGAAGAGTTCTAAACTACAGGCCCTTTTCTGTACCGGACCTGACGGCAGACTCTACGGCCCTCCCCCGCGCCGCGCCGGCGAGGAGAGACACCACATTATCCAGTATTTTCAGGCACCTATGATTGACCAGAAGCCAAGGCGTTTTTTGACCAGAAGCATCATGAAGAGGCAACTTGCGGCTGTGACAAGGGCTGTGGCGATCGCGGCCCCGATAGTGCCAAAAGCGAGGATCAACACGATATTCAACCCCACATTGGCGAGCATGCTGACAGCCACGATTCTGGAGACGGCATTATGTTCACCGGTCATGGAGAGAGTGAATTTCAGCGGCCCGGTCGCCGCCTGCACCACCAGACCCGAGATCAGCACCAAAAGGATCGGCCAGGCCGCCGAGAATTCTGGCCCGAACAGGCTCAGCGCCATGCCGCCAAAAACGGCCAGGGCCAGCGCGATGAGCAGGGTTGGATAGAATGACTGGGCGATAAAGCGACGGGACAGCTGTTTGATTTCCGCCCGGTCACCGCGTGAGAATGCGGCAGCGATCGGCTTGGCCGCAGCGGAGGAAACCGCAATGTGGACAAAGGCCACGGTGGCGGCCACCTTGGCCGCAACATAATAGAGCCCCACTTCCGCCATCGGCACGAAGAACTGCAAAATGATGATGTCGGCAAACGAGAGAAACAGCGTATAGCCCTCAACAAGGGTCAGGGGCAAAGCGGTGCTGATCCAGTTTCTGATATCCCATTGCGGCCCCGCTTCACTTATATGCACGCCGATATATTTGCGGATCAGGCCCCATTGCGTCACGGCGGCCAGCGCGGTGGCAGCAAGGGTCAATCCCAGCGCCCCTGCCGCATCCAGTGGCACAGACAATGCCCAGACAATGGCGACAATCACGAACAGCAATGCGGGCCGCAGCACAAAGGCCGGCGCATAGGCGAGCAATTGCCAGCCGGCACCCCGGGCAATGCCCTTTCCCAATTCGGTAAAGGCGAAAAAAGGCAGGCAAAGCGCCCCGATCAGCGCCGCCAGCAGGTAAGCGGGGGGTGCCATCACGGCCGCCACTCCGGCCATTGAGAGCGCCAGGACCAGCGCCGCCGTCCCCACGAAAATCATCGCCAGCCGCAAAAAGCCCCGGGCATGGCCAAAGCTGCCATCCTCGAAATAACTCGCGAGAAACCGGGTCGAGGACATGGAAAACCCAAGCGGGGCCAGCCCGCCGAGCACGACAACCCAGGTCCAGATCGCCGCATAGGTACCAAATTCTGCAGCCCCCAGGGCGCGGGCGAGAATGATGTTGAGACAAAAGCCGACGCCCACCCCGGCGACACGCACACAAAGGGTTTTTATGCTGTCATTGCCCCAGAGACGGGCCAGAATGCCCGCCTTTATCGCCGCTGGCCGCCGGGCCTCGGGGTTGGGCCGGGCGAGGTCGGCAAACATGCGTTCGTCGCCACTAACCGCCGCCAGTTCCGGCACCCGCCGCTCGATTTCCCCGTCAGACTGCCAGCGCAGGCGATCAAACAGGCGCTTCGGCGCGGTCACATGCGCGGCAATGCCGGGCATGAGATCGTCGGTTGCCAGTTCATCGATATCTTCCTTGTGGCGCGTCCAGCTCCAGAGGCGGCGGGCGAATTCGCCCAGCAGCCGGAAAGGTTTCGAGGCTGTGCTGATTTTTGGATCGACCAGCAGGTGCAACATGGCTTGCAGTGAATTCGAACTGAGGACACCGTGCTGATAGCTCGTCGGGACCGCGACCTTGCCGGTCACCATCATGTCGTAAAGTTTGGCGGGGAAATCGATACCGGCTGCCACAGCCAGCGCCACCGATCCCCAGAACCGCGCATTCACCTCCAGCAGCACCCAGTCACCGGTCGCATCGTCCTTGCGGAATTCAAACATGGCCACGCCATTGAGGCGGGTTGCCGCCGCCATTTTGGCGCAGGCTTGCAGCATTTGAGGGTCAAGGGCTTCGCTGATCCGGATGGAGCTGGCCCCGCCGCCGGGTTTTTCGCGCAAGCGCCGGTGCTGGAAAGCCACCAGAATGTCGCCCTGTTGCGCCAGAACGGAGACCCCGATGCCGATACCCGGCCCGGTCACCGGAAAACCGGATTCCACGAAAAACCGGTCCCGGTCGGCGATCATGGCCAGAACCTTGTCTGCCCCCTCGGCGCTTTGCACCGCCGCAACACTGCCGCGATCCGACAAATTGTCCAGCGTATAGGACTGGCGCGATTTGATGAAGAGCGGCGTGCCCAGTTCGGCGACGAGGCTTTCACCGGTATCGGCAGCGCTCAGCGCCCGGCCTTTGGCGACAGCCACACCGCATTTTTGCGCCAGCGCCCGCGTCTCCAGCTTGTCGAACAGGCGGACCATGGCCTCGTCGCCCGGATAGGCCAGTTGATCGGGGGCAAAGGCATTCTTGTGCTGCCAAAGCGGCAGCAGCGAGCGCTCGGAACAGGGGATGATCAGGTCATAATCATAGGTCTTGTTCAGGGCGCAGATCGCGTCCACCCAGGCCTTGGTGCCGGGCTGAATGCGGGGCAGATGATGGGTTTTGGCAACATAGCGGGATTTGAGCGCCGGGGCGTGCCAGTCGAATGGGGCCGCATGCACTTCCAGGCCCTTGCGGCCGAGCGAACGCACCACCGCCAGAAAGGATTGCGCATCATCGCCAATAACGAGGACCCGGCCCGAACGTGGGGTCTGCCGCAAATGTTTGTCAGTTTCGGGGGCGGGATATTTTATACTCTGGTCGCTGGATATGACCATACTGCACGCTCCTGCGGCATTCCTGGCCACTCAAGGCCTCAAACCCATTAAGGCTTGCTAATACATATATATGGTTCAGAAAGCCCGGCAACTGCTTTCACGAGCACCGCAGACCCAAGGCCCCTCGAACCACGCCACACCCTTTCAGGCCGCAGAACCGGGATTTATACAACTAAATTATTGGTAACATTAGGGCTGAAACGGGTGACTGGCAGGGCTGAAATCAGCCCTCAGTTTTGGGTGCCGCTATCGCCTTTGGGCAATTGCCGGAAGAAGCCGGCATAGCTTTCGCTGCGGGTGGCGCTGAGGATTTCGCCAAGATGGGCGACCGGATCCAGCGACCAGTCTGCGCGCAAATCAACGGCCGGATAAGGCTCGCTGGTATATAGTTTGAGCGCTGCGGACCGAATGCCGCGATAATCGCCACCGGCTTTGTTCCCGGCCCTCAAGGCACTGAGAAGCCGGTCTTCCAGCGGGGTGCTCAGTGCTTCATGATAGGCATTGAGCATCGCCTCGAAGACGGATGTCCCGGCCAGCATATTGCCCGCCACCCCGACACCATCAGCGACAATCGCCCCCTTGGCGTCCTCGGCTTTGCTGCCGGTCCAGGCAACCGCCGGGCCGGTCAGGCCAATGATCAGGCATTGCCGGTTTTCGCGCCCGTCGTCCCCGGCCGTCAGCCGGTCGAGGACGTCCTGAGGCGAGAGGCCCTCCGCCAGCAGATCAAGCCCGGTAATGCCGTATAAAGGATTGGTCAGGCTCTGGGTGGCGATAGCGCCAACACCGGCGCGGGCATGCGGCACCAAGGATCCCACCACCGGACCACCTGTAGCCGTGGCCACGCCAAAAGCCCCCGTGTCATCATCTCTGGCTACAATGGAAAACGTCATATGGCCTTGATGCCCGGTTTTTTCACAGAGGTCAATTTATCAGCATAAATTGGTTGCGTCATCTATTTATGCTGATAAATTAACTGGTGATCGGTCGCCGTAACCGGTCTCTACATCCGGGCGGCCGGCGCAGCTTATGCCGCCAAGGAGGTAGTCATGCACAAACTAACCAAGGGGATCGCTGCCCTTGCTCTCGCCGCGACAGCGGCCATGGGCTTTGCAGGTCAGGGTTCCGCCCAAACACCCCCCAATGTTCTCGTCGTCGGGCAGATCGCCGAACCGCAATCGCTCGACCCGCATACCGTTACCGCTGCCAATGATTTCCGCATTCTGGTCAATCTTTACGATGGGCTGGTGCGCAACAAGCCGGGCACGCTGGAAATTGAACCGTCGCTTTCAACCGACTGGACGATTTCGGAGGATGGCCTCACCTACACATTCAACCTGCGCGAAGGCGTGAAGTTTCAGGACGGCACCGATTTCAATGCCGAAGCGGTCAAGTTCAATTTCGACCGCATGCTGCATGAGGACGATCCCTATCACGACACCGGCCCCTTCCCGCTGGCGTTCTTCTTTTCAGCCATTACCGATGTGGCCGTCATTGATGATCTGACCGTCCGGTTCACCCTTAACGAACCCTATGCCCCGTTCATGTCGAACCTCGCTTCGCCAACCGGCCTGATCATCTCGCCGGAAGCGGTCAAGCAATATGGCAAGGATGTTGGCCGCAACCCGGTCGGCACCGGTGCCTTCAAGTTCGAGGAATGGCAATCCAATGCCCGCGTCGTTGTCTCGCGCAATGACGATTACTGGGATGGTGCCCCGCCGCTTGAAGCCGTGGTGTTCCGCCCGATTACCGATGCCAATACGCGGGTCGCGGAAATGCTGTCCGGCGGCATTGATGTCTTGCTCGAAACTCCGCCGGATACGGTCGCAACCTTCAAGGACGATTCCAAGTTCAAGGTGGTGGAAGCTGCTGGGCCACATCTGTGGTTCCTCATTCTCAATATGAAGGAAGGCCCGTTTGCCGATGTGCGCGTGCGCCAGGCCGCCAATTACGCCATCAACAAGCAAAGCCTTGTCGATAACGTGTTGCAGGGCACAGCCGATGTCGCCGCCGGCCCGACACCGCCAGCCTTTAACTGGGCCTATAATGATGACCTCTCGCCCTACCCTTACGATCCGGACAAGGCGCGTCAGCTGATCAAGGACGCGGGTGCCGAGGGTGCCGATGTCACTTTCTATGTGACCCAGGGCGGTTCGGGCATGCTCGATCCCATTCCGATGGGCACGGCCATTCAGGCGGATCTCAATGCGGTCGGTCTCAATGTAAAAATCGAGACCTATGAGTGGAACACCTTCCTTGGCAAGGTGAACCCGGGGCTTGAGGGCAAGGCCGACATGGCCGAGATGGCGTGGATGACTTCCGATCCGGACACATTGCCCTTCCTTGCGCTCCGCACCGAAGCCTGGCCGGACAAGGGCGGTTTCAACTCGGGTTATTATTCCAACCCGGAAGTTGATGCCCTGCTCGACAAGGCCCGCACCGAAACCGATCAAGCGGAACGTGCCCGGCTCTACAAGGAAATGCAGGCCATTGTTTATGAGGATGCGCCCTGGCTGTTTGTTGCCAACTGGAAGCAGAATGCCGTGACCACTTCGGCGGTCGGCAATTTCGAACTGCAGCCGGATTTCAGCCTGGTGCTGCGGGACGTCACCAAGAACTAGACCTCCAGAACCTGCCGGCGGCGCGCCCTGTGCCGCCGGTTTCCACCCATGGATGGCCCGGTCTAGGATCGGGCGTCATCAAACGGCCAGCGGAGACGGAATTGACAGCCTATATTCTCAAACGTCTGCTCGCGGCCATTCCGGTCATTATCGGCCTTTCAATCATTGTTTTTTTGATCATGGCCATGATCCCCGGCGATCCGGCACTGGCCATTCTCGGCTCCTATGCAACGCCGGAAAATGTCGCCCGGCTCAATGCCCAGCTGGGGCTCGACAAGTCGCTGTTCGAGCAATATTTCATCTGGGTCACCAATCTGGCGCATGGCGATTTCGGCCGCTCCTATATCCTCAATCGCCCGGTGCTCGATGAAATTGGCGACCGCTTCGGGGCGACCCTAATTCTGGCCGGTACCGCGCTGGTGATCTGTTCCATTCTCGGGCTGCTGGCGGGGGTCATTTCCGCCGTGCGCCAGTTTGGCTGGGCCGATCGCATCATCACCTTTCTGGTAATTATCGGCATTTCGGTGCCCTCGTTCTTTCTCGGCCTGTTGCTGATCCTGCTGTTTGCCGTGCAATGGCGGCTCCTGCCCGCCTCGGGCATGTATGCGGTTTATGGCGGCGGCGACCTGCCGGACCTGCTGCGCCACCTGTT
>Ga0209344_10000666_pt1 | contig 55082 bp, 47 predicted proteins | sample Cruoilmetagenom6_FD_187293 | JGI IMG/M metagenome (GOLD analysis project Ga0209344, IMG submission 187293) | Oil polluted marine microbial communities from Coal Oil Point, Santa Barbara, California, USA - Santa Barbara Oil Seep Sample 6 (SPAdes)... | ecosystem: Environmental > Aquatic > Marine... | reverse complement strand
GCTGCAGGCCTTGCCTGAAGCGAGATGCGCATTCTACGCAACTCAGTTTTAATGTCAACGCTTTTTTGAAACTTTTTAAACTTTCTTTTCAGAAGATTTAAAACCTTTACTTTAAAACGTTAAGTTAACCCATTCAACCGAAACCGCGCTAGATAACTCATTAAAACACCCTCTTCGACTTGTCCCGAAGAAGTGGAGCGCATTTTAGAGATTTCTGCCCTCACGTCAACACCTAAATGCAATTAAATGACCTAAATGTATTTGTTTGCTTTTTAATTAGGCAATATGGGTGAATAGTCAGCGTGTTCTGAATTTATAAACTAATAATAAGACCAATAGGACTGCCTATAACTATAAACAGTCACATAATATTGCTTTGATTTGAGTGTTAATCAGTAATATTCCCTTTATATAGTTCCTCTATAATAAAGAATAAGACAGATAAGGATACTGTGGTGATCACTTTCAGGATATCTGAGTTGCGGCTTCTGGATATGGGTGCTTTTTAAAGCTTAATGACAAAGCTATAGTCTGGGCAAATGTTGTAAGATTTTCACCAGTTTGACTAGAAAAACAGCCAACAAAAAAGCCGCTAGATAACTAGCGGCTTTTCTGAACAATATGTCAATTGTTTATTATGGCGGTGAGGGAGGGATTCGAACCCTCGAAGGCTTGCGCCTTACACACTTTCCAGGCGTGCTCCTTCGGCCACTCGGACACCTCACCGAACTAAGCTCTATGTACTAAGCCGCGCTATGGTAGGAAAATAATCTTCATAACGCAACTTAATTCATACAAAGTGCAAACAGTTGCTCATTTAACAGCCAAACCATAGCAGATTTACTTATTTTTATTCATTTCGGCATTAAAGCTTAACATCCGATCAAGTGATTTAAGTGCACCGGCACGCTGTGTCGCATCAACAAACACTTCTCGACCTTCAGGACTTAATAGTGCTTGTTCTATTTCCTTTAAACCATTCATCGCCATCCAAGGACAATGTGCACAGCTACGACATGTCGCTCCTTCGCCAGCTGTCGGTGCTTCAAAAAATTCTTTATCTGGACACAGTTGCTGCATTTTATAAAAAATACCGCGATCTGTCGCCACGATAAACTTGTTATTAGGCAAATCCTGTGCCGCTTTAATTAATTGACTCGTTGAGCCGACAGCATCAGCAAGTTCAATGATCTCTGCCGGTGATTCTGGGTGTACTAGTACTGCAGCATCTGGATGTAGCGCTTTCATATCATGTAGGGCTTTAGTTTTAAATTCATCGTGAACAATACAAGCGCCCTGCCACATGATCATGTCGGCACCTGTTTGCTTTTCAATGTATGAGCCTAAATGACGATCAGGACCCCAAAGTATTTTCTCGCCCTGCTCATCAAGATGCTCAACAATTTCTAATGCACAAGATGATGTGACTATCCAATCAGCGCGTGCTTTTACTGCAGTAGAGGTATTAGCATAAACAACGACAGTTCTATCTGGGTGTTGATCACAAAAAGCATTAAACTCTTCAATAGGACAACCTAGGTCTAACGAACAAGTTGCTTCCAAGGTTGGCATTAAAACAGTTTTTTCTGGCGTAAGTACTTTCGCGGTTTCACCCATAAAGCGCACACCAGCAATAATCAAAGTTTCTGCAGAATGGTTATTACCAAACCTTGCCATTTCTAGTGAATCAGCAACACAGCCACCTGTTTCTTCTGCTAAAGCTTGGATTTCAGGATCAGTATAATAATGCGCAATAAGCACAGCGTTCTTTTCTTTCAACAGTGTTTTGATGCGCGCTTTGTATTCTTCACGCTCTACCGCACTTAATGACGTAGGCTTTTGTGGAAATTGAAAGTCAAAATTAACGGCTAAATTTGCTTGGGTCATATGCATTCTCAATTAGTACCTAAAAAATCGCGTGAATTATAAGGCATAGGAGAATAAAAGTGTACTATGAATATATGTGTTTAAGAATTAACGTTCAGAAGGGGTTGCGCTGAGTAATAAAAGATAAACTATGGTGATGTTTTTTGATAAGTAAAAGTGGTCGGTCGTGAAGGATTTGAACCTTCGACAAATTGGTTAAAAGCCAACTGCTCTACCAACTGAGCTAACGACCGATAAACTACTTTTATTTTTTAGGTGAAATAGCGAGGCTAATTTCAATGCCACTTTACTCTTAACAACAAGAAGAAGTGGTCGGTCGTGAAGGATTTGAACCTTCGACAAATTGGTTAAAAGCCAACTGCTCTACCAACTGAGCTAACGACCGATATATATTTCAAAACAAATGCCAAACACTTCATAGGCAGAAAGTGGTCGGTCGTGAAGGATTTGAACCTTCGACAAATTGGTTAAAAGCCAACTGCTCTACCAACTGAGCTAACGACCGACATTTGTTCTGCGTTGCACTACTCGTCCAACGCGGGGCATATAATACTTATAAAATTTTCAAGTGCAACAATAAATTTCAGCTTTTTTAAACTTTATTGCTTATTCGAACAAAAAGTCTACAAAGCGTCTAACTTATCAGCAACAATTATGGATTTAAACTCTTTAATCTTGGTTGCGCCAATTTAGCCGCACTTGAATTAGGGTATTCTGCAATGAGTTTTTTGTAGACCGCAATTGCTTTAGCTCGATTATTTTCTTTTTGCTCAACCATAGCAAGCTTCAACATTGCATCACTACGCTTGCTTGAGTCAGGATAATTACTCACCACGATCTCAAACTCTCGGCGGGCTTTAGCTAACTCATTTTTATTAAACAGTAACTGACCTAACCAATAATGTGCATTAGCAGCATAACTCGAATTAGGGTATTTTTGATTGAACGCTTCAAACTCTGGTATAGCTTGTTCATAACGTTTATCTTTAAGTACCATATTAACCGCACGGTCATAGGCTTCATTTTCTGTTAAATTATTACTGTATTTAATCTGGCCTACACTTGCATTTGGCACAGGAATGGCCGCAGGTATTTGATTCGCCGGTTTAAGCGCCTCAGACACTCTACGGTCGAGTTCTTGATACAACTCACGCTGACGATCAAGTACTTGGCTTAATTGATAAGTATGTAACTCTGTAATACCACGTAGTTCATTGACTTCGTTTTGCAGTTCATCAAGCTGGCGTTGAACATTAACTTGTACTCGGTTACGGGCATCAAGTTTACGCTCTAGGCTTTCTAACTGCTCAGTTAAGCTTGATTTGGCACCACTTGCAGTCATGCCTGCGTTTACTTCAATAACAGGGGCAGGTTTTGCTGCTACTGCCAAATTGGCAGCAACAGCAAAAAACATCCCGAATAGAATACTATTGGGTTTCATTGCAATACCTGATTAGTAAACCAATACTGCGCGACGGTTTTTAGCAAACGCGCCTTCACTGCGATCTTTAATCATTGGTTTTTCTTCACCGTAACTTACTGTGCTTAACTGTGAAGCTGAAACGCCCATATTTTCTAAGTAAGTTTCAATCGCTTTAGCGCGACGCTCACCTAAGGCGATGTTGTACTCTGGCGTACCACGCTCATCAGCATGACCTTCAATTAAAATATTTACGTTTGAGTTTTCGTTAAGAAACTTTGCATGTGCTTCAAGAATGGCTGCAAAATCACCACTGACTGTTGATTTATCAAAATCAAAGTAAACGATATGCTCAGAACGTAGTTTGTCCATTTCTTGTTTCTTTTTAGCTTCGATTGCGTTAGCACGTTGCATTGCTTCCACTTTTACACGTTCGGCTTCTTCACGAGCTTTTTGCTCTGCCATTACCGCTTCGTTTTTTTGCATCGCACTAGCGTCTTCGCTAGCTGAGTCAGATGAACTACAAGCTGATAAAGCCATGATAGGTAAAACTATCGCTAATGCTTTTACTGTTTTATTTAAGCGCATTTTATGCATCCTTATTATTTACAAATTAAATTACTAATAATTATTATAGAAATGGTGACCATGAAGGTGACTTCACTTCGCCATTAAGTGCAGGCAACCTTGCCTTAAACCTCCCATCGACAGACACTAAACTTAACACCTGTCGGTTATTGTGTAACGTACTATAAATGATCATGCCACCATTTGGCGCGATACTAGGAGATTCATCTAAACGTGTTGATGTTAACACTTGAAAAATCCCAGATTCAAATTCTTGTTTAGCTAAATGATACTTGCCACGTGTACGGTTTACCATCACTAATTGACGACCATCTGGTGTCAACGAGCCCCCTAAGTTCATTTCACCGTCAAAAGTTAGTCTTCTGACTTTACCATCGATTAAATTTACGCGATATAGCTGCGGTTTTCCACCACGTTCTGAACTAAATATTAATGAATTCCCATCTGGTGTCCAACTTGGCTCAGTATCAATGGCACGATGACGTGTAACTCGACGTAATTTTTTCGTCGCGACCGCCATAACATAAATTTCAGGATTACCATCTTTCGAGAGTACCATGGCCAGTTTTTTACCGTCAGGTGACCATTTTGGCGCACTATTAATGCCTTCAAAAGAACTGATTAAGTTACGTTGTCCAGAGTAAATATCAATTATATGGATTTGCGCTTGACGGTTTTCAAAGGTGACATAAGCCAACTGATTACCATTAGGGTGCCACGATGGCGACATCAGTGGCTCTCTAGAGCTCAAAAGAACATGTTCGTTAAAGCCATCATAATCGGCAATCACTAATTGATAAGGGTATTCTCCTTCATCACGCACAATAACATAAGCTATTTTTGTTAAAAATGCGCCACGTGTGCCGGTTAACTTTTCATAAACGACATCACTAATACGGTGGGCATAACGACGAAATTGCTCAGCGCCAATTTCAACGGCACTTTCATCAAGAATATGGTCTGAAGTGCGTACGAGCTCGCCATTACTCAACATTTGCGTTTGGCCACCGATAATTTGGCCGCGAATAACATCAACCAGCTGATATTTAACTTGATAACGGCCTATCGAAGTCTCGCTAACTTCACCAATAACAATCGCTTCAACACCTTCACTTGCCCAAGCGGCGTAATCTATTTCACTATCGTCATGGGGTGATTGAGGAAATCGCGATCGATTAATAGGATTAAATTTACCACTACGCAACAAGTCATCACTGATCACTTTAGAAAGAGCTTCTGGCATGACTCCTGTCCCGACCCATTTAAATGGTACCACTGCGATTGGGCGCGCACTATCAACACCTTCGGTGATAACAATTTCTAAAGTTGCTAATGCTTGCTTTGACAGCATGGCCGCAAATAATAGTAAGAATAAAGTTACTTTTTTCATAGAGTTGGTTATTTTCCTAATATATACAAAAATTTAATTAAATTTGTCAGGCGCTACGGTTAAACTAATGGTTCTCATTTCTCGAAATATTTCTGGATCTTTAGAAACAGGTAAAGTCCCAGCTTTATAGACTGCTGTTTTTGCCGCTTCACAAACTCTTCTATCGCCTTGCCCTGTGACAACATTTGTGACAAACCCTGATGGTGCAAGACTTATGGTTAATTTACAAGACTTACCTTCCATCGTGCTGCGATCAGTGATCAAATTTCGCTTTATGGTTTGCGTTATTAATGCCGTAAACCGACCAATCTCCGTCATCATTTGCTGACGGCGGGCTTGTTGACGAGTAGCCATTTCTTCCGCCATCTGCTGTTCTAATAATTTTTGCTGGGCGGCACGCTCTTTCGCCTCTTGTTTCTTACGTAAATCTGCTGCTTTTTTAGCGGCTTGCTCTTCTTTTAACCGTTTAGCTCGCGCAGCAGCAGCGGCTTCATCCGCTTTCTTTCTTTCTAACTCTTTCTGTTTACGTAATTTATCTGCGGCATTTGCCTTAGCCTGAGCTTTTTTAGCGGCGTTATCAGCGGCCTTTTTCTCTTGCTCTTTTTTCTTACGCTGACGTTCCAAGTTTTTAATCCGCTTTTCTTCATTTAAGCGCTTAGTTTTTGCTGCGGCAATACTGTCTTCAAGATCTTTAAGCTTTTTGGCATCATCTGCCTTTTGCTTTTTAATCTTATTAATTTGTGCATCTACTTTACTTCTCTCCACTACAACCGCTTGAATCGGTTCCATAGGCACAGCGCTTGGTGTTGGTTTTGGCGGCGTCGAAAAGTCACCTAACAACAAAACAGCAGCTAACACAAAATGTATGCCCACACTTAATGCTAATGGTACAGAATACTTAGATGACACTACTTACTCTCCGGGCTGTCTGTCATTAAACCAACTGATGGCACACCTGCCATTTTTTGTAGCATAACCATAAGTTGAATAACCGCATCATAAGACACTGCGCCATCACCGTTGACTACCACAGGTGTGTCCGGCTCCAACTTTAAATGCGCCGCAACCAATGTCGCCACTTCCTCGGCTGACATAGGCTCATTGCGACTGTCGCCGACCGCTAAATAATAGTTGCCCTCGGCGTCAACGGAAGCCACTAAAGGCGGTTTCATATCTTTACTAAGCGGCTCAGCATCAGCTTGGGGCAAGTCAACTTTGACCCCTTGTGTTATCAGTGGTGCTGTTACCATGAAAATGATCAAAAGCACCAACATAACATCGATATAGGGCACTACATTTATCTCAGCGACTTTACGGCGCCTCACACGATTATACATAGTTACTATCTACCTTAACCTTGCTGCTCTGTTGCAGTTTGTCTTTGTAAAATACTTGAGAACTCTTCCATAAAGTTACCGTAGCTATTTTCCAGCTTTTCAACATTATGACTAAACCGATTAAATGCCATGACCGCTGGAATAGCCGCAAACAAGCCCATTGCCGTAGCAATTAACGCCTCGGCGATACCAGGAGCGACCATAGCAAGTGTCGCTTGCTCAACTGCGCCAAGAGCAATAAATGAGTTCATGATGCCCCAAACTGTACCAAACAAACCAATATAAGGGCTAATTGAGCCAACTGTGGCCATAAAGGGTAAATGGGTTTCTAAACTATCAACTTCTCTCGATAACGCAACACGCATTGCTCGATGCGTACCATCAACAATAACTTGTGGTGCATAAGCGTGCGATTTACGTAATCGGGCAAACTCACGAAAACCAGAAACAAACAGGTTTTCAATGCCATCAATATGCTCTTTAGCAGAAACTTCGCTATAAAGCTTACTTAAATCTGCCCCACTCCAAAACTTATCTTCAAAACTTTGTAGTTGTTCACGGGCCGCAATTAATACTTTGCGACGCTGAAAAATCATGGTCCAGCAGGCAATGGAAAAACCTAGCAGGGTCAACATCACCAGTTGAACTAATAAACTGGCCTGTAAAAATAAATCAAAAAATGAGAGTTCAGCTGACACGTTTTAATGCTCCTAAAATGCTTTTTGGGATAATACAAGGTTTAGCGATAGAAAAATCAACACAGGCGACTTTGATTTCAGCCGTACACAATATTGACTCACTCTGGTTCACAAGTTGTTGTGAAAATACCACACTGGCAGATTTTAATCGGCTTATTGTAGTAGTAATTGTCAACAAGTCATCAAGTTTTGCCGATGCTTTGTTGTCCATTGCCACCTTTGTGACCACAAAGCCAATATTTTGTTCTAAAAAATTTGATTGAGTAATGCCAAGTGCGCGTAACCACTCGGTACGAGCGCGTTCAAAAAACTTTAAATAATTAGCATAATAAACGATACCACCGGCATCGGTATCTTCATAGTAAACACGAATGGTATGTTGATGATGGTTTAATGACATTAATTGCTGCAACTGTTCTGATAAAATTCTTTAAGCGCTTATCTTAATAGATAAAGCCAACACGCGACAAGAGATAAGGCACTTTCTTTAGCTAAATATCACCAATAAACTCAGATTATCGGCTTACTTTTCGACTTTACTGGTCATTGGTTACAAGCTAGTTACAAAGTAGCTATAAATACAATTAAATTCACGAATTTTACGACTACAACTTCGCATTAGTTTTTCTAATGCTTAATATAAATTTATTTCGTTTGTTCTACTTGAAAGACTTCATTAAAATACATTTGTTTTCTGAGCTAACGGAAGAAATTTGTTTCGCTGACAAGTCTTCAATATAGTTTATTTTTGTAGGTAACTATTGTTAACTCCTCTCTGATATTTTTTGGAACCTTATTTCCTTCTATCAACTTACATTCTAAGTTGGCCCACATAAATTTATGTGGGCTTTTTTTTGCTTAAATTTAAGGTCTAGTAATATAAGAATTACTTTTCTGTGCTGCCCCGAACTTTTCTGTCAGTATCTACTTTCAGAAGATAAAAAAGCACCCGAAGGTGCTTTTTTTTGTCATAATAACACAGTGCTCAACTTGGAAAGTCTAAGCCAAAGTGCAAATAAGCTCGACTCGTGGCAATTCGTCCACGTGGGGTACGTTGTAAAAAACCTTGCTGTATTAGATAAGGCTCTAAAACATCTTCGATCGTTTCACGCTCTTCACCAATGGCTGCAGCAATGTTATCAAGGCCAACCGGACCACCAGAAAATTTATCAATGATCGCTTCTAGGAGTTTTCGATCCATTAGATCAAAGCCTTCATTGTCTACTTCTAACATATCTAGTGCACTTGCCGCCGTCGCTTTACTGACTATGCCGTCAGTTTTGACATCAGCATAATCTCTGACTCGACGTAGTAAGCGATTGGCTATCCGTGGTGTGCCTCGCGAGCGCCTTGCTACTTCAAATGCGCCTTCTTGCTCTATGTCTAAATTTAAGAAGTGTGCAGAGCGCATGGCTATTTCGGTTAACTCTTGGGTGTTATAAAACTCTAGCCGTTGCACTATGCCAAATCTATCGCGCAGTGGTGAGGTCAGTGCGCCGGCCCGCGTCGTTGCACCGATTAGTGTAAAAGGCGGTAAATCAAGTTTGATTGAGCGTGCTGCCGGCCCTTCACCTATCATGATATCTAATTGATAGTCTTCCATCGCAGGATAAAGAATTTCCTCTACAACTGGGCTTAAACGATGAATTTCATCGATAAACAAGACGTCATTTTCTTCTAAGTTGGTTAGCATAGCCGCTAAGTCACCGGCTTTTTCTAACACCGGCCCGGAGGTGGTACGAATACTGACGCCCATTTCATTGGCAACGATATTCGCTAAGGTGGTTTTACCTAGTCCAGGCGGGCCAAAAACTAATAAATGATCAAGCGGCTCTTGTCTTTTCAATGCCGCGGCAATGAAAATTTCCATTTGTGATTTTACATGTTCTTGCCCTGTATAATCAGACAGCATTTTTGGCCTGATCGCTCTATCAACCGTTTCATCTTCACGGCTAGCTATCGGCTCAATTAATCGATCGGCTTCTATCATCTATTACTCTTTGAAAAGTTACGTTTTTACGTGTTTATGCTCAGTCCATAAGTTTAATGGTTAAGTCAACAACGTTAATACTGGTTTTATAACATGGCCTTTAAGGCATGACGAATTAAGTCTTCGCTGCTTTTATCGCGCGCAAATACTGACTTTACCGCTTTATCTGCTTGTTGTTGACTATAGCCTAAGGACACTAACGCGTTAATCGCATCGCCTTTGGCATCATTAACAAAGGTATTTTCTTGTTTAACATCGGTTGGCATCATATGCACCAGCGCGTCACTGCTGTCAGTTTGCCAGTCTTTTAACCTATCGCGCATTTCAATCAGCAAACGCTCTGCGGTTTTCTTGCCCACGCCAGGAATTTTCACAATCGTGCTTAAATCATCATGTATCACGCAACTGACAAACTGATCAGCCGACATGCCAGATAAAATTGCCAACGCTAATTTAGGGCCAACACCATTAACTTTTAACAGCAGCCGGAACAGTTTACGCTCGACTTTATTGGCAAAACCATAAAGTAACTGAGCATCTTCACGAACAACAAAATGGATATATAAGGTCGCTTCTTGATTAATCTCACCAAGCGCATAAATGCTGGTCATTGGCATAGTAACTTCATAGCCAACACCATGACATTCGATTAAAATTTCAGGGGCCATTTTTTCTATTAATATGCCACGTAAACGTCCGATCACTGCTTAACCTTTTGCTTGCTTGTTATATGACGACACCATAACACTAGATATTTATACAGTAAAGTTTAAGCACCAAATTATTACTAACTACCCCTGCTAGCGTAAGCGCCCGCGCACGGTTTTACTCGCTTGGCCTGACATTTTACTGAGTGAATCATGGCTATGGCCATGACAAAGTGCAACTGCCAAAGCGTCGGCGGCATCAGCTTGTGGTGTGCCGGGTAATTTTAAAATCGTTTTCACCATATGCTGTACCTGAGTTTTATCGGCAGCCCCCGTACCAACAACCGCCTGCTTGATCTGCCGAGCTGAATATTCAGCGATGGTTAAACCGTTATTAGTGGCCGCGACAATAGCTGCGCCCCGCGCTTGTCCTAATTTTAACGCTGAATCAGGGTTTTTCGCCATAAACACTTGCTCTATCGCGAACATATCAGGTTGAAATTGCAGAATAAGCTCACTAACGCCAGCAAAGATAGTTTGTAATCTTGGCCCTAAATCGTTGCCGGCGGCAATCGCTTTAATACAACCGCTCCCTAAATAAGTAAAATTTCGCCCTTCTTGTTTAATAACACCATAGCCGGTTAAACGCGACCCAGGATCTATACCTAAAATAATACTCACTAATAAGCGCCTTTGTTCCTGTCATGCTAGTGAAAAAAAACGCACTAAGAAAGCGAAATAGCTTAAATTAGTGCGTTTATCATTTCGCGTATTTTATGAAATACCCGCTAAAAAACTATGCTTGCTCGTCAGTCTTTTTTTCTATACAAGCAATACCTAACTCGGCTAATTGTGCTGGGTTTGCCTTACCGGGTGCGTTGGTTAAAGGACACGCTGCTGTCGTTGTTTTCGGGAATGCCATGACATCGCGAATTGAACTTGCCCCTGTCATCAACATCACTAAGCGGTCTAAGCCAAACGCTAAACCTGCATGCGGTGGCGCGCCATATTGTAATGCTTCTAATAAGAAACCAAATTTTTCTTGCGCTTCTTCATCACTAATACCAAGGATACGAAATACTGCTGCTTGCATATCTTGGTTGTGAATACGCACCGAGCCACCGCCTAATTCACAGCCGTTTAGCACCATGTCATAAGCGTCCGATAATGCCCCGACTGGGTTTGCGGTTAATTCTTCAGCCGTTAAGTTCGTTGGCGCGGTAAATGGGTGGTGGATAGCATGCATGTTGCCATCTACTTCTTCAAACATTGGGAAGTCAACAACCCACAATGGCTTCCAATCACCTTGTAATAATTCAAGGTCTTCACCAATTTTAAGGCGAAGTGCGCCTAATGACTCAGTAACCACATTATAAGTGTCTGAGCCAAAGAAAATAATATCGCCGGTTTTCGCATTAGTGCGCGCTAATAATGCATCAACTGCCTCTTGTGTTAAGAATTTTAAAATCGGCGATTGTAAGCCTTCAAGGCCGGCATCAAGATCATTCACTTTTAACCATGGCATGCCCTTAGCGCCATAAATACCGACAAACTTTGTTAACTCGTCAATGCCTTTACGTGAAAATTTAGCGGCGCCGCCTGGTACACAAATAACAGCAACACGGCCTTTTTCGTCATTAGCAGGGCCAGAGAACACTTTAAATTCAACATCTTTTAAGATGTCAGCGACATCAACAATTTCTAGTGGGTTACGTAAGTCAGGTTTATCCGAGCCAAAGCGCGTCATGGCTTCTGAATATGGCATACGCGGGAATTCGCCTAAGTCGACATTCAGTAACTGTTGGAATAGCTCACGGATCATGGTTTCCGTCACTGCCATGACCTGATCTGAACTCATAAATGATGTTTCAATATCAATTTGGGTAAATTCAGGTTGGCGGTCAGCACGTAAGTCTTCATCACGGAAACATTTGACGATTTGGTAGTATCTTTCCATACCCGACATCATTAACAATTGTTTAAATAACTGTGGTGACTGTGGTAAAGCAAAAAACTGGCCTTTATGGGTACGACTCGGTACTAAGTAATCACGTGCGCCTTCAGGGGTTGCTGCAGTTAAAATAGGCGTTTCAATATCCAAAAAGCCTTGAGACTCTAATGATGAGCGTACTGCTGAGGTAACCTTGGCACGAAAACGCATACGCTCAGTCATTTCTGGGCGTCGTAAATCAAGGTAGCGATATTTTAAACGTTGTTCTTCAGAGTTCTTTTGATTGGAGTCTAGCGGTAACGGCGCGGCTTTATTTAAAATAGTCAGCTCTAAACCTAAGACTTCAATTGCACCGGTTGCCATATCTTTATTAACTTGGCCATCTGGACGAGCGCGCACTTTACCTTTAACTTGTACACAAAATTCATTACGCAAAGTATTGGCTTTTTCTAATACCTCAGGGAAGTCTGGGTCATAAACCACTTGCACAATACCTTCACGGTCGCGTAAATCTAAGAAAATTACCGCCCCTAAATCACGGCGACGATTAACCCAACCACAAAGTGTTACTTCCTGACCCACATGAGATTCATTAACCTCACCACAATAAAGACTACGCATGTATTTACCTTGAAAATTCAAATAAGCTATAAATAAGTTATCGAGATTCCCCCCGCGACAAGAGAGTTAAATCATTAACTTGCTATGATAAAAAATTGCCGACATTATAAAGCAATGTCAGGCAATGTCACCCGACATTAGGCCAATAATGCCAAACGAACTAATCTCTAAGTTAATCTCGTTGATTAAAGACATAATGATTTTTACCGGCAGCCTTAACCTTATACATTAATGAATCTGCAACCTTTAAAAGCTCGTTATCCGAATCACCATCATCAGGGTACATAGCAATACCAATACTGCAGCCAATAGAAACCTTAGCGCTAGGGAGTTGTATTGGCTGTTGGATCAGCTTTAACACTTTATCGGCAACATAAGCCGCTTCATCCTGATGATGCAAGCCAGTCAGTAGCAAGACAAATTCATCGCCGCCAAATCGCACCACAGTATCAGCATCACGGACACTGCTATTTAAGCGATTAGCCACCTCAATTAATAAGTCATCTCCAACATCATGACCATGACTGTCATTAATCTTTTTAAAGCCGTCCAGATCAATAAACAATACCGCAATTAGTAATTTCTGCCGCTGGTGAAAAGGAATGGCCTTATTCAGCCGATCTTTTAATAATACGCGATTAGCAAGGCCAGTTAAGTCATCATGCGTCGCCATATACTGCATTTTTTTTTCTAACGCTTTACGGTTTTTAATCTCAATATATAAACGTCGATTCCACATCATAATAATTATAATAATAATGGCTATAAGTACACCCGCTTGCGCCGCCACGCGCAGTACAACACTTTTATCTAAACCGGTTTCAATACTAATTTCAAACCACTTCTCATAGACTTTCTGGCTATCAAGATCTGAGATAGTTAACACTGCTTTCTTTAAGACATTCGCCAAAATAGGTAATGATTTATTTACTGCGATATGGTTACTATTTTTGTCCATTTCATCGAGTATTGACATCGACAAACTTACCAAGCTTTCTTTTTTAAGTAATTCTGTGCCTGATGATAAGCTATCAATAAAGCCATCGACCATGCCTTTTTGTACTGCTAATAAGCCCTCTTCACTATTATCTACTAAGCGTAAAGTAATCGTTGGAAACTGTTGTCTGACTATCGAAGCGAAATAATAGCCTTTGGTAATCGCGAGTGTTTTACCTTTAAAACTATCAAGATGTAGTTGTTTGCCTAATTCACGCGGATGCACAATAACCCATGGCATGCTCCAATATGATTCGGTAAATAGCACTTGTTTCTTACGTTCCTCTGTCGCGGTAATACTACCGATAGCGTCAACATCACCGACTAACAATGCTTGATATAACTCTTCAAAGTCGTCATAAATCACATAGTCTATTGCGATATTAAGTCGTTGAGCCAGTATCTGGAAAAGATCAGGGTTAGTACCTTTAACTTCGCCGAATTTATCAACAAACTCGACCGGCACCCAATTATTGGTCACACCGAACCTAACGACATTATGCTCTTTTAACCATAATGCCTCTTGCTCGGTTAATTTCAGCATCGCTAACTGACGCTTAAAAAAACCTGATGTTTCATCTAAACCCCACTTTCTTTCTAAATCGACTAAGCTCTGCAAAGAAATTTCGCTAAAGCCCTCGTCAATTAAGCGATTTAATTCAGAGTTTGCTTTATTTAGAATAGCGTGAATAGGCCGTTTAAAAGTATAGTTTTGCAGCCTTAAATAGGTAGATTGTAATTTATTTTCAGTTAAATAGTGCTCAATTACATCTCTTTGACCGGCAAAAGTATCAAGTTCGCCACGCTCTATAGCATTAAATAGTGCATTATAATCGGCAAAATAAATAAAATTTGCGTTTAATACTTTACTTTCAATATCCTTGACCAACCCCGGCGTTGACACTACAGCAATCTTTTTATTTTCCAGCTCGGATATATGATCAACAGCTGCAATATCATTAGAGACATACAATCCATAATCAATGCTATAAATAAGCGGGCCTAAAATACTATTAGCACTTTTTGCTTCACCAACGGCACTGGTGACATGAATATCTGCACTTTCTTGGCTGCTCGGTGCTAGTTGATTCGAATCAGCCACCACAAACTCTACTTTCAGATCGTTAAATTTCGCCCACATTTGCCATAGCTCAATAAAAAATCCTTGGGCATTACCTGAAAGCGCACTACCCGAAAACGGCATTTGATTATTAAAGTATGAAAAAGTAATGACATCATCAGGCTTATCGATGATTAACCATTTTCTTTCAATGGCCAGCTTTTCGTCTGCAGTGATTTTTTTCATACCTTGTTCAATAAAATCAACTAAGTGTGTTTGCCCTTTAGCGACAGCAACACTGTAATCACTGCTATCAATGGCAATTCGGGCAAACAATGGGTATTGCTGATTTAAGGCCGCATAATCGGCATGGTTTTTTGACAGTTTTTCTACCCCACCAATAATTAATATTTCATGAGCCATAGCCGCCTGATATAAATCATTACGGTTTGAAAACTTTCTTAGCGTTAAATTAGGGTACTTTTGCTTTAAGGTAATTTCATGACTAGAGTCATCAACAATACCAATGGCATAAGGTGCCAATTGTGAAACACTTTTAAGGTGTGCAATTGAGCGATGTAAAAAAAGGTGTCGGCTTTGACGAAAAATAGAGGAACTAAACTCGAGAAAGTTGGCTCTATCTGCAGTTTTAAATAAGCCGGCATGAATCGCCACCTGACCGTCTTGCACCTGCTTAATGGTTTGCTGCCAATTCAGTGGCACAAACTCAACCTTAACATGCTGTTTTTTTGCCCAGAGCTGCCAAAGCTCTACCATCATGCCATCGGCATTTTGTTGCTGATCAAGAAAATGGTATGGGTGGGAGGTTTTGTTAATGGCGATCTGGTAAGTTTTCTCCGCTTCTTGTGCGGTAGCTGGCATTACCGATAGCATTACGACCGTCATTAACAAGGCTAGGTATCTTATAAGCAAATTATTTCTCATTATTATTTTTATTTCTGCCAATAGAGCGCGTTCGCAACAGAGGATATTACCGTCAAATAATCAGATAAAAAAGATTATCTAAGCATTACAATGTTTATCGTTGAAAATATCAGGTAAAATACTGCTTTATATAAGCTAAACGTTAATATAGTTTCAACACCATGCAAACATCAGATACCGATTTAATTTTCTCTAACAAACATAGTAAAATCAAAGACTTTGCATTTGATGCCCAAGTCGTTGAAGTTTTCCCTGATATGATCAGTCGCTCAGTGCCTGGTTATAGTACTATTATCGATACCATAGGTCGACTAAGTCAGCGCTATGTCACCGATAACAGCCAAATATATGATCTTGGCTGTTCACTCGGTGCCGCAACCTTGGCAATGCGAAAAGCTATTACGGCAAAAAACTGTAAAATCATCGGTATTGATAGCTCTAGTGCTATGGTTGAGCGCTGTAAGATGCATGTTAGTGCCTTCAAAGGTGACACACCGGTCGAAATAATAGAAGAAAATATTTTAAATATTGAGATTAAAAATGCTTCTATGGTGGTACTGAATTTCACCATGCAATTTATCGACCCAGAGCAACGCCAGCGATTGTTAACTAAAATAGCACAAGGTCTAAATCCCGGCGGTTTGTTGTTATTGTCAGAAAAAATTGCCCATACCGACAGCGTTTGCAATGAGTTACTGGTCGACTTACACCACGACTTTAAACGTGCAAATGGTTATAGCGAACTAGAAATTGCTCAAAAGCGCACTGCGTTAGAAAACGTTATGCGCACTGATAATTTAGACTGCCATTTACAACGATTAAAGCTCGCAGGCTTTAACCATAGCGCACCTTGGTTTCAATGCTTTAACTTCTTTTCACTGATCGCGATTAAATAAGCTGATGATTTCATTTAACAACTTTTATCAAAAAATAGCGGCTAATCGTCTAAATCATTGGCTCAACACTTTGCCTGCACAATTAACCCAGTGGCGAGAGCAACATTTACATGGTGAATTCGCTCAATGGCAAAAAACCCTAACAGCACTACCGAAAACATCACCTTCTAGTATTGATATTAGAGAAACCGTGCGCGCTGGCGAACGCGCAGATATTAATACCGGTGAATACAAACGTATTGAAAACTTGCTGAAAAAGTTTAAACCCTGGCGTAAAGGCCCTTATCACATTCACGGCTTGCATATAGACACAGAATGGCGCTCCGATTTTAAATGGGATCGCTTAGCGCCACATATTAGTGACTTACAAAATCGCTATGTGCTCGATATTGGCTGTGGCAGTGGTTACCATTTATGGCGTATGCGCGGTGCCGGCGCTGAATTTGTTGTTGGTATTGACCCAACACAATTGTTTTTAACGCAATTTCAAGCGATACAACATTTTGTTCAAGATGATCACGTTAACCTTTTACCACTGGGTGTTGAACAATTACCTGAATTAAATGCTTTTGATACCGTCTTTGCCATGGGGGTGCTGTATCACCGACGTTCACCAATAGACTTCCTTTATCAATTAAAAGCGCAATTAGTGAAAGGCGGCGAACTCGTCTTGGAAACCTTAGTCGTCGATGGCGATGAAAATACTGTTTTAGTACCAGGTGAGCGTTATGCAAAAATGCGCAATGTTTGGTTTTTACCAAGTTGTGACGCTATGTGTGCGTGGCTTGAGCGCTGTGGTTTTAACAATATTCGCGTAGTTAATACTGACATTACCGCACTGGACGAACAGCGTAAAACCGACTGGATAGATACCGAATCATTACAAGACTTTCTTGACCCTGATGATAAAAGTAAAACCATTGAAGGCTACCCTGCTCCCAAACGGGCGATATTTATTGCCAATAAATAAAGCTTATTTCGTGGCAATAAATTGCGCACGAGCTTTATAAATAAAGCGCTAATACCTGCTGATAGACACCTTGTGCCTTAATGCGAGCAATAGCTAGATCGAAAAGGTCGCGCTGTTGCTCGCTCCTAAACCCTGCCGCATATTCACGTTCGGCAAAGATATAGTGTATGTTAAAGTCTTGGTTATAGTGCCCATCTAAATGCGTTTTAATAAAATACTTAAAAATATTAACATCGAGAATGATCACGTCAGTTCGACGGGAAAATAACAGCTCTATCTGCTGTATTTGATCGGCAATTTCACGGTAATAAGTCGAAAGATTAACACTAGCTATATACGCCTCGCCGTTAAATTTCTTAGCATTTTGAAAAGCAATGACACTTTTGCCTTCCAATCCTGAAATCTCATCAAAAACAAAGTGTCTATCCGCTAAACTTATCGCAACATTTTGGTAATGAATATAAGGTTTGGAAACAAAAATACCAGAATGTTGAAAATTGCTCGGCAGTAAGCTAATGCCGTCAACTTTGTAACCCTCAAAGGCGTTAGTTGTTCGTCCTGCCGGCACATGAGTAAAATTAACCTTATGCTCAACACTTTTAAACGCTTGGCGAATAAGCTCTAATTGTAAGCCCACGCCATTCTGCTCTATGATAAAAGGCGGTTTAGGTAATCCTGCTAGCATTTCAAGCTGAGGTAAAGTAAAGCTTTGAGTGTTTTCATCATATTTATCCACCCCCTGATTTGCCCAAGTAAAGTTAAGGCCTAAAGACAAAACAATCAAAGATAAATGAAAAGATATTTTGATAACAACCCTCACTATACATATTGCGCCACTTTTTCACGGCAAAGCGAATAAACTTGTTGGGCGACAATGGTTAAACTCGTTATCGACTATAGCATGAAAATAATTAACTTTTTTATAGGCAATTGCCTTCTTATCAAGAATAATAGTCTTTTCAATTGTTTTGACTTGTTGTTTTTCTTAGTAATAATCAAGGCAAAGCGCTCAATTTAAGGCGATTACCCTACTGGGGTTGAGAGTGCAGCTTTGTGAAAATAGATAGAACCTAACTACACTCGCCGCTATGAACAAAGCAAGTTCGGCGTACTTTAAATAACACAAGTGGTTAATAATTAAATAAAATTAGTATATTGTTTATCATGTACGTTTAATTCACCTTGAAAATAGAGGTATCATGGACAATCCTTGGTTAGCAAGACGGTTAGAGCGAGTTGCAAAAAGGCATCAAGATCATCGCAGCCCATTTCAACGAGACAGAGCTCGCATTCTCCACTCAGCCGCATTTCGTCGCTTACAATCAAAAACACAAGTCATGGGCAGTGGCCAAAGTGACTTTCATCGTACTCGGTTAACGCATTCTTTAGAAGCATCTCAGATTGGTAGTGGTATCATCGCGCAAATTCGCAGTAAATACCCCGAACAAAGCGCAGCACTCCTGCCTGCTGATGATAGTTTAATTGAGTCATTATGCTTAGCGCATGATATTGGCCACCCGCCCTTTGGCCATGGTGGTGAAGTTGCCTTACATTATATGATGCGTGACCATGGTGGTTTCGAGGGCAATGGCCAAACATTTCGTATCGTTGCTCATTTGGAGCCCTTTAGCGAACATTTTGGCATGAACTTAACCCGTAGAACATTACTAGGATTAATAAAATATCCACAAACTTTAGACAAGTTACAGCAAGATATTCCCCAAGCATTACCGTCATCTTTTCGCCAACTAGAAGCGGATAAATGGCATCCGCCCAAGGGCTTATATCAAGACGACATTGCGATGATTAACTGGGTGCTCGAGCCCCTATGCCCTGAAGATAAGGCACTTTTTCAACAAATAGCCGTTAAAAGCAATAGCCACAGTAAAACACTTTATAAATCATTAGATTGTTCAATTATGGAGTTAGCTGATGATATCGCTTATGGCATTCATGACTTAGAAGATGCGATTGTCACTGGCGTGGTTAATCAGCAAGACTTTTCAACGCATGTGATCAAAAAACTGCTAGCAATAGACGATGCATGGTTACAGACTTACAGCCAAACATTAGCAGAAAAATTATTTAGTCCTCTGCGCTATCAGCAAAAAGAAGCGATAGGCGGTTTAGTGAATTATTTAATAACGGCTGTTGAATTAGTGGATATTAACGCCAGTAATGCCGGTAACTTTCAAGAGCCGTTATTACGCTTTAATGCTACGCAGCCTTCTATAGCAGCGCAAACCTTGCAAGTTTTTAAAGATTTTGTTTATCAATATGTAATTAAACAAACCTCGATTCAGCAGTTGGAATACCGCGGTCAACAAATTGTAATGGAATTATTTGAAGCCTTATCATCAGACCCGCAGCGCTTGCTACCGAAAAGTACTGTTGAGCGTTGGCAACAAGCAAAGGAAAACAAACTTAATCATCATCGCATTATTGCCGATTATGTTGCCGGCATGACCGACGAATATGCCACCCGCTTATATCAAACCCTGTTTTTACCTATCGGACAAACCGGTTTTGGTAAACATGATTATTAGATAAGACTTTGCTTAACATAAGTAATTTTTACCGAATTAATACAACTGATGGATTAGTAATTTTATGACAAAAGATCATTTAATTGTTTGGGATAATGCCGCATATAACGTCGGTATAGAAAGTATCGATCAACAGCATAGAATATTAGTGGATTATATTAACGAACTGGCATGGGCGATTGATAATAAAAAAGAAAAATCGGTACTTACCAGCTTGCTGATCAAGCTTTGCAACTACGCGAAATTTCATTGTAAAGACGAAGAAGCTTACTTTTTTACACTCAATAAAGATGACTGTTTACTACACGAGTTACAGCATAAACACTTTATTGAAGAGCTAGACAGGGTCATGACAGTAAATGAAGTTGAAGGTGTATCGGAAGAACTGCTTTATAGCATCACTGACTGGCTACTTCAACATATTCAAATAGAAGATAAAAAGTACTTACAACAGCATCTAAACAAGTGCTAACCACTAAGGCGGCGCAATTAATTTACTTGTTTGCTGTTTTCAGATGCTAGCACATGAGCCAATAGAAAATATTCTCCTTTGTATCATGATAAAACCTCAATATTAAAGAACCGCAGAACAACATTAACCAATTGAATTTAAATTATTTATATCACTTAACCTAAGTTTTATTACTTAGAAATTTTTTGATAAATTGCACAAACTGCGCCAGCGGGATCTTTAATTACTGCATATTTATCACTGCCCATCGACTTAATTTCAGTTACCAATACACCACCTTTAGCTTGTACCGCAGCAATTGATGCCTCAATATCAGCCACTAAAAAGTACGGTAACCAAGCCGATGGTAAGTCTTTATTAACCCCTTGGGCATGACAAATTCCCGCAACTGCCTCATTGCTAATCGGCTCAAGCATAGCGTAATCATGGTAATCGCCCATCGAAATATTGTCACTGTTCCAACCGACAACATCCTCATAGAATGATTTAACTTCATCAGCATTGGTTACCGATAAATCAAGCCATGCCATAGTGCCTATTTTGTTATCACTCATTGTTAACTCTCCGCTTTTTGTTTTGGGTTTCTCGGGTAAAACTTATCGGGTAAGCGACTTATATGTTCAAAAAACCGTGTATCTTTGTAGGGTAGTTTCATAAAGCCAGAAATACCATTACCAGTAATGGTCGGCAATAACTGTAATATTTCGGTCAAGCATTGCTTAAATTCGGCGGTTTTATCGTGATTAAGCAACATTAAATAACTATGAATCTTTAAATGCCGAGGTAATACCTCAAAGATAATACAGCCGGTATGATGGATCTGATTTAAACGCGCTAATACCGCCATAATTTCATCGGGTAAATATAAATATTCATCAGGGTCTTTGCCATCTTCAAAATAAGAATGCAGCCGGGTGATATCATCAGTTACCGCCACATCACTAACATCATAGTTTATCACTTGCTGAGGTAAGGCTTGAAAGGGTTGCTCTTCATTGTCACGCTCTACGTGTAAAGTATTGCGAGCATTGAACAAGCAGCTTTTAAAAACCCCAATTCTATAAATGCCTTGAGCTAGGCGTATCATATTATTGACCGCACTTTGAAAAGATATTTTTAACTTTGGATCAAATAACGATAAGTTTGAATCGATATAAACACCATCTTTTTCCCAACGCACGGCTAAACCACCCACTACGGGAAAATTTGCCAAGCGGCCAACAGCAGCAACAAAGGCTTTTTCGGTATCGCCCATACCCATTAGGAAGTTTTTGAAATATTTTTCTAACTGAACGTCGTCGACATCAGTTAACTGCTCAGCATCTGAAGACTCACGCAAGAAAGATTTACGCGAACCATAGACCACTGTATCCATGTCTTTATGATAATTTTTACACCAAACCGGCACCAAGGGCTTAATTTCAACCAGTAGCGGTGGCTCAGCCATAACCGTATTTCTTAACAGCGGGAGATGTTTAAAAAGATAATCACCGGCTTTATTTCGCGTATCGCGGTCTTTACTCAACAAGCCGGTGAGTATTTGCGCCAGTAATTTAGGTAAGCCCAAGGAGCCAGGCGTGATCACGTCACTGCCATAACGACAAGACTGACCTGATGCTAACGCGTACAAAGTTGCAGCCAGTCCTTGCTCGTCAAAACGGGGCGAGGACATTTCACCGCTAATTTGCTCATGACCAATAAAATAAACATCACCAAGTCGTGCATTACTATTTTGTAAGTCACTACTCATTAAATCCATAATATTATTAGCCGTTGTTTGGCCGTGAACATCAAGCTGTGCAAGCACTGCCGAGCCCCAGTCAATAAGGTAGACTTTTTCGCTTACAGGATCAAAAACAACATTCGACGGTTTTATATCACCGTGGACATAAGGCCTCGCTTTATCGTGCCGATGACTGTCGCGTAAATAACGCAAAATTTCAGTTAACTGAATGGCTATTTTCATCACCAATTCACTCGATAGAGGCCCTTTTTGAAAAGACAATTGCTCCAAGTCGATGCCGGGGGCTCGCTGCATATGAACGATAGATTGGCGTTTAATTTTGTAATAGCCATATATTTTCGGAATACGACTATGCGTTAATTGCTTTTGTAATTCAGCCTCTTCGGCTAAGCGATCTTGGACATGTAAGGGTAAATTTATGCGGGAAAATTTAAAAACGTGCGCTTGGCCATGTTCGTCGTCACCGCCAAAAACAAAGCCATAAGCACCCTTGCCAATTAATGCGATATTTTGATAGCCCAACAAGGTTAACTGCTGCTGACAAAGTTCAACCCATTGTTTTAACTTGGTTGCATCTTCGTGATTGAGTAAATAAATCGACTGTTCTTCAGCGATATAAAAATGTTGAAGCTTCTTTTCTGGCACTTAATTTCCTTAAAAGCTATAAGCAAATACCATTAAATTATCATTGAATTTGCGCGTAATAGATATGGTTTATTGTGCTCTAAACATAAAAAAGGCCTGCAGATGCAGACCTTTAATCACTTTTAGCTCAAGCGCAACTTACGCCATATGCACTAGCATGTTACTTGGCTCTTCAAGAAAAGACTTCCACAAGTTACAAAAACGCGCAATGGTACCGCCGTCGATGGTGCGATGATCGCCAGACCAACTCACTTGCATAATTGAACGTGCTTCAACTTCACCTTTATCGTTAAAGCGTGGTAATTTTTGTAACTTACCTAGTGCAACGATGGCAGATTCAGGCTTATTGATAATAGGTGTTGCCACCGTACCGCCAATAGCGCCAATGTTTGAAATAGTAATGGTACCGCCTTTCAAATCAGCTGCTGGTACTCGACCAGAGCGTGCATCATTAGTTAAGCGGGTAATATCTGCCGCTAAGTCTAAAATAGATTTAGTTTGTACTTGTTTAACATTCGGTACTAATAAGCCGACTTTTGAGTCAACTGCCATACCAATATTGTGATCGTCAAAGTATGTCAGTTCAGTACAGTCTTCATTAACTTGCGAGTTCACTAACGGGAATTGCTTCAGCGCTAACGACATGGCTTTCATGAAGAATGGCATCATGGTCAATTTAATATCTTGCTTGGCATAAACTTCTTTTAGTTCACCACGCAATTTGATCAAATTAGTCATATCGATTTCTTCACAATAAGTAAAATGAGGAATGGTCGATACTGAGTTCACCATAGCTTTTGCCATCACAGCTTTTATGCCGCGAATGGGTTCAACTCGGATGCCACCAACAGCGGCTTGCGTGGCAACTGGTGCACTCGCAGCTGTTTGTGGCGCTTCATTAAAAGCTAAAACATCTTCTTTATAAACACGCCCTTTTTTACCACTGCCGGGGACTTGGTGAATATTAACGTTTAATTCACGAGCAACACGGCGAACCGCTGGGCTTGCAACAGCTTTTTCGTTAACCACTTTAGCGGCATCGTTAGCCGCAGTGCCTTGGGCAACAGGCGCTTGAGCTGCAGGAACTGCTGCTTTTGGCGCTTCACTTACGGTTGCTGTAGGAGCAGCGGCAACTGCTTGGCCAGTCGCTGCAATTTCAATAGCAAATAAAGGCTCATGCACTTTAGCAATTTCACCTTTGGCATAATAAAGCTTAACCACTTTACCTTTATGCATTGCTGGAATTTGTACCAAAGCTTTATCGGTCATTACATCTGCAATTGGTTGATCTTCTTCAATCAAATCGCCTTCAGCTACTAACCATTCAACTAATTCACATTCAACAATACCTTCACCTATATCAGGTAAAATAAAGTCTTCTATTTGTGTGCCACCGCCAGCAACTTCAGCTTGAACAGGCGCAGCAACTATTGGCGTTTCAGCGACTACAGTTTCAGTAACGCTATCACTTGTGGCTGTGCCTTCTGGTGTCATGGCAAATAAAGGCTGGTGAACTTTAGCAATTTCGCCTTTCGCGTAATAAAGCTTATCAACCACACCTGAATGCATTGCAGGTATTTGTACCAAGGCTTTATCGGTCATAACGTCAGCTACTGGCTGATCTTCAACAATGACATCACCTTCTGCTACTAGCCATTCCACCAGTTCACATTCAACGATACCTTCACCAATATCTGGTAATATAAAATCAATGCTCATGCTTTAAAATCCTAGTAAGTCATACTGTTTTTAATTGCTTCATAGATCTTTAAGTGATCTGCAGCGTATTCTTTTTCAAGAGCTAATGGATAAGGAGTATCCATACCACATACTCGAGCAATTGGCGCTTCTAAATGTAAGAAACATTCTTGCTGAATAGTTGCCGCAATCTCACTGGCAAAACCTGCTGTTAAAGGTGCTTCTTGAGAAACCACAAAGCGACCGGTTTTAGTCACAGAGTTAGCCACTGTTTCTACATCCCAAGGTAAAATCGTACGTAAATCGATAATTTCACATGAAATGCCGTCTTTTGCCGCTAATTCAGCCGCTTTTTCCACGATTTCAACTTGAGCGCCCCACGCTAATAATGTGATGTCAGACCCTTGTTGTACAACCTCGGCTTTACCTAAGGGTAATTGGTAATCTTCTTCAGGTACTTCGCCAACCGATGCACGGTACAAACGTTTCGGTTCAAAAAATATCACCGGGTTATCGTCACGAATTGACGCCAGTAATAAACCTTTAGCTTGATACGGGTTACGTGGCACAACCACTTTTAAACCAGGGGTATGAGCAAAGTAAGCTTCTGGCGATTGACTATGATATAAACCGCCAGCAATACCGCCACCGTATGGGGTACGTATCGTTAGCTTACCAACATTAAACTCATTACCACTACGATAACGAAATTTTGCTGACTCATTGACGATTTGATCAAAGGCAGGAAAAATATAGTCGGCAAACTGAATTTCAGCAATGGCTGTACTACCTTGCGCTGCCAAACCATTAGCAAAACCGATAACCCCCTGCTCTACGAGTGGCGTATTAAAACAACGGCTTTTACCGTATTTTTCTTGTAAGCCACTGGTGGCACGGAACACGCCGCCAAAGTGGCCAACATCTTCACCAAAACACACTGCACGATCATTTTCAGCCATAACAGTATCAAGCGCGTTATTGATCGCTTGTAATAAATTCATTTGCGCCATTATTTAATTCTCCCTGCAGTAAATGGATAAGCTTGGGGATATTTTTTGATATGTACTTTTAGATCGTCAAACTGACTTTGTAATAATGGAGGTACTTGGTCATAAACGTCTGTAATTAAATCTTCAACCGGCGGTTTAGCTACTTTTTCAGCCACTTTAACCGCGGCAAGTACTTCTTCACGTAGTTTTTCAAATAAGCTAGTTTCTTGAACTTCGTCCCACCAGCCTTGCGCTAACATCCAGTTTTTCATCCGTAGAATAGGATCATGTTCTTGCCACTTGGCTTCTTCTTCACGGGTTCTGTAACCTGAAGGATCATCAGACGTTGAATGTGCACCTAAACGATAAGACATCGCTTCAATTAATACCGGCTTACCTTCTTTAATGGCGTATTCACGGGCTAATTGCACCGCAGAAATAACCGCTAAAATATCGTTACCATCAATACGTAGTGTTTTCATACCGTAACCGACACCGCGCGAGGCAATACCGTTACCAACATATTGCTCTTCAGATGGTGTTGAAATGGCATAGCCATTGTTACGACAGAAGAAAATCACCGGTGCTTGATGCACTGCCGCCATGTTTAAACCGGCATGAAAGTCACCTTCAGACGCTGCGCCTTCACCGAAGTAACAAATGGTGACCGCGTCTAAGCCTTGCAGTTTTTGACCGTAAGCATAACCGGCAGCTTGTGGTATTTGCGTGCCTAATGGTGATGAAATCGTCATATAGTTCAATGCATTACTACCGTAATGAATTGGCATTTGACGACCTTTACCTAAATCTTTTTCATTACTGAACATTTGGTTCATAAAGTTTTCAAGGCTAAAACCTCGGAACATTAATGCCCCTTGCTCACGGTACTGCGCCATGATCATATCTTGATCTTTTAGACCCGCTGCTCCACCAACACTCGCGGCTTCTTCGCCGAGTGCAGCCATATAAAAACTGATACGACCTTGGCGCTGTGCAGCGACCATTCGCTCATCTAAAACACGGTGAAAAGCGAGTGTTTTATAGGTTTTAGTGGCAAGTGCTTGGTCAATTTCTGGCATGGCAGCATTTTCATAAATGCTACCATCTTGTTTCAATATCTTAAGGATTGGAATTTCAACTGAATGACCATCAATAAAAGCGGGTTGATGTACGACCGGGCTTTCGCTATATATGTCAGTGTTCATAGCCTTTTCTCTTTTTTATTAACCTTGGGTGCAAGGTGACATTATCTATTGACCTACGTTAACTAATGAAAGTATAGAAGTTTTCAACGCAAGATGAATATTTATGTCATTGTTATGAATTTTTGCTTGTAATAATCGCATGCACTTTACCTTTACGTAAACTGAAAAACAAGTTTAGTGAACAAAGTTAGCGGTTTAATTTACCTGACAACGAGCATAATTCTTTACAGTTATGCTCGTTGTAAACTGGGTGTTTAAGCAGGAATTATCAATATTTGAGATGAGCTTACTAGTTAAAATAGTTCAGTCTATTTAGGCTATGTGTGGGTAAACTAAGTAGTTACCGATTTAGGCACAGGTTCTTCGCTCTAGACATAACCTAAGTACACAACTTACCTAAAGTTCAGTCCCTTTAGGTAAGTGTGGTTGGGGTTACCGTTAATAATGCCCGCTGGCCGATGGCGACATTGGCATTTGGGAAAATGATAGCTTCACCGTCTTGTTGAGTTTTCACCTCAACACCGCCATCTATAGCTAAGACATGACCTTTAGGGAAATCGGTAAAGTTTTCCACATCATCCGCAAAGGTTAATGAAAACTCTTGATGTTGACGATCAATCACTTGTGATATTTCATAAAGGTTAAAGTCTTCAGCTTGATATGGCTTTAACGCGAGATCTTGCCCTGAAACTAATTTAGTTAAGGTCTCTCTAACTTGCACAAACTGGCTCATATCATTTTCACCAAAGGGACGAACTTTCCCTAACTCAACAGTAAAAGCATCTGCGCCGAATTCATTTGATGAAAAATAGCTAAAAGTTGTGGTAGGTGAATGCGATAATAAAATAGTGTTAACACCGCAGGCATTTAAAAATTGTAGTTGGCTTTTCTTTCGTGGTGCGCCATGTAAAAACGGGTAAACGGCAAATTTATCGCATTTAGAACCGCGAATAGCGGTATGTAAATCATAATGACAACGATGACGCTCGCCACCATTAGCACTCGGTAACTCACTGCCGGCTAAAAAGAAATCTCTGACGGTATTTTCTAATAATAATGCCCGGTGACGCTCTTTGTTAATTAAGCCTGCCCCTTGACCTTGGTCTTGCGAATGCCCGCCCGAAAATAAGCGATTCATGTTTTCTTCGACAAAACGCTCAGCAATGTTCATCGAAGCGGGGTTGCCAAAAATAAACAGTACCCGCTCTGCTAGCATTAATTCACCACGGATCAATTGCCCGATTATGTCACTACAAATTTCAATCGGCGCGGTCTCATTGCCGTGAACCGCACTTGATAAAACGATATCTTTGCTCGTTGCACGATTTTTCGGCTCAAAGGTAATTAAGCCTGTTTCTAAGACCGTGACCTTACTGACTGTTTTCGTGTCTTGGTGTGTGACCTCAAAACTAAAACCACCGCCGGGCAGTGACCACTCGTGGGCTCGAGTGATAGATAAAAAGTCACCACTTTGTTGTAAAGTAGTTGCCAAAGTCGCTGTTGAGTTGGATAAGTCGTTCACGCAGTTTCACCTATTGTATTATCAAATGTAGTAATCGAATGTCATCGTCGTATGTATTTGAGCGCACTAGAGAGTATGGTGCCGCCACTGCGCTCATTAATTATTTGCGCAACATTATACAAGATTTGCTCGCCGGCGTCCTTGCCATGCTGAGTTAACTTCAACATAAGATTAGTGAAGTCTCGCAATAAACTCATTTACCACTATCTATATAGCAGGTATTAGCCAAAGCTTTGGTTAAAAAAACATGCTACTGATAAAACAATGCCATTAAAATGTGTGCTGATTAACTTAGGTATTTCTTCTAATGTAGCTGCTTATGAATAGCGAAATGAGCTTAAGCCACTACTATCAATTTCGCTTTCATGACCCGAGACAATATCGGCAAGTAGCTTGCCTGAGCCACAAGCCATCGTCCAACCTAATGTGCCGTGGCCGGTATTGGTATATAAATTAGACACGCGGGTTTTGCCTATAATGGGCGTGCCATCAGGGGTCATTGGACGTAATCCTGTCCAAAATTCCGCTTTAGCGATATCACCAGCCTGAGGAAATAAGTCCTGAGCAACCATAGCGATGGTAGCTTTGCGCTTGGCTGATAACGCTAAATTAAACCCACTTAACTCCGCGGTACCTGCGACCCTAATACGATGGTCAAAACGAGTCAGCGCCACTTTGTAGCTCTCATCCATGACAGTAGAAACCGGTGAAAATTCAGCATTGCTCATCGGAATCGTCAGCGAATAACCTTTGACTGGATATACCGGTAAATTAATCCCGAGGGGTTTCAAGAGTTGCGCAGAATAACAGCCTAACGCGACCACATAGCTATCAGCACTTAGTGTCCCGATAGAGGTATCGACGGCGGTTATTTTTTCATTATCGATTAATAACTTATTTACCTGCACATTGAATTTAAATTCAACGCCTGCTGCTTGCGCCAATTTGGTTAGTTGTTGACAAAATTGATAACAGTCACCGGTTTCGTCATCAGGTAAATGTAAGCCTGCAACGATTTTATTTTTCACTAACGTTAACGCTGGCTCTTTTTCAAGACATTCATCGACATTGAGTAGTCTAAAACGGGTATTGCTATCCGCGAGTAATCGCATGTCTTTTTCAACGGCATCAACTTGTGACTGATGTCTAAAAACTTGCAACGTGCCCTGCTGACGCCCTTCATAAGCTATTTGATGCTTTTTGCGCAAATCTAATAAGCATTGACGGCTATAATTCGACACCCGTAGCATCCGGTTTTTGTTGATTTGATAACGTTGTTCACTACAATTTTTTAGCATTTGCATGGTCCAACGATACAACTCTGGCGACGTTCCTGGTTTAAAAATCAGTGGCGAATGTTTTTGCGCCAACCACTTGATCGCTTTTAACGGAATACCTGGCGCCGCCCAAGGCGATGAGTAACCATAAGAAATTTGTCCGGCGTTGGCAAAACTGGTTTCTTCGCCACTCTGTGCTTGCCTATCAATAACCGTCACTTGATGCCCTGCTTGGGCTAAATACCAAGCAGAGGTCAAGCCAACAACGCCTGAGCCCAAAACCATAACTTTCATAACAGCAACTTTAACTTTTCAACCCAAATATAGCGGCACAATGCAAAAATAACCTGTCTTTATCAAACGATATTTATTAACATCTGTGTTTAGTTATTCTAAAGGCTGATAGGTAAATGGCATTAAAAGGTAATATATTTTCTGGCTTAGTCACTTTTGAGGCTGCAGCTCGGTTCGGCAGTTTTACTAAAACTGCCGAACATTTACATATCACCACAGGTGCTATTAGTCAGCAGATAAGTTTATTGGAAAGCCAGCTGGCATTAACCTTGTTCGAACGACACTCTCGAGGCATTGACTTAACCCAAGATGGTGAAAAGCTCTATCAAGTGGTCAAAGCTAACTTCGCCGATATCGAGCAGGTCATTGATGAGCTCAAACAAGGACAATCACTCGACGGTGAAGTCAAACTTAAGCTCACCCCGTCTTTTGCTTATAAATGGTTGATCCCTCGCCTTGAGAAATTTTATAACCTCTACCCAAACATTAGCATTCAAACCTATGCTGACGGGGCGTTAGTGGATTATCAAGACAGAAGCTTTGATCTGGCGATAGATTATGGCCAATCTCCTTATAGTAATCAACAGGCCGAATTATTGTTAAGTGAGCAACTTATTCCAGTGATGAGCCCGAGCTATTTTAAGCGTTTTAATTGGCAAGACAACAAGCTACAAAATCAACAAAGCATTTGGCAGTCGGTGACCTTGTTACATGATGCCATGCCATGGCGGCACGCAGAAAAATATGCCGAATGGCATTATTGGTTTGACCAAATGCACATTGAGGCTGAGAGTAACCGAGGACACTTCTTTAACCGCACCGATATGGCCATGGCTGCGGCTGAGGCGGGCTTAGGCATTGCGCTGGCTCGATATGCCTTAGTTGAAGAAGACTTTAAACAAGGCCGGCTGACTTCGCCCTTTAAACCGATAATGGCAAATACCGGTTATTACATAATCCAACATCGCACCTCTGCTGTCATTCAGTGCTTTAAATCCTGGTTATTAAGCCAAAGTAAGGGGTGATCTGCCGCTATTTATTGTGAACTGATGGGATTTACCCTTAGCGTTACCATACAAAAACAAGGTCATTGCTATGCTAATACACACATACCAATAACCAGCTAACCATAAAATTCTTTTTAACCTCAGTTCGATTAATGGTCTTGATAACCCGTTTATTTATGCTGTGGTTGGTTAAGGTATTTCACACTATCCATTGTGAAATAGGTTAACAATGCCTCAATGGTGAAAGTTAAGTGCTTAGCTAGGTATTTATACAAAGCCATAGCGAGCTATTGGGCGTAAAATAACGCTGATAGGCGCATATAGCATTATGGCGTAAAGTAACTTAAACCACCTTAAGGTGATTTAAGCCAAATGCTGGTTATTTAATAAAAACCAGAAAAAATATAAAGACAGCAACCGCAATACTGGTATAGCAAAAGGTACGTTGAAAATATCTACGTTTATTGTTTTTACTCAATAACGCGACAATAGCGCCTAAAAATAAACCTACCGTGACCGCAAGTATCACTGAAAAAGTAAATATAAAGATGTATTCCACAGCCCTTCCTTTGTTCTAAATAATGGCTTCATTGCTTCGCCAATTAATAGCTTCATCAAAGCGCATTTGACAATAAGTCGTTGTTATAAAAGTTTTGTTATATTAAGCAAGTGCGACTAGCTTTCGTCTTCTAGATGCCCAATGACTTTATTAGCGATTGCATAAGAAAAGCCTTTCGCGATCAAATGCCGTAATGCTTTTTGTTTTAACTTCAGCTCTGTTATCGGCTCTGCACCAAATTTTCTTATTTTTAGCGTTAACGCTTTTTCAAAATAGTCTTCATCTGTTGTTGTTAGGCCATTGACGCAGTCATCGATGGTCTGCGAAGAAAAGCCTTTACCATAGAGCTTTTCTTTTATTTTGTTAACGCCAATATTTTTTTCTGAAAAACTCGCCGTTAACCGTTGTGCATAGCGAAGATCATTGACGATATCGCGCTCAATAAGATACTCGAGTGCCGGTTCATTAAATTGCTTATCATCCTTAAATAATAAATCCGCCTTTTGCAGTAATGTTTTCGCAGAGTAATCGCCATAGCGCTCAATCATCCACAACATATAGGACTTTACCCGCTCATAAGAAATAACTTGTGGTTTAGCATTTGGCTTTCTTTTATACATCAATATGTTAAATCCTATCGCGAAAGTACCCGTTAATGCTTACATAAATCATTGTGTATTCCAAGCATCAAGATTACCTATGGAATGGACCTTAAACTGACTTAAAGTTACAAGGGTATAAACATCAATAAAACACGTCAGTGAGTCAGATTATCTTCACTAAATGAAATAAATAGCTATTATATCCCAGATAAACTTCTATAAGGACATAAAGATAGTTATGGATAAATTATTAATCTTAATTTTTATTATTTTCAGTGCCCCTTCTCTTGCTAGTTCAAAATGCCAATTTGAGTGGCATGCGCTTAAAAACGTGCAAAGCCAGTTGCGACAGAAAAGCACGCAATGGCTAAGAAACCAAGAACACCTCAAGCATAGTGAATATCAAGACTGTCGAAAGGGTAAAAGTAAAAGAACGTCAAAAGCTAAAAATGTTGCTGATAAAAGTCCAAGTGCAGTGACTCGAAATAACAAGCCAATCAGTCAGGTTAAACAGTATCGCTCCACCATGAACAAAGTACATGTAAAAGGCTTATTTACCGGGGAAAAACAACAAGCTTGGCTTGACTACTATCGACCAGCTAAAAAGTGCAAAAGCCCGAAAACCACACAGCAATTTTCTAAATGCTTACAAAATAGAGATTTACAAGCCACTAAGTTCGAAAGGCATTGGTTAGAGCGAAATGCCCCACCATCAATCACACTAGAGCCAAATTAAGTTGATGAAAACCAAAAAGGTGCCATTGGGCACCTTTACTAATACGATCAAATAACACTAAAGCTTCTGACCAACAAACAACAAACAACAAACAACTGAAAGCTTAAAACTGATAACTGATAGCTTAAAACTGATAGCTCCAACCTGCCAACTCTTGTTTACAATCCAGCAGCGACAAACGCCGCACTCACCAGTTTTTGTGCATCACTGATAATTAATTGCAAATGCGCGTCATCAATAAAGCTCTCGGCATAGATTTTATAAATATCTTCTGTGCCTGACGGGCGAGCGGCAAACCAGCCGTTTTCAGTGCAAACCTTAATACCGCCGATTGCGGCATTGTTACCGGGTGCATGCGATAAAATCTGCGTAATTTTCTCACCAGCTAACACATCAGTGGTAATCGCCGCGGGGGTTAAAGAAGTCAGCACCTGCTTTTGTTGCAAGTTAGCGACTGCTTCAACACGACCATAACATGGCTCGCCTAATTGTTGTGCGAGTTCTTGATATAACTGGTAAGGGTCTTTGCCCGTTACTGCCAACATTTCCGCTGCCAGTAACGTCATAATAAAACCGTCTTTATCTGTGGTCCAGCAGCTACCATCACGTGCGATAAATGACGCGCCAGCACTTTCTTCGCCGCCAAAAGCGTAGCTAGAGTCATGTAAACCATCAACAAACCATTTAAAACCAACCGGCACTTCAGAAAGTGGTCGGTCAATCAGTTTGGCAACGCGATCAATCAATGAACTTGATACTAAGGTTTTGCCAATCTTACACGTTGCAGGCCAGTTTCTGTGGGTCATTAAGTAGTGTATAGAGACCGCTAAATAATGATTGGGGTTCATTAACCCGCCTGTTTTCGTGACAATACCATGACGGTCAAAGTCAGGATCGTTAGCCACGGCTACATCAAACTTATCTTTTAAAGCGATCAAACCAGCCATGGCATAAGGCGACGAGCAGTCCATGCGAATTTTGCCGTCTTTATCTAATGGCATAAAAGCAAAGCTGGCATCAACAACCGGATTAACCACCTCGAGTTTTAGACCATATTTTTTCGCGATGACTGGCCAATAATGAATACCTGAGCCACCGAGTGGATCAACACCAATATGCACGCCTGCTTTTTCAATAGCTTCCATATCAATAACTTGGCTTAATTGCTCAACATAAAAGCTGATAAAGTCTTGACGAGATAATAGTGAAGATTGTAATGCTTGCTTATAATCGATACGTTTAACATCAACGAGTTTATTGGCGATGATCTCGTTAGCGCGTTGCTCAATAACCGTGGTTATTTCGCCTTCGGCAGGACCACCATGTGGTGGGTTATATTTAATGCCACCATCGCTTGGCGGGTTATGCGATGGCGTTATGATCAAGCCATCAGCTTGGCTTGGCTTATTTGTATCAACCTGAGTTTTATTATGCACTATGATCAAACGAGAAATCACCGGCGTTGGTGTAAAGCCTTCATCAGCTTGAATAACAACGGGGACATTATTAGCAATTAATACCGCAATAGCAGAGGCAAATGCAGGCTCAGACAATGCATGGGTATCTTTACCTAAATACAACGGGCCTTGAAAACCTTGTGCTTGACGATATTCTGCGACCGCCTGACAAATCGCTTCAATATGGTGCTGATTAAAACTTAATTTACTGGCGTTGCCACGATGACCAGAGGTGCCAAAAGTTACTTTTTGCTCGGCAATACTAATATCTGGAGATTGCAAAAAGTAATCACTGACCAAACGGCCAATATTAATTCTGTCTTCCGGTCTGGCCGGTTTGCCGGCATGCTGATGAATGGTCATTTAAATTCCTTGTCGTCAAAACTTAGCGAGACCTGCTAGCTAATACTGTATTAAAGCAAATCGCGAATGTCTTCTATATCTTGTTCATTATAACCCAACGCTCGCCCGACTTCGGTCAGCATCATTTTTTTGCGCGTGGTGTTTGAGTTCGTGATCACCCAAAATGGGCTGTCAGGGATTTGACGAGGTTTAGTGCTACTGCCACTTGCCGCCAACTCTTCTTCGCTGGCCGCAAAATATAAACGATCACGGCCTCTAATATTACAAACCGTCGAGAACTGCTGATTATGCACGCGATATAAGGCGGCTAAAATCAGTAAAAACCGACCTACAGCGCCACGCTGCATAGCCAACTCTTCTTTATTAATATAGTTAAAAACTGAGCCATTAACATCAGCTACTACAGCAGACGTTTGCTGTTCAAACTGCTGTTTTATATCTGCTGTTACTTTTTCAACAACCTCAGCTTCAGCCGCTATAACCTCAACGTTGTTGCCCATTGGTAACTTAATTAGACGACGTAAGATCGACGAGGCACTTTCGCCAATATACTGGGTATTGGACGCAATGTACTGATAAAGCTCTTCATCTATTTCGATGTTTTTCATTGATGACCCTAGGGAAATTATTATAGATCGCGGCAAGATTATACTTACGTTAATAGCAAGTCTCTATAGTGGATCAGCAAATGATGAAAATTTTTTCTAAATACTGAGCAAAAAACGATAATTGATAAAAAAACTGCACTATGATGCTGGCTATTTTTTACCTAAAACCATTGCATCAAATACTAAAAACACGCACAATTTCCGGCTTAATCCAGCACTGACCTGCCGATAGGCATAACTGAGAAATACATGACGAAGCGACTAAACTATCAACAGCTCGGCCAGGGTAGCGATATTATACTGATACATGGCTTATTCGGTCGTTTAGAAAACCTCAATATGGTTGCGAAAGTGCTGTCAGAAAACTATCGTGTCACCAGTGTCGATGTCCGTAATCACGGTGATTCATTTCACGACAGCCTTATGGACTACCCAAGCATGGCACAAGATGTGGTTGAATTAATACAACATTTAGCCATCGACAGTGCCATAGTGCTTGGCCACTCGATGGGCGGAAAGATAGCCATGGAATTAGCCCTGACTTATCCTAACCTTGTCGAAAGATTGATCGTGGCTGACATCGCCCCAGTGGCATATCCACCGCACCACAACAGCATTATCGCGGGCTTAAAAGCGATAGATTTATCTGCGGTAAAACAACGTAAAGATGCTGACATGCAACTTGCTCAATACGTTGATAACAGTGGTGTGAGACAGTTTTTATTAGGTAACTTAAGCAGTAACAATGGTCAGTTTAGCTTTAAATGCAATATTGACAATATTGCTAAAAACTACCCAAACATTATGAAAAGCTATCAAGGTAGCAATAGTTATAAGGGCCCAACTTTATTTATTAAAGGGGCCAATTCTGACTATATATTGCCAGAACATCGTAGCGAAATATTACGCTTATTCCCACAAAGTCGTGCGCGTATCATAGAAGGTGCTGGCCATTGGCTGCATGCTGAGAAGACCGTAGCCTTTAATCGCAGCGTGATAAGTTTTTTACAGGCAAATTGATCTAGCGCTAATGTTGCAGCGCTAAACTTTGTATAATCAAAACGATAAAATCGCCTATAGCACTAATTTTTAGTAGCCGCTTTACAAAGTAGTACAGATGAAATCAATGACTACCGGCAAAATTAATGTGTTTAAAAGCAGTGATATGCTATAGTGCGCCCTGAAAAATTTAGGGTTGATTATGTTAGCAGAACACTTCGAATTAATTGAAGCCATTGGGCTGAATTTATTTTTTGCTTTTATCTTTATTTTCATTGGGTTATCAATCCATGATGTCATGAAGAAAAACGATGTGCCTAAGATGGGCAGGTTCGTGGTTTATTTTGTATTATTTTTAGGGTGTGCCGGATTTATCGCAAAAGGCATCATTCAGTTTGTTTGGGAAAGCCAAGGCGTTGGATAAGTAAGTAATAAAATGGCAAAAGAAGTAGCAGATTTAACAACCATTGACTTATTTAGCGATGAAAAGCGTCCAGGGCGACCGAAAACCAACCCGCATTCTCGCAGCGTACAAGTAAAAATAAACAAGCGTAATCAGGTCAAACGCGATAAGAGCAATGGTTTAAAGCGAGTAGAGTTTAAATTACACACCAGTGTATTTGAACGCTTAGACGCGTTAGCAAAAGATAAGGGTGTTAGTCGAAGTGAGTTAATAGAACTCTTATTAGTTCAATCGCTTGATGCCGACGATATTAAAGTTTAGTTAGATATAAAAAGGTTAGATTCATGGCAATTGTAGGTTTATTTTTCGGAAGTGATACAGGCAACACCGAAGCCGTAGGCAAAATGATCCAAAAAAAATTGGGTAAAAAGCTTGTCGATGTCAAAGATATCGCCAAAAGTACCAAAGAAGAAATCGCAGAATTCGATTTATTAATCTTAGGTATTCCTACTTGGTATTATGGTGAAAACCAGTGTGACTGGGATGATTTCTTACCTGAATTAGAAGAAATTGATTTCACCGACAAACTCGTGGCTATTTTCGGCTTAGGCGATCAAGAAGATTACTCAGAGTACTTCTGCGATGCGATGGAGCCATTGCGTGATATCGTTGAGTCAAAAGGCGCGATTGTTGTCGGTAACTGGTCAACTGAAAGTTACGAATTTGAAGCCTCTAAAGCCTTAATCGACGAAAATACCTTTATCGGCTTATGTATTGATGAAGACCGTCAACCTGAATTAACTGAAGCACGTGTTGATGCTTGGGTTAAGCAAATTTACGACGAGCTTTGTTTAGCGGAATTAGAAGACTAATTAAGACTATCATTGAAAAAGCCAGCAGCTAGCTGGCTTTTTTGTCTGTAAAATTTAATATCCTTTATCGCATTAATTTCACTAAACTATTATACCAAGTTGATTAATTAGTCACTTGTGCTGGTTAAAATAAATCATGACAACCTTGCCCTGATTTATTTTTCTAGGCATAGCATGACCACTAGCTTAATCAAACTCATGCTATGAACCCCATCTATTCGGTCTACATTGAGAGTTTCTGCACTGCGCGCAATTAAAATAGTTAACAATTGTTCAATTTATTAATGGCACTGCTCTTAGTTTTTAACACCAAGCTTTTTCAAAATAGTCATCATTGGACACCACTTAGTCAATGATGATTGCAGCAGATTCACGCCAATAAAAGCAGTGAACCATAGCCAGTTAATTGAAAAGCTTATTGCAAGGTATAACGATAGCAAAATCATAACACCAGCAATTAAACGTAAATATTCATTAATAGTCATATTTATCACCTTAAATTAGAATACATTAAATTAGAAAAACCTAAATTAGCATTTAATTATTTAATATTTACTAATATATAGAGTTAAGATAATATGTCAAATACTGATTTATCGATCTACCTTGCATTGAGAGAAAATGAATATAAAACCTTCTGAATTATCTAAAAATGCCAAAGAAGTGGCAGCAATACTAAAGCTTCTTTCAAACCATTACCGACTGATGATCCTTTGTTGTCTTGCGGATGGTGAACTGACAGTGGGTGAATTAAACATGCAAGTCGATTTATCACAATCGGCATTGTCACAACACTTAACAAAATTAAGAGCAAGCGGTTTAGTCGAAACAAGAAGAGAGTCACAAACTATTTATTATAGAATTGAGAATATTGAAATTAAGGGCTTGCTCTCTTACCTTCAACAGCAATTTTGTGAAAGCCCACAGGGAAGCCATTAAAATGAGTGGACAACAAACCGTTACGCAAAAATTTGTTGGTGCTGTATTAAGCAGCAAGATACCTTTATTTTTACTCATTATTTCAATGGTCTCAGGATTTATTGCGCTTAAGTATACCCCGCGAGAAGAGGAGCCTCAGATTGTCGTCCCTATGATCGATATTATAGTTACAGCTCCGGGTGTCAATGCTAAGCAAGCTGTTCAATTAGTGACAACGCCACTTGAGAAATTACTCTCACAAATTAGTGGTGTAGAACATGTTTATTCAATGACAAACAACGGACAATCAGTTGTTACTCTCAGGTTTCATGTTGGACAGAGCCGAGAAAACGCCTTACTCAATACTTATAATAAACTGCACTCCAATGCCGATAAAGTACCTGCTATTGTGAGTAATTGGCGTGTTAGCCCTGTTGAGGTCGACGATGTTCCTATAGTAATGCTGGGATTATGGAGTGACGTGCCCGCTCAAGTAGATGACTTCGCCTTAAGAAGATTGGCCGAAGAAGTTGCCACTTCTTTACAAGCAATTGATGATACCAGTGAAGTTAATATTGTCGGTGGTCGAACACGCGAAATACAAATAAATCTAGACCCTGAGCAAATGGCGGCAAGACGCGTCTCAATTTCAGATGTTATTTATGCGATCCAATCATCAAATAGCTTACAGCACTTAGGGAATATAACGCTTTCAAATAGTTCGCTTATTTTAGAAAGTGGTGATGTTTTTAGAGATAAAGAAAGTTTAATAGCAGCGCCAATTTTAGTTGTTGATGGAGCAATAATAACCTTAAGAGATATAGCCAACGTTGTTGATGGTCCAGCAGAGCAGTATGCCTATAATTGGATGGACTTTACGCATGCCCACCCAGAGCAAAGTACCAGTGACCATCCTTTTGTTACTATCAGTGTCGCAAAACAAAAAGGCAGCAATGCCGTTAATGTTGCTGAATCGGTTCACCAAAAAGTGGCTGAATTACAACAGGCTATTTTTCCTCATGGTGTTCACGTTGAAGTACTCAGAGACTACGGTGAAACTGCTAATGAAAAGGTCAATAGCTTAACCACCAGTTTGGCCTTTGCTGTTTTTACTGTTGTGGTTTTTATTGGTGTTTTTCTAGGTTGGAGGCCTGCCTTAGTAGTCGGCCTAGCAGTCCCCATTTGTTATGGTATAACGCTGTCATTAGATTTAGCCTTTGGTTACACCATTAACCGCGTTACACTTTTTGCGTTAATTTTATCTTTAGGCTTGCTAGTAGATGATCCAATCACTGGCGTCGATAATATTGAACGTTACCTAGCAAAAGGTAAAGGTAACCTAAAAGATAAAATTGTTGATGCCATAAATGAAATTCGTGTTCCGCTTCTCATGTCAACACTTACCATCGTACTCGCTTTTATCCCTCTAGCCTTTATTACTGGCATGATGGGTCCTTATATGGCACCTATGGCGTTTAATGTACCCATGAGTGTCATCAGTAGTACTTTGGTGGCCTTTTTGGTAACGCCTTGGTTAGCATCGAAGTTAATTAAGCCTAAAACGGCCTCTGAAACAACAAATGAACACCAAGGCTTTAATCAATTTTACCGCCGTATGCTTACGCCTTTATTAGCCAGTAGAGCAAAAGGTAAAGCCGTACTTTGGTTGTTGTTAGGGTTATTTATTGCCGCTGCTATGCTGCCAGTTTTACGCTTTGTGCCGTTAAAACTATTACCTTTTGACAATAAAAATGAAGTACAAATTATTGTCGATATGCCAGAAAGTGCCACGTTAGAGCAAACGGCGGCCATGACCAAAAAAGTATCAAACATAATTCAGCAATTACCTGAAGTTAAGACCATCGCCAATTATGTCGGACAGTCTTCTCCAATCGACTTTAACGGTATGGTACGGCAGTATTATTTACGACAAATGCCAAACACTGCCGATATGAGAATTATTCTGGTTGATAAATCAATGCGTGAACATCAATCACACGGGATAGTGTTAAGAATGCGGGAATTATTAGCCCCGTTAAATATCAACGGTATTATGCTTAAAGTAGTAGAAGTACCGCCCGGCCCACCAGTATTGAGCACACTCGTTGCCGAGCTATATGGTGATGAATACACCCATTATGATGACTTACGTCATGCCGCTAAGACTGTTGAGGACAGATTAAGGCAAGAGCCTCATGTTGTTGAAGTCGACTCGGTTGTCGGTGACAATCAACAAAGGCTTCGTTTTATAACAGAAAAAAGTAAAGCGGCACTTTCTGGTGTTTCTACTCAAGACATCAATCAAGCCCTTGAAGTTGCCAATTACGGTAAGGTGATCAGTTTTATGCATGATGATAACAATGCTAGTCCATTGGCGATAAAATTGAAGCTACCAATAGATGAGCGCACAGCAGTGAGTGATTTTCAGCGTATCACCGTTAAAGGACAACCTGGCGTAGTGCAGCAGACAACACCTCAGGGTATTGATTTAGCACCACAGTCTTTAGTGGCACTAGGCGAACTAGGTTACTTTGAGCAACAAATTAATGACAAGCCTATCTTTCATAAAGACCTTAAGCCAGTAGTCTATGTTACTGCTGATATTTCGGGCAGAACGCCTGCTGAAATTATTGCTGATGTCAGTGCCGACCTAAATAGCGATGTAACACAACAAGATTGGCAGTCGAGAACATTTCTCAGTAATGGTGGTGGCCAAAGCTGGACGCTTCCTGAAAACATAGACCTTGTTTGGAGTGGCGAAGGCGAATGGCGCATCACTATTAGAGTATTTCGGGATATGGGACTAGCTTTTGCTTTTGCTTTATTAGCGATTTACATCGTCTTGAGAATTCAAACAAACTCAGCGGCTTTGTCTGGCATTATAATGTCAGCTATTCCGTTAACTGTTATTGGTATCATGCCTGGCTTCTTTTTACTTAATCAATTTGGTGAACGTGAAATTGCAGGTGCACCAGAGCCGGTTTTATTTACCGCTACAGCCATGATAGGCATGATAGCACTGGCCGGCATAGTTGTTCGTAACTCTTTAATCCTTATTGAATTTATCACTCAAGCACGGAATTCAGGTGCAACAATTAATGAGGCATTAATTCAAGCAGGCGCTGTCAGAATGCGACCCGTTTTATTAACCGCGGGAACGACATTACTTGGTAACTTAATTATCACCTTAGACCCGGTATTTAGTGGTTTAGCTATCGCTATTATTTTCGGCATTATTTCATCGACAATATTTACCTTACTTGTCGTGCCTATTGTTTACGCATTAATTTTTGATAAGCCAGAAAACACGGCAAAAATCGAGGAAGTATCATGAACACAACGCTTATTAAAAAGAGCTTCATCCCTATTATCGCTATTGTAATATTATTAACCATGGTTGCTTGGCTCGCTGGCTCTTTTGATGACAAAATCGCCCCTAGCTTACAAAGCAATGAACACTTAAATAGTTTAGCTAAAGACGATGAAAAATTTATTGTTTCATATAGCAACAAAATGTCTTATGAACCCGTAGCCGCAGGTGTTGAAGCAAAACAAGCAACGATTATTTCCTCTAGACTTTTAGCAAGAATCGAACAGGTAAAAGTTCGTGCTGGCGATAACGTTAAAAAAGGCGATGTATTGTTTGAACTTGAAAAATCTGATCTCATGGCTCAGGCTTCGCAAGCGCAAGAACAAATTAACGGTTTAACAGCTCGCTACCAAGAAGCAGAGAAAAACTTAGCCCGAGCCTATACACTTTTCGAGAGCAAACTGATCTCCGCCGCTGATCTTGATAGCAGCAAAGCAAGCTTTCAAACTATTGAGGCTGATCTCACTGCATCAAAACAGGCGTTGCAACAAGCACAATCAACATTAGCTTACGCAACCATCACCTCACCTATTGATGGCAAAGTGGTGAATCGTTTTGCAGAGCCTGGTGATACAGCACAGCCGGGTAATAAGCTCTTGGCTATTTATAACCCAATAACGCTTAGAGTAGAGGCAAATGTGCGTGAGCAATTAGCCATCACATTACAGCAAGGGCAAACAATTAAGGTTGAGATCCCTTCAATTAATAAAACGCAAAACGCAAAGATTGAAGAGATAGTCCCTGCAGCTAATACGGGCTCACGCAGCTTTTTAATCAAAGCGAGTATTAATTATAATCAAGAATTAAGACCAGGTATGTATGCCAGAATGCTTATTGCTACAAAAGTGCAGCAAGTTTTACAGGTACCTCAGCATAAAATAGAGGCTGTCGGCCAGTTAGACTTTATCTGGATTGAGGAAAGTGGACAGGCACAGCGACGGTATGTCCGCTTAGGAAAGAGCAGTAACGATAATATGATCATTGTACTTTCAGGCTTAAGTGAAGGCGATATTGTTATTAATCCTCCTCATATAAAACCTTAGATAATAGAGCATTATATTGATAACACTGCTGGCGTTTAAAACAGTGTTATCAATAACTTAAAATAATCTGTGTTTTTTCCAACCAGTGAAAAACAGCATGCCATCGAATGATTAACCGCTAAGCGCTGGTTTATATGCCTATTTATGATCTATTTTTAGCGCCTCTAGTTCGACCTTTTTTTGCGAATATATAAGGTTCTATTTAACTTAGCAACCACCTCACCTTGCGTATCTTTCACAAAAACAGCTATTTCAGGTAGATACTTTTCGCCTTCACTGGTATGCGCTAAAATATCATCAATCATTGCATCGGTAATTAAAAAATCAGCGGTCACTGTGCCTTTGCCCGGCTTAATATAATCAATGTCTGCTGACTTATCCCAAACGATATAGTCCTTACCTAAGCGCGACAAAACCATCAGCATGCAAAATGGATCTGTCATGGAATATAGTGAACCGCCAAAGTGTACCCCCACAGCATTTTTATTAAATATACTCAACTTTAAACGTACTTGTGCTTTGCGAAAATCGTCAGAAATATCAACCACTCGAATTCCGCTAAAGAGAAATGGTGGCCAAATATTTAATAATAATTTCATTTGCCAAGCTTTTTTAAACATCTCATTTCCTTTAATGGCGATATAAACACCTAATACCCATAGTATAGGTATGGTCTATATCGTCCTACTCATCTGACCAGGTAAGTATTATGCCGTTAAAAACCAACAAAAACAATGAAATAGATAATCATTGATAACTAGCTCTTTCAACCTTGCGCATAACCTCCTATAATTTTTCATAAATTGAAAGCTGATGTAGAGATTAAAATTAATGCCTGAACAAAATCAAGAGTTAAAAAGAGCTGGATTAAAAATCACCTTGCCGCGTATTAAAATTTTAGCTATTTTACAAAATCCAAATAACCAACACATCAGCGCTGAAGACGTCTACAAAATTTTACTTGAGCAGCAGGAAGAAATTGGTTTAGCCACCGTATATCGGGTATTAAATCAATTTGATGATGCTGGCATTGTCACTCGCCACCATTTTGAAGGCGGTAAATCGGTATTTGAACTAAGTCAAAAGCGACATCATGATCATCTGGTTTGTCTAAAGTGTGGCAAAGTTATTGAATTTGAAGACGATGTAATAGAGCAACGCCAAGAGGATGTAGCTAAATTGCATAAAGTTAAACTAACTAATCACAGTTTATATTTGTACGGTGAATGTGAAGACGAAGTCGCTTGCGAGCAGTATCGTAAAGAGCAGTTATAGTTTGCTGACATAAAACAATATTTAAGCCTTAGTTATTTAAATAACTAGGGCTTTTTTTATTTAACGCAGATGATAAATACCTGTAACCCTAGGCTGTAAATAGCTATTACTCCCATCGTTTGAGCTCTATCAATACGCCGCATGCCGATTTATATTGAAATATCTCTCTCCACTATATCGCTAGCCAGTTTTTCATATCTAAATTCTTCAACTATGCTAATGCTGACAACATCAATAATTAGTACGAGGTTTAGGTAATGAAAAAGAAATTAACCACCAATGCAGGTTGCCCGGTTGCTGACAATCAAAATATTATTACCGCAGGTAAGCGCGGCCCCCAATTACTACAAGATGTTTGGTTTTTAGAGAAGTTAGCCCATTTTGATCGTGAAGTGATCCCTGAGCGGCGCATGCACGCAAAAGGCTCAGGGGCCTATGGCACCTTTACCGTAACTCATGATATTAGCCAATATACTAGAGCAAAAATTTTTTCTAACGTCGGTAAACAAACGGAGTTTTTCGCACGTTTTACTACCGTTGCCGGTGAACGGGGCGCGGCTGATGCTGAGCGTGATATTCGTGGCTTTGCGCTAAAGTTTTATACTGAAGAAGGTAACTGGGACTTAGTCGGTAATAACACGCCGGTGTTTTTTCTGCGTGATCCATTAAAGTTTCCTGATTTAAATCACGCGGTAAAGCGTGATCCGCGGACCAATATGCGCAGTGCGCAAAATAATTGGGATTTCTGGACTTCATTACCCGAAGCATTGCACCAAGTCACGATAGTGATGAGCGAACGTGGTATTCCCGCTAGTTATCGCCATATGCATGGTTTTGGCAGCCATACCTTTAGTTTCATTAATGACGATAATGAACGTACTTGGGTGAAATTTCATTTTAAATCAAACCAAGGCATAAAAAACTTAACTAATGCGCAAGCCAACAAACTCATTGGCGAAGATAGAGAAAGCCATCAAGCCGACTTATTCAATAGCATAGAAGCGGGTGAAAGACCCTCTTGGCAATTAAAAATTCAACTCATGACTGACCAACAGGCACAAGACTCACCATACAATCCTTTTGATTTAACAAAAGTATGGCCACATGGCGATTACCCATTAATCGATGTGGGTGTTTTAGAGTTAAATAAAAACCCTGAAAACTTTTTTGCCGAGGTAGAGCAATCCGCGTTTAACCCCGCTAATGTTGTGCCAGGTATTAGTTTCTCTCCCGATAAAATGCTGCAGGGTCGGCTGTTTTCATATGGTGATGCTCAACGTTACCGCTTAGGCGTTAATCATCATTTAATTCCAGTTAATGCCCCACGCTGCCCCGCACATAGTTATCATCGAGATGGCGCAATGCGAGTTGATGATAATTTTGCTGGCACCATAGGCTATGAACCTAACAGCCAAGGGGAGTGGCAAGAGCAGCCTGATTTCACCGAGCCGGATTTAAGTTTATCTGGCGCTGCTAAACGCTGGGATCACCGAGAGGATGATGATTACTACTCACAACCCGGCGCCTTGTTTAATTTGATGAGTGCGCAGCAGCAACAAGTACTGTTTGCCAATACTGCCGAGTCAATCGCCGGCGCGTCCATTGAAGTAAAAAAACATCACATCCGTAACTGCTTAAGAGCTGCACAAGCTTATGGTGAAGGCATTGCAACCGCACTGGGGATTGCATTAACCGAACTTTAATAATGACTATAAGTTATTAATAAGTAGGCCTATGCTTGCTGATCAAGTTAGCTCATCACATTAATAATTTATAATAGTAAAGGTGCTCAGACAGAGCCCTTTAGCACTCTTATAAATACAGCTAGCTAGATTCAACTGTAAATAATCCATCAGGGGTTACAGTGTCAGTAGCTTTATCGTGGCATATAGCAGAGCAACACTGATAAAAATAAAAACCACAGCAACTGCAGTAAATACTGTTTTGGCGATGCGTTTTTTTATCCGTGCAAACCAACCTTTGCCACTATCCTCATTACTTGGCACATTAACCAGTAGGCCGATTAAAGCGCTTAACAGTAGGCTCCATGTCGCTAATAGTAAGCTAGGTAAGCCATAGCTATTTTGGGCGGCAATTGTGCTATTGAGAAATAAATAGCCAGTAAAAACCATTCCAGCAATAAAAGTAATATTTAAAATCGGTTTAATAATAAATAAACCTTGCGCCAATTTTTCCAATGTCATAGCTACTTCCCCTCAAATTTAAGCCCTCGCATACCCCTAGGCTAATGCCCTTAAAAAGACAATTTAGTACTTAGTTCACCAAGAGAAAATAGCACTTTTTCTCTTTAAAATAATCACTTAGCAAGTATACTGGAACTAAAGTACCATTCAATAAGCTTGTAACATACGCCATGCTATAGCGACAAAATAGACTCGTTAGATGGTATCACGCTTACCCTTACCTGCTGACTTATGAGCTCCATAACTATGGAAATTTATCATGCTTAAATATTTATCTGTGTTTATTATTTTCATCCTTGCACTATGCAGCGTCAGCAGCTTAGCTCAATCGTCAACATTCACTGAATTCGGTGCGAATCCAGGCGAGCTGACGGCTAGCTACTTTCAGGGGGCCAAAAACAATCACAATCTGGTGGTATTGTTACATGGCTGCGTGCAACAAGGACAAACACTTGCAGAGCAAACTGGCTTGCAAGCGCTAGCAAAGACAAAACAATTTTCATTACTTATTCCACAGCAAAGCCAAAGTAACAATATTAAAGGCTGTTTTAACTGGTTTTCCGAGCAAGATATTGAAAAAAACCAAGGGGAAAGTCTGTCGATAAAAAACATGATCACGACAGTTAATGCCAAGCAAAACTTCAACAATATCTACATCATAGGTTTATCAGCCGGTGGCGCGATGGCCAGTTCAATGTTAGTTAATTACCCAGAACTATTTAGCGCTGGCGCCATTATCGCTGGCATACCTTATCCTTGTGCTGATAATTTAATTACGGCTATTGCCTGTATGCGCAGCGGCCCTTCACAAGATCCTACAGAATTGACCCAACGGGTAAAACAAAAAAACAGCTCTGCAAACCATTGGCCTGCGTTATCCATATGGACCGGCAATCAAGATATGGTAGTAAACCCGAAAAACTCCCAACAACTCGCCCTGCATTGGGCCCAGTTAACCCAGTCTGCACAACAGCCGACCATCACACATCATCAAGGTTATAAAATCAGTCAATGGCATGGGCTGCAACAAAAAGTTAATGTCGAACTTATCGAAGTTGAAAACATGGCTCATGGTATTGCCGTCGCGCCATCTTTAAGTGATAGCAGTAGCGAAGCGCCCTTTGTTATTAACACACCCATTAGCACTGTGTTGCACTTACTGGCTGCCTGGAATCTGTAATTTTCTAGCCATTTAAGTTGAAAACTTTAATAACTGTCAATTAATAATAATATAAATCATTAATTTACAGTAACTTACAGGTAAAATGACTGGCATACTACTATAGTACAAATTATCTTCAGGTAAATTTACTATAGAGTTTTAACAACACTAAAGAAAAACAATAAAGTGCGCAAATTAGCGATTTATCAAAGATAAAACCACGGGGAATAATTATGAAGCGTTATACCGGAAGGCTGAGTATTTTAGCCATAACAATTTCAGCAGCGCTCTCTAGCCAGAGCATCATAGCCGCTGAAGCAAACACTCAGGTAAAAGCAGACCCAACTTTAGAGCGTATTGAAGTCACCGCTCGTAAATCGGTTGAAAGCTTACAAGAGGTTCCTGTCACTATGACCTCGCTGAGCGCCGATGAAATGTCACAAAGAGGCATAGAGTTAATTACCGAAGTACAGCAGTTTTCTCCAAACACCACCTTACAACGCAGCCGTGGTACTAACTCGACTATCACCGCCTTTATTCGCGGTGTTGGCCAACAGGACCCTTTATGGGGTTATGAAGCAGGTGTGGGTATTTATATCGACGATGTTTACATTGCTAGACCACAAGGTGCTGTGCTTGACCTACTCGACGTCGAACGCGTCGAAGTACTGCGCGGTCCGCAAGGTACGCTTTATGGTAAAAACACCATAGGCGGCGCGATTAAGTATGTGACAAAAGCAATGTCTGGTGATGGAGAATTAAAAATCCAAGGCACTGTCGGGCAGTATAATCAAAAAGATATCAAGCTTACCGGCCAATACCCATTGATTGCCGATAAACTTTATATTGGTTTTGGTTTAGCCAGTATGCAACGCGACGGCTTTGGTGAGTTTTTAACCTCAGATTTAGCTAATCAAGATAAAGAAAACTACAACAAAGACCTAATGGCTAGCCGTATTAGTCTTGAATATCATGCCAGCGATGATTTGCTGTTGAGCTTTAACTGGGACAAAACGCAAGATGACTCAAACTCAAAAGGCGGTTACCGTTTACTGCCGAGTATACTCACCGATGCGCCAGTACCTGATGACGTCTATGACTCATATACCAGTTTACCAACCTGGAATGAAGTTGAGTTAGAAGGTATTAGCTTTACCGCGAAATGGGACGTCAGTGACGCCACAACATTAAAATATGTCTTTTCATCACGTGATAGTTACTCGCCGACTAACATCGATTTTGATAACACCTCATTAAGAATTTTTGATGTCCCAGCGATCTATGACGACAAACAAAAAACCCATGAAATTCAGATAAATAATATTGGTGACAATTATAAGTTTGTCTCAGGTTTATATTATTATGACGGTGAATCTTGTGGCCAGTTTGAAGCGATATTAGAAGTGCTTGGTCAATCGCTTGGCGCGCCGGGGTTAACTCGTGAAGTCAGTGGCTGTAGTAACTCGAACAGTAAAGCCGCTTATGCACAAATTAGTTATGACCTTAGCGATAAATGGTCGGTAACCGCGGGGGCCCGTTACACGAAAGATGAAAAAGTGGCGCTAGTTCGCAACGGTTTAATCTTCGATACGGTTTACCCTGAGTCAGGCTGGATTGATGGTTATGTTCGCCCTGAAGGTAAGTTAGTGCCTGTGGTACTTGATGATAAGAATGACTGGTCTAAATTTACCCCGCGCATTGGTGTTGAATACCAAGCCAATAATGATCTAATGTTCTTCACCAGCTTTTCACAAGGCTTTAAATCAGGCACATTTAACCCACGCGCCACAGGCCCAGAGCCAGCGGCAAACCCCGAAGATGTTGACTCGTTTGAAATCGGTATGAAAAGTGAATGGTTAGATAATCGCTTACGCGCTAACGTAACGTTATTTTCACTGGATCACAAAGACCGTCAATATATTTCAGTACTGCCCAGCGCCGATGCCAGCGTACTTAACCAACGCTTAGGTAATATTGGTAGCTCTGACGCGAACGGTGTTGAAGCTGAATTTACCTATTTAGCAACACCAGATCTCATGCTATCGGCAAGTTTTGGCTATATTGACAGTGACTTTAAAGAGGTTATCGATACAGACCCAGTTACCGGTTTGCAATTCGATAAGTCTGATTCATTTTCAATTTCAAATACCCCAGAATACACCTTTAACTTAGGAGCAAATTACACCATTGAATCGAGTGTTGGTGACTTTATTGTTAATGCCAGTTACTACTATCGTGACGATTATGTTTTATTTGAAGAAAATAGCTTACTGACACAAGAAGGTTACGGTATTACGAACGTTAGTGTGGTTTGGTACAGTGATGACGGCAACTGGAATGCCGGTTTACATGTTAAAAACTTAACCGACGAAGAATACATGATCGGCGGCTACCAGTTTGTTGCGCCGTTAGACGACGGTGGTTTTGCGCCAGGGTTAGGCGGCGACAATACCTTAATCGGCTATTTCGGTGACCCAAGAACGGTATCGTTAACGCTTGGATATCAATTTTAATTGATTGTGTTATTGTTTTAATCTGAGAAATAAAAAAGAGCTGTATTAGTCAGCTCTTTTTTATTAACTCAGCTGAACTTTAGTTAAATAATATACCGGAGTTAGCTATGTCGACAGCAAAAATAATTATCGCCGATGACCATCCATTGTTTCGTACTGCCTTAAAGCAAGCAATTGTCGAGTGTATTGATGATGAAACCCTAGAGGTAGATAATTTTCATGATTTGCTTAAAGCTGTTGGCGAGAACGACAGTTTAGAGTTGGTATTTCTCGACTTACATATGCCCGGCAATGACGGTTTCACTGGCTTAACCCAACTGCAAAATCACTTTCCTGATATTGTGGTCATTATGGTGTCATCAGACGACAACTCTGAAACTATGCAAAAAGCCATTAACTTTGGCGCCGCGGCATTTATTCCAAAGTCCGCGGATTTAGCCACGATAGCCCAAGCGATAGATACAGTATTAGAAGGCGGTATTTGGTTACCAGAACATATCGAGTTTAACGCTGATCAACAAATCGATGTCGCACATAAAAAGCTGGCAAAGCAACTAAGTCAATTAACACCACAACAATATATAGTGCTAACACGGATAGCTGATGGTCAATTAAATAAGCAGATCGCTTATGATCTCGACATTAAAGAAACCACGGTAAAGAAACATGTTTCGGCAATCTTATTAAAGTTAGAAGTGAATAACCGCACACTGGCAGGTTTAGCGTATCAGCAACTCATGCTAAGCCCTTCTCAACACTTGAATGTCTCTTAGTTGCTAAACGGGTAATTGATGGCGAATAAGTCGTGTTGAGCTAAACGAGCAGCTCACGTTGGTTTACTTGCTGGTAGGAAACCGTTGACGCTGAGCGCTTTAAATTTTTTATCTAGCGATGGCGTTTTTTACCAAAAATTCCCAACCAAAAGCCCATTTCTAAGATCATCCCCAACACAATAAACAGTAATAGCCCCTGTGAAAAACCATAACCATATGAAACTAATGCCGCTAACAAAACCGCTGCGAGAACTAGCCATTTTTTCAACATAGTAATGCGTCCTTATTTAACAACTTAAATGATCTGCACAGATCATATCTGAGGTGTATAAATTAAAAAGTGCTAGATATAATTTAAGGATAATTCATCACATAGACAACTTCAGCTTGTAAGTAAATATGACCAAATATCAACAAAGGTAAATTTTTAGACATTTTTCAGATTAAATTTTTAGCGATTGCTGACGGTTATCTACATCAGCAACCATGACAGTATCGAGGTGTATTTCACTGCCCATTTTAAAATCAATACTGCCTGCTTCTTGAAAGCCATTTTTAGCATAGAATTTTTTTGCGCGCTGGTTTTCACTAAAGACACAAAGCCAGATAACCTTGGTTTTATTTTTTTCACAGGCGCTGAATGCCGCAGAAACTAATGATTTAGCGACATTACTGCCATGGTACTCAGGTAATACATAGAGCCTTTGCAGCTCTGCGGCGTTATCTGTTTGCTCGGTATTGGGTTGCTTGCTGTCAAAGCGTAAAACAAAAAAACCGGCAATGTCTGAGTCGATTTGAGCACAGCCAACAAAAATGTTGTCGTTGCTGATCAAGTCTTGAAACACAGACTCGTTTAAGTATTCACTTATGTAATCTGCCATCTCTTGTTTGTCAGCATTTTCAGGGCCTGCTAATGCAAAGGTTAATTCAGCAATATTACTCAATACTTTCGCATCAGTAATCGTTGCTTGTTTGATATCGATAGTCATAGAAAACCTCTAGAAGGAAATAGTTCGCTAATCGGCAAAAAATTAATCGCACTCACCATAATGAGCACAAAAACTGAGTAAAGTAACGAGAACTCACCGTTGAAAAGATAAATTAGCTATTAAAGCAACGTTTCAACAATGTCAGCAAAACTTGTGGTGACAACAGCAAACCTGGCAAGAAAAATCTCCCCATACAATAACAACATTAATAACGTGAAAAATAGAGCGCCGCGAATATAATCCTTAGCGGTGCTATTTTTCCAAAATGTCTGCTGAATTGTTTGTTCAACGTGGCTTAATAAATGCGCCTAGTGTCGACACTGATTACCTAGATACTTGATATGACAACATTGTCGGCACTTTGCCGAGAGTGTACGCTAACACTCCCATGATGGTCGGTTTTTCTGGCGGCATACTAGAATTCACATTTAGCTTAAACGGTTATTTTTCAACATAGCGTTTGAAATTATTTAAAATCCCTTGCCAACCCTGCTTTTGCTGCGCACCCGTGTGTTCATCTTCAGCCTTAAATATTTCTACCACTTTAATGCCTTGAGCACTTTCAGAAAAGCTAATAACAACTTTGCGATTATCTTCTAGTTGATATTCGATCAGCGCTTTATTTTTAACTTTGGTAAAAACAGCTGAAAAATCAAAACCGATAGCGCCATCTTTCACTGGCATCCGATAGCTGAACTTCCCTTTAATTCTTAGGTCTATTTCTGCTTTTGGACAGCACCAATCATCAGAGGCAAAATTCCATGGCATAATATCAGCAGGTGTAAGCCAAGCATCCCATGCTCGCTCTAATGTGGTATTGACTGGCGTTTCAATTGCCATCCCACAAAATCCCAAGGTAAACAATGGGTTAACTTATACGATTTGTAATTATGTAATCCTAGCTAAAGATCTTAAATTAGCCAAGTAACTGCCGCATCATACGTTTTAACGCTAACGACTTAACAGGTTTGCGTAAAAACAAAAATTCGGCGTCACTGGTGTGTTGCCTAACACTTTCTGACGGGTCGGCAGTGCAAATTATGGTCGGTGGCTGCCAGTGCTGTGCCATCATCAAAGCTTGCACTAAATCAACGCCATTTTGGCCATTATCTAAGTGGTAATCAGCAAGGATAATGTCAGGCACAATATTGCCATTGGCTAATATTTGCTGACTCGTAGCATGATCATGGGCGGTTAAAACACGACAGCCCCAATCACAGAGCTGTGAGCCCAAAGCGGTTAGCATCAGCTCGTCATTATCAATTAACAGCACCACGATATCTTTAAACGGTTGCACGGGTGACGCTTCTGCCAGTGCCTCGACACTGTTATTTAGCTTGATCTGACTACTCGCTTGGCTACTGTCTAATGTATTCGCTAAAGCCGTATCACTGGCACTTACCCGCGGTATTTCAATACTAAAACATGTGCCCTTGCCCACCACTGATTTAACCGTAATCGATAAACCGAGTAATTTAGCTATCCGCTCTGAGATGGCTAAGCCTAAGCCTAAGCCGGGTATTTCACGATTTTGTTCTAAGCGTTCAAATTCACGAAAAATAACCGCTTGCTGTGCTAACGCAATACCTGGGCCGTTATCCCAAACTTCGACGCGGATCATGTTGTTACTGCGCCTTATGCCTAAAAGAATACGATTGTTAATATCGGCTTTAACACCTTGCTTATCATTACAGTAATGCACCGCATTAGATAAAAAGTTCTGAATGATGCGCCTGAGCATACGTTTATCCGAATGGACCAAACATTGACTATATTGATAAGAAAACTCAATACCGGCTTGCTCGGATAAAGCAGCAAATTCATTTTTAAGTGGTGTTAATAAGTCATCGAGAGCGAATTGGCTTTTTGCTATTTTTTCAGAGCTGTTATCTAAGCGGGATATTTCCACTAAATCTGACAACAAAGCTTCCACCACATTCAAAGAGTCATCAATATGTTGAGCAAGTGCAGTTAGCTCTGCGCCTTGTACTTTCTTTTTTAACATCGAAGTAAATAATGATAAGGCATTAAAGGGTTGCATTAAATCATGACTGGCGGCCGCTAAAAATCGGCTTTTACTGCTGTTGGCCGCTTCAGCTTCTGCTTTCGCCTTTTCTAATTCTTGGGTGCGACTCTCAACCCGCTTTTCAAGCGTCTCATTAGCTTGTTGTAAGGCTTTCTCTGCCGCTATGTGAGCGCTAATATCGGAAAATGTACTAACAAAGCCGCCACCAGGCATCGACTGGCCACGAATTTCTAGCACCATACCATTGGGCATTCTCCGTTGAAAGTGATGACTATCGCCGTTTTTCATGTGAGCAATACGTTTAGCGATCATCTGCTCAATGTTACTGTTACCCGAGATAATGCCGCGGGCAATATTGTGTTTTAGCAAGGTTTCAACCGGTAAACCCGCTTGTACAAAACCATTCGGGTAATCTAATAATTGAATATAGCGTTGATTCCATGCCACTAGTCTCATATCGGCATCCACTACGCTGATGCCTTGCTCGATATTTTCCACGCCTGACTGCAACAACTCTCGATTAAAACGAAACATTTGATTCGCTTCATCAACAATACTTACCACATCTTCAAAGGGCATTTCTTCTGAAGTGGCGGCGGCTTTCATGACCATGCGTGTTGATGCTGAGCCCAAGACACCGGAAAGTTGCAAACGGGTATATTCCAACAAATTAGTTGGCTCAGCATCGAGATTAACTTGGTTAGATTTAGCAAGCTGCATAAAGCGATCGGCGGAGTTTTTATCGACAAACCTGAGTAATAAACTGTAGAGATCTTGCGTGCTGAGATTGCGCTCGGGTTTGCTCTGGCTTTTACTGATAAAAATATCAGCTTGTAGCTTTTCACCGACACTGCGATGACTTAATAATGATACCAAGACAAAACAGACAATATTACTGAGTAAGCTATAGAAAACGCCATGACTGGTGAGGTCTAAAAACTCTAGCCCAAACAGTGCCGTAGGTTTTAGCCAATGCAGACCAAACGCGCCACTTTCTACCCAAGCAAAATTCGGCGCGACAATCGGTAAAAATAAGGTATAAAACCACACGACACTGCCGATAATTAACCCGGTCAATGCCCCTTTACCGTTTGCTTTCCGCCAGTACAAGGCGCCAATAATCGCCGGCGCAAACTGTGATAATAAAACAAAAGACAATAAGCCAATGCTGGCTAAATGACTTTGTTGGTTAATGCTACGTTCAAAGGCAAAGGCGAATAATAAAATGGCAGTGATAGCGAGTCGGCGTTGCTTTAACAACAAGCCCGAAAACTGTGGTGAGTTGCTTTTGCCAAACAGTTTAAATTTCAAGGTTAATGGCGTGATCACTTCGGTAGAGATCATGGTACTGAGCACAATCGCCGACACTATTACCATACTAGTGGCCGCCGCTAAGCCGCCAATATAAACAGATC